>Ga0299915_10004450_pt1 | contig 10210 bp, 4 predicted proteins | sample RVTome_13_FD_200263 | JGI IMG/M metagenome (GOLD analysis project Ga0299915, IMG submission 200263) | Soil microbial communities from uranium-contaminated site in the Upper Colorado River Basin, Wyoming, United States - RVT92D227 (version 2) ...
TGAAAACGCTCCGGGGACAGATGGAGAGACACTCGCCGCACTCGATGCAGGTCCCCGCGTCCCAGGCGACCCGTCCGTTGGAAGAGGAAGCAGGCGACGGTTTGAGGCCTTGGCCGTCGGGCTGGGACGGCCGTCGATCGAGCGGCCTAACCGTCGCCTCCGTGGGAAGGTTCTCGCTGGGCGCCGCCAGAAGAAACTCGCCCCGCTCGATCCATGTCTTGAGCGCATCGGCGATGCGGCGGGCCGCCGCGTAGCTGGAAAGGGGAGAGGTTCGGACTTCGCGACCGGCGATTTCGATGGCGCCGGACTTGAGCTCGGCGTAGCTGGCCTCGCGCAGGGTGGGTCTCGTCCGCGAGGGGACGCCGTAGTCCATAACGCTGGTGAAGATATCCTCGTCGCCGACGCCGGCCGCCCGGGCGGACTCGGCGTCAAGGATGGGGATGGGGATTCCGATTCCGATGTAGAGGGTCGAGCCGTAGCCGGGGAAGGTCGCGGCCCGGACGAACTCGGGCGACATCCTTTTGAGATCGCCCTGAACCATGATCGTGCCGAAGCCGCTTTGGGGGCTGTGCTGGGTGCCCGGTCCGGTTACGAACCCGGGGGCGCCGCCCAGGAAGATCCGCGTCCCGGTTCCGATCGCCCGGTAGCCCGGGTCGTTCGAAAGCGGCGAAAGGGCGCCGGCGCCGGAGAAGGTCGCGTTCCCGAACCGGGGGAGGAGCTTGCCCATATAGGTCCGCAGCGCCCGCGGCCCCGAATTCGTGGCGGCGTTGTAGCGCTGGTAGCCGTTGCGGGGATTGCTCATGACGGCCGAGTTCAGGTCGGCCAGCGTGATCGTGGTCACGATCTTCTTGCGCGGGTAGCAATCCGTCCCGTAGGAAACGGCCCGGAGGACGACCGGCTTGCCGCGCAGAAGGTCCTCGATGACATGAGCGCCCCCGTAGGCGATCCCGCGCGATTGGGAGGGCTGGGTCGCCCCGATGTAGGCGTCCACGGCCGCGACCCCCGCGTAGGCCTCGACGTCGTTTAGCCAGACGCGGCTCATCTTGATCGGCGGCTCGGAGTGGCCGAAGTTGAGCCAGACGCCCGAGGAGCACATGGCGCCGAAGGTCCCGGTCGTGACGACGTCGACTTCCTCGGCGGCCCGCTCGGGACCCTTGGCGCGGACGAGGGTCGCCATTTCATCGGCGCGGATGACCCGGACGGCGCCGCGGCTGATTTTATCGTTGATATCTGATATGGTCTTGGACATAGGTTGCCTCCTTAAATTGTGAAGTGGGTGGGCGCGGACAGAAACCGCCGCGCCGCCGGGTTGGGGATCCCGAATACCGGCTCCCGGGCGAGAGCCGCTATTCGGGCTTCACATTATCATAAAGGAGGGATCGGAATGGCGGGACAGAGTCCGAAGCTTTTGGAAGGGCGCTGAGGCCGCTGACTGAATTCTTTGTGTTGGACTCATTTCAAGTGCGGATTTTTGCACAGGATGGGATCGTCTGTCAAGACTTTTTTTGTCTTGCAAACATTTCTCCCCGTTCCGGCCAATCTCCTCCGCGGGATTCCACGAACTAACGTCCGTGAAGCTTCAGATAATTGGATAAATCCAACAATTTGGATCGATATTTATGAATTACGTGAAATGATCTTCATGTATCTAATTCTTAATAAATAAATTATAGACTTCAATTATTGGCATAATTCTTGCTTAATATCAGATATATCTGATACGATATTTTACTGTTTGAAACGAAATTTAAATCCATAGCTTGGAGGTGAGATCAAGCAGAAAGGGAAAGTCAAAAGGGAGAAAGGTTGGAGTCCCCGGGTTGGGATTCCAAGGGAGAGGAATTTTTGAAAGGAAAAAGGAGTCATCATTGCGTAAGCTTACAATTTTCCTATGCGTGCTTGCGTTGGCGATCCCTGCCCTGGCCCAGCAGAAAGCCGGCAACATCTTCGGCCGGGTTCTGGACCAGGAAGGGAGCCCGCTGCCGGGCGCGGCCGTGACCCTGACGGGCAGCCTTACGGCGCCGGTATCGACGGTCTCGTCGGCCGAGGGCAATTTCCGTTTTCTGTCCCTGTCTCCGAGCGCGAACTACGCCCTCAAGGTTGAGCTCCAGGGCTTCAAGACGCTGACCCGGCCCGACATCATCGTCAGCATCGGCAAGAACACGGAAATCAGCCTGGTCCTGGAAGTCGGCGCTCTCGAAGAGGAGATCACCGTCACGGCCGCGACCCCGGTCGTCGAGACCAAGAAGACGACCATCACCCAGACCGTGACCCGAGAAGTCCTCCAGTCCCTGCCGACGGCCCGCGACCCCTGGGTCATCCTCCAGCAGGCGGCCGGCGTCCAGGTCGACCGTGAGAACGTCGGCGGCAGCGAGTCCGGCCAGATGTCGGGCTTCATCGCCCGCGGCGGCGGAACGGAGATCTGGAGCGTCGACGGCGTCAACACCGAAGACCCGTCCTCCATTTCCTCGATCACCTACTACGACTTCGACACCTTCGAGGAAATGAACATCACCCAGGGCGGCGGCGACGTCACGGTCGCTACGGGCGGCATCCAGGTCAACCTGGTCACCCGCCGCGGCGGCAACAAGCTCAACATCGGCGGCCGCTTCTACCGCACCGACAAGAAGTTCCAGGCCGATAACCTGACCGACGAGCTCAAGAAGGAAGGCGTCGTCGGGACCAACGTCATCCGGGCCATCAAGGACTACGGCTTCAATATCGGCGGCCCGCTGATTAAGGACAAGATCTGGTGGTGGGCGTCCTTCGGCGTCCAGGACATCTGGACCAACAACATGTACGGGAACAAGGACGACACCCTCCTTCAGAACTACGCCGCCAAGATCAACGTCCAGATCCTTCCCCAGAACCGGTTCGAGGCTTTCCTCCACGCTGGCGGCAAGGAGAAGTTCGGCCGCTCCTCGGGCTACAGCTTCCCCCTCGGCTACCACCAGCTGTGCAAGTACTACTTCGGAACGCCCATCCTCAAGCTCGAGGACGAGCACATGTTCGGCGACAGCTTCCTGCTGTCGGCCAAGTACGCCTTCAGCGGCGGCGGCTTCATGTTCCTGCCCATGACCGACGAGTCCTTCACGAGATGGCTCGCCTATGACGAAACGACCGGGATCTATGCGAATTCCTACTGGAACTACGGCGCCAGCCGGCCGACCCATTCGGCCCGGCTCCTGGGCAACTACTTCAACGACAACCTGTTCGGCTTCAGCCATGAGGTCAAATTCGGAGTCGAGTACCGGAGCAGCACGGGCGCCCATTACAGCACGACCCCCGGCAACACCTACCGGAGCATCAACTACAACTATGCCACCTTGGACGTCAGCGGCGACGGCGAGCCCGACATCGTGCCCGGCATCAACCAGCTCTATGTCTTCCGAGGCTGGCAGGACAACAACCACATCACCGAGTACACGGGCTATTTGAGCGATACGCTCACCAAGGGCAGATTCAACCTGATCCTCGGCCTCCGCTACAGCTACATGAAGCCCGAGATCATGGCCTTCACGATGACGGCCGTCGAGAAGAACCACCCCGTCTGGCAGAATAACTTCAGTAGCGCGGCGGCCGACGCCATCGGCAAGGTCCTGCCCGGCTTGGACGTCCCGGCCCGGACCGGCGACTACAAGTGGGATTTCTTTTCTCCCCGAGTCGGCATCACCTACGACTTGACCGGCGACGGCAAGACCATGCTCAAGCTATCGGCAGCCCAGTACGGCGACTGGATGGGCACCGGCGAAGCCAGCTACTACGAGCCCCTGGGCCTGGGCGGCTGGATGAACTTCTATTGGATGGACAACAACCACAATGGGAAGGCCGACGTGACCGAGCTCTACTGGTACACGGGCTCGAGCTACGCCCCCAACCAGGTCTTCAATGAGGCCGGGGGCTTGATCGGCGACGTCAGCGGCGCCGAGGGCATCATGTGGGGCGATTACGACATCAACAATCCCCAGGCCTTCAGCTCCCCCCGCTACACGATCGACAAGAGCGTCAACTCGCCCCGGGTTCAGGAAATCCTGCTCTCCCTCGAGCGGGAAGTTCTCCCCGACCTCGGTGTCGCCGTCGACTTCAGCTACCGCAAGTTCGACCACTTCAACTGGATCCAGGCCTATGACCCGGCCACTGGCGACAAGGCCGACAAGGGCGAGTACGTCCAAATCGGCACCATCCCGGCCAAGGTCGGCCCCTATTCGACGGGCGATGCGGCCGGCAAGCCCTATTACATGCTCAAGCCCGGCGTTGCCTCCCGGTTCTACCGGATCTACGAGCGGCAGCCCGACTACTACCGCGACTTCATGGGGGCCGAAATCCGGATGACCAAGCGCCTCTCCAACAAGTGGATGCTCGACGCCTCGTTCACCTACCAGGACCAGAAGCAGCACTACGGCGACAACGGCTACACGGACGGCGCGACGATGACCAACCTGTGGGCATTGGACGGCGAAGCCTGGGCGCCCGCCATCGGCGGCGCCAGCGGCAAGATCAACAGCAACGTCTACTCCAAGTGGCTGTTCAAGGCCGCCGGCCTGTATCAGCTCCCGCTCGACTTCAACGTCTCCTTCTCCTTCAACGCCCGCCAGGGTCACATCCTGACCGAGACGGCCACCCTGGTCAACTACGCCGCCCCCAACGCGCTGAACCGGAGCCTCACCTTCTACATCGCCCCGTTCGACACCCACCGCCTGCCCACCTTCTACAACCTGAACCTTCGGCTCGAGAAAGTCCTCAACGCCGGCGACTACGGGAGGATCTACATCATGGCCGACGTGTTCAACGCCCTGAACTCCTCCATCCTGAACAGACGCTACAACCTGCACCACGGCAGCTACTACGCCACCACCGGCGCGTTCGTCCAGAACGCGACCGACAACCTCGCCAACGAAGTCCTCAACCCCCGCGTCTTCAGGTTCGGCGTTCGCTTCCAGTTCTAAGCACCCCCGCACCCTGTAGATTGCTCAAGCCCCTCCCTTCCCCCGAAGGGAGGGGCTTTTTTTGTACCGTGCCCGCTCGACCCGTCGAGGGCCTTTGCACCCAATACCCCAACGCCCCTAAAACGGAGACGAAATCAGGCAAGGACGTTGGACTTGAAGTATTTTTTGATCAGGGCCAGCCAGCGGCTGCCGTAGCCGATCTTCAATCCGCCCATCCCCTCGAAGACGCTCGGCTCGAAGGCCGTCCCCTCGTAGTGCTCGTTGTAGCTCGTGAGGTGGAGGCCGCGGATCCGGGGGTTCTCGTCGAATAAAGCCTTGACCTGCTGGACGAAAGCTTCGCCCTCGCCCTGCTGGCAGACCAGGACCCGGCTCCTGCCGGTCTTGGGGTCGATGTTGCCCCGGCTGTCGTGGTAGGTGAACTGGACGGGCAGCAGGAGCTTGGTGTCGGGGGCGTGGGTCTTGAGGAGGGAGCTCCAGGTCCGGGTCATCTTGACGTACTCGGCCCGGAAGGCCTCCCTGAGGCTCCCCCAAGTCATGGCGACATGGGTCGGGTTGATCCCGTAGCAGTGATGGCGTCGTACCAGTTGGGGTGCGTTAAGCGGTCCGTCTCCGAGCGTTCGGGGGGAAAGAAGAAAGGCTCGCTCCCGATGAGATAGACTTTCTTGCGGGCCTTGACGCTCGTCGCGTCGAAATATTTCAAGTTGTCGAGCCAGATGTACAGGACGGGGCGAGAATCGGTTTTCCGGCCGTCCCGGGAGCACCCAGGACCCGGGACTGGCGGAGCCGGCCGGTGATTTCGTACAGGAAGCAGAACTTGCGCTTCGAGAAGTTCGCGGCTTTAAGATAGGCCTGCTTGAACAGATCGTAGCTCTCGCTGGTCGGACCCCACCAGGAGACGCAATCAACCGGAATCGAAAAGGCCCTCTTCTCTTCATTCTGGCGCTCGACGAATAGGACAATGACATGTTGATAGATAGATACTATAATACGGGTAAGAACAGGAGCGGAGGGGGACGGGTTAGAGGATTTCCGCGAGCAGCCGAGCCGTCAGCTCTCCGATGGCCGGGGCCGCGGTCAGGCCGGGGGACTCGATCCCGATCAGGTTGACGAGGCCGGGCAGCCCTCTGTCCTCCTCGCGGCAGATGACGAAATCCCGGAAGCCCTCCCCCTCGCCCTGGAGCTTGGGGCGGATCCCGGCCATGGCCGGCTCGATGTCGTCCGGCTCGATGAGGGGGAGGTAGGGCCGGGTCGATTCATAGAATTGGTCCCGGTGTCCGGGGTCGATGTCGTAATCGAGGGTCGCGACGTAGAAGGCGTTGGGGCCGAGCTTCATCTCGCCCTGGAGGTCGACCGTGACGTGCACGCCCAGGCCGCCGCTGTCGAGCCGGGGGATGGGATAGATGAGGCGATTGACGGCGGTCCCGGCCCGGCGCCGGAGCCGGAAGTATTCGCCCTTGCAGGGACGGATCCGGTAGCCGGCCCGGTCGGGATCGATCCCGGCCAGGGAAGCGATCCGGTCGGAGGCAAGGCCCGCGGCGTTGACGACGGTCCTGGTGCGGAAATCTAAAGTCTCCATCCCTTCCCTGATCCTGACCGTGAACGCCTCCCCGTCCGGATCGAGGCCGACGGCATCTCTATTATAAAGGAAGGAGGCGCCGCGGCTCCGGGCGGTCCCCTCGAGATACCTCATCAGGCCGTGGCTGTCCACGATCCCGGCCGAGGGCGAGAGGAGGGCCGCTTCGCCCCGGACGTTGGGCTCAAGCTTCGCCAGCTCGTCCTTGGACAAGAGGACGAGGTCCTCGACTCCGCTGCGCCGGCCGTTCCGGGCGAGCTCATCGAGGTCGGGGACTTCCTCGGGCCGGGCGGCCACGACGAGTTTCCCCATCCGGGCATGCGGGATGCCGTTCTTTTCGCAGATTTCGTAGATCATGGCCCGGCCCCTGATGCAGAGACGGGTCTTGAGGGAATCGGGCGGATAGTAGATCCCGGAGTGGACGACCTCGCTGTTGCGGCTGCTCGTCTCCTGTCCGAAACCGTCGTGCCGCTCGACGACGCAAACCTCAAGGTCGGGGCGGGCGACGCTCGCGGCGACGGCCAGGCCGACGATCCCGGCGCCGATGATCGTGACGTCGAAATCGCAGTCCATGGCGGCCAGGTTACCCATGATAATCGATCGGACGCGATTTGAAAAGGGATAGCGGAGAAAATAATGCCATAGAAGCCGGATATTCGGTTGACCCGTCCGGACGAGTGTGTTATAAACAGCCGGTCATGAACGATGCCCGGCCGGTTTCCGTCCTGGAAAAATGGGTCATCGCCGCCCGTCCCTGGGCGCTGCCGGCGTCGACCATGCCGGTCCTGTTCGGGACTTCGCTGGCCGTCGCCGTCGGCCGCGCCCCCTTCGCCCCCGTCCGCTTCCTGCTGGCCTTGTCCGCCATGGTCATTCTCCACTCGGCCGGCAACATGCTCAGCGATGTCTACGATTTCCGGCGGGGCCTCGACCGCGACGTGACGCCTCTCAGCGGCGCCATTATCCGAGGCTGGCTGTCGGCCCGCCATGTCGCCGCCGGGGCCGTCGTCCTGTTCGCCGTCGGATCGGTCCTGGGCGTCCTGCTGGCCGTCCTGTCGAGCCCGGTCCTGCTTTGGGTCGGCGGGGCCGGCCTCATGATCGGGGCCGGTTATTCGTTTCTCAAGCTCTTCGCGCTGGGCGACTTGGCCGTGTTTCTCAACTTCGGAATCCTGGGCGCGCTCGGGGCCTGGATCGTTCAGGCGCGCTCTTTCTCCTGGATTCCCGTCGTCTGGACGGTGCCGATGGCCATGCTGGTCAGCGCCATCCTCCATGCCAACAACTGGCGCGACACGGCTTCGGACCGGGAACGACGGGTCACGACGCTTGCCGCGGTTCTCGGAGATAAAGGATCGCTCGTTTATTACGGCATTCTGCTCTTCGGGCCGTTCGTTATCGTGCTGACGCTCGTCGTCCTGCCCCGGGCGACGGCCGCGTCGTTCCCGGCCATGCCCTGGACATTTCTCCTCGTTTTTGTCGCACTGCCCAAAGCGATCGCCCTCTTCGGCCGCGGCATGAGGAGACAAGCGCCCCGTCATCCGATGGATTTCGCCATCCTGGACGGCGCCACGGCCCAGTACAACTTACTCTACGGGCTTCTTTCGACGGCGGCCGTTTGGCTAAGCCTATGGATAAGCTAATTGTCGCCGTTCCGGTCGCTGAGTTGGGACCGATGTCTATTTTTTACATCATTTCTTATTTCTGATTCTTCGACCTTAAACCTCGCGCCGGCGCCGGGTCGGACTTGCCGCGGTTTCGGAAACTTGATTTGTCCCCAGCCCGGGAGCTGAAAGCCCTTCAATTCCAGGGTTCCGCCCTTCGTCGAGATCTCGACCTCGATCTCTTTCCCGCTCTCCTTGAGCGCGCAGGTTCCCCAGGCGTCGCCGTTGGACCAGAACCAGGTTCCGCTTCGGGGGGCGAAGCTCAACGTTTTTTCGACGCCCGAATATTGGAATCCGGAGAGCGCCGGAACGGCCGCCCAGCTGGCCATGGCCCGGGCATAATGGTGCCCGCATTCGGCCTCGTCGAAGGGGCTCCGCTTGCGGCCGTCGTAACGGCCGCGGATATTGCGGATGCAGCGCAGGCCGTCCTCCAGGTCTCCCTCATAGAGCATGCCGACGGCGGCCACGTATTCGAACCCGGTCATGACTTCGCTGAAATAGGGGAAGGGATTGTCGGGACGGCCCTTGGGGTAGCCGGCCATGAGCAGGGCCGACTCGTCGCCGAGAACGAAGGAGCGCAGGCAGTTGAAATGCCCATTGAAACCCTCCCTGAGGTTGTATTTCATGATGCTCCGGAGAGTCGTCCGGACATGGCCGGGATCGACGAGGTAGCCCAGGCCGCAAACGTGCGCCATGGTCTGGCCGACCAGCTGGTCGACCAGGCACCCTTGCCCCAGTTGATAGTCGGGCCGGCCGATATCGCCCGCGCCCATGCCGATGACGAGGCCCGGGGCGATGTCCGAGGCGGACTTGGGCGGGCGGATCTCGTGCTCGTAATACTCGCCGTTGAAGAGGCGGGCGTCGATCCATGTCCGGCCGTTCTCGAACAGGCGGCGGCACTCGGCCGCGAAAGGCTTCTCGCCGAGACGGCGGGCCATCTCCTCGGCCGCCCGGAGCGCGCCCAGATACCAAATGCCTATCTGGGGATTGGGGCCGTAGTACTCGACGTCCATCGTGTTGTGCTGGCAGCCTTCCATGACCCCGTCGCGGTCGGCGTCCCAGCCCCCTTTGATCCAGCAGAACTCGATGGCCTTGCGGATGCTGGGCCAGAGCCTCCGCAGCAGGGCGTCGTCTCCGGCCAGCTTCCAGTCCCGGTACATCTTCATGATGCAGCCCATCTGGCCGTCGGCGGCGGCCCGCTTGAAGTCGCAGGCCCGCGCCAGCGGGAGCCCCACCCGGAAGTTCATCAGGCCGTCCTGGGCGACGGCCCGGCCGAATTCGACCTCGCGCATCGAGCGGGCCAGAGTGCCGAAGAGGAATGCCGTCGCCTGCTCGTAATTCCAGACATGGGTGCAGGATCCCCAGCAGCAACCGGAGTTGTTGCTGGAGCCTTCGAACCCGAAGAAAAGCCCGTCCGGGGTCCGGAAACAGGTCTGGGAGCGGAGCGTGCTGAGGTTGAACAGGGCCGCTTCCTTGACCTCGGCCGGGAGGCTGCTTTCGCAAAAAGCCCGGACGAAATCGACCGTGGCCGTTTCCAGGGCGCCGAGGCGGGGCGCGATATTTTCGGCGGCCTCCCAAGCGTCTTTATAGATCGTCGTGTAATAATTTCCGATTAGGTCCTCAGGCGTCTGTTTTGGCGTCCAGGTCATCCGGTTGGGGAAGTGCCAGGTGAGGAGGAAGGTCAAGGACCGGCTCTCCCGGGCGGGGATCCGGACCTCGACGGCCAGCGAGGCGAAAGGCATGTCCTCGGCCGGGACGGGGCTCTCCTCGAGTTTTCCGTCGGCGCTGAAGTCGTCCCAGAATCCGAGCAGGGAGCTCCCCCAGCCTTTGTCGGGCCAGGCCGTCCGGAACGAGACCGCCTCGGCCGGAACGGCGGCGAGCGCCATGGTTCCCCAGGCCGGGGACTTGGGATCGACGCCTTCCGAGGTCATGAAGATGCCCTGCAGGCCGTCGCCCCGGCGGAAGGCGTTGCGGTTCGCCTTGCAGCCCGTGGTCACCGGGTCGCCCTTCCAGTCACGGGCCTGCTCGGAGCCGTC
>Ga0299915_10004451_pt1 | contig 10210 bp, 8 predicted proteins | sample RVTome_13_FD_200263 | JGI IMG/M metagenome (GOLD analysis project Ga0299915, IMG submission 200263) | Soil microbial communities from uranium-contaminated site in the Upper Colorado River Basin, Wyoming, United States - RVT92D227 (version 2) ...
AGCCATTGCGGTCGTCATGCTGATCATCCACCTATAACGGCGTGATAACACCGGGATCAGACAAGTCGGCTTCAATCCCCTGCGACCTTCTTCCAGCGGAGACTCCAAACCCGCTCGATTCAATTGGTGTTTCACATCGATGCAGATCCCCATGAGAAAGATTCAATACTTCGCAAGGCCTGGGCATTTTCGAGGAAATGGACGATACCGATAGGAAGTTATTGATGCTAATAGCTGCGGAACCCAGGATTCATTCAAGGGAACTTGCACAAAGACTTGGAATCTCCAAACAGACTGTTCAGCAACGTATGCAAATCTTGACAATGAAGGGAGTGCTCAGGGGCATAACTGCGGGCATTTCAATCTTCTATCTCGACGCAGTCTATGTACTGGTCTTCGGCAAATCCAACACGACATCGATCGAGGACACCTTGGACAGATTGGGAGAAAGTGAGTTGACGCATGGCGTCATCGTTGCCGGCGGGAATTTCCTCTACGTCAGAGGGTTGTTGAGGAACATATCCGAACTCAACAACTATGGGGAATTCGTGAGACGAGCTGCGGAGATGCCGACGCCTACAGTGGGCATATTCGATTTCGATGTTGGGATAATGCCCGACTACGTTGACGGAGCGAGGCGAAAGAAGAGCTACAAGGAGCTCACTGCCCTGGACCTAAGAATAATCGCTTCGCTCAAGAATAGCGTGCGCAGACCGGTCGCGGATATCGCGGATGCGATCGGAGTTTCGGTCAAGACAGTAAGGCGACGCCTAAATGACATGATCTCCGAGGGCTCGCTGGATTTCTTCGCACCATTGGACCTCGTCCCCGACGAAGACATGTTCACCTTGATGCACGTGAACCTCAGGGAGGGTGCTAACAAGGAGGAGGTCGGCAGGAGGTTGTTTGCGAAGTACCCACACCAAACCTTGTACATCCGGTCTTTCAGCAACCTCCCAAACTTCCTCTTGTGCACCTTCTGCTCGGACAAGATGGCAGAGATACACAAGGTTCTCAGAATGATTGGCGAGGATGAAGATGTCTTGGCCGCAGTGCCCGATCATCTCTATCATGAGCGCATCTACTCGACCTGGCTTGACAAGCTGCCTGCAGCTCTTGGGTGCCCCTCCAGGAAGACCGGAACTCGCAGCACGCGCTTCGAGCCGAAGATGCGATGACTCTGGTCCGCTAGCCGAGCACGCATCTTCGCCACGGAAGTGTCCATTTTGTCAGGCAATGCTAGAGTGAAAAGGTCAATCAGCCTGCAGTGTGTGACCTCAGCGCAGTCCGTTCCCCAGGCGTGTGTATATGACAACGGCTGCCATTATCGAGGATTGTGCTCTCGATGAGAAAGTCTGGTCGGGGCACGAAACGAACGCCTCGAGGGTGGTTCGAGGAGGGGGTGAGACAAGGAGAAAGACTCTGATAGCATTTGCAGTATCGTTCATTGTTGCGTTCATGCTCGTCCAGCCAGTGTCGGCCGGCACCATGATCGTGGTTTCGGACAGGGAAGGAGATCTCATGAAGTCGTCCTACACGGATACTGGCGAACCGAAGAACGGATGGGGAGACAACGCGCCAGTGGTCAAGGCCGGATACTTCGACATGGTTTCTATGTGGCTCGGACAGAAGGGAAAGACATACACGTTCGGGATGAAGCTTGCAGCCGACCTCCCGAAAGAAGGGAGCCCGCTGCCTCCAGGGATAAGTGCCGCGGCATGGATTCTTTGGATCGAACCTGAGGCGTGGACCCCTACCAACCCCGTAGCATCCGCCTTCATAGTGTATCTGTTCTACGACGGATTGGCTTATTCCGCAGACCTATTGGACGTTGTGCCGGATGTCACGACGGCTGTGCCGTTTACCGTTGATGGCTCAATCATCAATCTGGAATTCTCGGCGGCTTCGATCGGCAATCCATCGAGCTTCTGGTGGTCTGGCGGTTTGAACGTGTTCTGGGGACTCGGAGGATGGGCGCTAGTGGACATAACTGATCCAGGAGCCGCCCCAGGCCAAGTGTACTGGGATATTCCGTGGCCTCCTTTGTGAGCCTGAAGAATCTGTGCTCGTGAACTCAAACCATTTCCATTTCGTTTTCCTCCCCTGTGGTCTTTTCCGAGGCTCACACAGGATCCCGTCGTGGGCGACCAAATCGAACACTTAAAGAGTATGCTTGACACGTACTCTGGCAGTGAGGAATCACATGCCAATAGTCCACGTGTATGTCTGGAAGGGATTCTCAAGGGAAGCCAAGAAGAAAGTGATAGGAGGCATGACAAAAGTCCTCTGTGAGCTGGGCATACCCGCTCAGGCGGTAGAAGTCATCATCCACGATGTGCCAAAGGAGGACTGGGGAGTGGCCGGGGAATGCGCGAGTGAGAGACTTAAGGACACACACACTCCATGATATTGTATTGAACACGGCTAGGATTATGGTCTGAACATGAATGGCTCAGGGTTTGCATCGCACGTGCGAGTTACTACAACATCTAACTTGAAATCGCGAGGAGTTTGGAGTTAGATTTGAACACAGTCTGGGTTCTTGTTTGAACAGAGCGTCGGTCGGTCACCTCTCCTCCCCCTTGGGCTTTTCCGAGGCAGAAGCCCCTTCCTTTTTGCCTGTTCGCGCCAGCGCGCTCGATCTATTCTGGCATAGGGGGCCAAGCGACCAACAGAACCACGGCAATCAGCGATGAGAAGAGTCCGGTGAGGAAGAAAACCGCCGTCGCCGTCCATAGGCTCTTCCGAGTCGGATACATTCCGTGAAAGAAGATGGCGAACGAGGAGAGGACGAACGCGAATGTGCCCAATAGTATGACGATCCTGAACGGCACCGAAGGAGTGCCACGTATGTCGATTATTCCAAAGACGGTAAGGTTCAGTACGGCAAGCATGCCAGGAAAGCAAGCGTTGACAATCGGCTTCATCAGTCGCTCTTCCACTTCCTCTGGCATGAGAACCGAATGGGCAGGATGAATATATACCGCTCTCTACACGGCATAGAATCCCGCCTGGAATCCGTCAGCGCTCCTCAGGTCCCCCTTATCCAGCCGGAAATCCCAAGCTCCTTGACGTTAACGGTGACGGGTGGTGGTTCAGATGACTTGTACGTGCCGGATTCATCCAAGTACGTAACCCGAGGCTTCAGGACAAAACGTCCTTTGGCTGTGGGTTTGAGAACGAGCTTCACGTCCTCCGTCTTCAGGGCGTCTAGCCGTCTACCCCGCATATTCAGACAGCTGTCCTCTATCCTGCACTTCTCGGGTGTCGTGACCACTTCAAACCCTTGTGGCACGGCCTCATCTACCCTAGTCAATTGAGCGGCTCCACGACCCGCATTCACGAGCTCGATCTCAAGACTGAGCTCTTGTCCCACATGTAGCTCCTTCGGATTGGCAATCAGTGTTGCCTGAACATCCGCATGTTCAAACCTGTCCAAACCGACAGCCGTCTCCTGCGTAGGTGTGGGAGAAGAGAAGGCCATAGTTGTCGAGACAATGTCCGGGGCGAGAAACACTTCTGCCAAGGATATCGCCAGCTCCCGATCATCCTTTACCTTTGCTAGCAGCTTCAGCACTTGTTCCCTGCGACCAGGTTGACCAGCCTTCTCGTAGGACGAACTCGAAGCCTGCAGAACCTTCTCGGCCAAAGAATAGAGTCTTGTCCTCTTCTCCTGGTTCTCCTCACTGCTTGCCTTGTTCATGTAGACATAGCCATCGAACAGGAGTTTGCTCGCTTTCGCATACTCCGCTGCGCTTTGCAGATTCGCCTTCAGATAGTATCTAGCCGCACTCTCAAGGTTCTGCACGGCCGCTTTATGGAGTGCAATATCACCGTTGTCAGCATATCTCGCGCCCGCTCCCAAGGCCATGCACAGGCGACTGTGGCCTATTGCCAAGTTCCTCGCCTTGTCGCCTAAGCCAAGGCTCTTTGCGTCGTCGAAGAGATGTGCGGCCTCTTCGTAGAATTCGGGAGACGATCCTGATTCGGCCTTCGCCATCGCCCTCCAGGCCCTTGACAAGGAGACAATCAACTCGATTTCTCTCTGATCCTGCTCTGCAGCAAGTCCTTGCTTGATCTTGGCGAACATTTCTGCCGCAAGTCCGTACTTCTCGGATGCGCTGCTCAGGCTACCTTCTTTGTCCAGCAGCCTTGCTTCCTCGAGAATGATTCTGGCTTTGCAGAATTCCTCCCTCTGATCGGCAGCGCCAATCAACCTCTCTACCATCTGCTTCTCGTCATTGACTTCTATCTTTGCATGTTGCACCTGGATCTTGCTTTTGGAGTCCTTGAACAGTCTTGAGGCCTCTCTGAACGCGTCAATCGACTCCTTGCATCTTTCTCTCTGGCTCAGGTCTTCTGCATTCTCGATCTGTGCCCATGCGAAGTAGTTGGCCGACAAGAAGCTCCATTTCCCTGTTGACTCGTGAAGTTCAGCCGCCTTGTTGTAGTGTTCCTTTGCAGAGGCTGGCTCCTGTCTAGCATGGTAGTACCTCGCTTTCTCTATTTCTGACCAAGCTTTCAGATACAGGTACAGGTCCTTGTAGAGCTGACCGAGGCTTTTGATTTTCTCGGAAGCATTTCGGTACTCTTCTGAAGCATCTTCGAATCTCTCCGAGGCCTTGAGATGTTCGCCCAAATCATCATAGGTCTTGGCGGCCTCCCAGAGGCTTTCCGCGACGCGGCTCGGTAGGCCGGTCTTCCCCGCAATCTCGGCTGATCTCACAAAAGCCATCGCGGAGTTGACCATCGTCTCTCGGGCACCCGTCAGCTCATAGCTGCTCCTCAATGCTCTTCCATACTGGCGCCATTCGTATGACATTCCCGAGTAAGCCGTCGCATCTTGTAGGGCAGCAATGTGTGGGACAGTCAACATGAACTCGAACATGTCCACGCCTTCTCTCATGTGGGATTTTGACGAGTCGAGATACGCCTTCTTAGTTTCGCTGCGATCAGTGACCTCAGCCAACTCTAATTCTGTCTCCCCGACAAGACAAAGAAAGTGGGCTCTGTCCCAGATGTTGGAAGGCATCAGGAGGTCAATAAGCCTCGATGCTTCGATTCTGTGCTGAATGGCCTCTTCCAGCAATCTCGCTCTGTGTTCCTTGCTTGCTTCCGTCTTGGCCAGCCCAGCAAGCGCAAGGCCGATCAAGAAGTGAGCACCTGCGACAACGCCCGGGTAGCCAGATTTCTCGGCTGCCACTGACTCCAACCTAGCAGACTTTAGGGCTTCCGCGTACAACTCGCGCTTCCTTTTCAGATTCGTTTCATAGCGGGCCTGACCATCGAAGTACCACGGTTGACTTGGGCTTGAAACCCAGACATTGCTGTCGTGGTCGGGGCTAACAAATCCGATTCTTCCGAACTGCCCTCTTGCTTCCTCTACATATTGCAGACACTTGTCAAGCATGACATTGACATCCTTAGGATCCTCCTCGCCTCCAGCCAGCCAAATGTTGCAAGAAGCAAGCCATCCGAGGGTCATACCGATCGCAAGTTTATCACGAGTCTTTCTGACGAATTCAAGCTGCCTCTCAACGACCTGCCGTTCCCCCTTTACGTCCATCAGAAGTGCATCACCCGCAAGTCCAGCGAATGCATGGCTAACCAACGCGGTCTCCTCGGAGAGTTCCATCGCCCTGCGCATATGTTCCCTGGTCTTTTGGCTGTTGATCGCTCTCTTGTCAATGCTGATGACAGACCTTGTCGTTTCTGCCGAGAGGAATCCTGCCAGGTTGAGAAGGGCTTTCACGAGCTCGTCTCGATTCTCCATATTTGAAAGGAGCCCAACCACTTTCTCGCCATATTCGAGCGCCTCACTCAGTATGGTCGTTCTGACCTTCTGGTCGTCTGAAAAATGGAGAGAGAAGACTGCGCTCAGAAACAGTTCATTATAAGTCCTTCCGAGCTCCAGGACCTCATTTTGTCCAAATGCATCCATGGCTTTCTTCGCGTGGGACCAGGCCTCGCTCACCTTTTTCTTCTTGGTTGCGACTTCCGAGGTTTGCCAAAAACCCAAGTACGCCATCATCGCATCACAGCGACTTGCTCGTTGCGATGATGAGTCAGAACCCGCTTCTGAATACGACTTCTTCGCCGCTGCATACTGCCTTACTGTCTCACTGAGGCGTTCCTTGAATTCTTCGATATTCTCCGCCTGCATCGCTGCCCGGAACAGAGCGTAGGCGCGCTCCTCCTGCATCTGCCCTTTTCTGAGGAAATTGTCTTTTGGAACCAGTTCGAGAGAGCTTTTATAGAAATCGGCCGCACTCAACCAACAGTACGCCTTCTCCTGCTCCTTCGCGCGGCTCAGAAACGACTCCAAATCAACCTTCTCTTCAGCCATATCCCCAGACTTGGAGGAGAATCACCATTCCTTCCCTATGGTCTTTTCCTCAGGCCCGGATATTGGCCTGGAATCTGCTAGCATTTAAACCCCCCACCTATAGAATTCACGAGCATAAGGGACAGATTGACGCCCGATTATTTGCCTGGAATCTACCGGCAATTAAAGGTCCCAGCAATAACTACCTGCACGAAATGAACGAGCAAGGAGACAGCGTAGATTCGCGATACCGCAGCTCAGCCTCGACAGCTTCAGAGTGTTCACAATGTTTGCACCTCCGGGAGGGCACTTCGCAGGATTCTTGAAGGTTGAAGCATCAATCGTACTCAATGCAAGAATGAGTGCGGGGACGATTCCTCACCGATTTTAGACCCATTGAGAATCGTCCTAGATTCGAAATCATGCTGATTGGCCGTACATGCAACTACCCGTCCGATTGAGTGATTTCCACGACTTCGAGAGCACCCCTTCTATCGACAAAGGATCCCTTGAAGACGCGGGAATGTGCAATTTTTGATAAAACATATATATATCAAATATCAATTGTTGCACAGAATGTACGTCCTCAACAGAAACGAGCTCAGAGCCTTCAAAGCGATATGCGACGGCGCCAAGTCGACAGCCGACCTAGAGAACGCCCTGAGGATATCTACAATCTCAGTATACAGAGCAGCCCAATCTCTCTCATCAAGCAAGATCATTGAGATCACACGAGAGGGAAAGAGGATCCTGCTATCTCCGAGTCCGCACGGTCACTCCAAAGCTCTGGCAGCGTACATGGAGGGAAACCGCAGACCAATCGAACCTTTGATCGGCTCGAGGCTCCTCGTGCTTCTCTCTGTATCCAGCAACTCGAAATCCATGGACAGGGTCGCGGAAGAAGTCATGCTGACAAGTGAGTCGGTGCGGAGGATTGCCTGGGCGCTCAAGAGCTTCGGCGCCGTCCACCAGGAGAAGCGGACAATCTCGATACCGCAATCGGACACCGCGCTCGTTAGATTCCTGCAGGACTTCTCGAAGGGGGCATGCGATGCGATGCTGGAATCCATTGCGCCGACAGGGACGGTTCTCTGGAACGAGGGCCTCGAATTCATATTCTCCTCTCGAAGTCCTGTTAACACGCGCGGTGTCAGCGAGACGGGGATAACTGCCATGTCCAAGCGTGGCCTTCGATTCATTTCGGACACCAGGTACTACCACTGCGCCTTCTGGAGACCGAGATTGAAGAAGGAGGACATCGCGATGCATCAGATCCTCATTGACCCGAACAGCACGAGGAACATCTCCTACGCCCTCCTGTTCCTCATGAAGGAGGGGTACAATCCATTGTACCTAGCGAAGCTGGGCGACGCTGCAGGCGCGGGTGTTCACTCCAGACAGGTCATAGAGTATCTGAGGAGCGGGGTCGTCGAAAACCCGCATTTCCCGAGCAAGTCCGACATGGCACAGCTGCGGACTCAGTACGGGGTGGATTGAATGGAAGACTCGCAGATAGGGCGCGAGGAGGTCCTGTCAGTGCTGAGGCATGTGGGGGAGATCTGCTCCAGACCAATCTCTGTGTATCTCATAGGCGGGGGAGCTATGGCCCTGAGAGGCGAGAAGGATGCCACCAAGGACCTTGATCTGGTGCTTGAATCGCAAGATGATGCCGATAAGCTGAAGAAGGCACTCGAGAGAATCGGCTTCACGGTAGATGCAAGACGCCCGGACGAGTGCCGCGCATTGGTGGACGCGGCGATACTGTCGAAACCGGCCGGATTGCGCGCTGATATCTTCGTCGGAAAGATCTGCGATAGGCTTCGCTTGTCTGAGGGAATGAAGAGTCGGGCTGTCCTCGTCGGCGAGCTTGGCAAGGTCACGCTGTTCATGTGCTCCAGGGAGGATATCTTCCTCCTGAAGAGCGTCACTGAGAGGACGAGGGACCTCGACGACATGATTAGCTTGTTCAGGAGGGGGCTGTCCAGAGATACGATCCTGAGGGAATGCGACCTCCAGAGTGCACTCGCTGGTTTCCGAGAAAGTCAGGTCTGGGAGGCGTTCCTGCTAGTCAAGATCGAGGAGATGGAAGACAGGTATGGGATTAGCATCCCCTGGAAGAGGACGCTGAAATCCAGGGCAGAGATCAAGATGGGCGCGCACCGGCTGCTTAAGGAAATCGAAAAGGGCGCTCGTTCGGTCATCAGGCTCTCCGAGGTGACGGACGAAACACCCGAGTTTACAAGGATGTGCCTTCACTACCTTGAGGAGATCGGTGAGATCAGGATTGGCAGGAAGTCAAGACCTTATCGAATCACGCTGAAGAAATGATCCCGAGAAGATGCGTATCTTTCACTGAAAATACATTCACTCGTTCGATCTGACTTGCCTCTTCCTGACCGTGACCGTGCTACGTCATTACCCTTACATATTCACACATTCTGCAATTCAATGTAATCTGTAAGGGTAGGAAGGACGGGTTAAGGTTGGCCTCCGCTTCCGGATGGCTCAGGTTCTTGTCTGAACACGCCGGGACTTCACGGGAATTGGTCAGTTATCTGCCAGCAGTTGAAACTAGATGCGATGATTTTCAAATCGACTTCCGAGTGAATACCCGAGTTGGTCATGCCGCTGAAGAAGGGACCTCCATTCATGTCCGAACATTGGAGAGTCCGGCTTCACGGACCCCTTTGCCGAACTTTCGGGAAAGTATCAATAGAGCTAACGGCGATGCAGCGTATGGTGATACATGGACAAAGAACGGCAAACGAAACCGCGGCCTGGAGCTTTGAGAGCACTCGTCGCCATTGAAGGGGTGTTTGCTTTCGTTGGATTCATTAGCGGATACGGACTGCTATCCTCACCATCCGGCGAGGAGCTCGGACTCTCGCAGGATCTGCTCGAACACGCTCCCGTGGACGATTTCACCCTCGTCGGTCTGTGGTTCGTTGCTTTCTACGGTGTGGTCCCTGTTCTTGCGGCGTATGGACTGTGGACCAAGAAGAGATGGCGCTGGACTGACGCGGTTAACAAATGGACTGGGCAGAACTGGGCGTGGACCTTGACCGCAGCACTCGGAATCATACTCCTGCTGTGGATTGGCCTCGAGCTGATCTTCGTGGGACCTCTGGGCGGAATCGGAGGATCGCTCCAAGTCATCATCACCGTGCTCGGCATCGCGATACTCTTCCTGGTGATGCGCCCTTCAGTCAGGGCGCACATGAGGCTTGAGGACTGAACGTGTCACGGCGTTCGTTTCGGCGACCGCTCAACTCCTCTGCGGATTCCCCTTTCCGAAGAACCGCATCAGCTTGTCCTTGACCAGATACAACAGCCCTATCCACGCGAGAACTGCGAGGGCGCCGAACACAGGCAGCGCACTCGCTTGGTTCGTCGGGTCGTGCTCGAGCGTCATAATCACGCCCATTGCGAGGACGCCCGTCCCAAGGGTCACGAAGAACCCGAAGAACAGGAGGACCAGAGGATAGACTCGCTTCGTCTTGGTCAGCAGGAGGTACAGGGCGATGAAGCCGAGGGGGATGGTGAATCCGAGGTCAAGGTACCTCACCAGCCACCAGATAACGGGAGTCTCGTGGTAGGATCCGCTGGAGGTGTCCCCCGTGGTAACTACCTGGGCCAGTTCCGACAGCCACATGAGGGCAAATGCCACCAGGAAAAGGGCCATCACCGCCACGTATATCCTGAGTCCCCTGGGCTTGAAATCCGGGGCGTCCTCCGGACGGAACATCGATAACGTCGATATTAGCAGGAGTAGTCCCCCGATGATGACCACGAAGTAGAGCCACGAGTAGCTCTCGACATTGCCCGTGTACGCGGGATTGCCCCATTCCTGCCCGAGGCCAATGCTCAGACCGACATACATGAGAG
>Ga0299915_10004452_pt1 | contig 10210 bp, 8 predicted proteins | sample RVTome_13_FD_200263 | JGI IMG/M metagenome (GOLD analysis project Ga0299915, IMG submission 200263) | Soil microbial communities from uranium-contaminated site in the Upper Colorado River Basin, Wyoming, United States - RVT92D227 (version 2) ...
ATGGGTATCGCCATTACGGCAGGCATTACCTTATATTCGCAATGTGCACCGTCCGCTTCTGCGCCGGTGCACCGCAAGTTTTCGCAAAAATTAAATGTTTCCGTTTTGCATTCATTGCATTCACCACAAACAAGATGCGGAATTACTGCAACCCTTTGGCCTGTCTTTAAATTATTAACACCTTCGCCTAGTCCTGCAAGCTCGCCCGCAAATTCATGCCCCATCACAAGGGGATAGCTGACATATGGATGTTTACCGTAATATATCGTAGCATCTGACCCGCAAAGTCCCACGCGTTTTACTTTTATTAAAACCTCACCTTTGCCGGGAGAGGGAATATCGATGTATCCTTCCTCCATCACCATCGGTTTTTTTAACGTAACGCAATACATTTTGCCCTGCATTTTTTATGCCCCTCTGACTGCTTTAATATTTAAAAATTTACAGAACATTTCCATAGTGTCTGCAACTTTAGGATCATGGATCAATGTGCCGTGATGGATGATGCCATTTTCGATCATCTTATTCTCCCAGTCAAATACATCGTTTACCTTTACCCAGCCATATGCGCCCCGCACCATGGGTTCTATGTCAATTATTTCGCCTGTTCCGTAAAACATCGTGTACTCTCCCTGGTATTCCACCATCCTGGCGCAAGTAACGGGACCGGATTTTAGCCTGAATTCCAACGCGCCGTGGCAGTTGGGGCACCATTGTATCATTCGCTCGTTTCTCACGAGCCTGGACTTGCAGGACTGGTCACGAAGGCTGGGCGCCGCGTTTCCACAATGCCATGCCAGCCACACATTTTCCTTATCAGGATGCAGGTCTGTCCAGTCTATAAAGTCCGGCGTGGCCTCTCCCAATGATGCACAGTAAATTGCCCACATCGTGACCGCACCAAGTAAATCCACCTCGCAGGCTGTAATGATGCCTTTATCGTTTAACCTTCCGAAGGTAGAGCAGGCAGATATGCCGTACAACTCCTGTATCCTCGTCCAGCAGTTGACTGCCATAGCTGATACGCCTAATTCCTTTTGTATATTCATGAGCGAAAGCTCATACCTTGCCTGGGTTATAATGGTGTCATCCGTATAGACATCAGCTATTTCGCCGGCGCCTTTGCGTATCTCACCGGCTATTTTTAAAACTTGAGGATCGCCTGGCGAAATATCGTCCAGTTTTTTAAAAGCAGTTGCCAGATCCATCGGGATGACCATCTGGGAAAACTGGCGCTGCATATTCTCCTCGCTCCAAAACTGCGATTCAAAGAGCTGTGGCCGGGTGCCTATCTGGCCAAACCTGGCACCTCTAAAACGGCTTATTGCGCATACGGCACGCGTGAATATACTTATTTGTACGTCAAAATATTCATCCTCTGGATTGCAGGTATTTATATGCACAAATGTAAAACCCCGGCGCTTTATGGCGGAACAGGTCATAAATTGTCCGCACCAGGTATCTGTAGAACGGGAGCCTTCGGGAGAATACGGTCCGCTTCTCGTGCAAAAATGCAGTATGGGCATGTTTTTATCGGGAAGACCGCTTAAAAAAGCGCCAATAGCCACTTCCATGCCAAATGTCATGTTGCCGATGATAAGACCCTGCACACCTTCTGCAAGAAAATATTTCAAAACCTTCTCCGCATCCCCAATGTCGTTTACACAGCCGTCTGCAGTCATTTCTTTGGAAGGAACGACAAGGTCCAGCCCCGGTATTTTTTCCAATATGGTAACGCACCTGTCGCGCATTTTACCCGCCCATTTGCCGCTATATTCTGTACCATCCCATGCCTCCCAATTTGAAGGGATAAAGCCAATTTTAGTTTTCATCATAGACATTAAAAACCTCCATTTAATTTATTTAAATTATTACTAAATATCAGTTTAAAACGCTTAAACGGTGATTATTCCGTTTTTATCCACGTCTTTAACCGAAACTGATTTCCCTATTGTGATGTTTAAGTACCATTCATATACAGAAGAAGCCTCTACCTTGCTGCTTTGTCCTCTTGCTGCGGCAAAATCCGGTCTGTCAAAAGATGCAGTACAGGGTTCGAGAAATAGATTATAGATATTCCTGAAGCTTCCCTGGTTATGAAGTATTCCCAGATATGGCACTTTCTTAGGAGGGAAAGAAAGCGCAAAAACGCTGCCATCCGGATACTGTGCAGCGCACCATCCTTTTTTTAAAGCCTCTTTGAAGTAATACTTCTCACAGTTATTATCGCGACCTCCCATCAAGTCTATCTTTCTCCTGGTTCCTTCCTTATCTGTAAATTCCGGCCAGTCAAATTCCTCACCGTACCTGCCTATACGCCCGGTATTGGTAAATACTGAGATTGCCTTTTTCAAATCCTGGGGGACCAGTATCTTCACGCCCGGTTCGGCATTAAGCATGGTGTGGGCAGCCCATAAAAATTCCATATCAAATTGCGTTTGGTTTATCACTTTGTAATCGATACGCAATACGGTATCAGAGATAAAACGCGCACACTTTTCAAAAACATACGGCAGCCGTATGCCATAGAATGTAAAGCTTACATCATCTTTTCCTGGTTGTGTTTTTGCCTTGAGGTTCCAGACTTCGCCGTGGTCTGCAAGTTTTATTCCTCTCCATGGTTCTTTTTCGTAATAGCAGGTATCAATAGTAGGGAACATATCGTCAAGGCCGCAGCATTCCCCTTCTACGTATGAACCGTCAAAGGGAACCACTCTGTATTGCCTCTCGGGACGCTGCACCATAAACTCTTTAGATGTTTTTTTATCAACTATGGAGGTGATGCTGCCACCAAAATCAGGAAGGAATTTGAAAACTAGCATATCGCTTTCCATCACAATTGCTTTCTGGTTCTTATACATACTTTCGTATATTTTATATCCCATATTTTACCTTCTACCCCTATCCTACCTTCTTTTACTAATCTTACCTTCTGCTACTATCTTAACTTCTTTTACTCATATCAGTTTCGTGATGAGTCTTGTTACCCTTTGGTCAGATTTCTAAAAGGATCTTTATCCTCGCACCGCTGTTTGCCTTTAAATCTATCAGTGCCTTTTCGGCATCAATTAAAGGCATGGTTTGCGTAATCATAGGAGTAAAATCCACCTTACCAGCTTCCATCATCTTAAGGACAACAGGGCCCATACTCGGGCTGCCGGTAACTGGCAGCAGCTGTATACCACGGATAATCATGGAATCCAGATCCAGTTTTTCCACCGGTTTTTCATAAAAGGCGACGCAGGAAATCCTGCAGCAGTTGCCAGCTATACGGATAGACTGACTGAGCATGTCCAGGGAACCGGATGCCTCAATGATCACATCTGCTCCTTTACCGCCAGTAAGCTCCATCACTCTTTCGTATAAATCTTCCTTCGTGGTGTTTATGGTAACATCTGCACCGAATTTTTTACCCAGCTCCAATTTAAAATCTTTTCTTCCTACAAGTATTACATTCTTTGCACCTGAAAGCACTGCAAACGGCACAGCTCCCAGTCCTATAGGACCGGTGCCAATTATCACTACATTGTCGCCTATTTTTATGTTGCCAATTTTGACAGCATATAGGCCGGTAGCCACCGGTTCCACCATTGCACCCTGCTGGAAGGTGATATTATCGGGCAATTTAAATACATGCCTTTCAGGCATGACAGTGTACTGGGCATAACCTCCGTCATGAGCTTTGATGGTGCCGACTGACTGCCCTTTAGAGCAGAAAAGATAGTTGCCCTCCAGGCATATGTCACATATTCCGCATGATATCCCCGTATCAGATACACCTCTATCTCCAATCTTAAACTTGCTCACATTCTTGCCCACCGCTTCAATTACACCCGAATACTCATGCCCAAGTGTCATGGGCACATGGATCAGCCCTGCTTCCCAGAAGCTGCTTTCACCGGAATAAATCGCCTCATCGGTACCACAAACTCCGCAATATTTCACTCGTATTAATACCTCGTTTTCCTTTAGCTGGGGAACATCTATTTCCATCCATCTTAAATCCTTAGGACCGTACAATCTTTGTGCCATCATCTTCATAAATAACCTCCAAAAAATCTGTTCATTTAATTTTAAACATGCTTAATATGCCGTACAGCCTCCATCCACTGCCAAAAGATGCCCCACCACATAGGATGATGCATCAGATGATAAGAATATACATGCACCTACGATTTCATCGGGTTTGGCAAAACGCCCTATTGGAAATCTTCTTAGCATTTCCTCGCCATATGCGGGGTTTTCGTCTATGCACTGCTGTAAAAGCGGTGTTTCAAAAGTACCTGGGAGTACAGCGTTTACCCTTACTCCTCTTTTCGCCCATTCACAGGCCGCTGTTTTTGTCATCATTGCTACTCCCCCCTTGCTGGAACAGTATGCAACACTTAGTGGAATAGCTACCACGCTGCCCAATGAACCAAAATTAATGATAGAACCTTTTCCTTTTTTGAGCATTTCCAATGCAGTATATTTGGTAAATAGAAAAGTGCCTTTTAAATTCACGTTGATGACAAGATCCCATGCCTCTTCGTCAAATTCTTCCATTGGCATCCGTCTTGTGATGCCTGCGCAGTTTACAAGCACGTCCACGCCACCAAATTCCTTTACCACTGTCTCGACAGCTGCCCTGACTTGCGCCGCATTAGTGACATCTGCCTTTATAGGAAGCGCCCTGTACCCGGTGTTTGCCAGCTCTTCTGACAGTTTTCTTACGGCTTCTAAATTGCTGTCCACCAAAGCTACATCAGCCCCAGCCATAGCGAATCCTTTTGCCACTGCCATGCCAAGCCCGCTGCCCGAGCCTGTAATAATTGCCGATTTGCCTTCCAGGCTGAATTGCTTTAGGGCGGGATATGCTGAAAATTTTTCATTTGTCAGTTCCATATATTCACCTCACTTTTCGGACCATTTTGGTTAAAACTCGTTGATTAAACAAATTCTAACAAAAACTATTGTAATAACCAGATTGCTAATTTCTTTTCTTCCCCTATTTTTATTCTTCAATATTTATGGGATAGCCAGAGTACTCTCTGGCAGTCTCTAACATCTGCATATAATTTTCATATGGCACATCGCTGTGTATGGTATTACTGGAGGATATGATATGTCCTCCGCCGGGAGACGCTGTTTTTATTACACGAAGCGTATCTTTGATAACATCCTCTTTTGTACCCAGGTGCAGCACATATCCGCAATCCACATTACCCATAAGAAGCACCTTACTGCCGTAGTTTTCCTTAACCCATTTTAGATCCATTCCTGCTTCGGGGTCTATGCTGTGGTATCCATCGAACCCGGACTTAAGTAGAAACTCATCAGCAAAACCCGTGATGTTACCGTCCGTATGCCTTAAATAGAATATTCCGTGCTGATGCACCGCATCAGAGAGCTTTTTAAAGCGGGGTGCATAGTATTTCATATAGTCTTTGGGTGAGAATAAGGGACCGTTGTTTCCGGCAAGATCCTCCCCATCAAATATTGCATCCACGCCCATGGATGCGTATTTTTCTATGAATTTCAAGCCTTTCCTGACACGATAATCCAGGTATCTTTCCACCAGGTCAGTACGAAAAGCCATTGCCTCTAAAAAAAATCTGCCGATGGCTCCCATGCTCATAGGTGGGAAATCAATCTCTACTACTGCCATTATGAATTTTTGAGCGCCGCATTTTTTTGTGATATATTCTGCCTGGCTCCAGTTGTACCTTTCCATATCAATCTCATCTTTTTCCAGAAGCTCTACATATCGCTCAAATTCTGCAAGGCCGCCGCGGTGAAAATTGGAATCTGCAGTATGGAAAAGGTCGGTTTTTCTATCAAAATGCATGATAGAAAACAGGTCATTTTCTTTATCATCAAAACGCCATGTGTTGTCATTTATCGCTACGGGAATAGTGAAATTATTAAGAGGAGGACGTTCTATCAGTACGGTATCCAATTCCAGCTTATCGTAGAGCTCTACAACATCAATAGCCTCCTGTAAAAAAAATTCCTCTCCCCTGCCATCAATGAGCATATTGTTCATGACTTCACAGCGGATATAGCCGCTCCAGCCGGTATAGGCAAGCCTGCCTAAAACCTTTGTGGCAACGGGAGAATTTATATATAATTCGGAAACGGGCACTCTATCCGCTTCTTTATGTAAAAATGCCAACCGCACTCTTTCTTTACTGTTCAATTAAAAAACTTTCCCCTATCTTTTTTAAGTTAAATTTTTTTATTTTTTTCACAATACTTCCTTTACAGCAGCTGTGATTCTCTCAGGAGAGGGTACCGTCAGTTGCTCCAGCTTCCTGCTGTATGGTGTAGGTGTCTGTGCCGACGTTACACGCTTTATCGGTGCGTCCAGATAATCAAATGCCAGTTCGCTTATTACAAACGCTATTTCCGCACCAATGCCGCAGACTCCGTGAGCTTCATGTACAATGACCACCCTGCCCGTCTTTTTAACGGAATTGATGATGGTGTCTTTATCCAGTGGAACAAGCGTCCTTGGATCTATCACTTCTGCGTCGATACCCTGCCCTTCCAGCATCTTCGCAGCTTCCATCGCTTTGAGAACCATCCAGGAAGTCGCCACGATTGTCACATCCTTACCTTCACGCTTAATATCAGCTTTGCCAAAAGGTATGATATATTCATCATCCGGGACTTCTCCTGTGGTGTTGTATAAAACCTTATGCTCAAAGAACATAACGGGGTTGTTGTCCCTGATCGCTGTTTTTAATAAGCCTTTTGCGTCATATGGATTGGAGGGCATGACCACCTTGAGACCCGGCATATGGCAAAATATCGCCTCTAAGTTTTGTGAATGCTGCGCTCCATTGCCTCTGCCGCTTCCCTGTTGTGCGCGGATGACCAGCGGAACCTGGGCTTTGCCACCTGTCATATAACGCACCTTTGCCGCCTGATTGATGACCTGGTCCATCGCATGTAAAATAAAATCCACATACTGTATTTCCACCAGCATCTTCGTGCCGGTTAGCGCGCCGCCAACACCTGCGCCAACGATTATTGCTTCAGAAATCGGCGTGTTTCTTATCCTGTCATGTCCGAACTCTTCCAGTATTCCTTTAGTGCAGGCAAAAATACCACCCATCGTTTCCACGTCTTCACCCATGACAAAGATATCTTTATCCCTTCGCATTTCTTCAGCTATGGCGTCTCGTATCGCCTGTGAATATCTTATTACCGCCATTTTTATGCCTCCCTTACATAGAACACGTCTTTATAAAGATCTTCGTCATCCGGCCAGGGGCTCTCTATCGCGAATTGCGCTGCTTTTTCCATCTCATCCTTCAAATCAGCGTATATCTTATCCAATAAACCAGATGTTGCCATTTTATTCTTAATCATGTATCTGGCAAGTCTTGTAATGGGATCTTTTGTCTTCCATCCTTCTAATTCCTCCAGACTCCTATAGCCGCCCTTCGCATAGCCGTCCCCTGTATAATGGCCTTCCCAGCGGTATGTTTTTGCTTCCAGTAATGTGGGGCCCTCGCCTTTTCTTGCCCTTTCTATAGCCTTTCCCATTATTTCGTATAATTCAAATACATCGTTTCCGTCGCAGGTTATACCGGGCATGTTATACGACTTTGCACGCACACTTACGTCTTCTACCGATAGGCTTTCTTTTACGCTTGTGAAAACCTGGTACAAGTTGTTTTCACAAAGGAATATGACCGGCAGCTTCCAAACTGACGCAAGATTAAGCGATTCGTGAAAAACGCCCTCATTTGCTGCACCTTCACCAAAGAAACAAATAGTCACACTTTCGTTTTTCTTCATGACTGCGTTCGTAATTGCCGCGCCTACAGATATGGCAAGACCGCCGCCCACCATGCCGTTTGCACCCAAATTACCCATAGTAAAATCCGCAAGATGCATGGAGCCGCCTTTACCGCCGCAATAACCCGTCTTTCTGCCTAAAAGCTCTGCCATCATCCTGTTTGTCTTTCCGCCTTTAGCGATACAGTGTCCGTGTCCTCTGTGCGTGCTGGTAATGGTGTCTGTAGTGCGTAAAAGCTCTCCTGCCGTTGCCGCAATGGCTTCCTCTCCGATATACAAATGCATGGAGCCGGTAACCAGTCCCTGCCCGAATAGCTCCGTGGCTTTCAGCTCAAAAAGCCGCATCCGCATCATTTGTTCATAAATTCTCAACAGACTTTCTTTGTCCGGCATTTTATTATCAACCTTTCTTTTTATTAGATTATTTATGTCAACTGAATTATTTTTTTGTTCTTTCTTTTTATTCCTGGGTACGGAAGGTTAGGATTCTGTGGGTATAAGAATCTGTTAATCCATAAAAAGCCCGCCGTCTATATCCAGAATCTCGCCAGTAATATACCTTGCGCGTTTTTCGTCCGCTAAGAACAACGCCCCGTAAGCGACATCCCCGGGGTATCCCATTCCCAGTGGCGCTGATTTTGCGATGTTGCTGCGCATTTCATCGCTGTAATTGCCTCCTCCGCTTTCGCCAGTGAGCATCGGTGTCTCTATGGGCCCCGGGCTGATGGCGTTGACTCTGATGCCGTACGGCGCTAACTGTTTTGCCAGATGTATGGTAAGGGAAGATATGCCGCCTTTTGAAGCGACGTAATTTCCACCCACATTCATGCCACCTGTCTTTGCAGCTGCTGCCGTGATGTTGATAATACAACCTTTTTGGCGTTCTTTCATCGCCGGTATTACTTCTTTGGATACGAGGAAAGTGCCTTTTAAATTTACAGCCAAAACCTTGTCCCATTGCTTTACGGAAATATCTTCTATTTTGCCCAAGAATATTATACCGGCAGAGTTGATCAAAATATCGATGGCGCCGTATTCTTCTAATATACGCGCAACAGCGTTTTTTACCTGGTTTTCCTCTGAAACATCAAAATCCATATAAACTGCCTTACCCTTTTCATTGATGATTTCATCCACCGTCTCTTTTACTTTTGCCGGATTAATATCACAGGCAATGACAAAAGCTCCTTCTAGAGCGAACATTTTAGCTATTGTCTTGCCGATTCCACTGCCCGCGCCGGTGACCATCAATGTCTTACCCTCATATTCCATCAATTTTAAACCTCCTCCTATATATAAACTTTAAGCATCTATTAGCAGATCCCTACCACATATTCCTGCATCTTTTATTCTTTTTCACAGTCGGGTATGAATAAAACCTTGATTTCGTTGCCTTTGCGCAAATCGTCAAAAACCTTTTCCCAGTTTTCTATGGATTCTTTACGGGTAATCAGCTTAGTCAGATCCCTTTTGGTGTTTGCGGCGATGGCTATCGCCCTGTCCCAGCTTGTATAGTTGGTGCTCATATTAAAATACACGTCCAGCATTTTTTTCTGCGCTGTATCCCAGTTTACACGAACATCAGGCTTACCGGTCAATCCAACCACGCAAAGCCTGCCCAGTTTTCTTACCGCATTTATTGCTATTTGAATGCCCTTTTCATTACCGGAAGCTTCTATAACGAGATCTGCCATTTTAGCGTTTGTCTGTCCGGATATTATGGAAATCGCATCTTCTTTTAAAACGTTTATGACCATATCCGAACCCAGCTCCAGGGCAATAGGAAACCGCACTGCTTCGTCCTGGTCTACACCTAACATGAAAATCTTTCCTGCACCGTTTTCCTTTGCAGCAAATGCACATAATATTCCGATAGGTCCGGCACCAACAACCACTACTGTCTCCTGTGCCATCACCTTGACACGCTCGCACACATAGTTTACTGCTACTGCCAGAGGCTCTATCAATGCCCCTACTTCGAAGGAAAGGTTATCAGGTATCTTATGCAGCAGTTTGGCAGGCATTGTCAGATAATCGGTAAATGCACCGTTCTGCCCCCACCCTGGAGAACGCTTTTCGGGGCAAATCTGCCAGTAGCCGCGCCGGCATAGTTCGCAGACCATACAAGCTTCCGCATGCGGTTCGGCTACCACTCTGTCGCCGACTTTTACATTGCTGACTTCCCTGCCTGTTTCCACCACCACTCCGGCAAATTCATGCCCCAGCGTGACAGGCGGATAGTATGTAAATTCATCATCGACTACATGAAGGTCTGTACCGCAGATACCTGCAGCTTTTACCTTTATAAGAACGTCACCATCCCTTTTTATTACAGGTTTGACAACGTCACGTACTTCTGTAAATCCTTTGCCTCTGTCGTATTTTTGCAATGCTCTCATGAAAATCCTTAACCTTTCATCAA
>Ga0299915_10004453_pt1 | contig 10209 bp, 8 predicted proteins | sample RVTome_13_FD_200263 | JGI IMG/M metagenome (GOLD analysis project Ga0299915, IMG submission 200263) | Soil microbial communities from uranium-contaminated site in the Upper Colorado River Basin, Wyoming, United States - RVT92D227 (version 2) ...
ACTCTTCGATGAGGAACTTTCCCACAAGGGCTGCATGGTAGGAGGTGCCACAGGCGATTAGACAGATCCGTCGAATCTCTTTCAGGACCGATGGGTCCAAATGAATCTCTTCGAGGATCCCATCACCATGCCCCTTTGAGAGCCGGCCTCGAATGGTATCGGTCACAGCCCTCGGCTGTTCAAAGATCTCCTTGAGCATGAAATGTTTATAGCCACCCTTTTCCGCCATGAGGGGATTCCAATCCACCCGTTTCGGTTCCTTTAAAACCTCTTTTCCTTTGGTTCCGTAGACCTTAACCCCTTTGGAAGAAAGGAGAGCGACTTCACCATCCTCCATAAAAATGAAGTTTCTTGTATAGGAAAGGATCGGGGGAATATCAGAGGCAATAAAATATTCATCCTCGCCTAGGCCAATGACAAGGGGGGCCTCATTTCTTGCACCGATTAAACACGTTTCATCGCCTTCGTAGAGGATTCCCAAGGCATAAGACCCCTTGATCTTATCCAATGTGATTTTTACGGCATCCAGAAAGGAGTGTCCCTCCTGGATGAATTCATCGACGAGATGAGCAACAATTTCTGTATCCGTTTCAGAACTGAAGACATGGCCTTTCTTTTTGAGAAATTCTTTGAGGGGGAGGTAATTTTCAATGATGCCGTTGTGGACAACAGCTACTTTACCTGCCTTATGGGGATGTGCGTTTTCGTCCGAGGGCCTCCCGTGGGTGGCCCATCGGGTATGGCCGATCCCCACCTTTCCGTCAAAGGTCTCCTTTTCAATGACTTCCTCAAGCTTCGTTAACTTCCCTACCTTCCGACGGATCTCGATCTTGCCCCGATGAAAAACGGCAACGCCAGCAGAATCATATCCGCGGTATTCGAGTCGCTTGAGTCCGTCCAGCAGAACCTTTGCTGTCCCTCTTGCCCCTATATATCCAACAATGCCACACATGCTTCAATCCTTCTTCTTTCTACTCTTCTTATGGTGGAGCTCCATCCTCTTATTCCACCCCTTGATGTTCTTCTGCTTCACCCGGCTGATGGCCAGTGCCCCTTCTGGAACATCTTGTGTGACGGTGGTGCCTGCACCGATCGAGGAATTATTTCCAACCTTGACCGGAGCCACCAACTCTACATTCGATCCTACAAAGACCCGATCGCCGATGATGGTCTCATGTTTCTCGAATCCATCATAGTTACAGGTAATAGTCCCGGCACCGATGTTCACTTCCTCTCCGAGGATGGAATCTCCAATATAAGCTAAGTGGTTGGCTTTGGAACCCCTGCCGATGACAGATTTCTTCACCTCCACGAAGTTTCCAATCCTCGCTCCGGTCTTCACCTCGCTTAAAGGCCTCAGATGGGCAAAAGGCCCAATAGAAGCTCCTTCCTCGACCCTACTCTCCGTGACCACAGTGTTCGAGCGGATCGTGACCTCATTGCCTATGATGGAATCTGAAATCTTTGAGTTAGGCTCAATGATACACCGTTCACCTATCCTCGTCCTCCCTTGGAGGGTACAATTCGGATAAAGGACGGTATCTCTTCCTACCTCCACCATTCTATCCACATAGGTGGTTTTGGGATCGACGACGGTCACACCCGAGAGCATCAGGTCTTTCACCTTCTCCTGCCTGAGCACTTCATTGGCGATAGCAAGATCCACTCGTGTATTGATCCCCATCACCTCCACTGGGTCCACCACCTGATGAGCAGAACACCTCAAGCCTCTCTTCCTTGCAATCTCAACCAGGTCGGTCAGATAGTACTCACCCTGTGCATTCTCCTGTCCAATCTCTTTCAGGCCTTCGATCAAAAATGAAGCCCTCACACAGAAGATCCCTGTGTTGATCTCCTGGATCATCCTTTCTTCTTTTGAGGCATCTTTTTCTTCAACAATCTTTTCCAGCCAACCCTCCGGGCTTCGGAGGATCCGTCCATATCCGAAGGGATGCTCCACAACCGCTGTCAGGACGGAGAGGGTGGACTCATCTTCCCAAAAATTGTTGATAAAAGAGTGGAGGGTCTCTCCTTTCACTAAGGGAACGTCTCCACAGAGGATCAAAACCGTGCCATCAAATTTCTGGAGAAATGGAACGGCCTGTAAAACCGCATGACCCGTGCCTAATTGTTTTTTTTGAAGAGCGAAATCGACTCCGGAATCTTTAAATCTCTCCTTAATTCGATCAGCCTGGTGACCTACCACCACGATCGTCTTTTTGGATTTGATCTCGTTCAATGAAAGGTCGATAGTGTAGCAGAGCATGGGAAGTCCCAGAAGGGGATGGAGGACCTTCACCAGGTCCGATTTCATCCGGGTTCCCTTTCCTGCCGCAAGAATAATGGTTGCAATGCCTTCCAATTTGATATCCTTCTTACGTCAATCTAACCTTTTTTATACTATGGATGAGCCTTTTCGTCAACCCTGTGGAATATGATTGAGTCCTCGTTGGGAAACTTCTATGATTGGTTCCCCGAAACGGAGGATAATAAAACCTGTTGGGGCTATTCCACAGGGTCAACCCTATAGGTGTCGAGGCGTCGAGCATTAGACTGGGAGCTTCGACATTCACTGCCATCGGCTTAAATCTTATATTACCAATCATATTAGTGTGGGTTTGTGCTGTGTTATCGGCCGTTGCGGATGGAATATTTTCTAAATGAATTTTGAGGGAAAGGGACAAGGATCACATCTCCTTTATGATACCGTGTCATAAACGGCATCCTCCTCATTGTCCCAAATCTTCTGGAAGGAAGTGGCAGATAACTCCTGAGATGATCTTACAAGAAGATCCCTTTCTTTTCTCCTTTCTAAAAATTGAATAAAGTCAAAAACTTCTGTAAGGATATCTTCAGACAATTTATCAATTTCTTTTTTGATCAACTCTTTATCTAACATTCCTATTCCCTCCTTTTAAATTCAATTATATTACCTGCTCTTTTCCTTATCAAGTCTCTATTCTAAAAGTTCTAGAAAAGCAATTGGGAGTTATTTTGATTGGAGATTATTAATAAACCTCTTTCTCTTTCTTCTCTGGGGTTCACTTTCTATACTATAAATATAACGGTCTCTCTTACCGCAATGACAGATAACGTTTCGAGTGCTTGAGAAGGGCGCAGCCTTCGGGTGGTAACCTCAAACACTCTGTTAGCCGTCTGTTGCAGGCATAGTCTTCTATTCCATTTTTTTATAACTGCAGGATTTTCTCTAAATATTGCTTTAAGGTTTGGACATCTTTTGAACTCAGATTACCAAGTTTGTTCTTCAACCTCTTTTTGTCAATCGCCCGTAATTGAAACACCAAAGCCACAGATTTTGAGGCTAAATTATTGGTTGAATCTGGTTCAATGACAAATGTGAACGGAAAATTAGCGGCTTTGAATTGTGTCGTGAATGGCACAACTAAAATGGTGGGGACCTTCTCGATATTTTCAGAAGTCTGGACAATTATTGCGGGTCTAACACCTTGTTGTTCGTGCCCGCCTGAAGCAGGAATTTCAACAAGATAAATGTCACCAAATTCCATTACAAGGTAGCCTCAAAATTATTTAATGCCTCATCGCTTAAAACATCCCATTCATCAAATTCCTTTTTGAGATAGAAGTCAGATTCTCTTTGCATAATGATGCTCTTTTTAAAAATGCGAATAAGGCTGAGAAGATTAATCATTTGTTCATCAGGCATATTCTGCAATTCTTTAATAATCTCTTCTTGATACTTGGCTTGCTTCTGCATTTCTTGGCCTTCCTTTCTCTGTCAATAGTTTTATTATAGCATAATATGCCAAATATAAGAAATAATTCAACTTGCTTGCAGAGATTCCCAGTGAAACAAACACTACCCCTATAACCTACAAGCGTCCTTTAACGTTATCACATCATTTTGGGTTAGGTAAATCGGCAAGCTCTTGGCATACAAAATACGGAAACAAAGCCTGCCGATTTCCCGAAGGGTGCAGACGCCAATCTTGTGTTATCTGCCTTTGCGGGCAGGGAAAATCTATCTTTTATAAACATCGCCGCGACTTCTAATTGCCTTTATTTCTACAGTAACTTCAAACATCTTCTTTAACCTCAGACCATTTTTTGACCCGACCCACCCTAAAATCCTCGTCGCCTCTCATGATACTGGCTAAGAAATCTTTATCCCTAATAACCTCTTTTGTTGCTTCAAGTTCCTCTTTCGCCTTGAGATAGGCAACAAAGTCAGCTACCTCTTTTTTACGTTTTTTTGAGAGTCTTTCAAAATCAGCAAGAATCCTCTCTCCTTTTTTAATAGTTGCTGTTTTACTCATATTCTCTTCCCATGAGGATTTTTGAACAATTATAACATACTAAAGGGTGAAAGCTTTGGGTGTGAACCTCAAGCACTCTGTTATCTGCCGTTGCGAGCAAGAAAAACTTATAATTTTATGGACGTCCCCCACCATCCTGTCTCCTATCTTTACATTATATTTTTTCTCCATGTTTCATAAGAATATTTTTGATTTCCTCCGTCCCTGGCAGGTTTGCTGAGCTGCCAATTTCATAAGAACGTCTCAATAACTCAATCCCTTTTTCATGCTCTCCGGCATCTAATAGAATTCTCCCGAGAACGCGGCCGACTTTAAAAAGGCCTTCCGCATTTTCTGTCTCAATTGCAGCTCGATAAGCTTCAAATTCAAGATCACAATAATTCTTAATATTTTCCCTTTGGAGCTCAATCATAGCCATATTATGAAGTGTTAGGATCAATCCATCCTTATCCCCTATCTCCTTCCTGATCTTCAATGACTTTTCGAGATACTTGAGCGCCGTCTCATAGTCACCACGGGCATCATAAATCTGACTGATATTATTTCGGGCAGTCCCTTCTCCTGCCCTATCCCCTATCTCCTTCACGATCTGCAATGACTCTTCGAGATACTTGAGCGCCGCCTCATAGTCACCACGGGCGTTATAAATCTGACCGATATTATTCAGGGTAGCCCCTTCTCCTGCTCTATCTCCTATCTCCTTCCTGATCTGCAATGACTCTTCGAGATACTTGAGCGCCGTCTCATAGTCACCACGGGCTTTATGAATCAGGCCGATATTATTCAGGATAGTCCCTTCCCCCACCCTACCTCCTGTTTCCTTCACGATCTGCAATGACTCTTCGAGATACTTGAGCGCCGCCTCATAGTCACCACGGGCGTTATAAATCTGACCGATATTATTCAGGGCAGTCCCTTCTCCTGCCCTATCTCCTATCTCTCTCCTGATCTGCAATGACTCTTCAAAACATTTAAGTGCCCTCTCATAGTCACCACGACCCTCATAGATCAGACCGATATTATTCAGAACAACCCCTTCTCCTGCCCTATCTCCTATCTCTCTCCTGATCTGCAATGACTCTTCGAGATACTTGAGCGCCGTTTTATAGTCACCACGACCCTCATAGATCAGACCGATATTATTCAGGACAGCCCCTTCTCCTGCTCTATCTCCTATCTCCTTCCTGATCTGCAATGACTCTTCGAGATACTTGAGCGCCGTTTTATAGTCACCACGACCCTCATAGATCAGACCGATATTATTCAGAACAGCCCCTTCTCCTGCCTTATTCTCTGTCTCCCTCACAATCTGCATTGACTCTTCGAGATATTTGAGCGCCGTTTTATAGTCACCGCGGGCTTTATAAATCATACCGATATTATTCAGGACAGCCCCTTCTCCTGCCCTATCCCCTATCTCCTTCCTGATCTGCAATGACTCTTCGAGATACTTGAGCGCCGTCTCATAGTCACCACGGGCATCATAAATCTGACTGATATTATTCAGGACAGCCCCTTCTCCCTCTTTATCTCCTATCTCCTTCTCTATCGCGAGGGCATGCTGAAGCGAATTTAAAGAAGCGCCGAGCTGTCCATCCATTTTCTGGCTTAGTGCCATATCTAAGAACAAACTGCATTTTTGATGAGGATCACTGCAATGCTGTAGAGCATCACTGAGTAGTTCTATACGAATCTTATGGAGCCCACGCCCGGAAAAATCTTTGCCCAATCGATAGGCGATTTCCGCCGCCTTCTCAAGATCGCCTGACCTTTGTGTCCTCCAGTAGGCTATCAATTCATCAAGCCATTTGCGGACATCAACGTCAAGACCTTCCCTTGCCCATCGGCTTGCCTGTTCAGTCATCCATTGAAAGGTCAGGTTTTTCGGTGCAATTGATTCCACTTCTCCCAGAAACCTTGCTGCCTCCAAAGCATCGCCTTCTTTCAGTTCATGAAACGCAAGTTCAAGCTTTGTCTGGCAGCGCTCCTTTTCATCGCCCAGATCAGAGAGATAGTCAAGCATCCCCAAAACGTTTTCTTTCTTTACATATTCTTTCTTTTCAGTTTCAAGTTGTTGCCACAGTTCCCAACGCTTTCTCTCTCTTTCTCTCAGGTCGTTAAAATACATCTCAAAAAATTCGACAAGATACCCAAGCCTTTTTCTCTGTATGCGCGACTCACTCATTGCAAGCCAAAGATCGAAGAACCCCTCTTTGATGCGGTATATTCGAGATCTCTTGTCTTGAGGATTTTCGGATGCAGTCAAGTAACCGGCATTGGTCATGCGCCGCAACAGTGAGGACGTCTGCTGGGGAGACTTTCTGAGATGCTTTGCAATATTCGCCGGGGTCCTTGGCTCTGAACGGGTAAGCGCTAAAGTCTCCAGAAGTGCCCGTTCCTGCGGAGCAAGATCCTTCAGTCGATCCTGGTAGAAAGGTGATATCTGGTCAAGGAGCTTCTGGAACTGAATCTTAACATCAAGGAGGTTGTCGTGCGCAACCAATTCGTAAAGCATCATGATAAGGCGTGGATTCCCCCCGGTCATGATATGGATCGTCTGAATTTTCGGGATTAAAGAGTCAAAGTCCTTTAGGATGGCGGTGCACTCTTCCCATTCCAGGTTTCTGCGTATCATTTCCAATGTCTGTTCTTCTGTCAAATCTTCCAATATCTGAATATCGAAAAAATCATAGAGCGGGCTTTTGGTATCGTAGAGACCGGGGAAATAGACCGGTGAGGTCCCCACGAGTGTGGAACAAGGTGTATCCATCAGAAAACTTCTGAACCGGTGTATGTCCTGCTCCTGCTTGATCTGTTCCGTAAAAAGTGCAGCGACATTTTCAAGTAGAATCAGTAGAGTCTTTCCGGTCTGCTTCTGGTAATGCCTCAGTTTTGGAACTATTGTATCAATAATATCTTCATCCCTTTCGATTTCCGAAGTTGAGCGGTAGAATCGCTGCCATTCATTGTCATCGGTTACTTCCCCGAGGATCTCCGCTATCCCGAGGAGTATATCGGCAAACGAAAGAATGCGATTATTTTCTTCAGGAAACCGTATTACGGTGTACCGTTTCTGGAGATTCAAATTTGTTTTTATCGCATTTTCGATCAGTGTCAGAAAATGTGTCTTGCCGATGCCTCTCGGCCCAATGAAGAGATAGTGCTGAATGCCCTTTTTCCCTGCGTTACGTTCAAGCTTTTCGAGTAGATCATCCAGCATCTCTTTTCTGCCGATAGTGGTTTTCAGAAGTCTATCGATGGGGGTAATATTGCCTCTGAACAGTCCTACAAGTGAATTCATATCAATTGCCTCCTAATTCATAACCATAATATTTTTTCCACCAGGTTTTAAGCAACCGGCTTGTAAAATCGTAGTGGCCATCCCTTATCTCTTCGATGTAGAAATCACTTTGAAGGTACAAGAGGAGGCGTTGGAATGATTGATTCAATATGTGGCCGGTTCTTCCCCCTGATTTTTTCTCTTCCACCTGTCGGTACAGATTAAACAGGGCGTTTCGAGATATACCATCTTCACTAAGGGAGAGTTTGTTTAACAGATAACAGGCTGCTTCCCGTTCTTCTGGAAGGTAATGAATATCAATCCGTGAACGGTAATGGAGAAGTTTATCCCTCGCCATCTCACCGAGCAGTGTCTTATTGAACACCTCGGTTACCGTATCTGCCGATAACGGTTCAGCCCTGTTTCGTTTCCATTTACGGTATAGTTCCTGGGTGAGCATTTGTAAAAAATAGGGAATTGGAGAACCGAGCAGTTCAAGGATTCGCGATATCACGGTATTGTCGAACAATACCCTGTTTTTCTTAAACATACGTGTGACAAATTCTCTCACTTCATCTGCACTGAAAGGCACCAATATTTCAGGCTTGAGATCATTCACCAATTTCACCTTTCCCTGCTTGTCGAGGGAAACAATGAGATTCACAGACCCACCAATAAGCCACCGAACATCATAATTTAAAGATTTTTCTCTGATGATTCGAAACCAATGAAGAAATGTTTCAAAGGCATCAGGGGAATTTCCGAGAATACCGTTGAGCATATCGGGAAATTCATCAATGATAAATAGTATCTTTTCCCCGGAAGCAAAAACCCGGTCCATTAACTGGGTAGCTCGCTCTTCCCAGTTCTTTCTTAGGTCTCCGCTTTTACGGAGTTCGATTTTGAATTCATAAGCCTCTATTTTATCGATGCGGGAAAATATCCCTTTTAAAAAATCCGAACTTTTTGCCAATGTTCTTCGTAGGTATTCTGGTTGATGCTCGTGAATCGCATCTACAAGGGTAATGAAAAAATCTCCGGGCGACTTAAGCTCCTCCACATTAAGATGAATTACCAGCCAGTTGTCCTTTGGTTTATCCAACATATTATACATTACGGTGGTCTTGCCGATTCTGCGTGGTGCAATCAGAAGAACATTATGTTTTTTTATTGAATTCCACAGATTTTTGATAAACTCGTTTCTAAACCAGAAATCTCCTTCTCTCGCGGGGCTACCAACAATGAAATCAGCCATAGAAACCTCCTTTAATATAAAACAGATTTGTTGTACAACACGAATGAATTATAATTCAAGAAAATGAACTTGTCAATAAGTAAAACATATTTGTTGTAAAACAATTTTGATTTATATAATCTGTCATAGGAATTGCTTTACCGAAATTAAACAATCTATAATCGGGGACTGACCTGATATTTGGCAGGCGAAGGTACCTGTTAAACCATTAAAGTCAGGCAACAGTATTAAGTCTTGATGAATTGATCTTGAAAAATCTCTCAAAAGTTTGTAAAAGGAGAAAATGCGATTCGATCTCCCTTTTCCGACAAACAAACCTTTTGATGTGGTGGGGATGGGCCTCAACTCTGTCGATCTCCTCTGTGTGGTTCCCGAATTTCCCACTCTAAATTCGAAAATGAAAATCCTCCAATTTTCCAAACAAGGAGGAGGTCAGGTAGCCACGGCCATGGTGGCCTTGAGCCGATGGGGGGGCAAAACGAAATATATTGGAAAAGTCGGGGGAGACGACCTGGGCCATTTCTCTCTCCATTCCATCCACCAAGAAGGAGTGGAGGTTTCCTCGGTGACCATGGAACCCAATGCCCCAAATCAGTTTGCCATCATCATCGTGGATGGTGTTTCAGGAGAGCGAACGATCCTCTGGGATCGGGATGAGCGTTTGATGTACAGTGAAGGGGAACTTCGGAAAAAGGAGATCTGTTCTGGAAGACTCCTTCACTTGGACGGACATGATCATCGAGCAGCCATCCAGTGTGCGAAGTGGGCAAAGGAAGAGGGAATCCCCACGGTCCTCGATCTTGATAAAGTAGATCCTCTCACCTCTGATTTGATTACGAAGATCGACTTTGTCATCACCTCCTCAAGCTTTCCCACGCTCTTCACAGGAATTTCAGACCGAGAAAAGGCTCTTTCTGAACTTCAGAAACATACCCCTGGATTTCTCTGCGCCACATTGGGCCATGAAGGGGCCGTCGCCTTGGTGAAGGGTGAATTCCTCTATGTGAGAGGATTTGAAGTGAATGCCGTCGATACGACCGGTGCAGGTGACGTCTTTCATGCGGGATTTATTTATGGCCTCCTTCAGAATTGGGAGGTGGTAGAAATTTTGAGGTTTGCCAATGCCGTAGCAGCACTCAAATGCCGTGATCTCGGTGGGAGAAAAGGAATCCCTACCCTTGAAGAAGCCTATGATTTTTTGAATCAAGATTGAATTCCTTCATCCCCTATAAAAATCAATTCAAATGAATCAAGAAATTGCCATAATCCGTAACTGTCACCCTTCTATGTTGAAAAGCAAGTCCCAATCAGCATAGACGTGGTATTAGATAATGTTTTTAAGGACAGCACCAATCTTTAAAATCAACCTTCTATTAGCA
>Ga0299915_10004454_pt1 | contig 10208 bp, 11 predicted proteins | sample RVTome_13_FD_200263 | JGI IMG/M metagenome (GOLD analysis project Ga0299915, IMG submission 200263) | Soil microbial communities from uranium-contaminated site in the Upper Colorado River Basin, Wyoming, United States - RVT92D227 (version 2) ...
ATGATGTTCGAAACATCGTGCGCAAAGAAGTCAAGATGCGCTTGAGCTCTAAGCCTGGCCTCCTCAGCCTCCTTTGTCTTGAGTTCAAGTCTCCCCTGATCTTTCTCATGCATTCTCCATGTCAGTGCCAGCCACCCAAATGGCATTGTGACGGATTCTTTGAGCAATGCCAAGAAGAGAATCAGGAAGCTGGTGAATTCAAAGCAATATGCCATCAGATTGACCAGATTAGATGCTAGGCTGTAGAGCGAGAAGCACAGTTCTCCAAAGAAGCCTACTACGAGGGCTGCTGCTATATAGGAGTGGGCCGACTGTCTACGGACTCTGCGAAAACATGAGTATACAAGAATCCCCAGGCCAAACAGGAAGACACTTGTGTACTCAAAGCCTCGTCCGTACGATGTCAGCCTGCCGTTCTCAGAGTAAATGGAAGGTAGAGAATCCGCTTGGAATACCACGACATAGAAAACGAGCAGGGTGAAGACGACAGCACCTAGGATGATCATTATCGAATCCGAGACTTCCGCTGGTCGTTTGAACGGTAAGAAGGCCGCTGCAAGCAATGCGATGATAATGACAAGTCTCGCAATCACGTGGAAGTAGGTCGTAACATCGGATGATATGTACGGTGATGATTCAAGCAACCCTGGATATGACAGGACATGGAATAGGTGAAATAGCCCAACCGAAAGGAAAGCTCCCCCGATGAAAAGGCTTTGCAGACTCTCCGTAAGGCGCCCCGACGTCCATCGAACGCCAAAGATGCTTAGTGACGCTGAGATTGAGAGTAGCTGCAACGAGGTATGGGCAGAAATGAACGAGGAACTGGAAATGGTTGTGGGTCCCTTGGTTGTCTCAACAGCGGAAACAAGCGAGAACACCGAAGCGCAGGCAACGACCAGGACGAGAAGCATTGAATATGACCTAGCTCGTGAACCGAGAAGTGCCAAATCCTTTTTCTCCCAGAGCGCGTGTAATCTCTTTCATGGTTCTTAGCACTTTGCAGACGACCGTTTTCACTTCTGGATGACTGTTTCAGTGACTATAGCTTGGCTTCCTGCTAGCACAGCGTTGCTCAGTGCAGGCAGACATTGACTCCGGCGTTCTCTATGCTCTGATAGTAGCTGCAGTGGTAATAGTCGTAGCTGTGGCATTCTTGGTGACACGCAGAATGAAGAAACCCCCAGAAGTCGAGATTCCACAATCCTAGAAACGCCATCTCCTCCTCTTCTGGACCTGGATTCGCCCAAGGGAACCACGCACCGAGCTAGCTCACCATTTCCTCGATTTCGCGCAGTCTTTTTCATGGCCAATTGCGCCCCAATCAAGCTTGAACTGTGGCAATTTCCGATAACGAATCTCGAATTTCAGTCATCGTGTTGTTTCTTGCCGGCAGAGAAGATTCAGCCGCTCACTAGGTGGTGGATTTTGAAACTATAGCATCCAGCTTCAATCACCAGTAGATTCCGGGCCATAATTCCGGGTGTGTCTTTCTGTTCAAACCATGATCTTGTCACGAAAGAGTCTAGAACCGGAGAATATTGGAATCTAACTCCGAATCTCTTCTGTTTCGAAGTTAGATAGGGACGTGGTGACGATGAATCGCACGTGCGAGAACTCCTCTTCTCACCTCGGAAAAGACCTCCGTGTTGAAGTGTCCCTCGCGCTCATCATAACATCCATAGGGTAGGAGAGGTGCTTGTTTCACATACGAAATCATCGCACGCTAGACTACGCGGTCCGCATTGCTCCCGCTCGCAAGAGAGTGATCTATATCATGTCCAGAAGGTGGAACAGGAACCGATGGTCTCGGGATCTGCATGACAATCCGGAGAGTTCCGATTGACTCTGCTCCGACAAACCTCTCCGCTTGGAGTTCTCCGCCGAGGAGCTGAATGACGGACGCGAGAAACGATGCGTCCGAGAAGACTCCTCGTCTCATCCGCTTGGCGGCGTCAAAAACATCGATCGTTGAGAGGTCCAGGCTCTCAGGCACAGAGACTTTAGAGAAGTCCACCTGAACATGCCAGAAGGGAGTCTTCATTCGGTCTTCGATCTCACTGATTCTCGCTACGACAGTGACAGCATCATGTATGGAGTGCCTCGCCCCTAAATCAAGGATATCAACGATGACATCCTCGATGTTGCCCGCCCCCGCAAAGCTGATTGGCACTCGTGCAGGAGACTCGAGGACTAGATTGAGTTTCCTTTTCGGATTCCTTTGTTCGAGCAACGTCTTCCCGCTTCGGAAGGCATCGCCAAGGTCCAGGCTTGAGGCATGACCTGCAGCCAGATCTCTCGCGATTTCAGACAGTTTTCTCATGCGGACAATCGAAGAAGATGCATGATCGATCTGGTTCACAATACCCATGGAGTACTTCACTATCTTGGGTGGTACCCTTTCATCCCCCGAAATCATCTCAGCGTAAGATTTCACTGGTGTGATGATGTTCGCCATGTCGTGAGAAAGGAAGTCCATGTAGGTCTGAGCTCTCGCTGTGGCCTCGTCGGTCTCCCTCTTTTTCTTGGCCAAGTCCCCGAGCGCTTTGGTCAATCTCCGCTCTTCACTCGCCAACCTTTCGTAAGGTCTGACGACTGAGACCTCAAACAGGGCCAGGAAAATGAGAGAGAAACTGGCAACCCCAAGAACGTGGCCTGCGAGCGTTATCAGGTCATACACGCTCTTGTAGAGGGTGAAAATTGACTCCTCGAATACTGCAAGAACTATCGCTGACATCAGGAAGGCTAGCGCCAGATCTCTCGTCTTCGCCATGAGATTCCAATACCTGAGGAGGGCGACGAGCAGGACACCCATGATCAAATACTCGAGTGTCACCTTCAAGTGCGTGAGCCCTTCGCCCGGGACAATCAACGGCGGAAAGAGGTCTATGAACCAGGTGAAGAGAGCCATCAAGACAACCGGAAAAATCAGGAAAAAAGCGAGGATTGGTTTCGGTTGAATCAATCTTGGCGGATGGCTCGACGAAAGGAATGATGCGACGGCCAGGGTGGTTGCGAACGTGAGTCGAGCCGCAATCCAAAGGTATAAGGGCCGGTTCACGTTTGGCTCGACAAGGCTGGGCATGCCCTGGAAGGTCAATGTGTGGGCTATATGCAGCAAACCCACTGAGAGAAAAGCTGATCCTACGAACAAACTCTGCGCGTCCTTTGCGTACGTGCGCGCTGACCAACGAACGCTGAATATACTGAAAGAAACAGCAATGGTGAAAATCTCTAGGGTGGTGTGCATCGGCAAGAACGCAGCGCCTGCGAGTGTTGTCACATTCTGGCTCTCGAGGAGCAGAACGGACGCGTAGGCGGCTGCGGCGACAGCGGTGATCAGCAAGAGGATTTTCACTTCTCTTCTTTTCCAGACAGGAACTGATTCCAGGGTCCGTCTGAAGCGTACCATGCCATGTCCTCTTCGAGCGTCCGATGTACAATTGCAGTCATTTACTGATATACTTGTCGAGGCGTGCCTGTGTGAACCCTTGAAAAGCGACATCCTGGAAAGGAAGAAACGTCAGCACGACATAGCCCCGTTGGAGTTCGATTCTCTACCGGTAGTTACATGTGCCAGCTTTAATCACCGGTAGATTCCGGGCGATAATCCGGGCTTGAACTAATATGCAATAAATGTTAAATACATAAATACATATTAACATTAGTTGCAATGAAAGACGGAGAAACCTGGCTTTCCCCAAGAGAGATCTCATTGCTGAGATGCCTCGGAGACGGCGGATTGCCAAGGAAGGAAGTTGCCAAGATCACTGGCATGCTGCAGCCCGAATTGACTCGACTAGTGAAATCGCTGGAGTCGAAGGGCATAATCTCAGTTCACAAGAAAGGTATCTCCAGCTCGATCGCCTTCTCAGACTCAAAGCACGCATCGTTGTTCAGGAGAGTTCTCAACGAGTACGGTCATATGAGGCTCGAAGAAGTCCTGTCACTTGCGTCCCTCCGTGTTATCGCCTCGCTCGCGGCCAGACCGGCATCCACTAGAGAGGAGCTCCTTTCGTCCTCAGGGATCTCGCCCAGAACGCTCCACACCGTGCTCAGGAAGTTCAGAGGGGTCGGAATCGTTCGGGTCCAAGGACGGGGGGTCTACGGACTGTCGGACCGCTTCGTTCCGTTCGGTGATTTCTCCCGCGAGATGATGTCGTTCTCGAACCAGAGGAAGGTCCTAGCCTTCTCGTCAGACTCAGTAGTCATCTGGGAAAGGGGGTCTGAGTTCATAGTGAGGACGAAGGCCAGGAAGGAGAGTAGCGATTTCAAGTTGACCGCGTTCTCAGCGTTCGAGGACTACGGAGTACCACTCATCCAGGACTGGCACTACTACTATCATCCAGTTAGGGATTGGCGGAGGACAGTCGACGAAGTGTTACTGCAGTCGATGCTTGTAAGGCCCAGAGACGCAAGAGAGAATACCGCGATACTGATGCTGTGGGAGAAGAACGGCCTATCGCGGAGGCTCGGTCGTATCAGAGAGGGTGCGGCCCGGTACGGTCTCGAGGGCGAGATCGAGACAATCGTCGCGTACTTCCAGGATCCGGAAAGGAATCGGCCATCGGGATTCCCGAAGATGCGGGACCTCAGGGAGAAGATGGGAGGACGCTAGCCCATGATCAAGAAGACATTGTCCAGCAAGGATGACCTGGAGCGCGCGTTGCTTGAGGTTGGAGACGCGCTCGCCAACCATGTCAGGGCGTACCTGATCGGAGGGTGCGTAATGATCCTATACAACGCAAAGCTGCGACGAAGGATATCGACCTGGTGGTGCTTTCAGCCGATGATGCAGAATCGATGGTACAGGCACTCTTGAATATCGGCTTCAGGGTCACCGTGCCAAGGGATGACGTCTATTGCCGCCTGGGGGCTGCCGTCATGATGGAGGACCAGAGAGGCATGCGCATCGACATCTTCGTGGAGACCGTTTGCAGGAAGATCAGAGTCACAAGCAGGATGGCGGCTCGCTCGAAGACTCATTCGAGGTATGGAAAGCTGGAAGTAGGTCTGATCTCTCCGGAGGACATATTCCTGTTCAAGAGTGTGACCGAGCGAGAAAGAGACCTCGACGACATGGCCAGGTTGGCAGAGCGCGGGCTCGATTGGCGGACGATACTGGAGGAATGCGTGTTCCAGAGCGGGGAAGTGATCCTCGAGGGCTACCTTGCTGTTCGCCTGCAGGAACTGGAAGAGCAGAAGGGCATAGTTTCTCCGATCAAGTCAGAGCTTGAAGAGATGACTGAGCGTAAGCTCGAATCTACGCGTGGGCGCTGATCTCATGGTCCCCACGAAACACCATCGTGTGCAAGAATCGATGGTCGATTCATGAACGGTCTATCAAGAGTTGCACAGATTGACCGGACTCGCGGATACCTTCATGGCGCGCGATCTTCCCTCCATTCCCTATCGGTAGCCCTCGGCGGGACCTCAAATTGCGGGTAGATTCCGGGAGGTTATCCGGGCTGGAGAGGCCCATAGGGGACGAAAGGCGCATGCGATTCCTACAACCTCCCTAATAGTACGAAATGCCTACATAGTCCCTGGAGTGGGAGAATGGGCCCTTCAGAAGAGACCCGACACACTGCGAGGGAGAAGCTTGCCGAGTCCTCGGTTCTGGAGGAAAAGGACCGCTTGTGGTCTCCGGGCAATCCTATCGAATGGGCTGCTCGAGGCTACATGAGCACAGGCCCGGACTACCACCAGGACATTGTACAGGGAAGGACTCGAGAGTGGAAGAGGAGATACTGGGCAAGTAATGCATTGCTTGTTGTGATGATTGTTGCTTTCTTCTGGTTGCTCTACGCGTTCTTCACCTACGGGCCAAGCCTCGACCTGATCTCCGCTATGGCGGTGTTCCTGACGGGAGCCGCATTTCTTGGAGTAGTAGCTCTCTGGATTGGACGTTCCGTTATGAGCCTGGAGTATGGTTCTCCCATGACTGCAAAGGAAGCCCTTCGTCAAGAGGAAGAACAGAAGTCTAGGTTCCCGCCTCGGAAGGGCCCTTAGGAGAGGAAAGGCGATGTGGGGAGGGGAATGGCAGTGGCCGAGATGTTGAAATCAATGACCATCGAGGTCCCGATTGATGTTGTGGCTGGCGAACTGAAAGATCTTTTCAGGACACCGAAGTCAATTGAGTTGATGAGAGACATCTTGCCCGATTTTGACGCCAAGCACAAGATCGTCGAAATGGACGGGTCTACACATATGGTGTATGAGGATGGTGGACTTAGGGCCACTGTAGATTTGACGCCCGTCGGAGACCTGACCACAGTCACAATCAGAGTCCCGTATGACTTCTCCAACAAGGGAGCTGCCGCAGTCGCAGTGTTGGCCCAGCTCTGCGCGTTTGAGTCACTAGAGCAGGGATACAAAGCAGGCTTCAAGAATGGGATGAGCCGACCATAGGTGTTGAAGGGGAGAGTTGTCTGAGCCTAGATTGATGAAAGAAAGGGGTTTGAGGGTCCTCCCGATTCTCAACCCTCTCTGATTGATTCTTGGCCAGTTGGAAAAAAGAGGGTCCGGTTGGATTCGGACTGAGGAAAAGCCCTTAGGGGAGGAAAGGCGGCTCAATTACCCACCGACATGAGAATGGAGTCTGAGTTCATTCTGTGGGCTTACCGTCGTATTCCTCTGGTTCCTTCTCTGCATCGGGCTTGGTGTGGCGAACCACCTTGTCCTGGTGTTCAGGCGGAGAATAGATAGTGTAGAGCTTGAGGTTCATACTTGAGGAAGTGTTCAGCACGTTGTGCCTCGCCCCTGAAGGAACGATCACTCCGCTGCCATCTCGGACTCGATGCTTGACACCATCGATGATGACCATTCCTTCGCCTTCTTCGAACCTGAAGAACTGGTCTACGGTATCATGGACCTCTTCGCCGATCTCTTCGCTCGGCCTGAGGTTCATTAGAACGAGCTGACTGAATTTACCAGTGTAGAGCACTCGGCGAAAATCAGTGTTCTTTCTTGTTTCTTTCTCCAAGTCAGTCGCGAACCCTGCCTTGGTCTTTGTTGCTTTCACATGACCACCTTTGTCGATACCATTCAAGCGTTCTATTCGCTGCTCTCAGGCTAGTCTCCTACGCTTATTTCTACTTGGCGGAAGGTCATAAGGTCCAAAGGTCCTCAGATTCATCGACCACGTGGGCGGTCGGAAAATGCCATAGGGGAGGAAAGGCGATGCGGGTTCTGGAGGAGATGCGCATGGATCCATCTGAGGGGCATGTCAAAGTCCTGGGCTTCAACATCTACTACCGCTCGTTCGGCAGGTCTGATAAAGGGACCGTGCTCGCCTTGTCCGGAGGTCCCTTTGGCGTTCACAACTGGGTTCTGCCGATGGCGGACCTCGTCCAGTTCGGTTACCGTGTCGTCATGTACGACTATCTCGGGTGCGGAAGATCAGACCGACCAAATGGGGCAGAGTACTACACGCACAGCCGCGCGGTGGACGAAGTAGAAGGAGTCCGGAGAGCCCTGAGACTCGGAAGGGTCCATATTCTCGGACTGAGTTACGGAGGGAACTTGGCGCTCGATGTGGCGCTAAAGTACCCGAAGAACCTGAGAAGCATTGTGTGCTCGGGCGCGTATGCGAGCACCGCGCTAGTCGATTCGGAATGGAATCCCCATCTGCCGAGAGGGGTTCGGGAAACGATCACGAAGTATGGGGATAAGGGCGATGTTAAGAACCCTAAGTACCTCGCGGCCCTCGAAGTCTTGTATCGAACCCAACTCTGTCGGCTGAGAGTCTGGCCGTACGATTTATGGTACGGAATAGAACAGTTCTCTGAAAGGCACCCCGATCATGGTCTCCCTAACAGACTTGAAGGATGGGACATTACTGCCCGACTTCCAGAGATTAGGCTCCCTTGCCTCATCACCGCGGGGAAGTACGACCTCGTTTCACCGAAGTGCGCCCAGTCCATTCACCGTGGCATCCGCGGCTCGAAGCTCGTCATGTTCGAAGAGGGCTCCCACGTGCCGATGTGGGAAGATCGCGTTGAGTTCATTGAAGTCGTGCGAGACTTCCTCGACGGCGTGAAATCAACCCAATGAGAATGGAGGCTTGATTCTCGGAAAGGAGCTGGGGGAGGAAAGGCGACGATTCGAATCATGGGCCTCGCACTTACTTGGTTCTATCCTCGCCCCGTCGTTGCACGGTACAGCTTGATGGCACGCCTGCTGGTATGCCAATCCCCGGAAATCTTGACTGCGGGGATCTTGCCTTGACCCGACCGCAGACGAAGATACTGTGCAGTGTACGGCCCCTTCGATTCGAAGTATTTCAGAGGCCTGAGCTCATCCTCTTCCGTCCCTACTTGATCCAGGAGGTCGAGGAGTGAGCGCCCCATCAATTCCTTCAGCATGGACGTCAGGTCCGAGAGGTCAGATGAGTGCCCTCCTTCCATCGCCGAGAGATATCGCTTCCGGTCCTGCGGAAGGATGTGGACAGGGGGCCAATTGTGCTTGAGAAGATGCAGGTTCAAGAGAAGCCTGCCGACGCGGCCGTTTCCGTCGCCGAAGGGATGAATCGCCTCGAACGTATGGTGAAGCCATGAACCGAGCGAGAGGACATCATCTCCTCGAACGTCTCTGACTTCGTACTCACCGAGCATCTTGTCCATCTCGGTGATCACCTTTTCCATCCGGGGCGGCGTGTGTTTCGATCCTTGTATGCGCACATTCACCCGTCTCCATGTTCCTGCATCGGGTTTTACACCTCTGAACACCGATTCGTGCAGCTCCTGCATAGTGCGCATGCTGATTGGCAGGCCTCTGCGGCTCAGAAGCCCCCTGAAGGTGGTTTCGTGCTGCAGTGTCTCGAGCACGTCTCGAACGGGCCTGTTGCCGACGCTTTGCTCTTTGAGCAAGAGCTTCTCGACTTCGTACCAGGTCAGCGTGTTGCCTTCAATCGCGTTCGTTCCCCATGTGTTCAGGGCGCTCGTGCGCCTCCAGACGGCATCCGGCAGGCTCTCGAGTGACGTACGCGTTAACAAGCTGTCTCGAAGACTCGTGAGTATGCTTTCGTCCATATCGATGCCAATAAAGCATATTAATTATATATAGATATATGCTTTCGATTACTAGAGCATACCAAAGCATACATGCATGACAATGATAGTGTATCGTTGTTGATACCTCGCCGGAGAACCACGGTCCGCTCCACATGATGCCCTCTTGTCCCAGAATTGACGGTTGTGTTCAAATCTAGTCTCAGACTCTAGGTATTATTCGAGTCAGATGTGGCGTGGATCAGACGTGCGACGCCGACTTGGATTCACGTCATTCCAACTTCCTCTCAGGAAAAGCCCATCGGGGAGGAAATGCAGAAGGAAAGAGGTTTGAATCAGATGGCGAGGATGTTGCATGCAGGCCCATCCATGACGGGCCAGGGCCTGTGTCTACTCGAACTCTATGTATCCCGAATACTGGAGGTCTGTGGCCATTCCGCCCCAGGTCCCCTCACCACGCAGGTTCTCGAGATCGTCAGTGCCATGGAGGATCGTCCATGCGCCTGACCAAACAACATCAGGCTCGAGTCCGGGCGCACATCCAACTAGGCGGAAGGTCAGCGTGCCGGACTTGTCGCCTACCATGCCAGTGAATGTGAGCACGTTTCTGAAGTTCTGACCGTCGGCGTGGACCACTTGTTTCCACACGTCTGTCGCCGTTCCAGCAAATGTCCCAGTGAGTTCCAGCGTGCTTGTGCCGTACATGAAAGTGTTGTCACCTACAACCTTCCCTACGTGCCAATCTATAGTCTTGTATATGATGGCACCCTGAGCCTCCGTGATCGGCTCTGCCCTCACCGCCGGGACCGATAGCGCGCATAGAAGCACAAGCATGCAAGCTATGAGCGCTGCAGACAATACCTTTCTCATTCCATTTCACCTCCCCCTCGAACCACCCCGAGGTCTCATTTTGTGCCCTTCTCCGACCTTTGTGCCGGGCACGGTCCCTGACAGCGGTAGCCGGAGTCATATACGCAGGCCCGGGGAACAGACTGTATTGTGGTCACTGACGGACGGCAAGATGACCTCTCTGTCTAGCTTTGACTGACAGAACGGACAAACCCGAAGCAGAAGCAGTGTGCTCAGTTGGCCAACCAGGATCATTGTGTCCCAAGCTAGAAGTGCGGGTTGCGCGTTCTCGCTTTCTTAGAAGGGCGCGTCAGGGCTTCAGGTAACTTGTCTCGCCAAGTCGTATAT
>Ga0299915_10004455_pt1 | contig 10208 bp, 9 predicted proteins | sample RVTome_13_FD_200263 | JGI IMG/M metagenome (GOLD analysis project Ga0299915, IMG submission 200263) | Soil microbial communities from uranium-contaminated site in the Upper Colorado River Basin, Wyoming, United States - RVT92D227 (version 2) ...
ATTCATTTTCCATTGCAGAGCAACCCCCGCCAAAGAAAACAAAAGATAGTACTGTAAATATAATGCATACCATACCGCGTTTGCTCGTGTTTTCCATTGCCGAATCCCCTGAACGCCTGCGCCCTTATTGATTGGCGCTGCATAACACAGTTGCGCCGTCTTAAATAATTGGATTAGCATATATAATAATCAGCCGACGAATAGTAAACAGGAAACCTGCAAACAGTTGAGGCAGCCGGGTTGCGGGGTTGATATTGGAGGCACAAGGAGTATACTGGCAGCCACGAACAAATACAGAGTGCAGGAATTGGACAACGAATACTGAATTTTTGAATAGCAACAGGAAAAGTTCGCGGAGTAACGGCTATGGGTAAATATGAATGCACGATGTGTGGGTATATATATGACCCGGCTAATGGTGATCCGGGAAACGGGGTCGCGCCGGGAACCGCCTTTGAGGATTTGCCCGATGACTGGGTGTGCCCGGAATGCGGCGCAGGCAAAGATGAATTTGTGCCTCTGGAAGAATAGTCGCGACCTCCAGGCAGGTCCGGGAGCTAACAGATAAGGGAGCACGGCAAGTGGAAACAATAACGCCGAAGGTCAGCAGGATGGATATAGTTTGTGCCGAACAGCCGGCTGGGCCTACTGCTTTGGTGGTGTTCGGGGCATCCGGTGATTTGACGCAGCGAAAGTTACTGCCCAGCCTGTTTGATTTGTACCGGCGCGACCTCCTACCTGAACAGTTTTTCATCCTCGGCTGCGGCCGAACGCAGATGTCGGATGAGCAGTTCGCTCAGTTCGCAGCACAAGCCATAGCAAAAAACTCAGATAAGGCGCCGGACAAAGCAAACTCATTTATACGGAAGTGTCATTATACCAGTGGTGATTACGCTGATGCGGAACTTTACGAGACTCTTAAACAGCGAATTAAAGTTTTAAATAAACAGCATAAGGTAGATGGCAACTTGATTCTTTACCTTTCGGTGCCGCCCTTCCTCTATCCGGTCGTCGTCGAGCATTTGGGCGCAGCCGGCCTGTCGTGTCCACAGACCTCCGAGAACACAGAGCGAATCAGACTGATTATCGAAAAGCCTTTCGGCCGCGACCTGGCAAGTGCCGCCGAACTTAACACCGTCATCAGCCGATGCTTCCACGAATCCCAGGTCTGCCGCATTGACCACTATATGGGCAAGGAAACTGTTCAGAATATCCTGATGTTCCGTTTTGCAAACTCGATATTCGAGCCGATATGGAACCGAAATTATATAGACCACGTCCAGATAACTATCGCCGAATCGGTCGGCATCGAGCACCGGGCGGGCTATTATGACTCCACCGGCGCCTTGCGTGATATGTTCCAAAACCATATGCTCTCTATGCTCGCCCTGGTGGCGATGGAACCGCCCGTCTCTTTCGAAGCCGACCGTGTACGTGACGAAAAGATAAAACTTCTGCGCGCAATAAGGCCCATTCAGTTCGACCCGTCCACGGCGCAGACCGTCCGCGGACGATACACAGCCGGCAAAGTCGGCGGCAAAGACGTCTGCGGCTACTTGCAGGAGAAAGGCGTGCCTGTCGATTCGAACACCGAGACCTTCGTTGCCGCCAAACTACTTGTCGATAACTGGCGATGGCGAGGGGTCCCCTTTTACGTTCGAACAGGCAAAAGACTCGCCGCAAAGGACACCGAAATAGTAATAACATTCAGACACGTCCCACACTCGATGTTCATCTCAGCAGGAATCGATGAGCTGCCGCCCAATGTACTGACTCTGCAAATCCAGCCGCAGGAAGCGATGAGTCTTCAGTTCCAGGCCAAACGGCCCGGCTCGAAAATGTGCATCGGAACTCTCGATATGCGCTTCAATTACTGCGACGTCTTCGGCGTCCAGATGCCCGAAGCGTATTCGAGACTGCTGCTCGATGCAATGTTGGGCGACCAGACCCTTTTCAACAGGTATGACAGCGTCGAGGCCGCCTGGAAATTGTTTGACCCCGTCCTCAGAGCGTGGCAAGATAAAGATACGCCGCTTTATGATTACCCGGCCGGCGCCGCCGGCTTGCCCGCCGCTGACAAACTCATAGAAGCCGACGGCCGTAAATGGCGAACCATCGCCGCAGGATAATGTACAGTATGCCGGACTCTATTACCCGCATCGGCGGTGACTATCGGAGCTGAAACTATGAATATCTTTGAATTTGCCAAGGAAAAAGAAAAATACGCAGAGGAATTCTATCGCGACCGCGCCGCCAAGTCGCCGAACAAGGGCTTAGCCGAGATCTTCACCCTTCTTGCCAACGAGGAAGAAAAGCACTACGAGCTCATCGAAAAAATGCAGGACCAGGTACCGGTCGACCTCGGCGAAACCACCGTCCTCGCCGACGCCGTCACAATCTTCGAAAAAATCCGCGAAGGCGCAAAAAAGTTCACCTTCAATGAAAGCGAGCTTGAACTGTACAGGGAAGCTCAGAAAATAGAGCTCAGCGCCAGAAAGTTTTACGAGGAAAAGGCCGACGAGGTCGAAACGCCGGCACAGAGAGAAATATTCCACAAATTGGCAGAAGAAGAAAAGAAGCATTACTTTCTGCTGGACAACATAATCGAGTTTGTATCACGTCCCCAGCAGTGGCTCGAGAACGCAGAGTTCTACCACCTCGAAGACTATTAGTCCTCGATTACCACGCTCGCCGGCACCCAACGGCCGTTATTTGTATGCGGGCCTCTCCTCGCGCGCAATAATCCTGTTCAGATTCAGAGCCAGACCTTTGGCAGGCCCGTCACGGTGTTCAACGGTTTCAGCCCTTGCCGTCCTTGGGTCAATCGAATAAACCATCCCGTCGTTCGTCCGAACCACAGCCAGACCGCCGTTCTCCACGGCAATGGCAAAATCAGCTTTGCCAGCACCCGATAGCGCCTGGCCCATCGCCAGAAAAACAACGCCGCCTATTATCAGGCCCCCAACAAATGATTTGACATCGATTCTGATATTCATTTTTCTTTCCTTTCAAAAACAGCTTACCTTTTCAATTCTACGCCCATCTGGCGTACTGTGGTTCACGACATATTACGAGAACAGCCCAGGCGGTGCAACGGTGCTCCCATCCGGCAACGGCGGGCATAAATCAAGGCAGGCTCGTCGCTCACGGCGGCCACGGATAAGGCCCAACAGCTTGACAAAGTGCCCGAATTTCGATAATCTGTTATCTGTATGCAGCAAAGGAGGTCTCTGGAGGAAGTTTCTGCACGGCCGCCATTGTCTTGAGACCAAAATCGCGCCTCTTCGGACTCGGACGATGGAGTTTGGTCAAGGCGAAAGACCTTCTGTGCCGATTTGTCCTCTTAGGACGGTGCACGATTCGGACGACAGGAAAGACAAAGTGCCAAATAATGTGCAAATGCCGATTGGACCGGACTTCTACACAGACAAACGGCCCGAAAAACCTTTGGTCTTTCGCGTGTCTCCCTCGCGCCCAGGTCTTCTTCTGGTTCTCGCTACCCTCGCCGTATCCGCACAGGCGGCCGCAACATTCGACCCTAACCTTTCAATTCCTCCGCACAAAGCCCGCAAACTAATCGACTCACAGCATATCCTGTCGGGCCTTGTGGACCTTCGTAGCACCGTACCGGTCATCGTCAACCTCTTCGAACCCAACGAAGCCGCCCAAAAAGACCTCTGGAAGTCCGGCATCCGCCGAGCCGCGCTCCGCGACAAAATCCGCGACCGGCAGTTGCGGGTCCTCTCGACCTTCGCCGGCAGTGAATTTCGTCTGCGCCACAGCTTCGACAATCAGACCGCTTTCAGCGGCGAAATAACAATCGACGGCCTCAATCGCCTCCTCGATGACCCTCGGGTCAGGTCCATTGAGCCGGTGTACGTAGAGCAGATACACCTCAGACAGGGTCTGCCGCTCATAGAAGCAATGTCCTACCGGCTGCTATACGACGGAACCGGCGTAGCAATCGCCATTACTGATACCGGCATTGATTACACCCACCCACGACTCGGAGGCGGCGGGTTTCCAAACAGCAAGGTAATCGGAGGTTATGATTTCGGCGATGACGACTCAGACCCCAAGCCAAACAGCCAGGCGCACGGGACAGCTTGTGCCGGTATAGCCGCAGGCAGCCTCGGCTCCACAGGAGATTACATAGGCGGCGTTGCCCCGGGCGCAAAACTCTATGCACTTAAGGTAACATTCGGCAGCGGAGGCATCGCTTACACGGATGCCATTATCGCCGCGTGGAATTGGTGCATAACTCATCAGTACGACGACCCCGACAATCCCATTCTGGTCATCAGCCTCAGTATGGGAAGCGACAGGTTTCACAATCCCTGCGACGCCAGCCAGCAGGCTTACGCGACGGCGGCCAACAACGCAACAGCGGCGGGCATAACGATACTCGCATCTTCGGGTAATGACGGTTACTGCGATTCGATAGCTAAGCCAGCCTGTATTACTAATGTTATTTCAGTCGGCGCGGTATTTGATGCGGCCTATGGAACCGCCAGCTTTTGTGTCGCTAATGCCTCTTGCGCACCCCCCGGCGGAGGTCTAAGTTGTCCCACCGGTCAGTTCTCCACCAGCCAGGATACCAGCGCAGATTTAGTAACAGCATATTCCAACACCGCATCTTTCCTCGACCTCTTCGCCCCATCGAATAAGGCCCATACCACCGACATCGCAGGCGGGGGAGGATATTCCAGTGGTGATTATTATTCTTCATTCGGCGGCACCAGTGCAGCCTGTCCATACGCCGCTGGCGCGGTAGCCTGCCTCCAGTCCGCCGCCAAAGCGGTTGACGGCAATTATCTTTCCCCAGCCGAGGTCAGGGACGTCGTCACTGCGACAGGCGACCTTCTTACAGACACTAAAGTGGCCATAACCAAGCCAAGAGTTAATCTCGCCCAGGCCATCGGGACCTTCGCCCCGCCCCCTCCGTGCTGCAGCACTCCCATCACGTCTTTTCCGTACAGCGAGAACTTCGAGGGCCAGGCACTATGCAGCATAACCTGCGGCGATGCCTGTCCATTGACCGGCGGCTGGACCAATGACCTCGATGACTGGCTCGACTGGACCGTCAATTCGGGCCCGACGGATTCATCCGGCACCGGGCCTGACACAGACCACAACCCCGGCACCACCACAGGAAAGTACCTCTATGCCGAGTCTTCAAACTGCTTCAATATTGAAGCTGTCCTCACCGGTCCCTGCTTCGACCTGAACTCCGTAGCGATTCCGCAGCTTAGGTTTTGGTATCACATGTACGGCGCGACTATGGGAACCCTTTCGGTCGATGTCGGCGACAGCAGCTGCTCCGGCTGGGAAAACCTCTGGACCCTTTCCGGCAATCAGGAAAATACCTGGCACCAGGCCGTCGTCGATTTATCCGTCTACAGCGGCTCCACTGTGAGGATACGCTTCAGGGGCTTCACCGGCAGCGGCTCTACCAGTGATATGGCCATCGACGACGTGCAGGTAATAGACGCCGCCGTCATCAACTACACATTGACGGTATCTTCGAGCGCGGGCGGGTCCGTGACCGCCCCCGGCGAGGGTTCATTCCCGTACATCGACGGAACAATAGTTGATATTAACGCCGCCGCCGACACAGGTTATCATTTTGTCAACTGGACCGGCGATACCGCAACTATTGCAGATGCAAACGCGGCGGCAACAACCATAACCGTCGATGCCAACTACGCCATCCAGGCCAATTTCGCGCTTGTTCCCTTCGCACCGATAATTACATCAACCCCCCCAACCACGGCATCTGCTGATTTTCTCTACACCTACGATGTCAACGCCGCCGGCGTACCTACCCCGACATATTCCCTGATTACATCGCCCAATGATATGACAATCGACCCCAATACCGGCCTGATACAGTGGCTCCCCGATTATTTCGACATTGCTCAATACAATCCCGTAACCGTCCAGGCCCTCAATTCTGAAGGCTCCGACGTCCAGAGCTTCGAAATCAAGGTCCTGCCCGCTGACACCTTCGACGACAATAGACGCGGCGCGCTCTGGCGCCTGCTAAAATCCGATTAACCCCACCGCCTTCAACAACGATGCCGCCATCAACTTCCGCGTCTTCCCCAAATGAGGGTCGGCGTAGTAGGGGCACACACCGGATGTTCACAGCTTCTTGTGAAGAAATATAATATCACTTGGTTCCTGGTCTTCTCCCGAAAAAGAAAACTCAAGCTCGTTCCCATTTAACTCCAGACGCACCCTCATCATGCAGCAATCTCCGGGGTCATAGACATCTTCGTGCCAGAGGGCTTTCCCATCGAGTACTCCGTCACTGATGGTCGCACTTGAAATACGAAACTCCTGGATAACGTTTTTACCCGCTCTTATCACTCCATTTTTGATTTGAAAGTTTTCAAACTGCTCTGCCATCATTGTCAGTATCTGCTGAAATTCTCGTTTCTTCTCGTTGGACTCCTGCGGAAATACAGAATGAAGATGACCAAACGACCTCTCAGCATCCAGTTCGTATTCACCGTCGAAACCGGGTGTCTTAACGGTGCCGGCAGGATAATTTATGACTGGAAAGTCACACCGAAACTGCCTGTAACGCAAAATCATCGGCAGATAGTAGATGCCAAGTAAAATAAGCAATAATACCGCGATAACAAGTAATGACTTGCGTTTAGCCTTGGCCACATCATGCTTTACTTGCTGTTGGTATTGCTCGCTGCGCCGAACTGTCTCCTCCCACCGAGCATGGTGTTTAGCCTGCTCGTCTCTGATTTCCTGAACTATCTTTAGTATCTCTTCTTCACGGTCCATTATGACCCCTTTCACCGCATAGATTAGCGTTGACAACACATATTATTCTCGCATCCTTATCCGGCAAGATTAACTCTTCCTGATTTCCTCTTCCCATTTGGCCCGAAGTAGTTTTGCAATTAACCGTTGCTCAAATCCCTTGTTCCATCTCAGAACAGAAAACACTATCGCAAATACCCCCATGGCTATTGCTAATAACCCCATCGTCATGTCCATCACAGTGATCTTATAAAGTTCAAATCTCATCTCGAGCATTATTGCTGCCTTGCGAAAAGTCCCGACCATCCAAACGTCGCGTTCCGTGCCACTCGGCAGTTGTTTTGCTTCATCCACGTATCGCTGAATCGCCTCATCGTTTGACCCATACAGCGGCTGCAGACCTTCAAATAACACAATTGAACCCCAGACTAATGCAGCCAGTCCGACAACGAACGGAAATAAAAGCCTTTTGCGCCAGTTTCTTGCCTGTCTTTCAAATTTCAATATCGCCTTATCACCAAGCGCTCTTTCTTCTGCAGTCAATTCCATCTCTCACCTCGATATTCTTCCAGAAAACCCCTCTGCCGTCCCTGAACGCTAATAACAATTTTACCCGCCAAATCTGTTGTCTGTCCTCCGCCGTCTGTCATCTGTTATCCGCATAATCCATGCAAATCTGTCGCTCAAAGACTCCTGTCCAGTTTTCGATAGCTTATCGCCTCGGCAATATGCTCCGGCCGGATATTTTCACAATCAGCCAGGTCAGCTATCGTCCGCGCCTGGATTCACGTCGATTGCCACTACGCTGTGCCCCTCGTTGCTCAGCCTGTTAGCCAGAAGCGAGCCTAACCTTCCGCACCCAATTACGATTATGTATAGACTTTCTGCCGAAGCCATTTCATTTCCCTGTTATTCAATTTGAAGTCCTGTCGTCAAACAAGATTTTCTTGCCTGCGTCAGGCTTTGAACCGGTCGAACGCCTCAGATTATCCTGGGCGGGTTTATAAGTCGGGTCCAGAGAAAGCGCCGCTCTGTAGTTCTTCTGTGCTTCCAGTTTATTACCCTGCACCTCGAACAACGCACCAAGAAAATTAAAGGCCTCCCCGCGAGAGGAGTCAATTGAAATTGCTTTTCTGACATGCTCCACCGCCGCCTCAAATTGCCTCTCTGAGACACTTTTTTTTGCAAGCTCAAGGCAGGAGTCGTAATCGCGCGCTTTGTCCTTATCCAGAGACTCTCTTGTGATAATCTTCGACACCAGACTTCTGATTTCCTTCGGTGTAAAGGGCTTCTGGATAAAATCCACCGCCCCGAGCCTCATCGCGTCCACAGCCGATGCGACGGTCCCATAAGCGGTGATAATCGCAACTCGAATATCAGGCCGGTCTTTTCTCAGTTTCTCAAGCACTTCCATCCCGTCCATCCCCGGCATTTTCAGGTCAAGCAGTACCAGGCCGAAGTCCTTATCTTTCAGCTTGGATAACGCCTCTTCCCCGTTAACGGCTGTATCTGTTTCAACATCCATATCCGTCAGCGATTGAGAAACGGTCATTCGGATATTTTTTTCGTCATCCACAATTAATACTTTGTCGCCTTTCATTCGAATATCTCCCATTGCTCAAAGTCTAACCCGCTATCGGAACGGCAAACGTAAAAGTGCTTCCTTTGCCGCTCTGCGATTCCACCCAGATTGTTCCGCCGTGCGCACGCACGATTTCCTTGCATATCGCCAGTCCCAGTCCGCTGCCGCCAGGGGTCTTTCCCGCTTTTAGCTGGACAAATTTATCGAATATGCGGGACTGATATTCATAAGGTATTCCCGCCCCGTTATCCGTCACTGAAATGTGAACCTGCGAACCAGCCCGTCCCGCAGACAGCTTAATATAACCATTTCTATCCGTATACCGAACGGCATTCGAGATAAGATTCGTCAGAACCCACGTAATCTTACTCGCGTCTGCCCTGATCGCAGGCAAATCATCGGCTACGCTGTAAGACAGTTCAACGGATTTTTCGTCGGCCTGGTTCTTCAAAAAACCCACGGCTTTTTCAAAAAGCAGCTCAACCGAAACCGACTCAAAATCGAGGCTCATCTTTCCCGCCTCAATCTTTGAAATATCCAGCAGGTCGTTTACGAGGGCCTTTAGTCTGTGAACCTCCTCATCCGCGGCATGCAACAATTCAGATTCTTTTGAATCGAGCCTGTCAACCAGTCTTTCCTGCAGCAGAGATATGCTCATTCCAATGCTGGTAAGCGGTGTTTTCAGCTCGTGCGAAGCGGCCATCACAAACTCGCTCTTGAGCCTGTCGAGCTCCTTAAGGCGCGTTATGTCCCTCAACAGCAGCACCATACTTGTTACCGCCTCTTCGCCTGCAAGAACCGGCGTTATGGAATAGAGCAAATGCTGTTGAGATTGACCTTTGTCAACAGTAAGGATGTTATCGTCCGCGTTCTGGGGCCCCGGAACTCTCTCAGATTCAAAGGCCTGTTTAATGTAATCGTACAGCCTTTCATCCTTGGTCAATTCAAGCAGGTGCCGGCCCTTGATTTCGTCGGGGACCCTGCCAAAAACCCGCGCCGCCGTCGGATTTATGCCCTCAATTGTCAGCTCCCGGTTCAGAACAATCAATCCGTCGTCGATACTTCGTATAATCGCCTCGCTCTTGTGTTTTTCACTTAATATCTGCTTGACGTTGAGGTCCCTGTATGCCTTGAGCTTTTTCACCATAACGTTGAAATCTTCGGCCATCGCCCCAAGCTCGTCCGACGAACGGCAGACCACATCGACGTCATAATCCCCTTCGGAAATCTTCTCCGTGGCGTCCATTATCTTGCGAATCGGCTTAACCAGAAGATTTGAAAGCAGCAGGCTGAATCCCAATCCTATCCCTATTGTCGCGACCCCCATAACAACCATCGAAACAACCGCGCGATGGGCAGCGTATTTTGCACGTTCGCTGGCCGCGAACATCGTTTTCTGATTTATCTCGCGCAGACGAATACACTCATCCCGGACCAGCTTAAACGATGGCAGAACCGTCTCGTGATAGAATTTACCTGCACCGCCCGCGTCAGCCTTCAACAGAACCCGCAAATTCGAAAAATTCGCCAGATACTCAGAGTACCCGTCGGTTATCGTTTTTACAATTTCTCCCTCGCCGGCAACTGTGATGTTGTCCTGCGCTCTTGCCAGCCATTGCAGAAATGCTGCCTCATTTTCGCTGAACTGCTCCAGCGATTCGTCCTGATAACCGAGAATAATCAGCAGAATTGCGCTGTCCTGACGCTCGATGGCCTCAATCATATTCTCGGCTGCAAGAATGCTCTTATAGTTTTCCCTAAGAATCGCGTCGCTGGCCTTGCCCAGACCCGACAAGTTAACCAGCGACCACGTCACCAGAGCAGCCATCAAAAACAGTGCAAC
>Ga0299915_10004457_pt1 | contig 10204 bp, 11 predicted proteins | sample RVTome_13_FD_200263 | JGI IMG/M metagenome (GOLD analysis project Ga0299915, IMG submission 200263) | Soil microbial communities from uranium-contaminated site in the Upper Colorado River Basin, Wyoming, United States - RVT92D227 (version 2) ...
GCTCCACGTTATGGCGTACGGCCTCGCGAAATTCTTCCCACGAAGGCATGCGCCCGGTTAATTTCTCTACGCTGGTTACGTAATCACCGATTTGGGTAACGGGTTTGTCGGCAAATTTTTCCGGTGGGATCTTCAAAACTTTTAAAGCCATGTCCACCCGCGGGGTTCCGATGTTCATAAAGCTTCCCAGGTACAGGGTGTTATGAACCAGAGCCGTTCCCAGCCCGGAAATTTTCGTCTGCCCGATTTGGACATCCCCGATGTGCCGGTACCAGGCTTCCGCGGCTCCCAAGCTTCGCAGCGTGCCGGTGACCACTTCCCCTTGCCAAACCTTGGCCGCTTCTTCCAGGTTTTCGAACCATTCGCGATCCAAGAGGGCGACTGCGAAGCGGGTCTGGTCATCATAAAAAAGACACCCTCCCCCCCCCACCCGGCGCGAGATGTCCACCCCCAACTTCTGGCATTCCTGAATATCCAATTCTTCATCGATATCCTGAAACTCTCCCATTTGGACGCAGGGTCTCTGCACCAGGAAGACTAAAATCGTGTTTTGGGCTTTCTCACCATGCCGATTCCTGACCTCGATGATCGCCCGCCGCAAAGGCTCATGCTCAGCCAGGTTGTTGTAGGTCACTTCCAGCAGGCGCAATTCATCCATATTCAACCCTTTACCGGTTCATCAGGCTCGGAAGCCAGAGGGCGATTTGGGGAAAAATGATGACGATCACCAGCCCAATCCCTTGAAGGATCACGAAAGGCACGATGGACCGGTAGATGTCGCCCATGGTTATCCCGGGCGGGACAATGGCCTTCATATAAAACAGGTTAAAACCAAAAGGAGGAGTCAAGTACCCCATCTCCATATTCATGATGAAGAGCACGCCGAACCAGAGGGGATCGAATCCTAAGGACTTGATCACCGGGACAAAGACAGGTGTACAGATCATGATGATTCCAACCGGGTCCAGGATACATCCGAGGATGAAAAAGACGAGCTGCATGGTGAACAGGATGGCGTAGCGCCCGCCGGGAATGGCCAGCAGGATTTTTTCCATCAATTCATGGGCTCCCGTACCGGTGTAGACCGAGGTGAAGCAGTACGCCCCGATGAGAATCCAGATGATCATGGCCGTGAGGCTGGCCGTCCGGTAGCAGGACTCCTTAACCAGGGCCCAGGTCAGCCTACGATAGACCCCTGCCGAAATAATCGCTCCCAGGCACCCTAAAGCGGCTGCTTCGGTGGCCGTGCAGACCCCCGCATAAATGGACCCCAAAACCATAACGATGATCATGATAGGAAGGGCCACCGCCTTAAGGGAGATGAATTTTTCTTGCCAGGTGGCCCTTTCTTCCTTGGGAAGCGCCGGCCCTAAGTCACGCTGGAAGAAACAACGGATGCCGATGTAAAGGATGAATATCAGGGTGAGGAGAAGACCTGGGAGAATACCTCCGGCGAACAATCCGCCGATCGATTCCCCGGTTAGGGTGGCGTATAGAATCATGGGTACGCTGGGGGGAATAAGGATCCCCAGCGCCCCCCCACCGGAAATGCATCCCATGGCTATAATTTTATCGTAGTTGCGTTTGAGCATTGCCGGAAGGGCAATGAGGCCCATGGATACAGTCGCCGTGGCGCTGATACCGGACATGGCTGCGAAAATGGCGCAGATCAGCACCGTGCCCATGGCCAATCCCCCTCGCACAGGCCCCATCCAGCGGTGCATCATGGTGTAGAGGTCATCGGCCACCCCCGCTCGCTCAAGAATCATGGCCATGAAGATGAAGAGGGGGATGGCTAAAAGAGTGAACTTGCCCATGGCCCCATACGTCTGAGCGGCCACCACAAAAAGACCTTTGCTTCCCCAGAGAAAATAACAGCCCACCAGCCCCACCCCTCCCAGAACGAAAGAGAGCGGAAGGCCAAGAGCGAGGAAGAGAATGAGGGAGCCGAAGAGGAGGAGAGTGATGACCTCGATGCTCATGCCCCTTCCTCCTTTCCCGTAATAGCTAAAGTGAGATCCCGAATGAATTTCGCTAATCCCTGAAGCAGGATCAAAAGCGCCCCCAGGGGGATCATCATTTTTATGGGATAGACCGGAGGGGCAAAGGCCGTGGGCTCGGTCTCCAGGACCTTGAAGGAATCCCAGGCCATCTCCCCTCCTTTTAAAAAAAGCATCCCGCAGAAGTAGAAGAAGAGAAGCCAGGTGAAGATGTCTATGACCGCCCGGGTGCGGGGTTTGAAGCGATGGTAAAAAATGTCCACGTTCACATGTCCCCCCCGCTGCAGGACATAACCCCCCAGGAGGATGACGTAGGCCCCATAAATCATCTGGGAAGTCTCGTGAGCCCAGATCGTCGGGCTATTGAACAGGTACCGGACAAGGATTTCGTAAAGGATCACACCCACGAGGAAGAGAATCAAGTAGCTGATCGCCTTACCCGTTTTTTCGTTGACCCGGTCAATCGTATGCAAAAACTTTTCCATGGGCGCTTTAACCTCCCGGGCGCGAAGGAAGAAACAGGTTCCCCTCTTTTTTCAGGGTCCGATCAATCGATGTGCCCAAGCTTTTTAAGATAGTCCTTGAGCATGCCGATAGCCTTGGCCGCTTCAGCATCTTTGGCCGCCACCTTATCCCACTGCTTCATGGCTGCCACCATCATTTTTTTCTGGTCGGCGGGTGGCAGGGTGGAAACCGTGACTTTATAATCTTTCTTCATGGTATTCAGGGCGTTGATCTCATCCGTTATGTACTCGTTCGACCGATGAACGGCCCTCTCTTTCAAGGCCGCGTCGAGCGTCGCCTGTATGTCTTTGGGCAAAGCATTAAAGGCGTCTTTATTGATGATGATCACGTCGGTGCCGGCCATGGCCAGGTCGGGCTGGATGTAGTATTTGGCCACCTCGCAGAATTTCATGGTCAGCGCTCCGCCCGCCGCTCCCCAGTGCGCTCCATCGACGACGCCGGTCTGCAGGGCTAAATAAAGTTCTTCCCCGGGAATCAAACTGGTGGCGGCTCCCAAGTCCCTCAGCATGTCGGCGATCGCCCCGGAAGAACGGATCTTATATCCTTTAAAGTCCTCAATCTTGTTGATGGGTTTTTTCCCGATCATAGCTGTGGGATAAATCTTCTCCGTGTAATAAAGGAAGTTGTGCTTGGCGTGAGCCGCTTTGAGCATCTCTTCGAACCCCATGTTGAAATGAAAATGAAGGCCCTCCTTGGCTTCCCGAAAGGTCATCGGACAATTGGCCGCTACCGCAGCCAGGGGAATGATGGTCATCCAGTAGGCCGGGCTGGCCGTTGCCCCATCGATCGTTCCCCTGCGGGTGGAATCGAATATTTCCTTGGTGGGAACCAAAGACGCGGCTGGATAGAGGGTAATCTGCAGCCGCCCGTCGGTCAGCTTGGTCAGTTTTTGCTCAAAGTAATTCTTCAATGGTTTGAAAGAAGCGCTGCCGGCCGGCCAATGAGATTGGAATTTCCATTTGATAACCTTTCCGGCAGCCGGTTGCTGGGCGAATGCAGCCGTTGCGACGAAGATTGTTAAAAACCCGATTAGAATTAGGCTAATTAATCTTTTTTGCATTTCACACCTCCGATTTTTCCAGCCATGTCGATGCCTGGTTTGTTTTATTATCGCTTACCGCTGCATTAAGTCATAAATTTGATTCTTTGTCAAGAATGGCACTTCTTTCTGTGGCAATTCTTTCTCTTTTCTGGCGCGAGGCTTCATAAATCACCAGTCCCGCGGCCATGGCCACATTCAGGGAATCGACGCCTGGAGCCATAGGGATGGTGAACAATCCATCGGCCTCTTCCAGCAAATTTTGAGACAATCCTGCACCTTCCTGACCGAAAAGGACGGCAGTCGGCTGAGAGAAATCAATCTCCCAAAAGGACCGCCCCCCTTGAACCGTTGTGGCCCAAAGTCGATAGCCTTGGGAACGCAATTTTTTCAGGCAATCCTCCATTTCTTGATCTTGCAGAAAAGGTACCCGAAAAAGGCTGCCCATGGAGGCTCGCACTACCTTGGGGTTGTAGGGGTCAATCATGTCCTGGCTTAAAATCACGCCAGCAGCCCCCCCGGCCTCTGCCACCCTGAAAATCGTCCCCACGTTCCCCGGGTCTTGGAGCCTGGATAAAAGGAGAATGATTCCATCCCTCTTGTAGATTTCTTCCCAGCTTCTTTCCTTCATCTCCAAGACGGCTAAAATTCCCTGATGGCTTTGGGTATCGCAGATCCTTTCCATCACTTCATCGCTGACGTAGAGCCACTCTGCATCTTGGATTTTTTTTCGGGCGGCAGAGAGTAATGCGGCTCCCCGCACTTTATCTTCCAGCCGGGGGCTGTAGACTATCTTGCGGAACTGCCCAGGGTGTTGTAAGGCCTCTTCCACCAAGCGCATCCCTTCGATGAAGTATTCTCCGCGAGTATGACGGTGTTGGGCCTGCTTGAGCAGACGAATCTCTTTAACCTTGGGGTTTCCTTTTGAAGTGATCATCTTCCTAATGCGGAGTTCGGAATGGTGAATGCGGAATGAACTTGGCAATGGAAATTCCGCATTCCGCACTCGGCATTCCGCATTTAGCAAGGAGTTTACTCTTCCAACAATTCTACATTCCAGTAAGAAGCATCCACCATGAAATCCAAGAAGGGAACCCATTCTTTGCGCATGACTTCTTGAAGGGATACGTTGAGAGGCGGCGTCCAAGCGGGTCTCCTGGGCTGTGAGATCAGCTTCATCCGGGCTTGTTCCGGGGTCTTTCCGCCCTTCTTCCGGTTGCATTGATGACAGCTGCAGACCACGTTCCCCCAGATAGATGTTCCACCCTGGGAGCGCGGGATGATATGATCGAGGTTGAGATCGAGGCGGGGGAATTTTTTTCCGCAATACTGACAGGTGTTTTTATCCCGGGCAAAAATATTGTAGCGGCTGAACCGGACGCGGCGTTTGGGGACCCGATCGTAAGCGATGAGCAGAATCACCCGGGGGACCTTGATGACTCGATCCACCAGCCCGATGGTTTCATCATTCCGCTCGATGCTTAGCTGATGCCAGCTCTCGTAGTCGAAGGTTTCGTACCGAGAATTTACGGCTTTGGCGATACCGGCATAAAGCAGACAGAAGGCGCGGCGAACCGTGGTTATCTGCACGGGTAAAAAAGATTTATTCAAGACTAAAACATTGGAATGGATCATCTCCAACCTCTACCAAGGGCTCGAGGATTCAAGGGTTCACTTGACTCCTTGAACCCTGTCTTATTTCCGTTCACCCCTTTGGCCTCTGGAACCCTTCACTGCAGAGCTTGACGCAAATTTTCGAGTAGTTCTTTCTCCTCACTTTCGGCCACGGTCCGCAAGTCCAGCAGAATTTCTCCTTCTTGTACCCGAGCGATCACTGGCGGGTCGCTTTTTCTCAATCTTTCCTCCATACTCGCCACGGATGTTTTCAAGGGGCGCAGGGCGATGACCCGAGTAGGCAGCCCCTGCAAGGGAAGGGCTCCTCCTCCTACGGGAGAAATTTCTTCTCTTATCTTCACCTGACAGAAGGAAGCAAGGTCTCTGGTCAATTGGCGCTGGAGGCGCTTGACCCGGCGTTCCAGCTTTTCTACCGGGCAGGTAATCATGTTGAGCACCGGAATTCTTTCAACGGCCTGAGCCTGGTTCCCATATACCCGGAGAGTGGCTTCAAGGCCGGCCAGAGTGAGTTTATCGATCCTTAACGCCCGGCTTAAAGGATTCTTTTTTATGAGATCGAGGTATTTCTTTTGCCCCAGAATAATACCCGCTTGCGGTCCACCCAACAATTTATCGCCGCTGAAGGTGATCACATCCACCCCTGCCTCTAATGCCTCTTGGACCGTAGGCTCCTTGGCTATCCCGTATGGAGACAGATCCACGAAGCACCCGCTTCCCAGATCTTCCAGCACAGGCAACCCTTTGGCCTGGCCCAAAGCAACTAAATCCTTTAAAGAAACTTCGGCTGTAAAACCCAGGATCCGGAAGTTGCTGGTATGCACCTTGAGTAATAAAGCTGTCCTTTCGTTGATGGCCCGTTCATAATCCTCAAGGTGGGTGCGGTTGGTGGTTCCTACTTCTACCAGGTGAGCTCCGCTTTTTTTCATTACATCCGGAATGCGGAAGGAACCTCCAATCTCCACTAACTGGCCCCGGGAAACAATAACTTCTTTCCCTTCGGCCAGGCTGTTCAGAGCTAAAAAAACAGCGCCGGCGTTATTATTAACCACCAGGGCGGATTCGGCACCCGTAATCTGGCGGAGGATTTTTTCCACGTGTTCATACCGTGAACCGCGCTCGCCCGAGGTCAGGTCGAATTCCAGGTTGGAGTACCCGCCGGCAATTTCCCCGATGTACTGTAGGACTTCCGGAGCAAGCGGAGCCCTACCGAGGTTGGTATGCAGAACCACACCCGTGGCATTGATCACGCGCCGCAGGGAAGGACGGGCGGTCTTCGTTACTTCCTCCTCCACGGCAGCGAGCAATTCCTCCAAGGCAATCCCTACGGAGGCGGCCTCTTGCAGGTTGGCGCTGTTTAAAATGGCTTGGCGCTTCTGCTCCATAATTCTACGGATGGACCCGACAACCAATTCCTTGGAAAAAATTTTTAAATGAGATTGAATTTGGGAATGGCGGAGAAGTTCATCGACCGCGGGAAGGGCTCTTAGGTAGGGTTGTTTATCTTCAGGCTCCATACCTCTTTTTTCACCATGCGGCCATCAGGACCGGAACAATTTCCTGAGGGTCGGTAACTTTACGGATGTTGGAACGCATGGCCATATCAGCAACCGCTAATTTGGCTACTTCTTCCAGACTCTCTTCTCCCGGAAGACCCTGGCTCCCCGGCCGACCACCTGGAGAGAGGAGTCTGGAATGGCTTCGGGGAATAGCGCGGCACATCGTCCTCCCAGAGTGTCCAAGAGGGAATTCACCATGGCGCTGTCTTTCAGGGTCACATCGGTAACTACCAGGGCTTTGCGAATCCCCAGACCGTCCATTTCTTTAACCGTTTCCTTAAGGACTCCTTCACCGAAGACGATCTTGGTGGGAATGTGAAAGTTGAAAATGAAACGGTCTTTGTAGCTCATGGTTATTCTTCCCTATTGGGTTCCAAAATCTCCACCAGTTCGATAAGATCCTTATTGATCGTTAAGAAAGATTTGGGGGAGGCGAAATCTTTTGATTCCACATCCGTGATGCTGAGAAATTTCCTCTCATCGTTCAAGACATCCGAAAACCGCTTGCGCTCTGCTGGCAGATAAACGAAGCCGGTGTATGAGGAATCAACTGTTTTCACCCAAACCCTTACCTTGCGGAATTTTTCCTTCACTTTCCTTTTTTTCTTTTGCATTCCCCCCTCCCTCCCCGGAAAATGCTATCCTGAGATGTTAAGCTATTTCATGATAAATAAATGGATCAGGACTGTCAAGAGATCATTGCCTGAAGGTTATGCCCGGGGCGATTTTAATAGTTGCATTGTCCGGCCAATATTTCTCTGGTAGAATACAAATTAACAACTTAAAGTGACTGAGGTAAGCTAAAGTGACTAAAGTTATTCAGAAAAATGCCTGGGTGGAATTGCAGGTGGAAATTCACCCTTCTATTGCGGAAATTGTTGCCAATTTCTTGATCGAGCAGGGCTCACCTGGAGTAATCCAGGAGAATGTTTCGGGGTCGTCGCTTCGAAAGAAAGAACGGATCATTGGCTATTACATCAATGATCGTTCCTTTGGGGGGAAACGAAAAATAATTCAGGCCTATATTTTTTCCATTTGTAAATCCCAACGAAAGTCCTTCTTTCTGCGATCCAGAATCATCCAGGAAGAGAAGTGGGCGGAAGCCTGGAAATCGAATTTCAAGCCCCTGCCTATCTCCCCGCGCATTGTGGTTAAACCGCCGTGGGAGAACTATCCCCCCAAAAAAGGACAAATCATTATCGAGATCGATCCGGGCATGGCCTTCGGCACCGGCACCCACCCCAGTACGCAAATGTGTCTGCAAACTTTGGATAAAGTGATTCCATCTTTTTCCGGCCAGCCTTCCCTCTTGGATGTGGGGACCGGATCAGGAATTTTGGCGATCGCGGCCCGGAAGCTGGGGGCAAGGCGGGTTGTGGCCATTGACATCGACCCCGTGGCTGTGGAATCAGCCCGAAAGAACGCGGCTGCAAACAAGATCAAAAATGAAATCGACTTTCGCGTTGGCCCCTTGGATGGCGTGAGCCTTGGTTTTGACATCGTTGTGGCCAACCTCTTACCCCAGGAACTCTTGAGCGTAGCGTCTTCTCTTGCCGAAAAAATCTCCCCGGGAGGAGTTGCCATCGTATCCGGATTCCTACAGAAACAAAAAAAAGAAGTGGCTGAGGCTTTTGCCGGCTATAATTTGAAAGTCCAGCGCACAAAAAATTCCCAAGGCTGGGCTTGTTTCGTGTTGGGTCATAAAGAAGAGGAAAAATGAAACCGCGCCGTTTCAAAGTTAACCAGGAAGGTATCCACGGCCTGGATGCTTTCATTGACGATCGGGGCGAAATTAGGCATATCCGCCAAGTCCTGCGGCTAAAAGTTAGCGATGCGGTTGTTCTTTTTGACGGGGAAGGGCAAGAATATCCAGCGGTTATCTCTAATCTTGCTTCTGATAAAATATCTTTTAAACTTTTTCCAGGAACATCCCTCTATTCCGCCGAATCACCTTTGAAAATCATTTTGGGTGTGGGTCTGCTGAAGGCTGCCAAGTTCGATTGGCTTATCCAAAAAACTACAGAATTGGGAGTCGCCGAGATCATTCCCTTTTCTTCCGAGCATGTCGTTCCCCAATGGGAAGGAGAAAAAAACCATTCGAGGAAATTGCGCTGGGAGAAGATTGTTTCCGAGTCTACCAAGCAATGCCGGCGGGCAATAGTTCCTCGAATCCATTTTCCCTGCTCCTTCACAGAAGCCCTGAATAAGGAATTTGAAAAAACCATTAAAATTTTTCTCTGGGAAAGAGAAAAAACGGGGACGCTCGAGGATGCCTTTAGGGAACCGGCATCCTCGATCTATGTTCTGGTTGGTCCGGAGGGAGGGTTTTCTGAGCAAGAAGCCCTTCGGGCCCAACAAGCCGGTTTCCGGCCGATTCGCCTCGGGCCAAGGGTCTTACGCGCAGAAACCGCTGGAGTCGCCATTGTCTGCTTGCTCCAATTTCTCCTGGGAGATCTGAACTGAGGATAAATTTTTTCTTGCCTCTACTTCATTCCTCTTTTATAATTTGGCCAAATCCCTTGGATAGGAATAAAAATGAAGTGTAAACGTTGCCATGTTCAAGTTCCAGATGATGCGGACCATTGCCCCAAGTGCGGGCAGGATCTGGCTTCTTTGCGCCAGTTGTTGAAGATCTCTTACGAAGAAGAACTGGCTCACCTCGAAGAGCAAGGTATTCAACCCCCCAAGGTGGACCCACTCCCTGCCCCAGCCCAAAAAGACAGCCCGGCGATCAATGATGGCCCACGAATCATTTTAGATTCCCGTGGGGTTGATTACGGCACCGATTACGGCCCTGGATTTTCCCTTACGGATCCGCTCTCCACTGAAGAAAGTTATGAGAAAGAGGAAAAAACTGCCGGCTGGGACCGCGCCCTGGGGGGAGGATTTTGGCTCCGGTTCATGGCTTTTACCGTTGATCATCTAATCCTTTGCCTCATGTTTGTTATCTTTATCGTATGCGGGTTACTCGCCGTTGAATTGTCACCCGGAAGAGGTCCAGAAATTTCCTATGGGAATCTGTTTAAACTCATTCTCCCTGCCCTCGTTCCTTTGGGCCTAATGCTGGCCCTGGCCTATTTTTCTTTTTTCCATGGAGCCTGGGGTCAGACCATCGGCAAAATGATCTTTGGCCTTCGGGTAGTCCAGGTCAACGGCCAACCTTTAACTTTTGCCCGAGCCCTGGCTCGGACAATCGCCTATGCCTTTTCAGCGGTACCCATCTTTCTCGGCTTTTTTTGGGTAGGATTCACCTCCAGCAAACGCTCTTGGCATGATAGGATTACCGGCACCATGGTGGTGCGGGAGCGATAAGCAAAAAGAAGAGGTCAAGGGATCAAGGGGCCAAGAGGTCAAGTGCCCATCAAGGGAAAAATCGGCTGAAAACATCGAACGAAAAAATACTTGACTAAATGGGGAAGGGCATTATAATGAAAACCTTGGGATTGAAC
>Ga0299915_10004458_pt1 | contig 10204 bp, 8 predicted proteins | sample RVTome_13_FD_200263 | JGI IMG/M metagenome (GOLD analysis project Ga0299915, IMG submission 200263) | Soil microbial communities from uranium-contaminated site in the Upper Colorado River Basin, Wyoming, United States - RVT92D227 (version 2) ...
CCAACGGCGTCTTGTAGCTGTCCGTGGCGACATGGAGGAATAGGATACGCAGCCATCCGCCAATCTCGCCCGAATACAGGCGGGAGAGTGTGGTCTGGGCGGCCTGTTGAGTCCATCCTGCACCCCACCAGTCGACGAACCATAGCACGCCGACGATGGTGCAGGCACAGGCAATCCCGACGCGACCTGGCGATATCGGACGGGCGTCGCGCACCAACTTCACTGGGGTTTCACGGGAAAGGTGAGGCGAAACCCATGCGTCTGCCGCATACAGCCCCATCGCGACGCTGGCAGCGAAGAAACCCATGAACGGCGTGTCTTTCTGGTTCACGAAGCCGTGTCCGAGGATCAGCGGCTGTGTTGCGAAGAGCCATGTAGCCACGGCGGCAGCCCGCTTGCCCATGTGGCGCAAACAAATGGCATACAGGGCGCACAGGCCAACCAGAAGTGCAACCGCGTTCATGATGTGTCGCCGATCCAGATTGCGCCATGTGGGGAGCAGCATGCCCAAGGCCTTCGATCCTGCCGCGGAGAGCATGAAGAAGAAGGGACCATGGTCCGCCTGGGCAGGTAGGGTGAAGTATTCCGGATCGCCCAGATAGACTCGCAGCGCCGCGGCGCCGATCCTGGCATTGGCAGGATCATCCCACGATGGCCCAAAATCATCGCCGACGAGCAGGATGACGACCAGACCCAGGGCTACGAGCAGGCTGACGGGCCAATGGCGCGCCAAGATGCTCCCGGCGTATCTGGAGCCTGGCGAGCGCCCTCGCGGAATCTCCATGGATACGGAAGGACCCATTGTCTCGTCAATCTGGCCCGCAGGCTGTTGGCTCACAGGCCGTTGATCCGAGCTGCTGGTGTGCCTGCCTTGCAATGGCGTAGTGTCTTCCCTCAAGTGAAGTCCAGTCTAACGGTCCCATCTCGGAAGTGATCCGCGGAGCCCGCGGCATGGGACGGACGGGAGTATTTCTGGTCTCAGCGGTCCACCAGGCGAAGATTCTAGGCGTGTGCTGTGTCCCGAACTGGACTACCATTGCCGCCGGGGAAATGTCGCCATTCGACGGCAGGTCGCTTTTGAGAGGCCCCAGTGATGCGGGATCGGGGGGTGGAGTAGAATCCCTGCCGTAAGGCCGATGAGAATCACTCGGAAGAGAAACCTGCCGTCACTTGTGCTGGCCGTCTGCCTCGGGTTTTGGGCGGCCGCCATGGTCTGGTTCGCCACCGCCTGGGGCCCGTGGGCGTTCAGCGACGGGGTCGGCTATTTGGTGAGCGCCCGAAACCTGATGCACGGGCGCGGGCTGGGGTTGTTCCATCCATCTGGAACATTCATCCCGGCCATCTCGCACCCACCGCTCTACCCGATCCTGTTGGCTGCGGTGGGCGCGCTCCCGGGGGACACGCTGGTCGCCGCGCGGGTCATCGACATTCTGGCCTTCCCGCTGTTAGTGGTGGCCTCCGGGCTCGTCTACCACCACCTCTCAGGCTCCCGTTCCCTGTCGCTCGCGCTTTCGTTGGTCCTTCTAGTCAACCCGGCCCTCTTGATCGCGTACACGTCGGCCATGGCCGAACCGCTCTTCTTGTTGACTGGGATGGTCGGATTGCTACTCCTGGTGAGCCACCTGCAGTTCGGAGGACGCGGCACCTTCTGCGCCGCGGTGGTCTGCGTCTCCCTTTCGTTTCTCACACGCTATGCCGGCGTCGCCTTCATCGGTGCCGGGGCCCTGTCCCTGCTCGTCCTCGCCAGGTCGGCGGCGAGGCGGCGAGTCTCGGCGGCGCTCGTATTCCTCACCCTCTCTGCGGCGCCGGTGGCTTGCTTCTTCGCGTGGGCCAAGCTCATCACGCATGCACGCGACTTCCGCGTACTCACGCCTTCCCTGGACGCCGGAGCAAACCCCGCTCGATTCGTCTCGGACCTGGCCGGAGTGATCTGGTCGTGGAAGCCCCTCAGCGCGACCACCCTGTCCCTCCTGCGCGGCTTCGCCGATCACCGGCAGCCGGCCGTGGCGCTCATCCTCCTGGCGGTCGGGCTCGCACTGGTCGGGCTTGTCCTGCTGACGCTGCGCGACCAACCTGACGCGGTTGCGCAACCGGCATCCTCTCCCGCCTTGCGCTCGCTGCTCACCACGTTTCTCCTCTTCGAGGCCTGCTACCTGGCGACGCTTCTGGCGTCCTACCTCGGCACGACGCCCACTCCCGACATCGACACACGCACGACGCTGCCGCTGCTCTTGGGCGCGTTCTACTCCGTCTTCGCCGCGCTCGGCTTGCTGGCCATTCGCATGCGGCCCGGCAGCCTGTGGAAGATCGCCGGGCTCGCTCTGATCAGCATGTTCGTCCTAGGTTATGCAGTCGACAGCGCTGACATCGTCCAGGGCCTGCATCGCACCGGGTTGGGCTATACTGCGCCGCGGTGGCAACGCAGCGAGACGATCCATGCTGTTCGCAACCTGCCCGCGGATCTCTCTTTGATTTCCAACGAGCCGATGCCGATCCTGCTCTACGCCGATCGCTGGCCGCACCCCGTGGCGGAACTGGAACAGAACTCTCCATCGCAATTCCTGCGCTACGGCCTTGGCACAACAGAAGCCGAGCACCTATTTGAAGGTGGAAGAACGGCACTGGTCTTGTTCGACTCCGCCGCCGAGGAATTCGAGAGACTCTACCCGGGCCGGGGAAAGGAACGCATGGCCGCCCTGGTCGACGGCCTCCGCCTGAGGTTCCAGGGAGAGGACGGGGCGATCTACTTAGCTCCGTCGCCGTGAGGCCGGTTGGTGGAATCCTAGTCCGACATCCTGAGCCCGAGGCATCTGTGGAAGAACCAACTCCTGAACCGCGCTCCGATCCCATCCGCCCCGAACGTCTCGCCCGAATATTGGGTGCAACGCAGCGCCTCGGCGACTGGTTTGCAGGAGCCCTCACCCGCTACCCATCCACCCGCCTTGAGGCGGGACTGGCCGCGGTCTGGCTCGTCTTCCTTTTTGGGTTCGGTGCCTGGGTTTGGACCTACTTCCTTAACGGCGGCGCCATCCAACTGGATCTGCACGACTGGGGCGAGGTGACTTCACCGCGGTATGCGTTCTTAAAGGACGCCGTCACGCGAGGCGTGCTGCCATTACACATGCCGGGTGCCTGGGCATTGCGGAATGTCACCGACCGCTTCATCGCCGTGGCAGACACCAATCTTTCGCCACAGATCCTCCTGCTGCGCTGGATGACGCTCGGCGAGTTCTTTGTGGCGAATACGGTCGGACTCTACACTCTCGGCTTCGCCGGGCTGGTCATACTCTTCCGGCGCTTTCGACTTTCCCTCATCGTCGTGACGGCGCTCTTCTTCCTGCTGTTATTCAACGGCCATGTGACGGCGCACCTCGCCGTCGGGCATGCCAACTGGACGGCGTTCTTTCTGCTGCCCTTCTTCGGCTTGCTCGTATTCGAAGCCCTGGAGGCCTCGCCCGGCTGGCGATGGACGCTCGGCGTCTCATTGCTTCTCTTTGTCGTCTTCCTGCAGGGCGCATTCCACCTGTTTGTCATGGCGCTTCTTTTCCTGGGGTTGCTCGGGGTTGCCTCCCGCCGGCTACTGCGGCCGGCGCTCCAAGCGATGGGCTTCTCCGTACTCCTGTCTGCGGTGCGCATTCTGCCGCCGCTGCTGGAGGCATCCCACTTTGACACGGAATTTCGCTCCGGCTTTACCAGCGTTCTGGAGACGCTCAGCTCGTTCGTGCTCCTCAAGGTGCCGGTGGTGAAGGAGGTCTTCAGCCACAACCCGCTCAATCCACTCGGGTGGTGGGAGCTCGACTACTATGTCGGCTTCTTGGGGTTGGCTTTCGTGGGCGGGCTCGGACTGCTTGCCTTCCTTCGTCGTCCTCGAACACTCCCCGATGTCGGTCCCCTCGCCTTGCCGGTCTTGATGATGACTCTACTCAGCATCGGCAAGCTCTACAAAGTCTTCCACGTTCTCCAGGTGCCGCTGCTGGACAGCCAGCGTGTCAGTTCGCGGCTGCTGTATCTCCCATTCCTCTTTCTGACACTGGCAGGTGCTCGTTGGCTTCAGGCGTGGCTTGACCGCCGCAGGCCCTCGCCGATGCTGACCGTGTCGCTGCTCAGCGGACTTTTGCTGCTCGCCTCCGACATCTGGCAGCACGTCAAACTGTGGCGAGTGGCGAAGATGGGTGACCTCTTCCCCAACAAAGCCCTGGACCTGAGCGTGAATGTCGTGGCCAATCACCCCGATCCCGCCTACACGGCAAGCCTGATCGCCGGAGGGGTGATCTCGCTAGGATCGCTGCTCCTCCTCTGCGCCCTCGCGATACGCGAAGGCCGCAGCCGCCAAGACACTCTCGGTCATCAGCCCGTGACAGGATGACAAGGCTCGTCCAGTCGCCGCTCCGCCTCGGGGACAATCTGTCTTGACCGGTGGGCTCCACTGGGGTATCCAGCCCCATCCTCCACTCCCTACCCCATCAGCCACTTCTCGTCGCCCGTGGATCCCCGTCCCGAGATCTACTCCCGCCACGAACGCCGCCAGAGAAGAAGTCTTCGCGACAATCCGCTTCGAGACGATTGTCCGTCGCTCGGACGGAAGGTCAGCGAGCGACATGCGCTATTGGATGAGTTCACCCGGTGCGGAGCCGCCTTGGCGCTGCCAGACCTCAGCGAACACGGCTCCATCCCTGCGGACTTGATAGACGCGGCGAAAGCCTGAGGGATCCCATCCCGTAATGATTCGGTCCCTGCGCGCGTCGAATTCGATCGTGCAGATCGCAACGAAATCCGCTCTTGACAGCCCGTACCATTTATTCCTGATCTGCAACCCGTTACGCACATAGGGGATGGCGTTGTTGGGTGGCCCGAACAGTATGAGTGTGCTCTCCGGGGCTGCCAGGTCGTCTACAACCTCGGTGGCCTCCTTGACGGACGTGCACCAGTAGTCCAGCGAGTACTGGCCGCTCGCGCCGCCAACGCCTCCCGCGAAGTTATTGAAGTAGGCATACTGATAGGGATGGAGTCGCACGATCCCCAACACCCCCGGCAGGATGGCTAGTCCAAAGAGCACCCAACCCGCCCACTCGCGCCTCAGCCGCATAGCAAGCGACTCAAGCCCGACCCCGGCGCAGACAAACAGAGGTGGAAGCATGAAGAACACGTGTCTCAGATTGTTGTATATGGGCACATGGCGCGTGATCAACCAGTACAGCGGGACTGCGACCCACATCAAGAGCAGGCTCGGCAGGAGCCAATCTCCCGGTCTTCGCGCCATTCGCCTGACCATGACAACCTGGCCCACGGCGGCAAGGAGCAACGCCGGTTCCGTCAGTTGCAGGGCCGCAAGCGTGGGCACATAGTTCCACGGAAGGGCATCAGCGTTGTAGAGCTGCCCCCTGAACAGCACCTTGTGAACGTCGAAGGCGCGGATGACGACAAAGCTGTCCTTCAACCTCCCAATGGGATCTGGCCAAAGGTACGGCCAGCTTGCCCAGGTCACTGCTCCCGCAATTGTCCAAAACAGTAGCAGCGGAAGGACTCCCCGGATCCGCCCACGGTTGAGGATGCACAGGCTTGCAAGCGCCCCAGCGAACACACCCACCTGCCTAACGCAGATGGCAAGTCCGAGGAAAATGGCCGAGACAACAAGTGCCGGGAAGTGAGCATTCGACCGGGATCTTCTCAACAGATCGGTGACTGAAGGTAGGCTCCGACCCCATTCGAACAAGGCAGACGCGACGAGGAGAACCACGGCCACCTGCCGAAAGGCACCAAAGGCAGCATCGTACTTGAGGAGATAGAGGTCTACCGGTGTCTTATAAGCATCCGTAGCCACGAAGTAAAAGAGCTGTTGCACTGGCCCAAGAGCATGGCCGTTGTAGGCCGTCACGACCAGCGCTTGCCCGAGACGACGCAGTAGCCCCACAAAGGCCAGGTCAACGAGGAACACAGCCGCGAGGAGCAGCTCCGCCTGAAGGACTCTTTTCCTCGACGCGCTCAGGGCGTTCCAGTCGGCCCGTATGCGCCGGGCAAACCCTCCGGCATCAGCCTTGGCGCTCTCAGCTGGGCCGGCTGAACCTTGGACTCCCCACGGCGGGCGAACACCCACTGCGATCATTCCTGACGCCAGCACTGCCAGGAAGAACGTCATGAAGGGAATGTCCTTCTGATTGATGAATCCTGAGCCAAAGAAGAGGGGTTGCGTCGCGAAGAGAACAGACGCCATGAAGGCATACTTAGGTCGCACGAGTCGAAGGCAGATCAGATAGAAACACAGAACCCCAATGAGAAAGGTCAGGTAGTTGGTCATGTGCCTCCCATCGGCCAGTGACCAGATCGGGAAGGCACGGTTGATGGCTTGGGACGTAGCGGAGAACAGCATGAAATAGGCCGGCCCATGTTCCGCCAACGCTTCCAGGGCGAAGTAGTCCCGCGAGCCCGAATAGGCCCTCAAGGCCTCCGCTCCCACGACAGCATTGTCGTGTTCATCAATTGACACGCCATAGCGTCTCACTATGAGAAGCCCAACCGTCGAAGCGAGAATCAGGAAGACCGCAAGTGGCCAATGAGCCGCCAGCGTTCTTCCCAATGACGACGCCGTGGGGCCGCCCCAGCTCGCCCGCCGCATTCTTCGCGGTCTTTCACCCTGCTCGGGGATCTCAATCGTCATGCCGGTGTATACCTGTTTCCATTCCCGAGTCGCCGAGGCCCATCAGACAAGATCTGGGATGCCTCGAGACTTCGACACTCCGACGAAATGCTATGACAACAGAGGGACTCTGTGTTCATCTTCGGCGAAAGCCAAAGCGCGGAGGATTTCCAGCTTCCGATGCCAGCTCAATTGTGTTTGCCATGCGCGTCCGACCCAGCTTGATCGTGAACAACCGCCCGAAAGGAAAGACTCGACCGCCACTTAGGTTGCAGACCTGACCATATAGGAAGCCCGGCGACACCAAGTGTGAGATCGAAACCGTAGCCGGCGATCCGTCGCAAACAGAGGGTGCAGGAACGGGAGCGGGACCGCCGTGCCGGTCAAGACAACGATCAGTGATCGCATGACACCGCTTCTTTGCATCCGTCCCAGGTTTGCCCCAGGGCCATTCCGGCATTTTAGGCTCGCGAGGCCGGACGCGGAGCCTGCTAGAGGATCCCGATCCGAACACCATTCGACGAAAGAATGCTCGCAGTCCCGACTCAGCCGCCCTTGTGGCCCATTCCGAAACGAGCTTCAGTGAAACCGAACCACGTCTCCGATCGCGTTTTGCGTAACGCTCTGGGCTTAATCGCTCTTCTGAGGGGCGGAATTCTGGTGCGGGCCGCAACCCAATGGAATTCGAATTTCGATAGCCATGAAGCCGTCGGCGGCTTGATGTCCAAGCACATGATTCAAGTCGAGTTCACCGAAACCGTTCTTGGAACGCGGCGTTAGGGAAGCACAGAGTCCGTCATCTCTACCGTGGTCATGAGGGTCGTCGGCAGGGGGTCCGTTGCCTTCCCGATGGGCAGCCTCCCCTCTTTGGCCCTCCTCCTCGTTCTCCACGCGGATCTCGCGAAGCGCTTCTGGGGTTACCCAGAGGTAGTGCTAGTCCAATCATTCGCTGCACTACCTGGATTTCACACCCATGCATGGACTCATCAGTCGATCGGGGACTATCATCAGGCCCCCTGCTACACCCCCCGGTTCAGCAACGTGCAGCAATGATGCGCTTCCACTCTCCCAAGGAGGATGGTGCCACGTCAAGCAGCGCCCGGACCGGGGGCATCGTCGGCGCGAGAACCAAGCGGGTGTGGCCCACTGGGTACACCCACTCTGGGACGACTTCCCATTGGCTCTTGCCCCTCGCGCCGCAATTCACTTTGAGGGCGATCTGGGCTGTTCTAGAGCCAAGCCTGGTCCCCTGCTCGCTCACTTCTCTCGAGAGGACGAACATGTTGCATGGTACCGATTCATCTTCCCGAGAAGAGCCGAACCAGAAAGCCAAAGAGCGCCGGGTTCGCATCATCGAAACGGGAGTCTGCCCCGCTGAGGGCAAGTACGAAACTGACGCCTGCGGAGATGGCGACCAGCGAGAAGATCATGGCAGTGGAGAGGGGGCCACGCAAAGGAAAGATACGCCAGCGGAGATGCAGTTGCCAGGCTCCCACGACGGTCAGGAGGGCAAACATCGGGATCGCATCCAGCAAGAAGCGCGTCGAGACATAGGAATACAGGAACGTCGGTGCTGCCGCCGCCAGGCCCATGAGGATCGCGGTCAGCACCACCCATCGCAAGTCAGGGACTCGGCGGGACTTGCTTCCGGACGGCGCAGAGGTCGAGGTCGGGCTTCTACGGCCAATCGGTCCTGGCCCGCATGATAGGTCTCCTAGCAGCATCACGACCAGGACTAGACTGGGCATGGCGAAGGCCAGGCCGGCTACACTCTCGACGCCGTGGAATTCCGGGAGCGAGAGGCGATTGAGGAAGGCCTCAAACGGCGGGTACGGCCCCCAGACCGGGCGTAGGAACGGGAAGGTACCGACGAAGCGAACCGGTGCGACGAGATAGTAAAGTAGGTTGGGTAGGAGGTAGACTGGATTTAAGACCAAGCCATCCGCGATCTGTTGCCTAAGATCGTTCAAGTTGATCTGGTACTGGAATCCCGTCTCGTAGATGTTGCCAAAGCGGGCGAAGTTGTACACGCCCAGCATCCCACATCCGATGACTAAGGGAAGAACCAGGGCGATCATGAACTTGACAGCCCGGGGTCTGTCTGCAGCATGCCTCGCCTCCCCCAGGATTACCGCAAACACCCCCAGGCCCAGGACGCTCACGGCGGGCAACAACGCCGCGCGTGAACCAAGCGCAAGCGAACAAAGCATCCCCACCGCCGCGCTCTTCCACAACCTATGCTCTGCCTCGCTCATCAAGCTGAGAGCAAAGAAGACGCTGGCAACGAGAAAAGCTTGCCCGCTTGCGACTGCCCCCATGTATACGCTGGGGCTGTTTAGCGCCCATAACATCGGGTGCGATGTGGCGACCACCAGTATCCCCAGCCAGAGAAGCCAAGAAGGGAGAAGCGGGAAATACATCCGCCGTAGCAGGACCAGCGAGAGCGCCAAGAAGACGAAGATGCCGCTGACCGCCACGAAGGTCACCACTTCGTCCCCGACAGGCCCCGCCCCAATCAGTAGCCCCAAGGCCATGATGGCGGAGGGAACGGGACCCCAATACATGTAGTATTTTCCGTGGTAGTAGGACAGATCTCCCTTAGCCGGGATCTTCCCCCTCTGGGCCGGGGAATATGGATTCTCCAACTCCGCCAACAAGGGCGATGGCTCCATGGGCAGGGACACCTGTCCCCGACTAAAGGACTCCGCAAGCATGGCATAGCGCGCCGTTGACTTGGGCCACTTCGTCCAGTTCCAAACGCTCGCCAGTCCCACATAGAGCACTTCGACCAAGATCAACGCAACCACGAGTTTCGCCCAGCCCGACCTGGAAAGGATCCCAGTACCTCCGGGGATCCCGGTCCCGGGTTGTCCGCTTGAGTCTGCCTCCGAGCTGCCGCGCACTCCCGAGTCCAGCCTTGATGCCTGTTCGGCTCCGCCTGGGTCTGAAGGCACGCGCATTCCACCGGTGGTGCGGGCCTGCGTCAAGTCCAAGGCCGACTCCGGTGGATTGGCGTGGCTCTCCTTCCGCTGCAACAACCTCCCATCCAGCATCTCCAAGCCACGGTTCAGCAGTGGTAGGCAGATGCCGGACAACCCAAGGACCATCAGCCCGAGACGAAATGGGCCCCATCTCAGGTCCTGGTCGACTCCCAGCGCGTCGGCGCCGGCGGCAAGCGCGACAAGAATCAGCCCGATGATGAGGGAAACCCAGAAGGTCGCAGCGCAAGGGTTGAGCTTCTTCTTCATGAGGGATCCTCCACGTCAGGCGTGAGGATACTTGGCTTGCGGGCATGAAGCGACGGAAGGGCTCTGAGCGAGAAGGTCACAACGGCCACCGACATCGTCATGGCTTATTCTCCCCACCGCCGAGAGCCTTGCACCAGCGCAGCTCCATGTGAACGAAACAATTCGCCGCTTCGCGCTCCGTAGGGTCCACCGATAGTAATAGCTCGTCGGGTATCACATGCACCCGCACACGTTTGCCACCAGCATTTCAAGATCATCACGGCTGGGCCCCGGCGGCTTGGCTCCTCGCGACCGGCGCAGGTACCTTGAACCTCCCATAGAG
>Ga0299915_10004459_pt1 | contig 10203 bp, 15 predicted proteins | sample RVTome_13_FD_200263 | JGI IMG/M metagenome (GOLD analysis project Ga0299915, IMG submission 200263) | Soil microbial communities from uranium-contaminated site in the Upper Colorado River Basin, Wyoming, United States - RVT92D227 (version 2) ...
GGGGCTCGGCGGCGAAGTCCTGTGCGCCGTCAGCTGAGTACGGATCGTTGTGAGTTGAAAGGTGCGTCATGTCGCGAATCGGTAAACGACCTATAAAGATCCCCGGCGGGGTAAAGGTAAATATCAGGGACGGCCACCTCGAAGTGGAAAGCAAACAAGCCCGATTGATGAGCCCGATTCCCCCAGGCATACATTTTGAGTTGAAGGGGGACGAGCTGGTGGCGACTCGCGAGTCGGATACCCGGCCGATGCCTGCCTGCCACGGCTTGGCGCGAGCCTTGGCCTCCAACTGTGTGATCGGGGTGACCCGCGGGTTCAGCAAGTCGCTGGATCTCGTCGGCATCGGCTTCAAGGCGGACGCCAAGCCGAGAGCCCTGACCCTCAGTCTGGGCTATTCCCACCCGATCGAGTTTCCCATTCCCGATGGGATTACGATCCGGGTGGAAAAGCTCGCCCGTGCGATCCAGAATTATGTAACCACGATAACGGTTTCGGGAGCCGACAAACAGCTTGTCGGGCAGGTGGCGGCGGATATCCGGGCGCTGCGCAGACCGGATCCATACAAGGGCAAGGGGATCCGTTATTCCGACGAGACCATCCGCCTCAAGGTCGGAAAGAAGGGTGCATAATGATCACGCCAATCGACCGCGCGCGTGAACGGGCGCGCATTCATCGCAGGATTCGGCGGAAAATCGTGGGCACGCCCAAGCGGCCGCGTCTGTGTGTCCACCGCAGCCTGGTGCACATCTATGCCCAGGTGGTGGACGATCTGGCGGGGGGGACGCTGGCGGCGGCCTCCACCAGGGAAAAAGACATCTGCCCGGAGCGCCGGGGGGGCGGCAATCTCCACGGGGCGAAGCTGGTGGGCAAAGCGATTGCCTTACGGGCGAAATCCAAGGGGATCGAGACGATCGTCTTTGATCGCGGCGGCTATCTGTATCATGGGCGCGTCAAAGCCCTGGCCGAGGCCGCACGGGAGAACGGCTTAAAGTTTTAGGGAGGAAGCTTGGAAACAGCTGAGAGCGGCGCACTCGAGTTTAAGGACCAGGTTGTCTCAATCAACCGCGTCACCAAGGTAGTCAAGGGCGGGAAGAACCTGAGCTTCAGCGCCCTGGTGGTCGTGGGCGACCAGAACGGCATGGTCGGCTATGGAATGGGGAAGGCCAAGGAAGTCCCTCAGGCCATCCGGAAGGGCATCGATCAGGCACGGAAAAACCTGATCCGCGTTCCGCTCAAAGGAAAGACCATTCCGCACGCCGTGGTGGGGCGTTACGGCGCGGGGCTCGTCATGCTGAAACCGGCCTCCGAGGGCACCGGCGTCATTGCCGGCGGACCCGTGCGCGCGGTCGTCCAGTCGGCCGGCATTTCCAATATTCTGACCAAGTCGCTTGGGAGCACGAACCCGCATAATGTCATCAAAGCGACTTTCGACGGATTGATGAGACTGAAAGATCCCGGCGAAGTCGCCAAGCTTCGCGGGAAGCAGGTTGAGGAACTGTAAGATGGTCGCCGAAAAGAGCAGGACCGACGCAACAATCCAAATCAAGTATGTGCGCAGCGCCATCGGAGCGCCCGAGAAGCACAAGCTCGTGATCAAGAGCCTGGGATTCAAGCGCCTCAATCAGGTGATCCGGCGGGTCGATACGCCGGCGGTCCGGGGTATGGTGGCCCGGGTTCCTCATTTGGTAAAGATCGTTGACGCGGAGGCAGGTGGCTGATCATGGTTCTCGCATTGAATACTCTATCGCCGAGCCGGGGGGCAAACCGGAAGAACAAGCGCGTGGGCCGCGGCATGGGCAGCGGACACGGCAAGACCGCCACGCGCGGCTCTAAAGGCCAGAAGTCGAGATCGGGCACCTCCATCCGGGCCGGATTCGAAGGGGGCCAGATGCCGCTGCACCGGCGCCTGCCCAAACGCGGCTTCAACAACAAGTTCAGGAAGGAATATGCGGTCGTGAACCTCGGTCGCCTGGCTTCCTTCGAGGGCGGCACGAAGATCGACCCGGACTTTCTCAAGCAGAAAGGTGTGATCGGCAACCTGCGCGACGGTCTAAAAATCCTGGGCGAAGGCGAGTTGAAGCATGCGCTCCATGTGCGCGCCCACAAGGTCAGCAGGAGCGCGGCGGACAAGATCCAGAAAGCGGGAGGGACCGTCGAAATCATTGGCAGGCAACCGAATGCCGATACCCAGGCAACGGTTAAGGCATGATCGCGGAGACGTACGCCTTGATTTCAAACTGGAATGAAATCATGCTTGTGCGCGTGCCGGCGTTGCGCCGGCGCGCAATTGAGCTGCTCACGCTGCTGGCCGCCTGCCGCCTGGTATGGTGTATTTGGATTCGGATCGGCAGCTGTTGAATCGAGGTCGACGATATAGAATCGATTGAGACGAAATGCCAGAAGAGCGAAATCCCATCCTGAGTTCGATCAAGAACATCGCCAGCATACCGGATTTGCGCAGCCGCATGATGTTCATGCTCGGGCTGCTCGCCGTGTACCGCATCGGTGCGTGGATCCCTACGCCCGGCATCAACAACGAGGCCCTGGAAGCGCTCTTCCAGGCCCAATCGGGCACGATATTCGGGTTCCTGGACATTTTCTCGGGCGGCAACCTTCGGCGCTTCAGCATTTTCGCGCTTGGGATCATGCCTTACATTACCGCTTCGATCATCCTGCAGCTGGCCACCGTGGTGGTTCCTTATCTGGAGAAACTCTCCAAGGAAGGCGAGCTGGGCCGGCGGAAGATCACGCAGTACACCCGGTACCTGACGATCGCCCTCACGCTCTTTCAAGGCTTCATGACTGCCGTGGCGCTGGAGCGAACCGGCGGCGCGACAGGCCCGCAGATCGTGCTGCAGCCGGGCTGGGGCTTTCGTCTGATGGTCATGATCACGCTCACCACCGGCACGGCGTTCATCATGTGGCTCGGCGAGCAGATCACGGAGCGGGGGATCGGAAACGGAATCAGCCTGATCATCTTCGCCGGTATCGTCGTCGGCCTGCCGCATGCCATCGGTGAAATCTGGATCAACCTGCAGCAGCGCACCTGGAGCATCTTCACCGTCATTGTGCTCATGATCGTCATGGTAGCGGTGGTCGCAGCGGTGGTGTTCGTTGAAAGAGGGCAGCGAAAAATACCGGTCCAGTACGCCAAGCGCGTTGTCGGCCGGCGCATCTACGGAGGCCAGGCCACCCATCTGCCGCTGAGGGTCAACTCCGGCGGCGTGATCCCCGTGATCTTCGCCGCCTCCATCGTGGCCATCCCATCGACGCTGGGCGCGGTCTTTACCGGTTCGTTTCTGCAGAGCCTGTCGGCGCAGCTGGCGCAGGGCATGCCGCTGTATAACCTGCTCTACGTCACGGGCATCATATTTTTCGCCTTTTTCTATGTGAGCATCATCTTCAACCCCATGGAGGTGGCGGACAACATCAGGAAATACGGCGGATATATTCCCGGGATCCGTCCCGGCAAGCGCACCGCGGAGTATATCGACCGGATTCTGAGCCGCCTGACGCTGGCGGGCTCGATCTACCTGGTCCTGGTCTGCCTGCTGCCCGAGTTCCTGATTACGGGGTTCAAGGTGCAGCCGCTCCCATTCATCGGCCCGCCGCTGGATGATTTCATGAACATGTACGGGATGGGCTGGATCACCACGGGGCTCGGCGTGACCTTTTATTTCGGCGGCACCTCTCTGCTCATCGTGGTCGGCGTGGCCATGGATACGGTGCAGCAGATCGAATCACAATTGATCATGCGCCACTACGACGGATTCCTGAAGAAGGGAAGGATCCGCGGCAGGAGAGGATGAGGATATTGGCGAGGTTGTTGTTGCTCAATCTGGAACCTTCAATCGTCGGGTGCCATTATGTCTAGGCTGGCCGTCATTCTGCTCGGGCCTCCGGGGGCGGGTAAGGGTACGCAGGGACGGCAGTTGAGCTCCGAGTTCGGATACCCGAGCATTTCCACCGGAGACATCCTGCGGGAAGCGGTGCGCAACCAGACCGACCTGGGGAAAGAAGCCAGGCAGCACATGGACAAAGGCGGCCTGGTGCCCGATGGGCTGGTGGACGCTATTGTACGCGACCGGCTGACGCGCGCGGACTGCCGGCGGGGCTTCATCCTCGACGGGTATCCGCGCACAGTCAACCAGGCCGAGTTCCTGCGCCGGGAGTATGCCGGCGAGGGCATGCAGTTCCTGGCCATCGGCGTTCAGGTCCGGGATGAGGTCCTGGTCAAGAGGCTGACTGGCAGGCGCAGCTGCCCCCAATGCGGCAGGATCTATCATGTGGACACGAGCCCGAGCCGGAAGGGGGATTGCTGCGAAGAATGCGATTCAGCGCTGATCCAACGCAAGGACGATACCGTCGAAGTAGTTCGGGAACGGCTGCAAGTCTATCATCAGTCGACGCGGCCGCTGATCCAGTACTACCGGGACAGCGGCGCCTACGCCGAGATCCCGGGCGAAGGGTCGGTCGAGGATATTTACCGCTCCCTGCGAAGCGTAGTCCAGGAGCAGATCGCCGGCCGTTCCTCGTAGGTTGTTTGTTGGTGATCCGATGCCCAAAGAAGATGCCATAGAGGTCGTCGGCACGGTCGTTGAGACGCTGCCGAACGCCATGTTCCGGGTGGAGCTCGAGAATAAACACATGGTGCTGGCGCACGTCTCGGGCAAGATGCGAAAGAATTTCATACGCATCCTGCCGGGGGACAAGATTCTGGTGGAGCTGTCGCCCTACGATTTGACCCGCGGCCGGATCGTCTATCGATACAAGTAGATCCCCCCGGTTTCGGGGATGATGCCGGGCTGGCGGCCGGCCTTCGGGGGGGCAACCGGAGTTGAGCTTATGAAAGTTCGAGCATCGGTAAAGAAAATATGCAGCAAGTGCAAGGTGATTCGCCGCAAGCGGGTGATCCGCATTCAGTGCAGCAATCCTAAGCACAAGCAGCGTCAGGGATAAGCGACAGTCCCTCATTGAGAGTTTGGAGGTTAGCCTTGGCTAGAATAGCAGGAGTGGATCTGCCGGACAAGAAACGGGTGCAGATCGGCCTTACATACATCTACGGGATCGGCAAGAGCCGCGCGACGAAAATATGCGAAGAAGCCAACGTCGATATCCACAAAAAGGTGAAGGAATTGTCCGAAGAGGAAATCGTGCGCGTACGCAACATCATCCAGCGCGACGGGAATGTCGAGGGCGACCTTCGCAAATCGGTGACGCTGGACATCAAGCGCCTGATGGAAATCGGCAGCTATCGCGGGCTCCGACACCGCCGCGGCCTGCCCGCGCGCGGCCAGAGAACGCATACCAATGCGCGCACGCGCAAGGGCCCGCGGCGCATCGCCGGCAAGAAGTAGCCGCTGCGACGCGGGGCGCACGGGATAGGATGAGGAGAGATTAATGGCGGAGAAATCAAAGAAATCGGCTAGAAAAAAGGCGGGGAAGAAGCGCGAGAAGCTGAACGTCCCGGCAGGCATCGCCCATATACTGGCGACCTTCAACAACACGATCATTTCGATCACGGACCTGCAGGGAAATCTGGTGACTGCTTCGAGCGCGGGCGCTGTGGGGTTCAAGGGCTCGCGCAAGGGAACCCCCTTTGCGGCGCAGCAGGCGGCCTTTGCGGCCGCCAACGGGGCCAAGGAGGCCGGCATGCGCAGCGTGGTAGTGCACCTGAAGGGACCGGGCGCCGGCAGGGAATCGGCCATACGCGCTCTCCAGGCATCCGGCCTGGAAGTGAGGCTCATCCGCGATATTACCCCGATTCCGCACAACGGCTGCCGTCCTCCCAAGCGGCGCAGGGTATAGGTTTCGACGGCCTCAGGTTTGAAATAGGAGATTATTTTGGCGAGATATCGAGATGCAAAATGCCGGCTCTGCCGGCGTGAAGGCATGAAGCTCTTCCTCAAGGGGGACCGCTGCTTCAAGGACACGTGTGCGATCGAGAAGCGCAACTGGCCGCCCGGTCAACACGGGCGAGATCGCCGCGCCAAGATCATCGGTTACGGCCTGCAGCTGCGCGAAAAACAGAAAGTACGCCGGATCTACGGCGTTCTCGAAACCCAGTTCGCCAATTACTTTGCCAAGGCGGAGAAACGCAAGGGCATTACGGGAGAGACCCTGCTCATCTCCCTCGAGCGGCGGCTGGACAGCGTCCTGCTGCGCCTCGGCCTTGCGATGTCCCGCGATCAGGCGCGGCAGCTGGTTAGCCACGGCCATGTGTTCGTCAACGGCAAAAAAGTCGATATTCCTTCCTCCCTGGCGAACGTCGGCGATGTGATAACACTGCGCGAGCGCACGCGGAAGGTCCAGCAGATCCTGAATTCCGTCGCCACCGTCGGCGGCCGCGGCGGCGTGCCCGCCTGGCTGGAGCTGGATGCGGACCACTTGAAGGGGACGGTGCTCGCCCTGCCGAGACGGGACGATTTGCAATGGCCAATCGACGAGCAACTCATCGTCGAGCTTTATTCGAAGTAAGAGCCGTCGTGATCAGGCCGCGCAAGAGTCAGATTCGATCACAGGCACGCTGTCTTGAGGTTCCCTCGGGCTGCTGGTTTCCGGCCTGAACCACTCTACTGGAGAACAATCATGAGCAAAGGTTTCCAAAAACCGAAAAGACTGATTTGCGATCTTGAAACACTCAGCCCGACTTACGGCCACTTTTATGCTCAGCCGTTCGAACGGGGATTCGGCACGACTATCGGCAACGCGCTGCGGCGCGTTCTCCTCTCCTCCATCGAAGGAGCGGCCATTACAGCGGTCAAGATCGAAGGCGTGCTGCACGAGTTCACGCCCATTTCCAACGTGACCGAGGATGCAACCAACATCATCATGAACCTGAAGCAGGTCCCCATCCGGCTGATGGCGGCACATCCCAAGACGCTGTATCTCAAGGTAGAACAGCCGGGAGAGGTCAGGTCCGGCGCCATCACCTCCGATCCGGATGTGGAGATACTCGATCCCAACATTTACATTGCAACGGTGGGAGAGGGCGGCAAGCTGGTCATCGAGATGCGTGTGAAGAACGGACGCGGCTACGTCCCGGCCGATGAAAACTTCGATGAGGACCTCCCGATCGGCTATATTCCCTTGGACGGCGTTCATTCGCCGATCAAGCGCGTCAATTATGCGGTGGAGGCAGCGCGGCTTGGACAGACCACCGATTATGACAAGCTGGTGGTGGACGTATGGACCAACGGTTGCATCACGCCGCAGGATGCAATTGCCCAGGCGGGCAAAATCCTCAAGGACCATATGTTCATCTTCATCAACTTCGAGGAGCAGCCGGAGGAGCCCGAAGAGGAGGTCGATCGCGAGGCTGAGCGGGTGTACGAAAACCTCAAGCGCTCGGTGGAAGAATTGGAGCTGTCCGTCCGTTCCTATAACTGCCTCAAGAACGCCGACATCAAGACCATCGGCGAGCTGGTTCAGAAAACGGAAAACGACATGCTCAAGACTAAGAACTTCGGCCGCAAGTCCCTCAATGAGATTAAGGAAATCCTGTCAGAGATGGGTCTATCCTTCGGCATGAAGCTGGGCGAAGACGGCCGGCCGCTGCCTCTTCCCAATATGGAGTAGCAGGAGCCGAAGCCACTTTTCTGGAGATTTTTTCCATGCGACACAAAGTAGCCGGCAGAAAACTGGGACGGAAGACTGCGCACAGGATCATGATGTTCCGCAACATGGTGACGTCATTCCTCGACAAGGAGCGGATCCGTACCACGCTCCCGCGCGCGAAGGAAGTGCGCCCGATTGCCGAGCGCATGATTACCCTCGGCAAACGCGAAAACCTGAGCGCCCGGCGCCGGGCGCTGGCCTTCATCAAGGACCCGGAGGTGGTGGGCAAGCTGTTCAAGACGATTGCACCGCGCTTTGCGCAGCGGCGGGGCGGATACACGCGCATCATCAAGCTCGGTTTCCGGGACGGCGACGGCGCCCAGATGGCGATCCTGGAGCTGATCGGCAGCGAATACAAGCCTTCCAAGGCAGAGGAAGGTAAGAAAGGGAAAAAGGCCAAGAAGGCCGACAAGGAATTGCGCGCAGCGGAAAAAGGCACAGGCACAGGGAAGGGCAAGGCAAAGGGGAAGATTGAGGAAAAAGAGAAGGATTGACCCGCATTTCTCACCGGATTTGGCAGCAGGGCGGTGCAACGGACGGCCGGTGAGAAATGCAGGCTGAAGCCCTCTGCCAGCAGTCACATGTCAGGCATAAAGTTCGGCAAAATCCCGCGCTCCAAGCTGCCGACGCGCTTTGGAGACTTCACGATCTATGGCTTCCGGGACCCGAAGTCCGGGGAAGAAGCCGTGGCGCTTGTCGCCGGCAGCCCGGATCCAGTCACCCCGCTCCTCGTGCGTGTGCATTCGCAGTGCCTCACCGGCGACGTTTTCCAGTCCGAGCGTTGTGACTGCGGCGACCAGCTGCATGAGGCGCTTCGCCTCATCAGCGAAGCCGGCCTGGGCATCCTGGTCTACCAGCAGCGGGAGGGGCGCGGCATCGGGCTGACCAACAAAATCCGCGCCTACGAGCTTCAGGACCTGGGATCGGATACCGTCGATGCCAATGAGGAACTCGGCTTTGACGCGGACCTGCGCGATTACCGCATGCCGGCAGCCATTTTGAGATACCTGGGTGTGCGCCGGATCCGCCTGCTGTCGAACAACCCCGAGAAGGTCCAGAGTCTCGAGGCTGAAGGCATCGAAGTGCTGGAACGCGTTCCGCTCGAGATCACTCCCAACAGCTCAACCGAATCCTATCTGCGTACAAAAAAAGAGAAGCTCGGCCACCTCCTGACCAAGGTTTAGCCCGCATTTCTCACCAGCTCTTCTGCTGCGGCGACGGATCCGGGCCGGTTTCGAAAATAGAAGAACAAGCCACGAATTTCCTGGAGCGGCATAGCCACAACCAAAGAAAAGCAAACCGCAGCGGCGCAGAGCGCGCCGAGAAAACACAGAGATTTGGGACACGGAAAAACGCGAGTGGATGGCACGAGCTTTTGCTGCCCCCGAACGGCAGCAAAAGCTCGTGCCATCCACTCGCCGACCATGCGGCTCCAGCAGAATCCGCGTTCGTCGGTGTTCTTCCGCGTCCCGATTTCCTCGGTGCGCTCCGTGAAAATGCGTCTTGCCGGTGAATAAAATCCTGGCCCTTCCGCCAAGGATTTTTGCCAACCGCCCTAACACAAGCCAGCCCGGGGGATTGCCGGAGGCATGGCTGCAATCGCCGGGCGCGCCGCGATGCGCGATCGGCATGAGGGATAATGATCAGTCGATGCGGGCTAGGAGAACTTCATTGAGCGAGCCAGTGCGGTATCCTTCCAGGTCCAGGGTCACGTACGTGTAGCCCAGCTCCTTGAAAAGCGACGCCAGGCGGGCCGCCATATCGGGATTCAAGGCACGGGCGAGTTCTTCCTTTGCGAACTCGAGGCGCACCAGCTGCTCGTGGTGCCGCACCCGGAAAACGCGGAATCCCAGCCGGCGGAGCGTCTCTTCCCCCTCATCCACCATCCGCAGTTTTTCGGGGGTGATTCGGACGCCGTATGGAAAGCGCGAGGCAAGGCAGGCAGAGGCGGGTTCGTCGGCCGTGGGCAAGCCGGCTCGCCGGGAGAGCTCGCGGATTTCATCCTTGCTAAGTCCGGCTTCCATGAGCGGGCTGCGGACCCGGTGCTCCTCGGCCGCACGGCGGCCCGGACGATAGTCGCCGAGGTCGTCGGCGTTCAAGCCGTCGACCACGGTCGAGAAACCGCGTTCCGCCGCCTGCCCTGACAGTATCGAGTACAGTTCGTCCTTGCAGAAGTAACAACGGTCCGGCGGATTGTCTCGATAGCGCTCTTTTTCAACCTCTGCGGTCGGCAGAACTTCGTGCCGCATTCCGAAGCGGGCGGCAATCTCGCGCGCCTGGCGCATCTGGCGCGCCGGCACGGAAGGGCTGTCGCCCGTGATGGCGAGGGATTGGTCGCCCAATACCCGGTGGGCTTTAAAAGCAAGGTAGGAACTATCCACTCCTCCGCTGAATGCCACGATCAGGGGTGCCAGTTCTCGAAGCAGCGATTCCAGCCGGGCCTCTTTTTGTTCCAGGACGGTCATGGCGTTCGAAAAATGGTGCCAGGCATCTCTTCCCCGCTCCCATCGATCCGGCAGTGGGGCCTGCCCGAGGGAAATAGGCGCCTGTCACCGTTTTGGGCGGCTTGGCCGCTGCCCTGGTGGA
>Ga0299915_10004460_pt1 | contig 10202 bp, 9 predicted proteins | sample RVTome_13_FD_200263 | JGI IMG/M metagenome (GOLD analysis project Ga0299915, IMG submission 200263) | Soil microbial communities from uranium-contaminated site in the Upper Colorado River Basin, Wyoming, United States - RVT92D227 (version 2) ...
AGGGCTTATTCTAGCGTTACCTAATGTTCCAAATAAAGCGTATTCTTGGGGCTTTATAATATGGGGCGTGTGGTGTTCAATAATGATTTTACTGGCGTTCTTGTTCACTAAAAAATACATAACTTTAGATTTTGCTTGGGAAAAAGAAAGAACTAAATAATTAAATATTTTTTTTATTTTTTTTATTTATTTTTTTTATTTGTCTAAAAATTAATATTGTTTTTAAACAAATTATTCGTACAATAAAATTATATTTTTCCACTAATCTTAAGGTCTATAATATTATTAATAAAACTATAATATTATAAGTTTAAATAATTATAATTCTATATTAATATAATGAACAGTACAACAATTCAAATTAGAAGAGAAACATTAAATCAACTTAAATCCTTGAAGAAAGAAATAAACGCTACTACATACGATGAAGTTATTACTTATTTGATTCGGCAAGAGCATAATATCCCTCAGACTTTATTTGGATTTCTTAAAAACAAAACAACATCTTACAAACGCGATGAGGTCGAAGAAGATCACGAGTTTTAAATATGCTTTGGATTCTTACGCTTGGATTGAATACGCGATTGGTTCAACCATGGGAGAATTTGTCAAAGAAGTTCTTGAGCTAGCCATTTGCTTCACACCAAGTATTGTCATTGCTGAATTATCGTTTAAATTTACAAATGAACAAAATGTAGAAGATTGGTTAAAATTATTAAAATTTATTAAAGTAAAGACGCAAACAGTTCCCTTAGACGAAAGTTTATCTAATAAAAGTGGTGAACAAAAATTTTTTTTAAGAAAATTGGAAAAGAAAATAGGGTTATCTGATGCCATAATTTATCAAACATCCATTTCTATAGGAGCACGATTAATCAGTGGAGACGATCATTTTAAAAATATTCCAAATGTGATTTTCTTAAAAAATGTACAAATAATTGAAAAAGAATTACAATTACTCAAAAAAAAATAAGCTTCTAAGGTCTGTTTTTTTATTGATGAAAAATAGAAATAAAAAAATAGATTAATATTTATTGGTGAAAAATAATTACAGATAAAGACATAGAACAACATCCTGAAGATGTAATTTTAGATTGCGTGAAGGAAATGCTTAATGGTGCCACTATAACCGAAATATCGAAAAAAACGGGATTTTCTCGAAATACTATTTCTAAATACGTCTCAATTTTAGAATTGAAAAAGAAAATATTTTCTAAAAAAATAGGAATGTTCCGCTTGTATTTCAGCACCGAGCAAAATTATCCTAAAATATTCGGAATTTCTTATTACAAAGCAATCTTAGCAGGTTTGAAAAAATATTACCCTAACGATTATGAAACCTTTAAAAAAATTGGTAAAGAATGCTTTGAATACATCGATTATTCTTTTGAACAAGCAATCTTTAAAGATTTTGAACATTTAAGACCAAACAAATTTATTTTCCTTTTCATGGATGTTTTTGGAAAATTGTATCCGTCTATTGATGTTGTGGATCCAATTATAGATACTTACATGAAGGAAGACGAATCCGGGAGAAAAATCGTCTTAAAATTTAAAAGTAAAGAATATTTGGCAAATACAGAAGATTATATTTATCATTTTTATATTATTGCAGGAATTGCTGAAGCGATATACAAAAGAGAATTAAATTTAAATATCAAATGCAACGTTGAAAAAGTTCATTTATCGGATAAGGTTGGAGAATCGTTCGTCGAATTATCTATGAAAATTGAATAGATAAAAGTTACTTAACAATGAAATGTAAGCTGAACCTATTAATTTATAGAAATTGAACAATTTAATTTTATATTTCAGGAATAGCTTCTTTTCGGTAATCGACTCTCGGAAGACGATTAATATTATAAGGAAGAATTGCGTCATCCGGGATTGGATCGATGTAAAAATGGCGGAATTTCGGGTGCTGCATCTTACAGAATGGCGTTCTGTGATTGAAGGCAGGATGATGTGTCATTGTCATCCAAATTTTCTTTAATTGGTGAATACGTATGTTTCCAAAAGATAGAGGCGTAAAATCACAGGGTGATACATCTCCATACGCAGATACATAATATTGAATATTTGCCGCTAGGCATCCCAACCCTCCAAGATACGATTCCGTTCCAGTTTCAATCCACGATTGGTAAGAAAAAGGCGGGATTTTCTGTTGCGCGTATATTTCAGAAGAGTATTTACGAATTTCTTCGCGCTGCTCCTGAGTAAGCATCTCTGTTGTGTCTTTAAACCTATTTCCTGGAGGAACACCGTCAAAAAGCATTAAATTCTTAGTACCAAGTTTTTTCGCGAGCCCATATATTTCCTTATACATTCCATTTATAGTAGCAGAGCGCGTTGCGTACGAAGAGAGACCTACAAATACTCCTTTTGATTTCATTTTCTCGAGTCCCTTCACGGCGGTCTCGAAAAGACCTGGCATACCTCTTAAACTATTATGTTCTGCAGGATTAGGACTATCAATGCTTACAAATAGAGAATAGAGGCCCGCATCTACCAATTTTTCTACGTTTTCGTCCGTGAGTAATAATCCATTCGTAAACATAATCGGAAAAGCTTTCTTTTTATTTACGTGAGAAATTAGTTCGAAAATATCTTCCCGTAATAAGGGTTCTCCCCCTGTAAAAGCAAGAATAGTCACACCTAGCTTTAAACTCTCATCGATGAGTTTTTTTGCCTCTTCTGTAGAGAGTTCCTGTCTATCTTTTCTCAAATGCTTTCCTGCGCTACAATGAACGCATTTACATTGACAACGATAAGTAACAGCAAAAGTCATAGCTACTGGATAGGGATGCCCTGTTAAATTGGACTTTAATAAGTTCTTAAGCGCTCTGAACATAGGGCGACTTCCAACTGGAGGGGCATACGTGTTTGTAACCATTTTTCCTTTCCATTTTCCAAGATTAGAGTAATTATTATAAAATTTACTTTGAAAATAAAACATAGTGAATATGCGCAACAAACGAAATTTTTCAAGAATTGGATTAAGAATACCCGTACCCTCTAATTCGTCGTTCTCGAGCCTTTTAAAGCTTAAAAACTTTTTACCGAAAAGTTTCCAAAAAATTTGCTCTCTTTCCATCGACAGAATTCACAATTAAATTGTTATTAAATTTTTATTAAATTAAATTTTAATTATATTAAATTTAACTTTTACGCTTAAAAAAAAACTTATGCTTTCAATCATCATTAAATGTAATAAAAATAATTTAATAGATTAAGAATTATAAAATTATAACAATCATGCACCTAAAATTATAAAAATTAAATAAATTTGAGATGACTAAAAACTGATAGACAGTAAAATAATTGGCGAATTAGAATCCATCGTTTCAAAACAATTTGTCTCAGACAAACCCGAAGTAACTTATTTATACAACTACGATTTCGTTACAACAGAACCAAAAGGGAAATGCGATATCGCTATAATGCCAAGCTCCGCCAAAGAGGTTCAAGAAATTGTAAAAGTTGCTAATAAATATAAAATTCCGTTAGTTCCATGGATCTCTGGCATCAATTTTGGCTCGATAGCTACTCCTCGAAAAGGTGGTATAGTTGTTGATTTGAGACGAATGAATCGAGTTCTTGAGGTAAACGAAGACGACATGTACGCCGTAATTGAAGGCGGCATAACTTGGGCTGATTTTCAAGGTTATCTCGAAAAAAACCATCCAAACATGAGAGCTGGAATGACTTGGTCGCCCCCAGGGACGGGCGTTATACCCGCATGTTTATGTTACGGGATGTTCGATTTGGGTATGATAGGCGGGACAGGTGCAGAGTTCATTAACGGTTTAGAAGTTGTTTTAGGTAACGGTGAATTAGTAAGGGTGGGATCTTGCAGCCTGTCTGATTATTGGTACGGTCGTCAGCCTTTACCAGATTTAGCGGGACTGTTTATAGGTTGGGAAGGCACAACAGGAATTGTGACCAAAGCGTCCATAAAATTGTGGCCAAAACTGCCTTACAGAGAAGATTTTACTGGAATCACTTTGAAAATGGACGATGGCATTCCTATATTGCTCAAACTTTCAAAATTAGGCCTTGGAATATGTGACATATTAATGGTAAATCTTGGATGGGTTCAATCGTGGCAAGGATTGAATGAGAGAGACGCTGTGAAAGACGCATTGCTGAAAAACATGCCGGACTTTATTTCATATATAACAACTCAAGCGTACACCGAAAACCAACACGAAGCTCAATGTAAAGCAATTAAAGAATTTGGTGAAAAAGGTGGCTTAAGGATGTTATCGTCCGAAGATGGCGTTGAGACAGCGCAACGCCCACCTCTTCAAGCTTGGGGGTGTTGGAACTTTTCCAGAGGAGGCGGGGGTCAGTGGATCGGGAGTTATTGTTCGACAAGAAATGTTTTAAAATATTACAATATTAGTAGGGAAATTTGTCTCAAATACGGTAAAACTCCACAATTTTATAGTCGCGTTTTATTTGGAGGTCATTACGTCGTTGCTCGATCAAATATCAATTTCAACAAAAACGATCCAAAAGAAATTGAAGCCACCGGAAAAATTTTAAACGAAATTCACGACGCAGTTCAGAAATTGGGGGGAGTAGTTATGTATAAACCTCCATTGTGGGCTGCTAAACAATATAAGAATAAAACGCTCCCGGCAACAACTAATTTAATCAATAATATAAAAAAACTTCTTGATCCGAACAATATTATGAATCCAGGACAAGGAATTGGTAACGATTAATATGGCTAAGGAAAAAAGAGTACCGAAAGAAAAATTCATTCGAGGTCAAGGAATATCTAAACTAAGGACCGCTTACGAAATTCACGATCTTCAAAGATTTAAGCAATTAGAACACTATAAAGATGTTTTTTATCAATGCGGAAAATGTGGAACTTGTAGAACAGTTTTCAAAGACGCTTATTGGTCTCGCGTTTGTCCTTCCGGAGAATTTGGGAAATTTGAACCGTTTTATCTTGGAGGTAAAAATCTGCTCGCTTGGGCAATAACTACTAATCAACTTAAATGGACCGAAAATTTATCTAAGATTTTTTACCAATGCTCTGTATGCTTAGCATGTGTTCAGCAGTGTCAAATTCCAGAGATTCATCATTTTGCAGGTGAATGGTTAATGGCTATGAGAGAAGAAGCTGTTAGACAAGGTTATGGTCCTATGCCAGAACAAGCTCGATATTCTGAACACATTTCGAAAGAAAACAATCCTTATTACGAAAAACAAAAAGACCGTTTAAAATGGTTACCTTCGCATATTAAACTAACTCAAGACGCTAAACTAGCATACTTTGTCGGTTGCACTTCGAGTTATAGAGAAAAAGAAATTGCAATCGCAACAGCTGAAATTTTAAATTCGTTGAAAGTAGAATTTAAAATATTGAAAGACGAACGATGTTGCGGTTCACCCGTATATATGACAGGTCAAACCGAAATAGCTAAAGAAATCGCTGAGAACAATGTGAATGCATTTAAAGAAGCAGGGATTGATAAAATAATTACATCTTGTGCTGGTTGTTACAGAATGCTAAAAGAGATTTATCCCAAAAAGTTCAATCAAGTCCATGGTATTAAGATAGTTCATTTACCGGAATTTCTTTTAAACAAACTAGATGACGGTAAGTTACAATTCAATAAAAATTTGCATATGAAAATTACTTATCACGATCCGTGCCATATTGGACGGCACATGGGTATATACGAATCCCCAAGAGAACTGTTAAAGAAAATACCTGGAATTGAATTAGTTGAAATGCGCAGAAATCGTCAAAATGCTTGGTGTTGTGGTTCAGGAGGAGGCGTAAGATCGTCTTTTAAGGAATTGTCTAGTTTTGCGGCCGACGAACGAATTAAAGAAGCAAAAGAAATCTCCGCAGAAGCGATTGTATCGTCTTGCCCTTTCTGCTTAAATCAATTTAAAACAAATATTAAAAATGACGACATTCAGGTTTACGATATTTCGGAATTAGTTAAAAAAGCATTATAAAAAAATTCAAAATGAATTTTATTTCTTAAATTAGATTACGAAAAACTTTTTTTCTCTTTTTGTTTAAATAGGTTCAATTAAAATAACGATTAATGACAGTAAGTAACAACAGTATCAATAAAAAAATTTCGTATAAAAAGCTTTTACCGGGAGTATTTGATAAAGAAGGCGTGAGAGAATTTGACGAGTCAAAAATTTATTTGAGTCTTCTTCGCGAAACTACGCTTAACGAAAGCGAAGCAAAAAGAATAACGGAAATCGTGATAAGACGGATTATTAGCAATAATATAGCGTTTCTTTCCGCGCCCCACATTAGAGAAATCGTATGTTCGATCCTTTCGGAGCAACATTACGAAGAAGATAGAAAATTGTATACGCGCATAGGAATGCCTTTTTACGACCTTTTAGCGCTATTTGTTAATTGCGAAAACGAATTAAAAAACTTAAAATTTCAAAGTTTCGAAAAGAAAGAAAAACTTCAAATCCAGAAGAATATAAAAACAAAATTAGCCAAAAAAGTCTACAGAGCAGTGATTTCTGAGCTAATTAACGTTATAAAAATTACAGATCGTTCAAAATACTCGTTAATAGTTAATGGTATGTTAAAAGAACAATAACTTTGGCAAACTAATTTTCTGTGAAAAAAAAATATTACTTCTTTTTTTTAAAAACAACTTCTAAAAAATTCAAAAATAATTTAGCAAAAAATTGATTTTTTAAATTTTTCTTTAAATAGGTTTGATTGATTTCTTGAGTATTTGATTAATTTACAATTATATATCTAAAAAAGACAAAATGAAAAGAAAAATTTGCGAATATTGTAGGAGAGAAATTAAAGGTAAAGGTATAATGTACGTCAATGTATTTCAGAGTAATTCTCACCTATTCTTTTGTTCGCGTAGATGTAAGACAAAATGGCGTGTAAATGTCCAAATGGACAAATTCTCGAAAATTATAGAGTGGTTCGTCAGACGCGATTCAAGAAATTATTTTTTTGCTCGAAAATCCATTGAAATAAAAGGACCTAATAATTCGATCACCTATTTCTCTAAAGATTTAAATCGAACATTTGTAAATATAAAAAAAGATAATATTTTTGAAAAGCTGGAAAAAAAAATTCAGTAAACTATGATATTGTTTTTCTTTAAATAATATTGCTAACATTTACTCATAATACGTTAAAAAAAGGTGAATATTAATAGCTGACAAGCACAATTTAACGTTATTCGGTCAAAAGACAGGAATGATCCTCAAGAGTAATTCCAAATCTGACCCTTTTATCTACTTTACATTTATAAAAAAAAAAGACGAACAAAACTGGGAAAAGCCTTCAACTGGAGAGGGAAAATCAATCAAGCTTTCATTGGACGAGATTGCCATGATACAAAGATTATTAAAAAAAACCGCTAAATCGTGGAAAGGGTTTCATTCGTACGAAGGAACTAAGACGTCGATAGAATTGAGTTGGACGGGAGAAGACGAAATACAGATAAAAGTGGACCAATATTCTAAGCAAATAAAAGCGGGACAGATAGACGTTTTACGGCTCTTGTTCAAACATCTCTTGAAAGAAAAAGTAGAATTCTCCACCGAGTTAAAATCCTTAAACGAATTTAAAGGTTTGAACAACGTTGAAAAAGAAAACAAAACGCCTGAAACGGGGAGTATTCCTCCTAAAAAAAGCCCACCTCCTAAAAGGATTCCTGATACCGCTAAACAACCCGAAATTTCGGGAGTTTCCGGAATTATTGAAAAATCGACGGAAAAGGCGTTGCAAATTAAATTTGAATCGGGCGAAATTAAATGGGTGCCTAAATCAAAAATTCATTCCGAATTCGACCCTATAAGTCAAGAACTTCAATTATTTCAAGTCGAGTCCTGGATTTTGAAGAAAAAAGAGAATAACCACAAAGAATAATTTTGTTTAAATACAATTAATTTCTCATATTAAAGTAAAAAGGATTAAGAGTTTTCAAAAATATTATTTTCTAATTTTTTAATTTTTAGATTTTAACTTAATTTCTGTTTTTTATAGATTTAAGATTATTAGTAAGCTTTATATTCTAGAAAAACAGAAGAAACTTATTGATCATCAATATGCTGATCAATGCAGATCAAACTCTTAGCGAGTCTTCTGCAACAGCCTTTATCACACGAATAAAGGTTTTTACAATGGAAAAAAGGAAAAATCTAAAGAAAAAATCTAGTGCCGAAATAACACCTAAAAAACAAGTTAAATCCCCTAGTAAAATTAAATCCATTGGTGCCATTTTAATGCTAGCTCTTGGTGTTTTATTGATGCCATCAGGTTTTGTTTTAGCAGATTATATACAAGGTAGAATCGATGAGGGCGTTGCCGATCAAGTAAAAGTCCCTCATCCTCACAACTCTGAATTTGAAGAGTGGAAGTCTAACAATTACGAAGATGCACCCGAGATGTATAAGACAATTTATTTGTGGAATTTAACCAACCCTGACGCGTATTTGCAGGGGGAAACTCCTGAATACGAACAAGTAGGTCCTTTTGTATTTAGATTATTCAAATACAAATACGATATCAGCTTTAGTAATGATAAGGACGAGGTAAGTTATAAAGAGTACACAGATTTTGTTCAAGTCAGTGGTGAGAATATCTCAAATGTAAAGATTACAAATGTCAATCCAGGCTTTATGGGATCTGTAATCGAAGCAGGAGGTGACACACCTCAATTAATTGAGTTGATGTTACCAATGTTACTTTCAGAAGTAAGAACAATGTTCATAGCCGAGTTAAATGCTTTAATGGCAGAACTCTTAACTGAAAAGGGAATTATGGACATGTTAACAGGTGCAATAACTGATCTCGTTGATGACCTATTAGGTGATTTATTACCTAAATGGCTTTTAGATTATATCAACGATATTATGCCTGTTGTAGTTGATTCAATTACAGAACTAATACCTGCAAGTATGCTCGTAGATTTGATGAAAAATACCATGCCCGATGCTGAATCAATACTCTACGAGGAATGGGCTAACGATTATTTCCCCGAAATTGAAGTTGACTTAACTCCAACTATGGAATATCTTAAAGATAATCTAGATCATGATAAATTAGCATCTTTCATCTCTAAATTAGCCGATGGACTATTAAAAAAATCGGCAATCTTAAGTTTAATTCTTAAGTTTGTTAGTTGGTTCATTGATGCTTTCGGTTGGCTTGTCGATATGATTCTCGATGTAGTCATGGAAATACTCGATATGATAATGCCTATATTGCAGCCCTTTCTTGAAGGTTTGTTAACAGGTATGATCAGAGATATAGGAGCAGATTTAGTTGATTCAAAAGGAGGTCCTGCTGGTGTAGGAGTCGATATTGATGGTCGAGCTCCGTATAATTTCCCTGGTGCGCCAGCAGATCTTAACATTAGTATGCATAGTCGAGGCGGTTCGGGCATAACCTTAGCGCAAAGTAGAGCGCTATGGGATAAAAGTGACCCATTGTCGCTTGCCGGTTTCGACTATTTAGAAAACAAGATTTGGTACAAAGCTTTAGCAGGCGATTCTGAAAGTAAAGAAGAATTAATGAGTCAATTCGGAATAACAGAATATCAATTAAACATGATCTTAAAATGGATTGATGTTGGCGTTCACACATGGGCTAAGAATACTGGTGGGTGGACATTAAACGATTGGAATTCTGATCTAATCGTTGTTAGAAGTGTCGAAGAAGTGCTTTTCACAGGCAAAGACACTGCTGTGTACAACCATCAAGCATATTACGGAAAAGATTTAAGCTTGGCATATGTAAATATTTTTGACGATTGCCATAATACGGACGAAGCAGAAGCAGCCGAAACGCCAATAATCACCCAAAAAACTGGCCGCCACGATGCAAGTGAAGTTGGTGAAATCGTGGAATACAATGGTCAGGATGAAATTACCATATGGGCCGAACCCATTGATGTTGAAGGTACAGATGGTACCACATATGGGCCAGGAGTTACAGATGAAGATACTCTTAAAGTGTTTGCCACAGATTTGATGAGAACTGTGGAATTTGAATACGACGAAAAAGCTGAAATCTACGATATCGATCTACTTCAATTTAAGTTTTTAGATGATACATTCGATCCAAATCCTATTTATTTTATGGATACCCTAGGATGTGCTAATTTAGCACCATTACCAAAATATCGAGGTGTACCTGTTAGAGTCAGTAAACCTCATTTCCTCGA
>Ga0299915_10004461_pt1 | contig 10201 bp, 10 predicted proteins | sample RVTome_13_FD_200263 | JGI IMG/M metagenome (GOLD analysis project Ga0299915, IMG submission 200263) | Soil microbial communities from uranium-contaminated site in the Upper Colorado River Basin, Wyoming, United States - RVT92D227 (version 2) ...
AAGGAGGCCATCCTCCAAAGACTTTCCACAACCATCAAGATGGAAGACTTCAAAAATTGCGATTTCGTTATTGAAGCCGCTGTCGAGAACGTTCCCCTGAAATGGGAGGTGTTTAAGAAACTCGATGAGGTGACTCCCAAGGAGACGATCCTTGCCAGTAACACCTCTTCCATCTCCATTACCCGGATTGCTTTGGGCACCCAGAGACCCGATCGTGTGATCGGGATGCATTTTTTCAATCCTGTGCCTGTGATGAAGTTGATCGAGATCATCCGGGGGCTGGCCACCTCGGATGAAACCTTCCGGATTACCCGTGAACTTAGCCTGAAACTGGACAAGACCCCCTTAGTAGCGAATGATTTTCCTGGCTTCATCTCGAGCCGGTTGATCTTCAGTTTCATGAATGAGGGCATCTATACCCTTTATGAGGGTTTGGGAAAAGCAGAAGATATTGATGCAATCATGAAGATGGGAGCGAACCATCCCATGGGACCTCTCGAACTGGCTGATTTTGTAGGATTAGATACTGTCCTGTCCGTCATGTGTGTTCTCCAGGAGGCCTTTGGCGACAAATATCGACCCTGTCCGCTCCTGATCAAGTATGTGGATGCCGGATACCTGGGAGTGAAGACGGGCAGAGGATTTTACCAATATGGAGAGAAGAAATGATTGGATTTGAATTGACACCCGAACAAAAAGCTTTACAGGAAAAGGCAAGGCGTTTTTCGAAAGAGGTGATCCAGCCGGTGGCGGCCCAGCACGATCGGGATGGGACCTTCCCGGTAGATGTGATGAAGAAGGCGCACCAGGAGGGATTCTTAACGCCCTTAGTCCCGAAGAAGTATGGCGGTGGAGGATTTGGCATTCTCGATACTTGCATCCTCTCGGAAGAGCTGGCTGCGGGCTGTATGGGGATTTATGTCTCGATTTTCGTCAGCACCCTCGCTCTCTATCCCATCATCAGGTTTGGAACAGAGGATCAAAAGGAAAGGTTTCTCAGACCTTTCTGCTCGAAATATACGCTTGCCTCCTACTGCTTGAGCGAGTTCACCGTTGGATCAGATCCTGCTTCCATGAAGACAACTGCTGCTATCGAGGGGGATCACTATCTCCTCAACGGAACAAAGATGTGGATCACCAACGGGGGATATGCTGATTTCTTTCTCGTCTTTGCCACCACCGATCCCCAGAAAAAACATAAAGGGATCATCAGCCTGATCGTCCCTTCTAACTTAGAGGGGGTGAGCCATGGGGAGCCTATTGATAAGATGGGGCAGAGGGCATCGAACACAACAGCCGTTACGTTTAAGAATGTCGGGGTCCCTAAAGAGAACCTTCTGGGAGGGGAGAGCGAGGGATTCAAAAAGGCAATGGCAGCCTTAGATATCACCCGGCCAATGATTGGAATTGGAGCCGTGGGGCTGGCCCGAACCGCCATGGAACTGGCGACCCAGTATGTTAAGAAACGAATTCAGTTTGGAGTTCCAATCGCCCAGCATCAATCGATCCAATTCATGCTGGCCGATATGGCCAAGGATATTGAGGCAGCAAGGTTGCTCATCTGGAAAGCGGCCTGGCTGGCAGATCAGGGAATCCGGAATTCGAAAGAGGCAGCCATGGCCAAGGCCTTTGCAGCCGATATGGCGATGCGAGTGACCACGGACGCTGTTCAAGTCTACGGCGGCATGGGATATACCAAATGGCATCCCGTCGAGAAGCTGATGAGGGATGCAAAGGTTATACAGATTTATGAAGGGTCTGCCCAAATCATGAGAATGATCATCGCCCGCCATCTGCTTCAGGAGGCGGAGAGTCCCTCCGGTTGAATTTGGAAATATCGAATTTTTAATTTTTAGTTGATGGAAAAGAGGACTTTGAAAAGGCCGCACCGTAGGAGAGAAAAGAGTTTTACAGGGACCCTGAGAAAAGAATCTCCATGACTTGCTCCTTATCATTCCATTTGGCCGGCGTCTGAAATTCAGCACATAGACTTTCCATCTTTCTTGCTATTCTTCCGGCCTCCTTTCCGCCGGCTAATCTTGTCTGAAAATTGCGAATGAGGGTGGGGTAGAGGTGAAGCTTGGTGATTTTTTCCTCCTCAATCTCCACCATGAAGATGAAGGACTCGTCGTTTCTTTCGATTTCGTCCACTGCATAGTCGTCGATAAAATCGCCAGTGCTGTATAGAATCGGTCTTTCCTGATAGATCTCAATGCCCTGAAAGACATGGCAGGAATGGCCGAAGACGATATGGGCTCCTTGATCGATCAGAGCGTGGCCGAAGGGGATATGATTTCGCCGGGGGCTGTAACCCCAATTCGGCCCCCAGTGAGCAGAAACGATGAGAAGGTCGACCTCTTTTTGGGTATCATGGACGACCTCAAAGAGTCTCTTCGCGCGACCATCCTCCCTATCAATGGGAACGTAAAAGATACCCGGTCTTTGATCGGTAGCCTCCCAGTCAGGTTCGTTATCTGTAAAAGCGATTAATCCAATCCTGATTCCGTTTGTCTCCCATAGGGCCGGTCGGGACGCTTCCTGAAGATTGGCACCGGCGCCGGCATGAGAGATACCGGCTTCGTCTAAAATCTTGATCATCTCGAACATCGCCTCATATTCGAAATCGAGCGTGTGATTGTTGGCTAGGGAGACAGCGTTGATTTGAGCGATTCTTAAGGCTTCAACATTTTTGGCATCGGTTCGGAAGCGGAAGACCTTCGGTGTCACCGTCCAGGGATTTCCGCGGTCGGAGATCACACACTCGAGATTGGCCATTCGAACGTCCGCTTTCTGAAAAACGGATAAAGCATTTCCCCATGGATAGTCCAGAGGAGCTTTTTTGAGCGTTTCATTAACCAAGCGGCCGAGCATAACATCGCCGACGAAAAGAATTCTCATCCTGTTTTCTCCCTTTGAGAATGGTGCTCACGCCTGGGGAAGGAAGTACTTAAGAAACCAATCCAAGGCTAGCTCTGCCACCTTTTCGAGGGCCCCCGGCTCCCTGAAGAGATGAGAGGCCCTTGGGACGATGATTAATTCTTTTGGAGCACGGAGTCCCTGTCCCTTGTGCCCGGCCTGAACTCAGCCCAGTTGCGACCAAGGATTGAAACGGCCTCGTCATCACTGACCTGATCGAAGTTGCGATACCAGGCACCGACGGCCACAAAATCATCCGGGGTATGAAGACTAACGACATCGTCTGCAAAGGCCGTCAGCATGTCGAAACTATCCCGGGCGGCGACGGGTGCCGCAGCCACTAACTTTAGGGGACTGCGTCGTCGGAGACCTTCCAGAGCAGCCCGAAACGTGTATCCTGTGGCAATACCGTCATCGACTACAACGACTGTTTTCTCGAAGACCTCCGGTGCTGGCCGATCACCCCGGTAGAATTTTAGACGTCGATCAATCTGTTCCCTCTGATAGGCAATCTCCCGTTCCAGATAGGCTGGATTAGCTCCTGCAAAACGGGCGACTTCCTCATTAATAATGGGGGTATGGTCTCCAGCCACCACCGCCCCTATGCCAAGTTCAGGTTGGTTCGGAGCACGGAGTTTGTGGGCAATGATGACATCCATCGGAGCGGCCAACACGTGAGCCACTTCTTCGGCCACCACCAGACCTCCTCGTGGAATTCCCAGGATGAGGAGCGCCTCCATTCCGTAACCGCGGCCTTCCAGCGCGAGGCCAAGCTGGCGGCCCGCCTCCCTCCTGTCTTCAAAAATCATTCTTCCCATCAGAATTCTTCCTTTTATATAATTGTAGAATGACCCCATAAGACAGTCAAACAGACTTCCTTAGTTCGGAGTAAGGAGTTTGGGAGTTCGGAGTGAACAATGAAGATGACAGAAGAATTGAGTTCGTGATCGCCCCTCACTCCATCCCTCTCCCCAGCGGGGAGAGGGGAGGGTGAGGGGGCCTCATGTCAAAGAAATAAATGCGTTTGTATTAATACCTCTGGACTGTTACTTTTGGGAATGATGGTCGCGGCCGAGGAAGTAGTTGGCCCATGAAGAGGTCTGGTCCAGGGCCCAGTTCCGGGGAGGCGTGTAGCCTTCTCGGAGGGATTCTTCTTCGCCATAGGGTTTGAGCCGGTTGTAGGCGCGGACGTAAATGCACTTCCTTTTCCCCGGAAAGACCTCGCACCACCCTTCCACGGAACCTCCGCATTGCCCATTGAAGAGATACTTGGGACATTGGGATTGGGGGCATAGGAAAGCGACTTCGAGAAGCGTACAATCCCCGCAGCGGCGGCAGCGGGAGGTGATAAACTTAATCCAGTACTCCAGTTCCGTGACAAGGCCCTCGAGCCAGGTGCCATCGATTTTCTCAAAGAATCGTCGTGCTGGTTTAAAAAGCGGGGCCTCTGGCGTGAAGGCCAAGTGATGAAAAAATCGCATCACGGCAAAACCAGGGCTCTTTCTGGGTTTACTCTTTCTCGTGGTGAGCGTGTCAGTATTGAGGCCTGTCTTTGAGTCTTTTTCAAAAAGATAAAAACCCTCCTTCTGCGGAAAAGAGAATTCCAGAACATAATCCTCCCAGCTTGGATAGAACTCTTCTGACTTCTCGATCACCTCCTCCACATCTTCATACCTTAGGTTTGGACCTCCGATATGGGCTCCATGATAGCCCAGGCCTTTCAATATGGCGATCAGTTTGGCTGCCCTTATGAGCCGGGCTTTCTTTCCTTTATCGGGTGTCTTTGCCTCCTCTTCGTAGATTCGGTAGAGATCATCAGTCACCACGCATCCGGGGACGCCTCCTCTATTCATCACTTTAGCCACCGCTTGATTCAGGACATAAACGTTGCCGAGGATCGGAATAGGAAGGCCACTGCAGCGCATGGCGCGGATGAGCTCATCAAATTTCCTGGCATCAAACCCCAACTGGGTGATGATATAATCTGCTCCCATCTTTACCTTCTTATAGAGCCTGTAGTACTGGGCCATCACTTCTGACTCGTATTTCTTAAAAGGCGAGACAGTGCACCCCTTGAAAAAATGGGTGGCAGGAAGACGGACACCCCCTCCTGGAGCCTTTCCGTCAATTTCGAGCCCCTCGTTCATTTTATTGATGAAACGAAGGAGTTGGACGGAGTCCAAATCATAGACAGGTTTGGCTTCGCCTTCAAATCCATAGAGGGGAAAGTCACCGGTCATCAGGAGAAGGTTGGAAATTCCAATACGGTCCAGAGAGTATAGGATTGACTCAATCTGGTTTCGATTCTTGTCCTTGCAGGTGAAGTGGATGATCGGGTCTATTCCAAGGTGGGATATCTCAAGGCCGATCACATCAGGAGAAAGGGCCGGGTGGCCTCCTGGATTATCGGTGAGAGAGAGGGCGTGGACAAGGTTCGACTCCGCAACTTGTTCTGCAAGCCTCAGGATCTCATCCTGGGTCTTTCCTCTTGAACCCCTTCCCGGGACGAGCTCAAGAGTGTAAACAAACTCCTCCTCTCCAAGGAGGGCTTCCCTGAATCGTTTTCTTTCCATTGGCATTTTTGAAGCAGTGCTATTATTCGATGACGATGGCTTCTACTGGACAAGCCTCGGCCGCTTCTTTACATTTTCCTTCGAGGTCTTTAGGCACTTCTTCCATCTTTGCTACCGCCACATCTCCCTTCATTTCGAAAATTTCAGGACAGATCTCCACACACGTCTCATCTCCCACACAGGTCTCTTCATCCACTTTTACCTTCATCTTCTCCTCCTATTTCCCTCCCGTTTGATGGGAAGAATGTTCTACCCGCTCTTCGGGTTTTTTCGACTATAAATAGTAGAGCTTTTCGCAACGGGGGCATTTCAGGTATTCAAAATATTTATTGTAATTGGATTGATGTTCAATGGCCCCTCTACCGGTCTCATAGACCTTTTCTCCACAATCACACTTCAAGCCGCTTTTCTCAATCTCCTTTTTTAAATCTTCTCTTACTGCATTTTCCATGACCAATACCTCCCTTTTACCACGTTCCATGAACCGATCAAAGAGATTTTATTTTTTTCTCCCATTCATCCAAACCGTATTCGATATCTGTCCAGTCCGTTTTGGGACAACTGCAGCTGCTCACCTTCCTTTATAAAATTCTTCCACACTATCTTCTAAAATACAACTTGTTCTTTATGCCCCTCCCCCACAAGGAGGGGAGGAGAAACCCTATGACTCATTCTTGTTGATGAAGTGGCAGTTTGTGAGTAAGCTTCTTTTGTGAAAAGAGGAGAGGTCCCAGGGGGGAGTTCAAATATACCTGGAATAGTGTTCCATGATGATGGCTTCGTTGATTTCGAGAGGGATCTGGGCCCGCTCGGGGACCGAGGTCAAGGTTCCGGTCAAATTGGCTTTGTCCACTTGAAGATAAGGAAGCTCAGGTCGTGCGCGACTCTTCGCGAGTCCTTCCTCCACCAGGAGCATCTTCTTGCTCTTTTCCCTGAGGGAAACCACATCGCCCTCCCCAAGCAGGTTAGAGGGCCGGTCGACCTTTCGGCCGTTGACCAGGATATGGCCGTGGACAACCAACTGTCTGGCCGCCAGAAGGGTGGGAGCAAATCCCAAACGATAAACGATATTATCAAGGCGGCGCTCCAGAAGACTGAGGAGATTTTTTCCTGAGATTCCTGGTTTTCTGGAAGCTTTTCTCACGTAATTTCTAAACTGCTTTTCTGAAACCCAATATGAAAATCTCAATTTCTGCTTCTCTAGCAGACGTTTCTTGTACCCGCTTACCTTCCGCCGAAGATTAGGGTGCATTCCGGGAGGCGTACTCCTCCTTTCGAGGGCGCACCGATCCGAGCCGCAAACAGAGAATCCGAGCTGGCGACAAACCCTGCATCTTGGACCGGTATAACGAGCCATGTGACCTCCTAATTAGAATTATAAATTCAATATTGGCTCTTTTCAACGTCCCCTGCCTCCCGTAAGACAAGGCTATTTTTTCAATCCATCCAGAAAATCTCTCCATGGCGTCCCTAACAAGGTCTCTGTGGTCGAATGTCCGAAGGCTCGTATGATCATAGCCACCTTTTCAATCTCTTTTGGATCGCTTGCCTCGACGATGTCTACGACATCGAAGCGGCCGAGGATGGCATAGCTATCCTTCCATCTCACCCCCGGGCAGTCGCTCTTAATCTTTTTGGAAACCTGCTCTGCCAATTCAAGGAAATGTTTCGGATCATCGAAGGCCTCGGGTGAGAAACGACTGAGAATGATATAGGTATTCATGTTATTCCTCCTTTCTCCAACATTGTGGATCGTCTGCAAAAAGATCTCCTTTGCCTTGAGTCATCGAGTAGGCATAAGCTACGGCCCGGCAGCCCCGGCACGAGGGCCAGAGGGAACAGCGGCCGCACCTGCCTTCATAACTCTCCCTTCTCCTGAGCTGCCAGAGGATCCTGGACGATGCCCAGATGGTCCGGAGGGATTTCTTCTTCAGGCTGCCCGCGACCAGGCCGATCCTCCTGCATGGCATAACCGACCCATTGCTCGTAATGGTGATGCCTGAAAAACCGGCACTGCAGCCGGAGAGGGTGAGATTACATCCAGAGGGAACTTTTGTATCAAAGAGTGTTCCTGCCAGAGGGTCCCCGGAGACCACTTCGAAAGACGGACTGTTGAGAGAGATTATTTTTTCATAGGCGGACCGGACCTCCTGAGAGGAGAGAAAGCTATCCAATAATTCTCTCCCCCTTCCACATGGGACCATTCGTGAAAAACCGATCCCGTAAAAACCCATGTCTTTGGCGATCGACACGGTCTCCCCGATCGTATCAACATTGAGGCGCGAAAGGGTCACGTTGGCGCTGACCCGGGTTCCCGCGGCGACCAGATGTTTAACGCCTTTTGCCGCGCCGGCAAAACTTCCCTTTCCGCGAATGGAGTCATGAAGATCCGGAGGACCCTCCAGGCTGACCTGGATGTCCGAGAGCCCGAGGTCGAAGGCTCTCCGGGCGTCTTCCCTGCGGATCAAGCAGCCATTGGTCATAAGGGCGACCCCGAATCCCTTTTCCTTTGCAAAGGCGATGACATCCCGGAGCCCCGAGTAGAGGAAAGGCTCGCCTCCTGTAAAATGGATCGACGGGGAAACGAGAATGCCGTGCTCACTCTCCCAGGCCTGGAACATCTCCGTTGCCCCGTCGATCTCATGTTTCACTTCATCAGGCGTCATCTCCGCGGGCCTTCTCCGCCCCTGGTAGCAGTGGCTGCATCGAAGGTTGCACCGCTCGGTGAGATGCCACTGGATGAAAAATTCAAAGGTCTTTGTTGCCGGACCGGCAACTACATGCTTTTTCACTTCTTTCACTTGAGACATCGCTTGCCAGGTTCAGCAGCCCGCATCATTTCCCAGAACTTCGCCTCCTGCCGTCTGGCATGCTCGCTTAAGGCGACTCTCTTTTTCGTCTTCAACCTTCTCACCCCCTTTTGTTCTCAATTGGCCTGGGTCTAAATGGGCTGTGGCATCTTTTTCTTAGGATAACACGTTCCCAGGGTATGGCTACAACACATAACCCTACTAAAATGGCAGAGAAAGTAAATAAGGTATGTTCTGTATTTTGTGAGGAGAAAAACTGTATTTTAGGTTGGCCAGAATTTCGATGGAAAATCATCCTCACAGGCCAACGCCATCGATCGGGCCCCTGCAATGGAGGCACCGGCCTTCCTTAATCTTATATTCTTTGATGGAGTAACCCAGACGCTCTATCAAAAGGCTGTTACATTGATGACAGTACGTGTTGTTCCCTTGACCTACATTGTCCAGGTAGACATAGCGTAGCCCTGCCTCTTTGCCAATCTCATAAGCCCTGTTTAATGCTTTCATGGGTGTACTCTCCGCATCTTCCATCTTATATTGGGGATAGAAGCGACTGATATGCCAGGGGATGGATGGATCCACTCCAGCCAGGAAGTTTGCGATCTTTCTCAGCTCTTCCTCAGAATCATTCTGCCCGGGTAAGACGAGGGTGGTGACCTCAATCCAGATGTTCAATTTCTTCATCCTCTCAATGCTCTTAAGCACAGGCGCAAGCTTCCCTTTGCAGATCTTTCTGTAGTAATCGTCGTTGAAGGACTTGAGGTCAATGTTGGCGGCGTCAAGGTATGGAGGGGTCATCTGGATCATCTCATCAGTCATATAGCCATTGGTCACAAACACATTATAAAGACCCTCTTTCTTGGCCAATTGTCCAATCTCGAAAGCGTACTCAAAAAATATGGTGGGCTCTGTGTAGGTGTAGGAGATGCTCGTTGAAGCGCTCCGCTTTGCCTGTTTCACCACATCTTCGGGTTTCACTTCCTGAGACTGGAGGCCCAACCCCTCTGCTTCCTTTGCCTGAGAAATCTGCCAATTTTGGCAGAAACCACATTGGAAATTACACCCGATGGCAGCAATCGAAAACGACCTTGAGCCGGGGAAGAAATGGTAGAGAGGTTTCTTTTCGATGGGGTCGATATTTTGGGCGATGAGGTCACCATAGGCATGGGTATAAAGAACGCCGTCCTTATTCTCCCTGACATTGCAGATCCCAAATTTTCCTTCAGAGACCAGGCAGCGGTGGCTGCACAAGAAACAGGAGACCTTATTCTCGGCCAATTTTTTGTAAAGAAGTGCTTCTTTTAGCATCGTTTGCCACTTTTCATTAAAGTTAATTATACCACATCCCATCTGTCCGACTTTCGCAAAACAGCATTAAAATACGGCACTTTTCGTCCAAAAATACAGGAGTTACCTTATTTACCCTTCAATCCATTTCTTGTAATATATGAATTGATTCGCAATAAAATATTTAAGATCATTTTCCAATCCGGAGTTTTGTAAGGAGGCACCATGAAGAAGACCTTTGAAGCCCTTCAGGCAGCCATAAAGTTTGAAGAAGACGGGAGGGCCTTCTTTTTGACGGCAACTGAAAAGACCACAGAGAAATTCGGCAAATCGACATTTCTCGGACTGGCCGATGCAGAACTGGATCACATTAAAAGAATCAAGGCGATTTACGAGTCCCTAAGCAAAATGGGGGAGTGGCCTGATACCCCTTCGCTCTTTTCTCCTAAACGGCCCATCAAGAATATCTTTGAGGAGGCCATGGAGGAGATCGACCGGAAGGTTAAGCCTACCATAGGGGAGATGGAAGCGGTAAGGTTGGGGGTTCAGTATGAGGAGAAGGGCATTAAGCTTTACACGGAATCCAGCAATTCGGCCTCCCATTGGCTGGAGAAA
>Ga0299915_10004462_pt1 | contig 10201 bp, 9 predicted proteins | sample RVTome_13_FD_200263 | JGI IMG/M metagenome (GOLD analysis project Ga0299915, IMG submission 200263) | Soil microbial communities from uranium-contaminated site in the Upper Colorado River Basin, Wyoming, United States - RVT92D227 (version 2) ...
GCGATACCATATCTTTCTCACTTTTCTTGTATGAGGAGTAAGGGAATCTACCAAGCATTGCAGTAGAATGGAGAACTTCTTCAGGAGGGATGTTGCTGAGGTTCGTGAGCTGTGGAGAGATGACAGCGCCGCCTGTTGCGTCTTTGACAAAACGTGCGAGAAGCATTGCTCCGCCAGGCAATACAGTTTTCCCTGTACCATTGTAAAGCTCCCAATTTAATGGGACTTCACCACCCGTGCCGCCTGGATCCTTTCCCTTAACGCTCCAGTAGAACCAATCTATGGTAATATCCCCGGCAACAACTATTTTTTTATCCTTTTTCTCCATTCATTTCCTCCCCATTATTTTAAAATTCACCTTCAATTGACTTTGAAGATATGACCTTCATTCCGGAGAAACCCGGGACACAGGTTCTGAAACAAGGTAAGGGCTTCTTTTGAAATCTATACTGAAAATCAAGGAGGATCTCCCTTATGATTTTCACTACTTGCCTGTATTGACGAAGGACTTAAGAAAATTAAACCCCGTCCCTCTTTCGAGAAATGGGGTTTAATTTTCCGCACATTTTTACGTCTCCAATGCGGGAAAAGGGAAAAACGCTTGTAAGTTGCTTATTTTACATTAGTATTTTTGCGAAAATCAGCCTTTCCTTAATTTCGTTGGCAGCTTAAGAGGATAATTTGAGAACCGCGGCGAGCGAAAATATTTCACAAGCAATCTCCCCTACGCTCGATTCTCCATATATAGGAATAAAAGTCAAGCCCTTTTTACGGGCTCTTTGGTTCTCCTTTTAAGATAAAGAAAGGGGAAAAATTGGTAAAGATTTCTGATCGAGAAAATTAGATAAGTCTAGCAGGGTTCAAGGGTTTCCTCATCGGAAAAAGGGGCAATTCATGAATTGCCCCTACAGGGAAATCACCCCTTTGATTCTCGCCGCCTCGCGGTAGAAGGAAATTACTTCCTCGCTGGATCTCACTTCCCACTCCGCGGTGAAACTTACATATCTGGCGTTCTTTGAATACCGGGTGGTGAAGGGCCTTCCCTTGAGCAATTGGGCGAGTTCGTCCACCCGGGCCATGGGAGCGATAAACTTGAAAACATACCCGCACGGGAAGGTGTAGAATTCGTCGAGTTTGGCTTGGAGGCTGAGGAGAGATGGGTCTTCCAAGAAGGAAATCCTTTGTGGAGATTACGGAAGGAATGTCATTCAATCCTGATGAACCCGTAAAAAGTCAAAAATACCCCCTCTCCTTTGACGGGCGAGGGTTGGCCCTGCACCACGTAGGGTGCAGGACAAAGCCCTGAACCTTAAATGGTTCAGGGGGTAAGGGTGAAGATTCAAGAAATTTCGCCAAGTTATTTATCCCCCTCCCCTTCATCCCCTCCCGTCACGCCAAGGCGTGAAGGGGAAATGTTTCTTTTTGCCAGATCATCAATCCTGACTCATGAAAAATTTTTCTACGCTTTGCGCTTCTCTACGAAGCGGCGCCGTGGCGCTGCAGGTTTTGAAAGATAATAGACCTTACCTTTTCCAAAACTGTTTCCCGGTCCTCCTCGGTAAAGGGGGTGGTATCAATCGGTTCGTCGACGATGACATTCATGACCCCCGGTTTTATCCGCAGCGCCCTTTTGGGAAAAAGCTTATGGCCGCCCAGGATGGTGATGGGCACGATGGGGAGCTTGGCCTTGAGAGCCAGGACCACCCCGCCTTTCTTGAAAGCCTGCAGCTTCCCGCCCACGTTTCGGGTGCCTTCGGCAAAGAAGTAGGCGCTGATGCCGTCCTTGAGTTCCTTGATGGCCTGGTTGATCCGGGCGATGGATTTCGGGCTGTCGCTCCGGTCGATGAAAATGACCTTCGCCCGTCGCGCAGCCCAACCAAAGAGAGGAATCTTTTCCAGGGATTGCTTTCCTATAAACCGCAATGGGTTGGACAACTTCCAGGCTACCGCCAGGGGATCCAGATTGCTGGAATGGTTGGAGATAAAGACGTAAGAGCGCTTCTCCTCTATCTTTTCAAGGCCTTGAATCTGTACCTTTACCCGATTGGTCTTCATAATCAGCCAGGCCCAAAGCCTTCCGAGGGTATAGGGAGCTCTCCCTGTTTTGCTGAAAAGGCTGATGAATAAGATCGAGGTCCCCAGAACCAGGGTATAAACGATGGTCGTCACAGCCGCCCACAAGGCCATGGTCCCGGTTATAATCATAATAATTTCCCTCCCTCAAAAATAATTGAGCGCTGATGGGACGTAAGCTCTTTCAGAAAAAGGCAACCGCAAGGAAGGATCTTTTGAATTGAGTTTATACCACACCCTGGCCAAGAATGCAATGTTTACAGGGCCGTTGCTTTCCTGGCTCCCGATGAGACCTCTTTCATAACCGGCCAGACCCTGAGCGTCTCGGGCGGGTTGACGATGTGCTAACAAGAGGCATGGGGCATAGAGCATAGGGCATGGAGCAAAAGCCACGAACCATTAGTCCTCCGCCTTGCGCCCTACGCCGCTTCAAAACAAGGGCGGCGTGAAGACGTCGTAGTTGAGAATGTCCTCGGTCACGTTGTAGATCCGGTGTTTGGTGTTCTTCGGGACCCGGATGAAGGTGCCTTTTTCCAGGGCGAACTCCCCTACCCCATCGATCCACATTTTGGCCTTCCCGGCCATGATGAAGATAATGTCCTCCTGGGTTTCATGGACGTGCTCGGGGATTTCTTTTCCGGCAGGAATGCTTACCAGGAATATGGTTATGTCTCCCTGGTCGTCTTTCCGGGTGAGGAGATTCTTAATCTGGATTGGCAAAAAGGGGTGAGGGCTCCACTGGAGTTCCTTCTCTCGCTTAACGCATTTCATATAACCTCCTTCCTGGGTCGCCCAGCGGGATAACATTTCTTTTTTTAGCAAATGAACAATGACCATTGATCAATGATCATTGTTCATTGCCCATTGATCATTGTTCATTGCCCATTGATCATTGTTCATTGCCCATTGCCCACTGATCATTGCCCATTGTCCATTGCCCATTGATCATTGTCCATTGTTCGCCGTTCGTTGCCCTAATTCTTTTGCCATGAGCCATGAGCCCTAATTTTTTGCCTTGCCTTTCCCCCCTGCACGCTGCCCCCTGCCCCCTCTTTTAAGTTCTCCCATTATACCCCATTCCTCCCCCGCCCCATGGATTTTTCGCGGTCGCCGGATGCCAAGTCTAAACTTGCCCACCTTCACTTTCCAGAAAGCAGATCAATGTCCATAGCTTGGAGGCCGTGCCCGGCCCGGGGGCAAGGCCGTGGTTCTCGGCATGATGAGGCACGGATTCTTTCATCGGTCCGGGCGGAAACGGCCCTGGGGGGCGCAGATGGCCAAGCATTTACCGCCCTCTTCTGCGGAAGGAAAGTGATCTTTCATCGGATCTTCTCCACCCGCCGATCCTGCCTTCAAACCACGGCCTTGCCCCCGGGCCACAAGAAAAGGTATCTTAAAAGTGAAGGTGGGCAAGCAAGTCTAAATTATTGACTTCAAACATAATTTAGAATATCATTTATTTTCGTCATTACATCTCCCCTGTGAGGAGGCCGGGACCATGGAGAAGCGTGATCTGGAGATTATCCACAAGTACATCTCCACCGATGCCGAATTGAAACGGCACGTGGACGAGCATGAAGAGTATGAACGAAAGCTCCAGGAATTCAACCGTCGAATTTATCTGACTTCGGGTGAAGAAATAGAACGAAAAAGGCTTCAAAAGCTGAAGCTTGCCGGCCGCGATCGGATTGAGTCCATTTTGGCCAAGTATCGAGCCCAGGAACCGGGGGGGAAAGTTTGAAAAAAACAGGCGCCGAAATCGTATTTGAATCTCTCAAGCTGGAAGGGGTCGACACCGTCTTCGGGTTGCCCGGCGGGGCGGTCCTGACCCTGTACCATGCCATGGGCAAATATTCCGAGGAGATCCGGCACATCCTGGTCCGTCATGAACAGGGTGCGGTCCACGCCGCGGACGGTTATGCCCGGTCCTCCGGCAAGGTCGGCGTCTGCATCGTGACCTCCGGCCCCGGCGGCACCAACACCGTCACCGGATTGGCCACGGCCTACATGGATTCCGTCCCCCTGGTGGTCTTTACCGGGCAGGTCCCCACCATGCTGATCGGCAACGATGCCTTCCAGGAGGCGGATATTACCGGAATCACCCGGCCCTGCACCAAGCACAACTACTTGGTCAAGGATGTCAACGACCTGGCCCTGATCATCAAGCAGGCTTTCCACCTGGCCCGCACGGGAAGGCCGGGGCCCATTCTGGTCGATTTGCCCAAGGATGTCATCGCCGCCGCCACGGATTTCAGCTATCCCTCCAAGCTGAAAATGCGCAGCTACAATCCGACCTACCACGGCCATCCCGGCCAGATCAAACGGGCGGCCAAGCTCATCGCCGGCGCCAAAAAGCCGCTGATCTATGCCGGGGGCGGGGTCATCCTCTCCAACGCCTCCAAGGAACTCACCGCCCTGGCCCAGAAGCTTTCCATCCCGGTCACCACGACCCTGATGGGGCTGGGCTGTTTTCCGGGAACCCATCCCCTCTTCCTGGGCATGCTGGGGATGCACGGCAGCTTCCAGGCCAACATGGCGGTTACCCACTGCGACGTTCTGATCGCCATCGGAGCCCGCTTCGACGACCGGGTGACCGGCAAGATCGAATCCTTCTCTCCGCACTCCAAGAAGATTCACATCGACATCGATCCCACTTCCATCTCCAAGAACGTGCCGGTGGACATCCCCATCGTGGGGGACGCCCGGAATATTCTCAAAACCCTGCTGAAATACCTGGAGGAGGAGGCGGGACACGATTGGGGCCGAAAACATGCGGACTGGAACAACCAGATTACCGGCTGGAAGAACAACACCACCCCTCAGGACGCCTCCTGCGGGCCCTGCATCAAGCCGCAATACGTGATCGAGAAGATCAACGAGATCACCCAGGGAGACGCGATTATTACCACCGAAGTGGGCCAGAATCAAATGTGGACGGCCCAGGCCTTCAAATTCACCCGGCCCCGGACCCTGCTGACCTCCGGAGGGCTGGGGACCATGGGTTACGGCTTCCCCGCGGCCATCGGGGCCCAGGTGGCCTTCCCGGACAAGACGGTGATCGACATTGCCGGAGACGGCAGCATCCAGATGAACATCCAGGAGCTGGCCACGGCCGTTCAGTACAACCTGCCGGTCAAGGTGGCCATCCTGAACAACCGCTGTCTGGGCATGGTGCGCCAGTGGCAGCAGCTCTTCTACGAGCAGAAGTACATCCAGTCGGTCTTCGACGTGGTTCCCGATTTTGTGAAGCTGGCCGAGGCTTACGGAGCCCTCGGCCTGCGGGCCACCAAGCCGGAAGAAGTGGAGCCGGTGATCCGCAAGGCTCTCTCCACCCCCAAGCCCGTGCTCATGGACTTCCTGATCGATCAGAACGAATGCGTGTACCCCATGGTTCCGGCCGGGGCGGCGCTGACCGAAATGCTTCTGGTGTAAGGTGAACGATGCGACACGTCATCTCCATACTCGTGGAAAATGAGCCCGGGGTCCTCTCCCGGGTTTCGGCCCTGTTCAGCGGCCGGGGATTCAACATCGAAAGCCTCAATGTGGCCGAAACTCTGGACCCCACCATCTCCCGGATGACCCTGATTACCGCCGGGAATGAGCAGATTATCGAGCAGATCATCAAGCAGCTCAACAAGCTGGTCAACGTGGTCAAAGTGATGGACCTGACGGGATCCGATTTCGTGGACCGGGAGATGATTCTGGTCCGGGTCCGGGCGGAAGCGACTTCCCGGGCAGAAGTGCTGCGCATCCTGGAGATCTTTCGGGGGCGGGTGGTGGACGTGTCCCCCAAATCCTACACCCTGGAGATCACCGGGGATGAAAAGAAGATCCAGGCGGTGGTCGAGCTCCTGACCCCCTTCGGGATCCTGGAGATCGTGCGCACGGGCAAGGTGGCCATCATCCGGGCGAAAAAGGATTCCTCCCACGCCGGCAAGGTTCAGGAGCCGAAGTCAGAGAGTTAACCTGCCGATTCAGTCCCGTTCGGAAACCCTCCTCCCGTCCGGCAGAGGCCTTCCCCAGAAAAGCGGCAGGTCAACTCGTTGGATCTGGATTGACGACTATTTTCTGAAAAGGAGAAAGAAATGGCAAAAATCAGTTTTGGCGGCGTTATAGAAGATGTGGTGACCCGGGAAGAATTCCCCCTCTCCAGGGCTCAGCAGGTCCTCAAGAACGAAGTGGTGGCCGTCCTCGGGTACGGGGTACAGGGGCCCGGGCAGAGCCTCAACATGCGGGACAACGGAATCCGGGTGATCGTGGGGCAGCGGAGCAAAACCCCCACCCGGGATAAGGCCGTCAAAGACGGCTGGGTACCCGGGCAAACCCTCTTCGCCCTGGAAGAAGCGGCGGCCAGGGGAACGATCATTGAATACCTGCTTTCCGATGCGGGGCAGAAAGAGTTCTGGCCCAAGTTGAAACCGCACCTGACCGAAGGAAAGACCCTCTTCTTCTCTCACGGGTTCTCCATCACCTACCGGGACCTGACCGGGGTGGTCCCCCCCAAAAACGTGGACGTGGTCCTGGTCGCCCCCAAGGGGTCCGGCCTGTCCCTGCGTCGCAACTTCCTGGAAGGGAGCGGAATCAACAGCAGCTATGCCGTCTTCCAGGACTATACGGGGAAAGCCAGGGAAAAGACCCAGGCCCTGGGAATCGCCATGGGGTCCGGCTACCTCTTCCCCACCACCTTCGAGAATGAGGTGCGCAGCGACCTGGTGGGAGAGAGGGGCGTTCTGATGGGAGCCATCGCCGGAATCATGGAGGCCCAATACAACGAACTGCGCAAGCACGGGCACAGCCCCAGCGAGGCCTTCAACGAAACCGTGGAGGAGTTCACCCAGAGCCTGATCAAGCTCGCCGCCGAGAAGGGAATGGACTGGCTGTACGCCAACTGCAGCACCACCGCCCAGCGGGGAGCGCTGGACTGGAAGGGAAGATTCCGGGATGCGGTGGCCCCGCTCTTTTCGGAGTTGTACCAAAGGGTGCAGGACGGAACGGAAGCCAAGATCGTTCTGGATAAGAACTCCCAGCCCGACTACCGGCAGAAGCTGGACGCCGAGCTGGCCCAGATGAGGAACTCCGAGATGTGGCAGGCGGGAGAGAAAGTCCGCGACCTCCGTCCGGAGAACTGGAAGAAGGAAGCCTAATAAATACCAGTTGCTGGTTACTGGTTCCTGGTTTCTTGTTAGAAAACTCGTGAGAATGAAAACTCAACCTGAAATCCTGAACCAGCAACGAGTAACGAGTAACGATCAACGTTTTTATGTCCAGCAGCCACCCCTTCATCACCCTCGACCGGATCACGGTCCGTTTGCCCAACCGGCTCATCCTGGAAGACAGCTCCTGGAAGATGGGGACGGATGAGCACTGGGCCGTTCTGGGGCCGAACGGGTCGGGGAAGACCACTCTGGTCCGCTCCCTATGGGGAGGAGTTCCGCTGCGCGGCGGGACCATCCTTTTTGACTTTCTCGGCCCGGACTTGCGGGATTCGGAATTCCCCCCCCTGGAAGCCATCGGGTATGTCTCCCTGGAGATGCACCAGCGGCTGATGGAGCAGGAGGATCTCCAGGAAGAATACCGGGCTTACGCCGAAAAGGAAGGAGAGGGCAGCACCGCCCGGGAGGTGGTTTTTTCGGGAATCCTGGCCAGCCGGCCCCTCCGGGAGGAAGATGAAACCCGGCTTTCCGAGGTGGCCCGACTCCTGGACATTTCCCCGATCCTTTCCCGGCCGGTTCGCTCTTTGTCCACCGGGGAAATCCGTAAAATCATCATCGCCCGGGCGCTGATGAAATCCCCCCGGCTCCTGATTCTGGATGAGCCTTTCGAGGGACTGGACGAAGGGGGGCGGGACCTTCTGGCCCGGTCGATTAACCGCCTCATGACCGGGCCCATGCGGGTGATCCTGGTGGCCCACCGCCTGGAGGAGATCGTCCCCAACATCACTCACGTCCTTATGGTCAAGGACGGACGCCTGTTCCGCCAGGGGCCCAAGGATGAAATCCTGACCTCCGAGAACCTGACCCGGCTCTATGGATGCAGCCTCCGGCTGGGCAAAAACAACGGAACTTATTTTTTGACCTACGGAGAGGAAAAAGGCTCTCTCCGGGAGCTGCCGGCAGAGCGCCGGGAAGCCCTCTCCGAAGGTCCGGAAACGCTGATCGAGATGAAGGATACCACGGTCAGGTACGACGATCGGGTCGTCCTGGACCGGTTCAACTGGGCCATGAGGCGGGAGGAAAACTGGGCCGTCCTGGGGCCGAACGGCGCCGGAAAATCGACCCTGGTGAAGCTCATCCTGGGGGAAAACCTTCAGGCCTACGCCAACCACATTTTCCTCTTCGGCCGGCGCCGGGGGTCGGGGGAATCCATCTGGGATATCCGGAAACGAATCGGGGTCGTCTCCGCCGAACTCCAGGTTCAATACCGGAAGAGGATCAGCGCTTTCGAGGTCATTGCCTCCGGGTTCTACGACTCCATCGGCCTGTACCGGGCCCCCACTGCCGAACAGAAGGAGGTAGCCGACCGCTGGGTCGATTTCCTGGGCATTAAAGATCTTGCCAAGGAGCCCTTTCTTCAGCTATCCTTCGGGCAGAGGAGAATGATCCTCCTGGCCCGGGCCATGGTCAAGAGTCCATCCCTGCTCATCGCCGATGAGCCTTGTCATGGCCTGGATGTGCCCAACCGGGGTAAAATTTTAGCGGTTTTGGAAAAAATCGGGCGGACCCAAACCCGCCTCCTCTACCTCACCGACCGCCGGGACGAAATCCCGGGCTGCATCACCCACGTCCTGCGGCTGGAGAAGGGCAAGGTACTCCGGCAGGGGAGAAAAGAAGACGTTCTATAAACCGTAGGGGCGGGTTTCAAACCCCCCCCTACACCTGGCAAAGGACCGGTTGCTTAGCCGGGCAGGAATACATCAAAGGGCATGAATTCCGAAACCCGAAAATTTCCCGTAGCCAAAGAAGGGATGATCTTTATTCTTCCCCTCGGGGTACTTTCTCTGATTCTATGGATCTTCCGGCTTCCCCTTCCGGCTGGCTTCTGCACGTTTCTGACGCTTTTCGTCATTTATTTCTTCCGGGACCCCGAACGGGGCGGTCCCCCGGGCGATAACGCCATTCTGTCGCCCGCCGACGGGAAAGTGATCCAGGTGCAGCCCTGCGTGGAAGAACGGTTTCTTCACGGGCCGGCGATCAAGATCAGCGTGTTCATGTCCCTCTTCAACGTCCACGTGAACCGCAACCCTCTTTCGGGGCGAATTGTCGATTCTGCTTATTCGCCGGGGAAATTTCTGCGGGCCGATCTGGATCGGGCTTCGGCCGCCAATGAACAGAATGCCCTGCTGGTGGAAACCGCGGAAGGGACCCGGCTGATGGTCGTCCAGATCGCCGGGTTGATCGCCCGGCGGATCGTTTGCTGGGTGAAGAAAGGGGATTCGGTGGTGAGGGGGCAGAGATTCGGATTGATCCGGTTCGGTTCCCGGCTGGACATCTACCTGCCCCGGGACACTCAGCTTCAGGTGCGGGTGGGGCAGAAAGCTCTGGCCGGCCAAACCATCCTGGGACACCTTCCATGAGACGAGAAAAGAAAGAGCGCCTCAAGAAAATGCACCGGATGCGCAAGGGGATCTATATTCTGCCCAACCTGATCACCGCAGGGAGCCTCTTCTGCGGGTTCTTCGCCCTTCTGCGCACCCTCCAGGAAGATTTTTTCACCGCCGCCATCTTCATCCTGGCCTCCGGCCTGCTGGACGGAATGGACGGGAAGATTGCCCGCTACACCAACACCACCACCCGCTTCGGCGTGGAGTTCGACTCCCTGGCCGACGTCATCGCCTTCTGCGTGGCCCCGGGGATTCTGGTCTATGCCTGGGCCCTGGAGCCCTTCGGGCGGATGGGCTGGCTCGCGGCTTTTCTCTTCGTGGTCTGCGGGGCCCTCCGCCTGGCCCGTTTCAACCTCCAGGGCAGCACGGTGGAGAGCCGCTTCTTCAGCGGCCTTCCCACTCCGGCCGCCGCGGGGGTCATCGCCACCGGCATTCTGGTCTCCTACGAAGCCGGAGACACCGGGGTCAGCAGGCATCTGGTCGTCCTTATCGTCACCTATCTCCTGGCTTTTCTCATGGTCAGCACTT
>Ga0299915_10004463_pt1 | contig 10201 bp, 11 predicted proteins | sample RVTome_13_FD_200263 | JGI IMG/M metagenome (GOLD analysis project Ga0299915, IMG submission 200263) | Soil microbial communities from uranium-contaminated site in the Upper Colorado River Basin, Wyoming, United States - RVT92D227 (version 2) ...
CTCCTCATGCCCGTGATGATTATGGCTTCGGGAGAACTATAATGGGGCCTGATCTGATCGAGAATGAGACGCGGCTTAATCATCGCCTCCTATTTTACATAGGGATAGCTTATATGTCAAATAATACTTTACATATAGACGACATTGGTTTATTCCGCCTATTCTCGAGACTCAATAAAGGGGACGTTTGGGAGGAGTGAAATCAATTTCCCATTTCCCGGGCTGGGAATTCGGCTTTAGAGAGAGATTCAGCGGATCTGTCTATCCCGCCGCTCTGAGTATCCTTTGGCAGCAATGTTTGATATCATAATCCTATAAACCTCAACACAGTTCGTCGAGAGGTGTTGCGATGGCATTATCTCGCCGATCGTTTCGGAAAAAAGCGATCTTCACTTTATTGGGCGTGGTTGCGCTTGTATCGGCGGCTGCGGGCGGAATATTCTTGGCGCCGGTCTCCTCGAACGAAGGGATTGACGGCTTTGGGCCGATAATCAAAGATCGTAATCAGATTCTGGACCTTCCTAAAGGTTTCTCCTACAAGATCATCGCTCGTGCCGGTGATAGGATGACGGACGGTTTCTATGTGCCCGGTCTGGCCGACGGCATGGCCGCCTTCCCCGGTCCTGACGGGTCGACAATCCTGATCTGCAACCATGAATTCAGGATCGGCTATCCGGAATCCGTGGGACCTTTTAAGGGCAAGGGGAAACTCTCCGAAAAGCTCGGCGAGGATATGATCTACGATAGAGGAAACAAGGGGAATCCATGTCTTGGTTCGACGACGACCCTTGTCTATGATGCCAAAGCTCGAAAACTGAAGAGCCATTTTTTAAACATGGTCGGGACGCTGGCCAATTGTTCCGGCGGGATTACTCCTTATAACACCTGGCTGTCCTGCGAGGAAGTCTTCGAAAATCCGGGAGAAAATTGTGCCCAAAAGCACGGCTATGTGTTTGAGGGTCCGATTTTCACAGAGCCTCGGGTGATAAAACCGGTACCCCTCAAGGGCTTGGGGAGATACCAGCACGAGGGCGTTGCCGTCGTGCCTCAAACAGGCCTTGTCTACCTGACCGAGGACCAGATCGACGGCCTGCTCTACCGGTTCGTCCCCGACAAACCGGGGCATTTGGCCGAGGGCGGACGTCTCCAGTGTCTCGCCGTTGTGGATAAACCTCAATTCGACACCAGGGATTGGAAAGGGCCGGCATTATTACCCGGTGAGGTCCTGCCGGTTTATTGGATAGACTTGGACAGCGTTGACCCGGAGACCGATAACCTGCGTCAGCGCGGTTATAAGCTCGGGGCAGCTCTTTTTGCGGGAGCGGAAGGCATCTGCCTGCATGAAGGAACCGTTATCTTTGATTGCACCAACGGCAGCCGGACGGGCAAGGGGCAGGTTTGGCGCTACACCCCCAGTCCTCTTGAGGGGACTCCCCGTGAAAAAGAATCGCCGGACGGCAGCACGATGTTTCTCAATATCCTAGAACCCGGCCTGACCCTGGCCGTCACCGGCCCCTGGAAGAAACAATAGAGGTCAGGTCTCAACAATCAACAAATCGGGAGCGACGCTGACAATTGTTGAATGTTGAGACCTGACCCCGTTGCCCCCTTTGACCCTGATCCCGTCAGTTAGGCCTTCGCCGCTCGTGCCTGCCGGCCTATTGGGAGAGCTTCACCTCGCCACCGCCCGCGGTCGAGAGAGCGGCTTTCTGAGCTGCGGCAGACGACAAATAACCGGCCGTCGCGATCATGAGAACGGCGCACGCAGCCATGGCGACCCAAATACTCTTTTTCATTCGACTCCTCCAATAAGAAATTTTCAAATTCGACGGATCGAGAGCGAAATGATCCGCCCGCAGATTAGCGTCCGTTTTAAAAAGCGATATTATAGAGAAAGCGTCCGGCCTTTTCCATTGTCTAACTGAAATTAGAAATTTGTCGGGAAAAGATCCTTCGTCTGAGATTTAGGAGAAGGGAGCTTCGTCTTAGAGGGTGGCATTGACATTTTGCCAAAAGAGGCTTAACCTATGTCTGAAAATGCGAATTTCAGAAATTATGAGAATTTAACCATGGGCGATAAGGCAAGAATGCAAGAATTGGTCAGGCTGCGGGCCCGGGGGCAGGTAACTCTTCCCAGTTTTATACGGGATAAATTCCACCTGGAGGAGGGATGCCTCGTTCTGATAAAGGTTGTGGACAACGCCATAGTATTGGTGCCCCAGGAGACGATCGATAAGGAACAGTCCTGGTTCTGGCAGGAAAGGTGGCAGGAACTCGAGGCCGAGGCGCAGGAGGATATCCACAAAGGCAGAGTGAAGTCTTTTAGTTCGGTCGAGGAACTCTTCGATGAAATCGAGGGAAGGCCTGAGGCTTACCAGAACGGAAAGGTTCAAAAAAAGCGTTCTTGATCTGGACGGGCGAACCAGAGAAAAGCTGCGAAAACAACTCGAGATACTGATCTCGAACCCCCGCCATCCCTCGCTGGGCGTGAAAAAGATCAAGGGGACAAAATCTGTATTCGAGGCACGGGTGGACGACTTTTACAGGTTCACCTTCGAATACGGGGAAAAGAACGAGATCGTGCTGAGGGTCGTCGGACCGCACAACTCGGCGCTCAAGAAGCCATAGGGTTCAGGGCATTACCAATTGTTAAATGTTGAGACCTGACCCCTTTGACCTTTTTCAACTTGGGCCTGCTGGCGGCTGCCTATGCAGGCAAGATCTATGCGGATCTCGAATTGAAGGGGATGACGATCGGCAACCAGGACATCCTCATCGCCGGGATTTGCCTGGCGAACGACTTGCCTCTCCTCACCAGGAACTCAGCGCATTTCGCTCCCATCAAGGGGCTCGTTATTGTTTGAGTCCAGGGCGGTGATGGAATGCGGAGTCAGGAAGGCGGACGGGAGGAAGGAATATTGCAATAACTTAACAACTATGCTAAGTTATTGATATGAATTGGCCGGAATTCTTGGGAGAGTTTGCCGGACGGCCCCTCTTTCATTCGTCTATGCTGGGGATTTTCCCGGATAACCGGGCTCACGCTCAGATCCAGTTGACACGCTGGACAAAGGCCGGCAAAATCGCTCAAATCAGACGAGGCTGGTACCTTATCGAAAGACCTTATCGCCGAAAAGAAATCCCCCTGCCGATGATCGCCAACAGCGTCATCCATCCTTCCTATCTTTCCCTCGAGTGGGCCCTCCAGTATCGCCAGATGATTCCCGAATTTGTTCCCAACCTGACTTCTTTGACGACATCGCGTGGAACCGAGTTTATTTTCAAGGACCATTTATTCAGCTACCATTTTGTCCAGCCGTCGCTATTCACGGGGTACATCCGCGAGGAATATGAGGGAGAGCCGGTTTTTATCGCCTGCGCCGAAAAAGCCCTCTTCGATAAAATCTATCTATTCATCCGGAAAGAAGCCTTTTCGCTCGAGTGGCTGAAAGAGCTGCGTCTCCAGAACCTCGAGGAGTTTGACCTCGCCAGATTCCAATCTTATCTGGAAAGGACGAGGAGACCCGGCCTGAGGCGGGCGATCGAGCTCGCTTCCCGGTTCATCAGGGAGCAACTGCCATGAAGGACATCGCCATTCAAACGGCCTCCCGGGCAGGAGACCGGAAACTCAATGTGCTCCGTGAATATCTTCAGAACTATATCCTTTTCCTGATGCAGAAGACGGGGATGAGCCCTTCTCTCTATTTCGTCGGCGGGACTGCGCTTCGCTTCCTCTATGGGATCAGAAGATATTCGGAGTATCTGGATTTTACGGCCGCAGAGGACTGGGATCCCTTAAAGTTTTCCGCGTATATCACGAAAATCAAGAAAGAACTCGACCGGGCCGGATATTCATGCCGACTTGCCGTCAAAGAAGAAAGGACTGTTCAGAAAGGGATGATCCGATTTGCAGAGTTGCTTTTTGAGGTCGGCTTGTCGCCCCGGAAGGAGCAGATTCTGTCGATCCATATCGAGATCGATACCAACCCCCCGCGCGGGTGGCGGGGGGAGAAATCGATCGTGGATATCCACCTGCCCGTGTTGCTCCAACATTATGACCGGCCATCGCTCTATGCGGCCAAGCTGACCGCCCTGTTTGGGCGATCCTATACAAAAGGCCGCGATGTCTATGATGTCTTCTGGTTCAGGTCGAGGTGGAGAGAGTTGCGGCCGAATTATGAACTCTGGAATAACGGCTTGGCCCCGAATGAGCGGACGACGGACGCGACGCGCATCGAGGAAGCGAACTGGTTGAAGACGCTCAAGGCCAGGATCGAAAAGCTGAACTGGAAAGAAGTGGAAAATGATGTCAAGCCGTTCCTCGAAGACCCGGACGACCTGGTGACATTTACGAAAGAAAATTTTTTGCTCTTGGCTTCGGAATAGGGAGAGACGGACTCGCCGATTCAGACCGGGGAGCCTATTCCTCGCTGAAAGCGTCCTTGAGGAGTTGGCTCTGACGGCTGAAGGCCAAGCGCGGGCTCCGGGTCTCCTTCATCAGGGAGATTTCCTGGGTGACCAGTCTGGCGATGTGCATCGTCTGCGCCGCGGCTTTCCGCGATTCCCTCTGGAAGAGCGGATGGTCGCGGTTGACATAGACGACGTTTCCCTCGGAGAAGCATTCCGGGCCGAGCGGCCCGAAAAAGTCGAGGCAGACGGAGACGCTCTCCGTGCCCATGCGCATCCGCCGCACGATGGCGTTGGGGGTAACTCTTTTGACCAGGGGATGGCGGCGTTTTTTCCGTTTTGGCGAGGCCGCCGCTTCTTTTTTTGCCCGAGCCTCTCGGGATTGAACCTCGGGTTCTTTTAGCCCTTTCCCTTGGCCGGCGATGACGGCACCGCTGCCCACCTCCCCGGGCTCCTCCGGATCGCCATAGTCGATCGGGCCGAAGGGCGAAAGGTCGGGATTCCGGGCCAGGGCCTTATGGATTCGCTGCAGGGCCTCATTGACGGCGCGGCTGACTTTCCGCTGCTCGCTGCGGTCGGCTTCCTTGCCCAGCGCTTTGCCGATGACGCCGACGACCTTCTCCATGATCTTGAGAAACTCCTGGTACTCGTCCGAATCGACGATAAAGCTCGAGCGGTCGGAGGTGATGGGGAGAAAATCGGCGTTGATTTCGCCCTTGACCCGGGCCACCGCCTTTCCCCACGTCTCCATGCCGAAGAGCTCTTTTTTCACCGTGGCGCCTTTGACTTTCACCTCGATGCCCAGGTCCTTGAAATCGGCGGCCGACTTGGGGGTGATGACGATTTCACCGGTGACGGGGCCGTATTTCGTGCCTTCGAGAAGCGGGATTCTCCGGCCGACGAGGCTCCGGGGGTAGAGGCGGCGTCCGTTGACATAGACGGCAAAATCGGGGGCTTTGAGGGGGACGCTCTCCATGAGCTTCCTCTCTACATCTTCCACAAAGAAGGCCTTTGAAAGCTCGGAGAGGGTGACGGTCGTGCCGTCGCCCCCTTGAGGGTCGGAGGTAAGGATTTCGCAGGGAAGATGCCACTCGTCCTTGGCTTCCTCCCAGGCCTTTTTGTCGAAGACCACGCGGGCGGCGAAATCCTTCTGCCGGGTGAGGAGCTCAAAGCGGGAGGCGGCGGCCAGGGAGGCGAATTTTCCGATGCCGAACTGACCGATCCGGACGCGGCCGAACCGGGGCGAGCGGGAATGGATGACCTTTTCGTCCGACCCGATGATGAAATACTGCTTCAGGCCGGCAAAGTCCATGCCCGCGCCGTTGTCGCGGACCTCTATCCTATCGGAAGAGACCTCGACGCGCACCTCGGTGGCGTCGGCGTCGTAGGCGTTGTTGACGAGCTCGCGGAGAAGCTCGACACTCTCCGCGTAGAGGCGTTCCCCGAGCGAGACGATGTGCCGCTTGTCGACGGTCACCTCGAGCTTTTTCTTTTCCTTGACTTCCATCGGCATCGGCTCCAGACTGAGCGCCGATCAGGCAAGCATGATCCGGAAAGCATTTCCATCATATTGAGATGCCGTGATAAATTCAAGAACTCTTCCTAGCAAATCCAGACCAGGAACACGGCCCATTTCGCTTCCATCAAGGGTCTCTCTATTTTTTGAGTCCCGGCTTCCAACAGAGAGAAGGCAAACTGTCCAGCAGGATCAAATTTCCCCAAGGTGGGTGTAGGCCAGTTGATAGAGATCCCTCGGCAATTCTCCGTCCACGGAGTGCCCATCGAGGGGATTAATGAAGTCAGCGATACAGACAGGCGTGAGCATCCCGTTTCTTATGGTCGCATCGGGGCAGTGATAACAGATCAGATATCGGTTCTTTTCTGGATCGAACGCAGGCGGAGTCTGAATGGCAATGAACTGAAACCGGATGGCTTTTCCCAGACGGGATGACCATATCATCCTGGCGATGTCTCTGATTTTCCCGGGATGAATGGATAGTTCCAGGAAGCTAAGATAAAAGAACGCCAACAACTGGCTGGAAGGTTTCAGGATAATGGTAAAAAGATGCCGGCCGCTCAGGATTCTGTAGAATTTCCTGATCACTCTATTCGAAGCAGGAGACAGGGCCAACGTCTTCCCGTTCAGAGCATTTATAAAATAATGGTAGATGAACCAGAATATCTGTCCGTCTTGGGCACTTGAAGGGATGTAGGCAGAAGGGCTGACACGGAGCTCCCGCTCGAGGCTCTCGTATTCTCCCGCTAGACTGACGGTCTGATGATAGGGGGCACTGGGATCTCTGGCCAGGACGGCCAGAATGCCATCGAAGTATCTGTATCTGGCGTATTTCTTAATCAATTCGGGCATCGCGCCCCTCTCTTCTTCATAGATTGTCAGCGAGAGGGAAAAATGGACCTTCTTCCTCTCCAGCTTTTGAAAAAGCCTGCTCCGGACTTCCTCCAGGTCCCTGTGGATATGACTCTGGCCGCTGTCAACATGAAGAAGAATTCTATCCACTCCCGAGGCGATGAGGCGATCCAGGAGCCCATCCTGATCATCATGAAGAAAGACAACACCATTCGTCAGGATCTGGCATTTCAATCCCCTGCTCTTGATAGAGGCCACGACTTCGGGGAGCCTGGGATGCAAGGTGGGCTCACCTCCGAGAAGAGTCATCGTCTGGAGATTTCTCTTCTTGAGAGCCAGTTCGATTTCTCTCTCGATTTCGGCCAGCGTTTTCACGTGGCTACGATCGCGCGTGTAGCAGAGCCGGCACTGGATATTGCAGGTCCTGTTCGTTTCAATGGTCGCATGAGGCGTATCTCGCAGAGGATACTCGAGGGGCTTGATCCCCGAATTGGCGCTCAGCTCTTCAACTCTCATTTGTGGCTTCTCTTGGCCTCACCTTTCTTCCCCACCTCATACATCCTTAGCGCATACTCAAGAGTGGATCCGGGCTCGGCAAGAATTGTCTTGATGAGATCAGTCTGTGGTTCGTTCTGAGCTTCGAGATGGATATCGTAGTATCCGCTGGCTTTGAGCATAAAGGAGCGGTCAAAACCAGGCTTCCTGGCCGGCGCCGGGAAAACAAGTTCGGCTGAATCCCCGGTCCTGGGCATGATGAAATAGCGATCGTCCTTCGCTTCCATAAGCTCACATACCACCGGGTCATTCCAGGCCCCTAAACTTGCAGGGGCTATCTCCATGACATCCACCTCCGTGTCCTCGGAATAGTCAACGGCCAGATAATCGATATTCCAGAACTGCGTGGGCGGCGTGAGCTTAATCCTCAGGGTTTCTCCCGGCACATCCCCGATGTCCAGAACGTAAGCTTTGTCTTCGGAGACAAAAGGGCCGCCTCCATAGATGATCCCTCTTGGTTTCCAACCACTCGGGGTTTCAACCTTCACCTGGAGGAGATAGAGTTCTTCCCTCAGATACCAGGACATGACCTTGTGAAATTCAGGCCCCCGGGCGTTCACATCCAGATACCAGTCTGAGATTTTATTTCCAAAGAGCGTCAGGAATTCTTTGGCCACCCGGGAACCCCAGAAATCGGTAGAAGCATTGACCAGGAGCTTAGCCTTTTGAGCGTCTCTCGGCTTGGCGAACTCGAAGATGAGCTCTTCCCTCAGGTCTTCCTTCCTTAAAGAGGGTTTATCCTCGTACCTTGATTCCCAGACTTTGAAGTCTCTTTCAAAAACGAGGCTGAAGATGTCCTTTTCCCGATTCTGAACAGCGCTCAACGGAGCAAGAGGCTGGGCGAAAGTATGGATTTTGCCGGCCGCATCGGGAGCGACTCTGACTCCTATCGGATGATCAACAACAATAAGCTTCAACTCATCCGTATACTGGGTTTCGTCGAGCTCATTGGCGATTAAAACGCGATAAAGGCCGTTGGTCTCCCTCAGGTGTTCGAGGCCGCACCATTCTGTCCTCTCCAGACCCTGGCAGATGGCGCCGCCATAAGGCTCGGCATCAAAAACATAATGCTGGCCGTCAAAAGAGTAAATAAAAGGGCAGGATTCAGAAGGCGGGGGCGAGGGCGCAGTGGTCATTCCAATGGTCAGCCAGGCGGCTATTCCCACGACTCCTATACCAAGAGCAGTCAAGTAGTAGTCACCCTTTTTCATCTGAACAGACTGGATAGAGGAAAGGTCGATTTCCCTCTTGATTTTATCTGCTGTGAATCCGATGAGCTTCGCCTGTTCCAAGCGGACACTTCTCAACTTAACCTCAGGCCCGTCGTTCAGCTTGATAATCAGGGTTTTTTCCGGCGCTCCTTTCTCGACCTCTTCGGGTGCGAGATAGTAATTTCTGGTTGCGCACGCATAAGCGAAAAGGAGCACAATTCCCAGGGTAAGCATCTTGAATCTTTGTGTCTTCATCTTTATCCTCCCTGAATCTTTTTTTTCACTTAGCTGGGAGCCCCATGATTTTTCTGATGGCCCGCACTTTTTCCTCCGCGGACATCGTGACGAACTCAAATTTCGTCTTTGTACTGATATCCTGGATTGCGCCGACGAGCAAACCGAGGAGCCCACCAGCCCCGGCAAAGACCGCGCTGCCAAGAAGCGCCGTTTTGTAGTCCTCATCATATTTGGAACTCAGGCCCCATATCGTGCCAATAGTCACAAAGGTCCAGCCAAAACCTGAGGCGAACCCCTTTGCGGCTCTACTTTCTTTCTTGACCAGCTTGATGGTACGAATCTCATCCAGATGAAGCCTGACCAGTTCAACATCCCAGTAGGGAAAAGGCCGGAGCTCGATGCTTTCTCCTTCCAGGCTGACGATCTTTCCTTTGTGAGTGTCTCCATTTGAAGTGACCAGATTGACTTCTTTAAATTTTGTGGCTTCGACCCTGGAGGACAGAGCTTCTTTTGTAACCTCTGTACGAACAGGCACTCTGGAGCTGGTGCAGCTCAGCATAAAACTCAATACAAATAGCAGTGAACAGATTTTTTTGTCCTTCATCGTACCTCCTTCTTGCCTATATCTTATTCCATGACACGGACCTTAGAAACAAAGTCAATTGTCAATCTTTTGATTGTCTCATCTGTGCCTGTAATTTAAGAGGTTTTCCATGAAAAGTTGTCAAGAAGTTGTTAAAAATATGTCAACATTCGGCTAATTTCTTAAGAGATTCCGTTGCTGGCAAGGGCTTTTCCCTGTCCCCAAAAGGGAGAAAAGAGCAGAGAGTAGACCGGGTTCTGGTCAAGAAAGGTACAAACCCATTCGGCTTTTCGGGCGCGCCAATCCAGACTCTTGATCTGGTCGGATAAGATCACGCCGGAAACGGGAAATCCCGCGGGGATGGCGACCTCAAACGGATAACCTTTGGCCTGGCTCACGATCGGATACAGGAGGGCCAGCCCGACCTTGGCGTTATAGGCGTGAGGCGAGAGGATGACCGCAGGCCTTCGACCCGCCTCTTCGTGGCCCGCCTGAGGATTCAAGGTGATCCAGACAACATCACCGCGCTGGGGGATGTCGGGAGTGCTATTTCCAATTGTTAAATGTTGAGACCTGACCCCTTTGATAGACCTTCCTTTTGGAAAAAATGAGAGATTAATCTTGACAAAGCGAAATGAAGCAATTAGAATCAATGTGAATCAAAAGGAAGGATATGGCATCATGCCCAAGACAATCACCTTGCGCCTCAGCGATGAGGATTTCCATCTTTTTCAGGCCTTTGCCAAAGCCGAGAATCGAACCCTGGCCAACGCCATCGAGACACTGGCCCTTAAGCAGATCGAAGAAGAACTTTTCGCTGATGAGTTTGAGATGGAGGAG
>Ga0299915_10004464_pt1 | contig 10200 bp, 5 predicted proteins | sample RVTome_13_FD_200263 | JGI IMG/M metagenome (GOLD analysis project Ga0299915, IMG submission 200263) | Soil microbial communities from uranium-contaminated site in the Upper Colorado River Basin, Wyoming, United States - RVT92D227 (version 2) ...
TCCCCTCGGAACCGGGATGCCGACACCTGCCGCGGCACGTCCAGGGTGATCCGCAGGCCGCGACCCGCCGCATCGACGAGGCTGATCCAGCGTACGTCGGCCCGCCCGCCGCTCTCCTGGGGCCGGACGTACGGCACGTGCAGGTCGTCGAGCGCCGAGCGCCAGCGCCCGACACGCCCGGCCCGGCGGCGGTCCGGGTAGGTCTCGTGGGGGCCCCGGCCGAACCACTCCACCCGGTCGAGGCCGCCGACCACCTCCAGGACCGTCCCGACCCGCGCCAGGTCGGCGAGGGCGTCCGGGATCTCCGCCGTCTCGTCGACCCGGATCGCGCCGCCGGCGAGCGGCGTCGCGGCCATCTCGTGGGATACCTCGATCCCGGCACCCGTCCGGTACTGGCTCCGCACGACCGTCGTGCCGCTCACGTCCTCGATGGCGACGAGCGCCCGCTCCAGGTGCGCCAGGCCCAGCGCGTCCCAGGTCGCCGCCAGCCCCGGGATCCGGTCGTTGTCGGTCGGCGCGCGCCAGAGGTAGAGCAGGGGAGGGGAAGCCAGGAGCTCGTGGACGAGGAGCCCGTCCCCGTCGACGAGTGCGCCGGGTCCCGCGACGGCCGCCGGCCTCGCGAACGCGGCAGGCCGCTCCGGCGCGGGCCGGAGCGCGAGCTGGGCCCACGCCACTTCGTGGCCTGCGTCGGCCCACGCTTCCGTTGCTGCCATGGCGAACCGAACGGTAAGCCAGGCTTCACCTTCAGCGAGAGCGAGCCCCACGAGGCCGGGGACGTGGACCACGGCCTGCTCGCCGGGGCCGAGCGGGGGCAGGCGCAGGTCGCCGGCGTGCACGAGCATGCCCTCGACCGCAACCTCGAAGTTGCCCCGAAGCCAGGAGAGGTCGCGGAAGTCCTGTCGGTTGTGGAGCGTGAGCCGTCCAGCACGGAGGTCGTCCTCCGTGGCGCTCACGCGGACCGGGGCGGCGAGGGCGTGATGCTCCCACAGGGCCGGCTTGGGCGTCCGATCGGGGAACACAACGCCGTCGATGCAGAAGTTGCCGTCGTTCGGCTCGTCGCCGAAGTCGCCGCCGTAGGCCCAGCGGGTCGTCCCGTCGGGCAGCTCCTGGACGAGGCCGTGGTCCCACCACTCCCAGATGAACCCGCCCTGCAGCCCGGGCGTCGCCTCGATCGCGTCCCAGTACTCGGCCAGTGTCCCGTTGCTGTTGCCCATCGCGTGCGAGAACTCGCACATGATGAGCGGGTGGCGCTGACGTCCCGACCGGGCGTGACCGACGATCGCGGAGATTGGCGGATACATCGGGCAGGTGAGGTCGCTCGCAGCCTGGTCGCTCGCCCAGTCCCACTTGATCGCGCCCTCGTAGTGGAGCGGGCGCGTTGGGTCATAGCGCCGGAGCCAGGCGGCCGCTGCATCGTGGTTCGCGCCGTAGCCGGACTCGTTCCCAAGCGACCAGACGACCACCGCCGGATGGTTCTTGTCGCGGCGGGCCATCCGCGACACACGGTCGACGAACGCGTTCAGGTAGCCAGGGTCGTCGCAGATGCTGTCGATGAACGCGTGCGACTCGATGTCGGCCTCGTCGAACACGTAGAGGCCCAGCTCGTCGCACAGGTCGAGGAAGGCCGGGTCGTTCGGGTAGTGCGAGGTCCGGACGGCGTTGAACCCGAAGCGCTTCATCTGGACGAGGTCGGCCCGCATGTCGTCGCGTGAGATGGCCCGTCCCGTGTGGCGGTCGAAGTCGTGCCGGTTCACGCCGCGGATGAAGACCCGATGGCCGTTGATCAGCAGGTCGAGCCCGATGATCTCCACCCGCCGGAAGCCGACCCGCAGCTCGAGCTCCTCGACGACCGTGCCGGCCGGTGAGCGCAGGATCACGACGAGCGGGTAGAGGATCGGCAGCTCGGACGACCAGGGCCGGACGCCCGCGACGTCCGCGCGGAGCGTGACCTGGCCCACGTTGGCCGGCGCGAGGTCGCCGTAGAGTCGCGGCCAGAGGTCCGTCCGCTCCGCATCGGTGAGCGGCATGCTCGCGATCGCCCGGTCGGCGAGCTCCCGCCGGTGGCGGCTGGGGCGTGGGCCCTCGTGGCGGCCCGTGTGGGGCACCTGCGTCGCGAGAACGTTCGTGAGCCCTTCGAGGTGCGCCTCCACCGTCCAGCCGGGCTCGGGCGGAACGCCTGCGAAGGCGACCTCGGCCCGCACCTCGATCGCCCCGGTCACGAGGTCCTCGGCCAGGGTGGGGATCACCCGCACGTCGGCCAGGTGGACGGGACCCGTCACGTACAGGAAGACCGAGCGCGTGATCCCGCCATGCCACCACTGGTCCTGGTCCTCGATGTAGCTGGCGTCCGACCACTTGACCACGGTGAGGGAGATCGTGTTCGCCCCGACCGCCACGATGTCGGTGATGTCGAACTCGGCGGCCAGGTGCGAGTCCTTGCTGATCCCCACCTCGCGCCCGTTGACGCGAGCGATGAGGACACTCTCGGCCGCCCCGACGTGGAGGACGATCCGGCGGCCGGCCCAGCGTGCCGGCACGTCGACCTCCCGCTCGTAGAGTCCGGTCGGGTTCTCCGCGGGCACTGCGGGCGGCAGGCCGGGAAAGGGCATGACGACGTTGGTGTAGTGGGGAAGGTCGCCCCAGCCCTGCATCGTCCAGCAGCCCGGGACCTCGATCTCGCCCCATGCGAACGAGGGGTCGGCGTCGGGCGCCGGGAGCAGCTGGAAGCGCCACCGGCCGTCCAGGTCGACACGGTCCGGGTGCGACACGCTGTGCATCGGCACTCGACCGATGCCGGTCAGCTCGGGCGTCTCCCAGGCAGCCGATCCGCCGCTCAGGACCGTCACCCCTTCGTGGAGCCCAGGGTGAGCCCGCTGACGAACTGCTTCTGGAGCGCGAAGAAGACGATCAGCGTCGGGATGGCGATCATGACCGAGCCGGCCGCGATCAGGTTGTTGTCCGTGAAGAACTGGCCCTTCAGGTTGTTGAGGGCCGAGGTCATCGGCATCCGATCCCCGTCCTTCATCAGGATGAGGGCCCAGAAGAAGTCGTTGTAGATCCAGGTCACCTGCAGCGTCGCGAGCGCCGCGAGCGCAGGGCGGGTGAGCGGCAGGATCACGCTCCAGTACGTCCGCCAGGTCCCCGCCCCGTCGACGACGGCGGCCTCGTTCAGCTCCTTCGGCAACGTCTTCATGTAGTTGCTCAGCACGAAGGTGCAGAAGCCGAGCTGGAAGGCGACATGGATCGCCATGATCCCGACGTACTGGTTGTAGAAGACCCCGTTGTCGCTCAGGAAGGCAGGCAGGGGGAGACGCAGGAAGATCCGGAAGAGCGGCGTGATGATGACCTGTGGCGGCAGGAGGTTCGCTGCCGTGAACATCATCAGGAACGCGAGGTTGAAGCGCCAGCTGTAGCGAGAGACCGCGAAGGCCATCATCGAGGCCAGGAACAGGACGAGGATGACCGCCGGCACCAGGATGAGGGCGGTGTTGATGAAGTACTTGACGAGCTGGCCCTTGGTCCACGAGCTGATGTAGTTGTCGAGGTTGTAGTCGCCGCCGATCGAGACGTAGCCCAGCCGGTTCGTCTCCTCGAACGGACGGAACGAGGTGTAGACGGCCCATGCCAGCGGCAGGAGCCAGATCAGGCTCATGCCAATCAGGAAGGCGTGCAGCCAGAAGCGGCGAAGCGTCTTCCGGCGCCGTGCGCTGATCGCATCGTGCGTGACGACCTGCGCGGCCGCGATCTCGGTCACTCGTTCTCCTCCCGGAGGGCGCGGACGAGGTAGAAGATGATCGGGCCGACGGATACCATGAGCAGGACGACGGCGATGGCCGATCCGAACCCGATCCGGCTGGTCTCGCCGATGATGTTGTTCGTGACGAGGGTGGAGAGCAGCTCCAGCCCGTTGAGGCCCTTGTTGATGATGAACGCGAGATCGAACGCGCGGAGGGACTCGATCACGGTGATCACCAGGATCACGATGTTGATCGGCCGCATCACCGGAAAGACGACCCGGAAGAACGCCTGCGTCTCGCTCGCACCGTCGATGGCGGCGGCCTCCCGGAGGGCCGGGTCCACGGCCTTCAGGCCGGCGAGGTAGAGGACCATCACGTAGCCCACCTGGCGCCAGCTCGCCGCGACGAGGACGGCCCACAGGTTGATGTCCGGGTCGCCAAGCCACGAGATCTGGTTCCCCTGCTCGGTCCGCCCGATGAGGTTGTTGAGGAGCCCCTGTTCCGGCGCGTAGATCAGGATCCAGATGAAGCCCACGATCGCCAGCGAGAGGACCACCGGCATGTAGAGGGCGCTCTGGTAGATCCGCGTGCCCCGGATGTTCTTGTCAAGCAGCACGGCGAGGAACATCCCGAGGGGCGTCGCGATGCCCAGGAAGAACAGGAGCCAAATGACGTTGTGGGAGATGGCCGGCCAGAACGGCTTGTAGATCGTGGCGAGGTCGCTGTAGTTCTTGAGACCGATGAACTTGATCGCGTCGAGCCCGCCGATCCCGTTCCAGCTCGTGAATGAGAGGATGATCGAGGCGATCGTTGGGACGAGGATGAAGACGACGACCAACAGCGTCGGGATCCCGACCATCAGCGCCAGGATCAGCCTGTCTCCGCGGCTGAGGGGGCTGTAGCGCTTCCGCCGTGATGTGCGGCGTGACGGCACCACCCCGCCGGCGGGGGCCGGCGGGGTGGGGATCGCCGAGCTTGTGCCTCGAGCGGTCACGCTCGATTCGACCTGCTCGCTGCCTTACTGGGGCGGGAGCGAATCGTAGTAGGTCTGGATCTCGCCCAGGAACTTTTCCAGGTCCTGTTGCGGGTCGTTGAGGAAGCTCAGCAGGAAGCCCTGCATGCCCGACGGCCCGGCGAAGTCGGCCCGCGCGTCGCGGTCGAGGAACTGGGCGATGTTGCCGGCGTTCTTCAGGACTTCGGCGTTCAGCTTCTGGGCGTCGGTGTACCCGCTGGTGTCGGCCAGCGGAGAGACGGCGACGCTGCCGATGCCGGGAGTGGTCACGTAGGCGACCTGCGCCTCGGGCGAGCCGAGACACTTGAGGAAGGCCTTCGCCGCCTCCGGGTTCTTGGGGTTCGCGCTGAGCATGAAGCCGTCGATCGGGGCGTCGATCGCCTTCTCGCTGTCCCACTCGTTGCTGAAGTACGGGAACGGGAAGAAGCCGACGTCGGACGCCGCGTCACCGGCCTGCTCGAGGGCGAACGTGCCGAGGAAGTACATGCCGGCGACCTTGTCGACGAGCGCGGCCTTGGCGGCGTCCTGCCACGTGCGGCCGGGAGCGCCCTCCTGGAAGTAGGGGAGCAGCTCAGCCCACTTCTCGAAGACGGCCTTGACCTTCGGGTCGTTCCACTTCTCGCGGCCCTCCATCAGGCCGATGTGGAAGGCGTAGCCGTTCATCCGCATGTTGAGGATGTCGAAGGTGCCCATCGCCGGCCAGCCGTCCAGGTCGCCCAAGGCGAGCGGGACGATGCCGTCGGCTTTCATCTTGTCGCCGAGGGCCTTGAACTGGTCTATCGTCGCCGGGATCGTGTAGCCCTTCTCCTCGAAGAGGCTCTTGCGGTACATGACCACCCACGGGTAGTTGTAGACCGGGACGAAGTATGCCTTGCCGTCGTTGCCGAGCGACGCGGCCTTCAGGCCCGGCGTCATGTACTGCTCGATCTCGGCCCACACGTCGTCGATCGGGGCCAGGAGGCCCTGCGACGCGAAGAAGCGGACGCGGTTGCCGGCGAACCACTTGACGACGTCGTCCGGGGTCCCCTGCAGGTACGAGCTGATCTGGTTCTGGAACGTGTTGTGGTCGGTGGTGTTCACCTTGACGGTGATGCCCGCCTTTTCCTGGCAGTAGTCGGTGGTCGTCTGGACGGCGGTCTTGGGGACCTCGTCGCTCTCGTTCGAGCCGAGGGTGGTCGCGCCAGCGGCCGTCGGCGCGGCGGTCGGCTCCGTTGACGCCGGCGCGGCCGTCGGCGCGGCCGTTGCCGGGGAGGCCGTCGCGCCGCCCCCGCACGCCGAGACGATGATCGCCAGGGCGCTCAGGGTGACGAGCGCGGACCTGAGCGAGGGCGCAGTCAGTTCTGCCATTAGTGCTCCTCCAATGGGACCTGCGACAGAATCAAACAGGTTCGCGCGAAGTGTGCGCACAAGATCCCCAGATGTCAAGGTTCGCACCGCCCATTTCCGGTGCTATTTGTTCGAGTCCGTTGACTTTCGAGCGTTCTTGCCGCAATCTCTGACGCGTTATGCGGGAAGGACGCGTCGTTGTGTCGAGCAAGGCCGAGGTTGCCGCGGGTCCGGACGGTGGTCGCATCATGCTGGCGCGTCAGCGCCAGGCATTGATCCTGGAGCGCGTCCGGGAGGACGGTGGCGTGAGGGTGGCGGACCTGGTCCGCGAGCTCGGCGTGTCCGACATGACGGTCCGTCGCGACCTGGAGATCCTCAACGATCGCGGCCTCCTGGAGAAGGTTCACGGTGGCGCGACGGCGCTCTCGGACCGGGCCCTCTCCGAGCCGACCTTCGTCGCCAAGTCGAACCGCCAGCAGGCTGAGAAGGACGCGATCGCCGCCGCCGCCGCCGAGCTCGTGGAGCCCGGGATGGCCATCGCGATCTCGGCCGGGACGACGACGTATGCGCTCGCTCGGCGCCTCGTCGACACCCCCAGGATCACCGTGGTGACCAACTCGATCCCGGTCGCGGACGTCCTCTACCACAGCGGCCGGTCCGATCAGACCATCATCCTGACCGGTGGCGTCCGGACCCGGTCTGAGGCGCTCGTCGGCCCCTTCGCCGTCGCCGCGCTGCGCACGGTCCACGTGGACCTCGTGTTCGTCGGGGTGCACGGCATGGACCCGCACTCCGGGTTCACCTGCCCGAACATCCTCGAGGCGGACACGGACAGGGCCCTCATCGACTCGGCGCGTCGGCTCGTTGTCGTCGCTGACCACACGAAATGGGGCGTGATCGGGATCAGCTCGATCTCGCGGCTCGACCAGACCGATGTCCTCATCACCGATTGCGGGCTCGACGATGAGGCACGACGGACGCTCGAACGCGTCGTCCGCCAGCTCATCGTCGTCGATCCGGCCGCGACGGAGGCGCCCGGCGGCCGTGCTGACTGACGCACCGCCGATCGACGCCCTCCGGCCCAGGCTCGCGACATGGGGGGTTGCCGCGCTGCGACTGCGCAAGGTCGCCGTCGCCGCCACGCACGCCTCGGACCGGCGCTGAGGGAGACGATGCACGCCGCCTGGGATGCCTCCACCAACGAGATGCACCTCCACAACGGGCGGATCAGCTACCTCGCCCGGGTGCTGGAGGACGGGTCCTTCGGGCACTTGTACTTCGGCCCGACGCTGCGGCCGGGGGTCTCGTATGCCCACCTGTCCCGCAGGCCCTTCCTCGGGTTCTCCAACCGTCTCGGTGACTCCGTGGCGCGTGAATACCCGACCGGCGGTAGCGGTGACTTCCGCGTCCCGGCGCTCGCGATCGAGCCCGCGGACGGCTCGCCGGTCCTCCACCTTGCGTACCGCGGGAACCGCGTGCTTGCCGGGAAGCCCGGGCTCCGCGGGCTCCCCACCACGTACGTCGAGGAAGACGGCGAGGCGACGACCGTCGAGGTGCTGCTTGTCGACGAGCCGAGCAGCGTCGAGGTCCGCCTGTCCTACACCGTCTTTGAGGCCTACCCGGTCATCGCCCGCAGCGCGGTGATCCGCAACGGCGGCTCGGCGCCGGTCCGGGTCCGCTGCGCGATGAGCGCCGCCCTCGACCTCCCCGACGCCGCCTGGGACCTCGTGACGCTCGATGGGACCTGGTCGCGCGAGCGCCACGTCGCGTCCCGATCGCTCGCCCCTGGCCGGCAGTCGGTGGGCAGTCTGCGCGGCGCGTCGAGCCACGAGCACAACCCGTTCGTGGTTCTGAAGCGGCCAGCGACGACCGAGGAGCACGGCGAGGCCTACGGGTTCGGCCTCGTCTACTCCGGCAACTTCCGTGCCGAGGTCGAGGTCGACCCGTTCGCCACGGCGCGTCTCCGGATCGGCATCGAGCCCGACGGGTTCGCATGGACGCTGGCACCGGGCGAGGAGCTCGTGACGCCCGAGGCGATCCTCGTGTACGCGGCCGAAGGCCTTGGGGAGCTGTCCGACAGCACCCATCGCCTCTTCCGCCGGCGGCTGACCAGGGGCCGGTGGCGGGACCGCGCCCGGCCGGTCCTCCTCAACAGCTGGGAGGGAGTCTACTTCGACTTCACAGACGACGCCCTGGTCGAGATGGCGGCTGCGTCGCGCGACCTGGGGGTCGAGCTCTTCGTCCTCGACGACGGCTGGTTCGGGGAACGGGACGACGACACGAGCTCGCTCGGCGACTGGGTGGTCGACCGGCGCAAGCTTCCGGGCGGGCTCGCCCCGGTCGCTCGCCGGGTGCGCGAGCTCGGCCTCGACTTCGGGCTCTGGATCGAGCCCGAGATGGTGAGCCCGCGCAGCCGCCTCTTCGCGGAGCATCCCGAATGGGCCCTTGGCGTCCCCGGCCGGCCGCGGACGGAGAGCCGCCACCAGCTCGTGCTCGACCTGGCCCGCCCGGAGGTCGTGGACCACCTCTTCGGGATGCTCCACGAGGTCCTCGCCAGCGCCCCCATCTCGTACGTCAAGTGGGACATGAACCGGAGCCTCACCGAGCCCTTCTCGGCATCGCTCCCACCCGACCGCCAGGGCGAGCTCTTCCATCGCCACATCCTGGGTGCCTACGACCTCTGGCGGCGCCTCACGGACGCCTTCCCCGACGTCCTGTTCGAGTCATGCGCCAGCGGCGGCGGCCGCTTCGACCCGGGGATGCTGGCGTTCGCCCCGCAGACGTGGACGAGCGACAACACCGACGCCATCGAGCGTCTGGCGATCCAGTGGGGCACGTCGCTGGCCTATCCCCCGAGCTCCATGGGGGCGCATGTGTCCGCCGTACCCAACCACCAGGTGGGCCGCATAACGTCGCTCGCGACGCGCGCCGCCGTGGCGTTCTTTGGCGTCTTCGGCTACGAGCTGGATCCGCGGCACCTCACCGAGGTAGAGCGGGCCGCGATTCGCGACCAGGTCGCTTTCTACACCGCCCACCGGGAGGTGCTGCAGTACGGCCGCTTCCACCGGCTGCGGAGTCCCTTCGAGGGCGACCGGAACACGGCCGCCTGGATGAGCATCGCCGAGGACGCCCGTCGCGCGGTGGTGGGCTGGTACCGGATCCTGAACCGGGCCGACCCGGGGCCCGAACGGCTGCGCCTGCGGGGTCTCGATCCGGCCCGTCGCTACCGGGTGACCCCATGGCCGGCGATCGGGGACCGGCTCGAGCTGGTCAATGCGCTCGTCCGCGGCGGCGACGACCTCATGCACGTCGGCCTCTTCTTCGAGGCCGACCGGCACGAGGCGCCGGCGCTCGGCGACTTCCACGCTCGCGTCTTCGCCCTCGACGTCGAGGAGGATGGACCCGGTGCGTGAGCACAGATCGCGCGTCGCGAGCACGGCGCCGCCCCGCCACGTGCCGGCGCCGCCGACCCGGACGCCGGCTCGTGATGTCGTGACGCCCGCCGGCCCCGACTCGACGAACCCGGGCCTCGCGCCGCTCCCCCGCACGACGTTCCTCCGGCCCGACGGCCGGCGGATCCACGTGTACGGCGACGTCCGCGGCGCGCCGCTGCCCGACGCACCGCGCGCCGAGCCGACCGCGCTGCACCTGCGCCGCGACGAGCTGTCGGGATCCTGGGTCGCCGTGTCTCCGGCGCGCAACATTCGTCCGCACAGCTCGGCGCCGTCAGACCACGGGACCCTCCCGGGAAGCCCGGCGGCACACTTCGGCTGCCCGCTCTGCCCGGGCGGCCCGGAGCTCGCCTTCGGGTACGAGGCGGCCGTCTTCGACAACCGGTTCCCCTCGTTCACGCTCGATCCGCCGGCCGTGCCCGACCCGGCCGACCCGCGCTTCGCCCCGTCCGTCGGCGCCTGCGAGGTCGTGATGTTCACCGAGCGCCACGAGGGCAACGTTGCCACGCTCACCCCGACGGAAACCGCGCGGGTCGTCGCCGTCTGGCGCGACCGCACGGCGGCGCTCTGGGCCGACCCCCGGATCGCCTTCGTCATGCCCTTCGAGAACCGGGGCGATGCGATCGGGGCAACGCTCTCCCACCCCCACGGCCAGATCTACGCCTTCGGTCAC
>Ga0299915_10004465_pt1 | contig 10200 bp, 6 predicted proteins | sample RVTome_13_FD_200263 | JGI IMG/M metagenome (GOLD analysis project Ga0299915, IMG submission 200263) | Soil microbial communities from uranium-contaminated site in the Upper Colorado River Basin, Wyoming, United States - RVT92D227 (version 2) ...
TTCATAAACCGGAATTCATCTCCCTGAGCGAAGACCACGTGCACGTCACCGACACCGAGCACGTCTTCTATACCGTGCCCGGCATGGACAAAGATCGTAGCCTTATCCGCATCATCGAAATTGAGAATCCGGCCTCGGCCATTATTTTCTGCAATACCAAGGCTGAGGTACATTATGTATCAACCGTCCTGCAAAATTTCGGTTATGACGCCGATGAATTGACTGCCGATCTTTCACAGAAGGATCGCGATCGGGTTCTGGAGCGTGTTCGCAAAAAGACGCTTCGTTTTCTGGTGGCCACCGATGTGGCCGCTCGGGGGCTCGACATTCCTAATCTCTCTCATGTGATTCAATACGAACCGTCCAAAGATTTAGAGGACTATATCCACCGGGCCGGGCGAACGGGCCGAGTTGGCGCGGCAGGAGTCGCCATGACGCTGGCAACCAACATTGAAACACTCGTTGTCGACCGTATCGCTAAACGGTATAGCATCGATCTGCAAGAATGGCCTTTGCCGACGGATGCCGACGTAGCGGCCGTTGTTTCGGAACGAGTGACGGCCTTGCTCGAAGCTCGCCTGCGCGATCGGGACTCGCAAACAACCGAACGCAGTAAGCGATTTGTTTCGCTTGGCCGCAGTCTGGCCGACAATGAAGATGAATCGGCCATCATTGCCATGTTGCTGGACGATTATTATCAGGAGATGCTCCATGCCCCCTTACCTCAACCCTCTGAAGCACCATCAGACAAAGAAAAAGGACAAAAAAAGTCGGCAGCGGGCCGCAATCGTCCCCGCCCTAGGAACAAACGCAGACGATAGTCGTGTAGGTTAGGCTTTAGGGAGATAAGGGACGTTGGTGCACAAGGCAGTTAGCAGAGACCAAAAAATTGTTTGTGCATCAACGTGCCCTATTATGTTTCCACTCAGACAGGAGGAAAGGCAATGCAGATTAAATCGGTTGATCACATCAGCTATGCCGTAAACGACATCGATAAGGTCGTGGAGGCGTGGTCGCGGCTATACGACATCGGACCGTGGACCTTCAGGAAGAACGGCGGCAAGGATGGGAAAGGGCGCCCCTGGAAAATACGAATGGCCTTTGCCCGCTTAGGGCCCGTAGAGATCGAACTCGTTCAGTGTCTGGAAGGAAGGATTTTCCAGTCGAAGTTCATCGACAAATGGGGAGAGGGTGTCCATCATCTCGGTTTTTACGTAGACGACGTCGAAAAGGAAGTGGCAAAACTGGTGAGCGAAGGAGCCACACTGCTCATCCATGATCCAGAGCGATTCGCCTATCTGGATGCAGGTGGCCCGGGCGGTGCCATCTTCGAACTGATGCAAAGAAGCGACTGACTCAAAAATTCCTCTCTATCACCACACTGTTTGAAGTACGAATAAAAACAGGCAGGGCCATTACTGACCCTGCCTGTTTCCTGTCTTAGTTTAAATCGCCATCGATTCCCCGTGCCGAGCTACATACCCCAGAACGCGCACTTGTGATCCAGGGAAAAGGTCGACTCGGTTACGGGTGTCGGTGGGATCAGCGATTGGAACAGGTCCGCAGCCGGATCGTATTGCGGCCAATCCGGCGTGTGGCGGGAGTTCGGATCGCCGAAGCGCGCGAAGTGCCCCCAATAGCTGACCATTGTGTCCGACAGCTTAAGTTGATCGTCGGTAAGAGCCGGTGCCGGCACAACCGGCCGCACATCCATGATGTACTGGATCTCAGACGCATGGGCCGCGCCATAGGGCATGCCGCTTACAAAATCCGGCGGCAGGAACAGCTCCGGCGCGTTCTGATCGTTGAACTCATACGCAAACACCGGCACTAACTCCGCCATCCGGCGGATCCATTTGCCTGAGTTACACGCGAAGATACCATCGGTGCCGACGGCGCCAAGCGCAATGCTGGGGCTCGAGTAATTGGCCGTTGGGTACACACTATTTGCGATGAATGCAACCAGCGGGGCTGGTAACGCTCCACCGAAAGACGCCGAGATTCGCGGGGCGTAATTCGCGTTATTAGTCGCAACCCCCGTGGGCAGCTCGAAGGACAATGCGACGAACAATCGCCATTCGTCATGGTTCGATCCTTCCATCACTGGTACCTGGTTGAATGCGCCGCTTTCTAACGCTAAACCAATAGGTCCCGTCAGCACCTTATTATCGATATTGCCGGTGAACCCTCCCGAACCCTGGTTTGCAAGCAGCGTTGTAACCGGCACTGACCGCAGGCACTCAGCGGTCTGATCAGGGCAACCCAGGACCGTTGCCACTTGCGCTCCGCGTGCTTCGGCGGCGGCGAGTGGGGTTGTATTCAAGAAATAGGCTCCACTTTGCACGATCGCGCGGTGGAACAATCCTGTCGCCTCGGGCGACGCGAGCTGCGCGTTCACACTCAAACCGCCAAAGGATTCGCCGAAGATCGTCACGTTGTCGGGATCACCGCCAAAATGTTTAATGTTCCGCTGCACCCACTCGAGCGCGGCTTGCTGATCCATCCACCCGTAGTCGCCCGAGCCGTGATAATCGGCTTCGGCGGAGAGCGCCGGGTGCGCAAGGAATCCGAGGAAGCCCAAGCGGTAGTTGATGGTCACGACGACCACATCTTCATCCTCAACGAGCCTGGTGGGGTCATAGTCGTCACTCTCGCCGAGGAATCCCGCGCCGCCGTGGAACCACACCATCACGGGGTGACCGTGACCCCAATGCCAAAGTCTATGCTTTGCCGGAGTATACACATTCAGATACAGGCAATCTTCGTCAAAGCTCTGCAGGCCGAAAGGAGTGCTAAACTGCGGACAGTGGTTGGCAAATTCCGTCGCATCGCGCAGCCCATGCCATCGTGCCGCCGACTGCGGCGGCCTCCAGCGCAGATCGCCGACGGGCGGAGCCGCGTAGGGAATGCCGAGAAACTCGTTCATCGTGTCCGTGCGCAGTCCCACGACAGGGCCCGTGTCAGTAACAGCGATGATCTTATCCCAACAGGAATGAATTTCTCCGGCAGCGGCGTAACCCACCGGTATCGCCACTATCACTGCCAGAGCCAAAACTACGCCTATCGATTTAAACCTTACAATACTTTCCCACCTCATTTTCCTCTTCCTCCCTTCTTCTTATTCTGCTGATGAAACATTGGATGCGAGACTACCTAAAAATCTTTCCCCCTGAATGCCATTAATTCGCCCTTCCCCTAACGCCTCTGTAATTGATTTGCTGACGACCATCACCTCCCTTCAGCTATTCTCCCCTCCTCGGGGGTCTCCTTGGGTCCGCAAAAAAAGCCCTAGGGAAAGGATAGGTTCGAATCCCTTAGGGCCTTTTGATCGATGACCTTTAAACCTCGCGTCATGCCGACTCCGGAGGCTAACCTCATAGCCTGACTACACAAGGTCTGCGGTGTTTTGTCGTTTTATACTTGTCGATTGGATAGCGATAGTCTACTACTCAAATTTAAAAATAGTCAAGCAAAATAGATACCCGATTCCAGGTGATTCAAAGATTCATAACTTGCCTAAATTCTACAAGAATTAGGAAATTATGAACAAGTCAGCGAGAACTAGGGCCGGGTCTTTGCTAAGAATGTCAATATTTCACGAGCGTCCCTTAGTTTTTACATGGGGTTCCGAAATTAGCCTTTTCCATTGGAGGTCTCATGTTGTAATAAACAACCTTTTCAAAATTGAGAAGTCGTTTTATGTCTTCAAGGATATACCCAAACTGATCGTTCATATATAGAACCAGGGAATAGTCAGTAATCGGTTTTTTTCTCTCAAGCTGTTCTTTGTATTGCTCAATTTTCATGTTACATTCTCTTGCAAAATCTTCTACAAGTCTTTCCTCTTCAGTTGAAAGTTTCCTTTTTTCAGGTTTTCTTTTCATTGCGATGACCCCAGCAACTTTTTTTGAAAAGTCGGGTTGATAGAACAAACCATCATTTTTTCTACTCCATGATTGACTATCTTTGGTGGTTATTATGCATTCTGTGCCAAAAAGCGCGTCACAAATATCTATGTCCTCTTTGTTATCGGCCTCCATAACTATGAGGTTGATATTGCTCCGGTCTACTTCCCAATTGAACGCGCCTACTGCATTTAGCAAGCTCTGTTTTATCTGCTCTCTCACCAGTCCTGTTATGTCCACCATCCCTAAGTCACTAGCATAACCTAATGTCAATTCTGATAATTTTGATGGCCAAAACTCAATTTCGGCTTCTTGATTATTCTTACTTTTAAAAATATGCGTTTCCCCCTCAAGTCCATCCGTCGCCTTATCTTTTAAAAACTTTATAAGATCCGAGAGGCAGCCTTCTTTAAAATTATCTGACAACATGCAACTAAAATATTTACCAACTTTAATTTCTTTTGCTGCCCTTTTAATCTTCTGTATTATTTTATCTTGTCTGTTCTCTCTTTCCAATTTGGCCAGGTCTTTCATCTGTATCCAATAAGTAGTGTCTTCTATTTCAACTTTAAAATCCGGCGGGCGCCCTACTCCGATATCGTGCTCATAACTTATTGGAGTTGATGAATCATGCCGAGAAAGCAGTATTACAGCAAAATTATGCTCTGCAATTGTAGCCCATATCCCTCTTACATTATCAATAAGCCTTTTGTTGAGTTTAGCAAGTCCCCTTTTTTCAAGAAGGGCCATGTTGTCAGCGAGTCTCTTTAAATCTTCCTCTGAGGCATCATATCCGCTAGTGGTAAATATTTTACTTGCAATTTCCGGATAATTTTCCATGTTTCTTATCCCTCACGTGCTTCTTGCCTTTTCAGGACGTAGGGAGATAAGGGATGTTAGTGCACAAGATAGTTGGCAGAGATCAAGAATAAATTGTTTGTGCACCAACGCCCCCAGTACGTACAGCTATGTCAACAATTAGGCGCGGTGTCTTCAGGATTCCAAGGGTTAGGGCTTAACGTTACCGGAAGACTCCTTCACCTCTTTAATCTTCACTACATTTTCGTACAAAGAAAATATCGGGATTCTCCATCCATATTTTTTGATTCTTACCGTCTTGCCCCTTAGTTTGATGGCGTCGTTCTGAACCGTGCCGGAATTGAACTTGAACCGGTATTTGGCATCATAGTTCACAAAAGGTCGGTACTCCGTCGCGATCATAAATTTTCCATCCACCTTCGTCATCTGGGCGTCGGTTATCCTCGTCACGACGGTGTCGGCAACAAAATAACTATACATGACCAGCAGAATACAAGTAAAGAGTCCGAGCAGTATTATCTTGATCTTCATATCATCCTCCAGGTATCGTGGAACTTAATACTTTTTGTTGATAACAATTCACTTTTTAGATGAACTTTGGTACGTTGTTACCTCCATTGCACTACGCCCCCAACGGCCGCTGCCAGGCCGCCTTCAGCTTATAAATGTCCGCGTGGATAATATCCCCCCCCTGAGACCGAACCGGAAAAAAGACAAATGAAGATGTGCCCCCGATGACCGATTTGACGATTTGTTAACCTGTTACTGCAATATATTCGGCAATAGCGTGTGATTTAGGAATAGGCTGACGGTCTTCTTTTAACCCTTGAATATGCAATGCAATTGCCCCGTGCATATTTTCAGCAACTTGCTCCTTTGTTTTGCCGGTTGCAATGCAGCCGGGCAGATCAGGGGAATATGCAGAATAATTACTATTAGCTTTTTCTATAATTATTAAAAACCTTCTCATGTACGCAACTCCTTATTTACGCGCGGGTTTCTTTATTCCCGCCTGCTTGAGGAGATAGGGGACGAGATAGGGGACGTCGGTGCACAAGGTAGTTGGCAGCGATCAGGAGATAATTGTTTGTGCAACAGCGCTCTCTATCATGTCTTCAAGACTCGCACAGTCTCGTATTAATCTATCTCCCTTTAAAATTGCGAGATTCTGTTAACAGGTCTAAGAGCTTGGAGGCGATAAATAGCTTATTTCGTCTCTGTCCTGTCCACTCGGTTAGAATACCAATTTGGATAAGTCTCAACACACCGGTTTTCACAGCATTGTAAGCTACACCCCATCTCTTGCTCAGTCTAGAAACAGAGATAATAGGATTTACAAAAATTTCATCTAAGATCCTATGTGCTGCCTCAGGTACTTTTTTTGTTTGCTCAAGCGCTAACTTATATTCAGCATGAAGATCCACTATCTTTTTTGCATCTAATAGAGCATCTTTTGATTGGGCCGAAACACCGCGCAGGAAAAATTTGATCCAACCCAGCCAGTCTCCTTTTTGGCTTACCTCAAGAAGTCGTGTATAGTATTCGTCTCGGTATCTTTCGAAGAATCCAGAGAGATACAAAAGAGGCTGACTTAGGTACCCCTTCTCACAAAGAAAAAAGGTGATTAAAAGCCGCCCAATCCGACCATTACCATCAAGGAATGGATGTATCGCTTCAAATTGGTAATGCATTAAAGCACATTCGATCAACAGCGGTTCACTTAAATCAGAATGAAGATACTTTTCCCATGCGCCGAGTGACTCGTTCATTTCCTCCAGCGAAGGAGGCATAAATATTGCGTCAGAAAGTGTACATCCTGGTGGTCCGATCCAATTCTGACTTCTACGAAGTTCGCCGGGGGTAGCAAGTTCGCCCCTTACGCCTTCTATCAATTTTTCGTGGATTTCTTTAATGAGTCTTATAGAAATCGGTAAATCTTTCAATCGCCTTATTCCATAGTCCATGGCAGTTACATAGTTACTTACCTCACGTACATCCGGTACCCTTGGTGCCTGCTTTTCTGCTGCCTCAAAGAAAAACAGATCACTCAGAGAGGCTTGAGTTCCTTCAATACGCGAACTCGATACCGCTTCGCGCCGGACGTACGGAGCAATTAGAAGATAAGGGTTGGGAAGAAACCTTCCGGTCCCCGACAATTCACTTAATAGTCTATCAGCCTCAGAAAGAAGGCGTATCAGTTCTTTGTCATATTTGATGCGAGGCGGGAGAGGATTTGGTACAATTGCCCAAAAACCTTCTAAAGTTTTAATGCATTGAACTGATGGAGACTTTTCGAAATCCTTTGGATTCATTTTATTAACCTATTTTAAGATAATGCAATAACTAGTGTATATATTGCATGATTTCTCCTTATGCTGCAATAACAAAATCTCTTATTGGCCTACACATCAATAAAAATTGGGAAACTATTGGCGATGTCAGATAAAAAAATCGAGAAACGCAAAAAACGCTTTTAAATTCATGGACTTCGCTGTCCTAAAAATGTGCCCGAAATTGTGCCTCCTCCACCACAAAAACCCTAATATCACCTAACATTTCCCAACAGCTCAAAATACAGGAATAATCAATGAAATCAGCTGATTAGTTAAAATTATTGAGTTTTCTGAGTTACTATGGGGCGGGACTTTGGAGACGTTGTTACCTAGATTGCACTACACCCCCAACGTCCGTTGCCAGGCTGCCTTCAGCTTATAGATGTTCCCCTGGATGATCTTTTGCCCCTTGAGGCCGGTGACGACAAAGGCATTGCCCTTTGTCACTTTTCCAATTTCGCCCATAGGCATCCCCTTCATGGCAGCCAGGAAGGCTTTTTGTTTAGCAGGATGGATTGTCACCACGAACCTGCTCTGTGACTCGGAAAAGAGCAGATAGTCGTCGCGTTCTATCCCCTCAGCAGGGATCTTTCTCAAGTCCACCTCCATACCGAATCCTCCGGCAAAGGCGCTCTCTGCCAGGGCAATGCCCATGCCCCCGTCTGAGCAGTCATGGCACGAGGCTATGAGTCCCTCCATGATCGCCGCATGGAGTTTGTGATAGAGCTCCCTGGCCTGCGCTGCCCTAACTTGCGGTACTTGATTGCTGACAAGATCATGCATGGCAAGATATTCCGATGCCCCCAGCTCCGGATAGGTCATGCCCACGGCATAGACGATATCGCCGGGCTTCTTGATGTCCATGGTCACGGCCTTGCGAACATCATCTATCTTACCGAGGACGGAGAAAAGGACCGTGGGCGGCACGGAGATCTTTTCTTGACCTGCCATAAAGTCGTTCTTCATGCTGTCCTTGCCCGAGATGCAGGGGACCTGATAGGCGACGGTATACTCATACAGGGCCTTGTTCGCCCTGACGAGCTGCGCGAGCTTGTACTCGCCGTCAGGGGTCTTTGCCGACTGCACCGGGTCGGGCCAGCAGAAGTTGTCCAGCCCCACCATCCTGGCAGGATCCCCACCCACAGCCACGTTGTTCCTGACTGCCTCATCGATGGCGCACGCCATCATTGGGTAGGTGTCGATGTCGCTGTAGCGGGGACATATCCCATGCGAGACCACGATCCCTTGGCAGGAGTCCAGCAGCGGCCGGAGAACAGCTGCATCTCCTGGGCCGTCCGCCTTCTCGCCTACCAGGGGTTTGATCGAGCTGCCTCCCTGGACCTCGTGGTCGTACTGGCGCACCACCCTTTCCTTGCTGCAGATGTTGAGCCGGGAAAGCATCGCTTCTAGGGTTTTGGTCAGATCCGTTGGCATTGGGAAATCAGGCTCGGGGTTTTTGGGGCGCTTCCACGTAGCCTTAAGGTCCAGGCGCGGGGCGCCGTCTTGGAAGAACGCCATGTCGAGATAGGCAACGGTCTCCCCATGCCAGAGGCAGTGAAATGCCTTGCTTTTGGTGAAGCGGCCGATCTCTGTGGCTTCTACTGCCATCTTGGCAGCAAGCGCTAAAAACTCTGCTATCTTTTCAGGTGCTACAGCCACGGTCATCCGCTCCTGGGATTCCGAAAGCAGTATCTCCCAGGGGTCGAGGCCGGGGTACTTGAGCGGCGCGCGCTCGAGATGGATCTCGCAACCGCCCGGTCCCTTGGCCATCTCACCGACTGACGAGGAGAGCCCGCCTGCCCCGTTGTCGGTAATGGCCGTGTAGAGGCCGCGATCGCGGGCCATGAGGAGGAAGTCGGTCATCCGCTTCTGGGTGATGGGGTCTCCGATCTGCACCGCGCTCGTGGGCGAGGCCTCGTGCAGCTCTTCTGAGGAGAAGGTGGCACCGTGAATCCCGTCCTTGCCAATGCGCCCCCCCACCATCACCACGAGATCATCCAGACGGGCTTCCTTAATATGCGACGGCTCGCCCTTGATCATCCGGGGCATGATCCCGCAGGTGCCGCAGTAGACCAGGGGTTTGCCCACATATCGCTTGTCAAAGACGACGCTCCCGTTGACCGTAGGGATGCCGCTCTTGTTCCCACCATGCTCCACCCCTTCTCTCACCCCCTCGAATATTCTCTTGGGGTGCAATACCCGCACTGGCAGGGGACCTTCCCAATCAGGCGGGGCAAAGCAGAAGACGTCGGTATTAAAGATCAGCTTGGCCCCCTTGCCCGTGCCAAAGGGGTCGCGGTTGACCCCCACGATGCCGGTCAAGGCACCGCCGTAGGGATCGAGCGCCGAGGGAGTGTTGTGGGTCTCCACCTTGAAGGCAAGGCTCCACTCGTTGTTGAAGGCCACCACCCCGGCGTTGTCCGTGAAGACCGAGAGACAGGGGTCTTTCTTTCCCAAAGCGCGCCTGATGGCCTCGGTGGAGCCTTTGATATATGTGTCAAAGAGGCTGTCTATCACCTCCTCCTTGCCTGTGTCATCCCTATAGGTAATGCGGGCCTGGAAGATCTTGTGCTTGCAGTGTTCGGACCAGGTCTGGGCAATGGCCTCCAGCTCCACATCGGTGATCTGCGCGCCGATGCCGATCTCTCGCCGCTTCCCTTGCACCTCCTCTTGCCTGAGGTAGCCTTGGATGGCCTTCATCTCTGCCAGGGACAGGGCCAAGAGCCGCTCCCTGCTGAGCAGGAGGAGTCCTTGGTCTTTCATCTTCAGATCAAAGCGCTCTACCCTGCCACCCTTGAGCCCCGTCACCTTGGGGACAATGATGCCCATCCCCTTTTGATGATCCCATTGCTCGTGGCTTCTGATCTCAAAGCGGTTGATCAGAGGGTTGCCGAGAAGCTCCCTGGCTATCCTTTCAGCCGCGGCCTGGGAAAGCTTTCCCTGGATCAGGTACTGGCGGGAGGTGTAGACCTTTTCTTCATCCTTTAATGTAACAGCCAGACAGGCCTCTAAGGCCTCGCGGGCAGTACGGCCCACGTTGTCCGTCACTCCGGGCAGGAGCCCCACCTCGATGACCCAGTCAAAGTTCGCTGCCAGGGCGCGATCCGCAGACCAGACCTGGGTGATGGGGTCACTGTAGGCCT
>Ga0299915_10004466_pt1 | contig 10198 bp, 9 predicted proteins | sample RVTome_13_FD_200263 | JGI IMG/M metagenome (GOLD analysis project Ga0299915, IMG submission 200263) | Soil microbial communities from uranium-contaminated site in the Upper Colorado River Basin, Wyoming, United States - RVT92D227 (version 2) ...
TTGTTGGGTTTCAAAGCAGAAGCCACTGCCGACCAAGCTTGAACCTTCCCTGCCGCTGCGGGGATCGATACGCGATAAACGATGGAACCTCTGGATCAACTCGGAGGTCGAGGGGGATTTGTCGTGAGGGAACATTTTCCCGTGCTGGGCGCGCAGAAGAAGCCGTTCAGCGGGCTTTCCTAAATTCCGGTATGAAGTCCGAAGTCCGGGTTGCGGAGACCCCCCGGGGCGATGATGATTAAAAGAGGCGCAAGATGACCGAAAAGAAGAAAACCGGACACGATGATTCCGCCGACCTGCGCAAACGGGCGGAGGAGGCGCTGCGTGAGAGCGAAGCGCGCTATAAAGAATTATGGGAAAGAGCTCCTGTGGCTTATCATGTGTTGGATCCAGACGGAAAAATCGCCAAGGTTAATCAAACAGAAGCCTCTATATTAGGCTATCAGGTCCATGAAATGGTGGGGAAGTCGATTTTTGATTTTATTTTACCGGAACAGAGAGATGAAGCGCAAAAAAGATTCTGCCAAAAAATCCAGGGATTGCCCATTCCGAGGATTGAAAATAGGATTTATCTCAAAAAGGATGGTTCGCGAATCTACGTTGTTATTGACGATTTTCTGGAGCGGGATGCCCACAAAAAAATAACTGGCATCAGGTCGACAATGACCGATATTACAGACCGCAAACGAATTGAAGAAGAACTCCTAAAGAGCGAGAAAAAATATAAAAGTCTAGTACAAACCGCAGGCTCGAGCATAGCCACAATAGACCAGCGGGGAATATTTACATTTGTCAACGAAACGCTCTGTAGAATGTGCGGCTACGCTGAGCAAGAATTGATCGGCAAGCAATTTGTTGGTTTTCTCCATCCAGATGATCGAAAAAATGCCATACAGATATTTGAGAATGCTTTCATCAATCCCATAGGAAATCCTTATATTGAATTCAGAATCATTCATAAAGATGGGCATATCGTCTATATGTGTTCAAACCCGACAGCTTTCGAATATGAAGGCCAACTTTTAGGGTTTAATGCGATTATCACAGATATCACCGAGCGCAAGCGGGCGGAAGAAGCGGTGAGAAAAAGCGAGGAAAAATTCAGGAGCTTGGCGGAAAACGTTAACTTAGGAATTTACAGGACTACCGTTGGACCTGAAGGCAAATTCCTTGAAGCCAATCCCGCCATCATTGAAATGTTTGGGTATAAAAGCAAAGAGGAATTCCTGGCTATAAACGTTTCAGACCTCTATCAAAATCCAGAAGACAGGAATAACTTCAATGATAAAATGCTCAAAGAAGGATCTGTCAGAGGCGAGGAATTGCGGCTGAAAAAGAAAGATGGAAGTCTCTTGGTCGGCTCCGAGTCAGTGGTGGCCGTTAAGGACGAGCAGGGTCATGTGAAATATTATGATGGAATTATCGACAACATCACCGAGCGTAAGCGGATAGAGGAGGCGCTGCAATTTACGCGGATTTCACTCGACAATGCAGCCGATACGATGGCGGTCATATGTCGCGATGGACGCTTCGTTGATGTCAACAAAGCCTTTTGTCGCATTGTGGGCTATTCGCGGGAGGAACTGCTCTCGATGACCGTTCATGACATAGACCCAGACTATCAAGCCGAGATGTGGTCCGGATTCTGGGAAAGACTGAAGCAAGCTGGTTCTTTGACGTTTGAATCTTGCCACCGTACGAAGGACGGGAGAGTTTTGCCCGTCGAGATCATAGCGACGTTTTTTGTACACAACAATCAAGAATATCACTGCGGATTCGCACGTGACATCACCGAGCGCAAGCGGGCGGAGGAGGCGCTGCTGAAGAGTCATGAACATTACAGCCAACTGGCTAACAGTATCACCGATATCTTTTTTGCCTTCGATAAGGACTTGAAGTATACATACTGGAATGCCGCTTCGGAAAAATTTCTAAACATATCTGCAGAAGAAGCGATTGGAAAGTCACTGTATGATGTCTTCCCGGACACGCCGCAAACCAGAATAGCTGAAAAAAAATATCGGGAAGTATTGAAAACGGGGCTATCCCAGGTTTTTGTCAATGAATACAAGATCGGGGGAAAAGACTATTATTTTGAAATTAGCGTCTATCCATCAAAAGAAGGCATTTCTGTTTTTTGTAAAGACATCACTGAGCGCAAGCGGGCGGAGGAGGTGCTCCGTAAATCTGAGTCGCAACTGCGCGCCTTATCTTTGGAGTTGTCGTTTATCGAGGAGCGCGAACGGAAGCGTTTGGCCCTGTACCTGCACGACGAGATTGGTCAATCTCTCGCCCTGCTCCGGATGAAGTTCGGCAGTCTCACCGGCATCTGGGGGTCAAAATCTAGGAAGCAGAACATTCAACAGATCCGCGACCTGCTGGAGGAGGTCATCGATCAGACGCACACGCTGACATTTGAGCTGAGTCCGCCGGTCCTCCATCAGTTAGGGCTGGAGGCGGCGATCGAGTGGGCGGGAGAAAAGATCAGCCAAGACTTCGGAATCGAGTTTATGTTCAGCGATGATGGCCGGATGAAACCGCTCGACGCCGACCTCCTGGCGCTTATGTTCCGATGTGTCCGCGAACTCATGATGAATATCGTCAAGCATGCGAAAGCGCGGAAGATGACCGTTTCGCTGACACGGAGGGAGGAGCGAGTTTTCGTATTCGTGGAGGATGATGGAGTTGGATTCGATATGTCGCTTCCCGGGAGGCAACTGAAAAGGGTCGGATTCGGCCTGTTCAGCGTCCGCGAGCGTCTTAGCGCGGTGGGAGGATCGTATGAGTTTCAGTCGGAGCCCGGCCGGGGAACGCGCATAACCTTGTCTGTCCCATTGAAAGAAGAAATGCCGTCGAGCTGAGTTTCATGAAAATTCTCTTAGCGGATGATCACAAGCTGATGAGAGAAGGTCTTCGGATGCTGCTCGAAAAGCTAAGCGGAATAACGATTGTCGGAGAGGCGGGTGACGGTATTTCGGCCGTGCGCATGGCGCGGGATCTAAAGCCCGATTTGGTGTTGATGGACATCGCCATGCCGGATCTCAACGGCATCGAAGCGACACGCCGGATCATGACCGAATCCCCGGGGGTCAAAGTGATCGCGCTCTCCATGCACGCGGATAAAAGATTCGTGAGAGGAATGTTCACGGCGGGCGCGGCGGGATATGTTCTGAAAGGGTCGGCGTTTGAAGAGGTCGCCACAGCTATTCGGACGGTGGCGGCGGGTCGGACCTACATTAGCCCGAAGATCACCGACCTAATAGTCGGGGATTATATCAAATTCCTGACCAAGCCTTCCCCCGGGAGTGAGTCGCCTCTATCGGACCGCGAGCGCGAGGTCCTCCAAATGCTGGCCGAAGGCAAAAGCAGTCGCTTGATCGCGGAACGCCTCCATGTCAGCGTGACGACGGTGGATACACACCGCAAGCACATCATGGACAAACTCGGATTCCGGACGATCGCCGAACTCACGAAGTACGCCGTTCGGGAAGGGCTGACATCTCTCGACGAGTAGCTCCGCCGTCCGCCTGTCCTTTCGCAACGGTCAGTTTTTCCTGAAACCGCTGGATCAAGATTTCCCAACCCCAAAATCCTGAGTTCCGAGGATTGTCAGAAGCGCGGCGCCAAGGGATGATAGATAAGGAAAAGAGGGTGTTTTCTCTCAAAACGTAGAAAGAAAGCGCAGGCCCAAATGTCTCTAAAAATCAGGATCCTTAGTAAAAACGTAGAGGTTCGTCGTCATCTCAAACGTATGGTTGGTCTTAATCCCGCCTGGAAAACGGTCGGCGGGACGGATTTCGATAAAGCCATAGCCGGGAGTCCTTTCAAGCGTCCGCCGGACGTCGTTATCGCGGAGATGAGCCGGCTCGACGCGGACGTGATCCCCTTAATAGCGGCCATCCGTATCAAGTTCGGCGATTCCAAAATATTGGCGGTTTCAAGTCAGTCTGATTCCCGGCTGGTTTTACGGATCATCCATGCCGGCGCCAATGGCTTTATGATCTCGGATCGGGCCTCGGAAGAGCTGATCGCCGCGATCAAGACGGTCGTCGCCGGCGGATTATACTTGAGCCCGGGCATCGCCGGACTTGCGGGGAGGCGGCCGTCCTGAAACGGAGAAGGGGAAATAGATGAGGAAACTGAAAGAATGGACGGATCAGATCAAGCGTATCGGCCGGGAGGAAAGAACATGAGCCAAGGAGAGCCCGTCAACATCCTGCTCTTGGAAGACGATCCGGCGCACGCTGAAGCCGTTCGGCGAGCGCTCAAAGCCTCCGGCATGAATGTTGTCATTCAGCCGGCCGGCACTTTGAAGGAGTACCGTAAGCTCGCGGCCGCCCATCAGCCTGATATCGCCATCCTGGACCTCAGCCTGCCGGACGGGCTGGCCGTGGAGGTCCTGATCTCTCCGCCGGAATCAGGCCCGTTCCCCATTGTAGTCATGAGCAGCCAAGGCGACGAGCAGAAGGCGGTGGAAGCGATGAAAGCCGGCGCCCTGGATTATATCGTCAAGTCCCCAGAGGCTTTTGCCGGCATGCCTCGCACCATGGAGCGTGTCCTGCAAGGATGGGCCTTACTTCAGGAGCGCAAGCGGGCGGAGGAAGAGCTGAGGAAGTCGGAAGAGCGATTCAAACTCATATTCGAATATGCGCCCGATGCCTATTATCTGAACGATTTGAAAGGAAATTTTATCGACGGCAATAAGGCCGCGGAGAAAACGACGGGCTATAAAAGGGAGGAGCTCATCGGGGGAAGCTTCCTAAAACTCAACCTGCTTTCCTTGGATCAACTTCCGAAAGCCGCGAAACTTTTATTTAAAAACGCTAGGGGGATAGCGACCGGTCCCGATGAATTTATTTTGAAGAGAAAAGCCGGCGACAAAGTTCCCGTCGAAATCAGCACGCATCCCGTAAAATTCGATAACAAAACCGTGGTTTTGGGAATCGCCAGAGACATCACCGAGCGCAAGCGGACCGAGGAGGCGCGGCGTCAGGCCGAAGTGAACTTCCGCCGGTCCATGGATGAATCCCCGCTGGGGATTCGCGTTGTGAGCGCCAAAGGCGAAATGCTCTATGCTAACCAGGCCATCTTGGACTTTTACGGCTATAAAGATATCGAGGAGCTGAGCTCGACGCCCGTAAAGAATCGATATACGCCTGAAAGTTATGCCGAATATCAATCACGAAAAAAGAAAAGAATGAACGGAGAGGATTGTTCTTCTGAATATGAATTAAGCATTATCAAGAAAACGGGCGAAATCCGTCGCCTTCGGGTCTTCAGAAAAGAAGTTTTATGGAACGGCCAAAAGCAGTTTCAGGCGATCTATCAAGACATCACCGAACAAAAAAAGACCGAGGAAAAACTCCGGGAAACCCTCAGCAGCCTGCGCAATGCTCTCGGCGGAATCGTCCAGGTTTTATCCATAGCAACTGAAAAGCGAGACCCCTACACCGCCGGGCATCAAAGACGGGTGGCGGATCTGGCCCGGGCCATCGGCCAGGAAATGGGGCTCGCTGCGGAAAGGGTGGAAGGGCTGCGTTTAGCCGGGACCATTCACGATGTCGGGAAAGTGTCTATCCCCGCCGAAATATTGAGCAAGCCGGGCTCCCTGACCGAAAACGAATTCAAGCTGATCCAAGACCATCCCAAAGTCGGCCACGATATCCTCTGCGACGTCGACTTCTCCTGGCCTATCGCCGAGATGGTTCTCCAGCATCACGAGCGGATGGATGGATCCGGATACCCGGGGGGGCTGAAAGGCAATGACATTCTTTTTGAGGCTCGGATTCTTGGCGTATCCGACGTCGTAGAGGCCATGGCATCCCATCGGCCTTACCGTCCAGCCCTGGGGATCGAGGCTGCGATGGAGGAGATCGATGAGAACAAGGGCGTCTTATACGACTCGGACGTCGTGGCGGCGTGCTTGAAGCTGTTCAGAGAAAAAAAATTCATCTTAAAGGCTTGACGTTATTCATGGGCTCTTGTAATCTCAGGCTTCAGTCCGAGTTTTGGGTTAAAGCCTATCTTGCGCGGACGGAAGCTCGCGACTACAATAAGAAAGAGCGGAAGGATTTATGAAGATAGGCAAGATCGACTACGAGACGTTCAGCCGTTTCCTGCTCGAGAGGCTGGGAAGGAAGGACAAGACGGTCCTCGTGCCGCCGATGACGGGGGTGGACGCGGGGGTCGTGGATGTCGGGGGAGGGAAGGTCCTGGTCATCGCGGAGGACCCGATCTTCACCATGCCCATGCTGCCGCTCCGGACGTTCGGCTGGTTCACCGTCCATATCGGGGCGAGCGACGTCGCGGTCATGGGCGTTAAGCCCCGTTATATGACCTATTCGCTCCTCCTGCCGCCCGAGACAAGCACGAAAGACCTCAAGACGATCTTGGATTCCATCCACAAGACGGCCGTGGAGCTGGGCATCGCCATCGTCGGCGGGCACACGGGCTACTATCCCGGGCTCACGGCGCCCATGATCGGCGGGATCACGGTCTTTGCCTTCGCCAAAAAGGGGAGCTATGTGACTCCGGCGGGCGCCCGGCCCGGGAACGCCGTCATCCTGACCAAGGGGCCGGCCATCGAGACCGCCGGGTTGCTCTCGGTTTTGCGCGAAAAAGAGCTCGCGAAGAAATACCCGAAATCGCTCATCCGGAAAGCCAAGGCCCTCTGCAAGAAGATCACGGTGGTAGAGGACGCGCTCGCGGCCATGAAGGCAGGCGGGGTCACGGCCATGCACGACGCGACCGAGGGCGGGGTCATCGGCGGGCTCTTCGAGATCGCCAACGCGAGCGGCGTCGGGATGGAAATCTACGAGAACCTGATGATCTACCCGGATGAGGTCCGGATGGTCTGCGAGGCGTTCACGATCGACCCGGTCGCGGCCATCGCAGAGGGGAGTCTTCTCATCACGGCCAGGGCGGCCTTCGTGCCGAAGATCATCCGGAGGCTCGAACGGGCGGGGATTCCGGCGTCGGTCATAGGGACCGTCACGAAGGACCCGCGCAAAAGGACCATGAAGCGGCGAGACGGAAGCGCCGTGCCTTTGGCCATCCCGAAGCAGGACCCCTTCTGGCCCGCGTTTTTCAAAGGGTTGTCTTTGTAGTCTCAGGCTTCAGCCTGAGTCGTGCTTTATTTCTCCGGCTTGGGGTGCTTGATCGATTCCCAGGCCGCGGCGAAGTCGAAGGTCTTGCCGTTGGCGTCGGCGTGGCAGTTCAGGCACCGGGCTTTGATGTCATCCGCCGAAGTGAAAGCGATGAGGCCGTTCTTGAGGGCCTCATCGTGGCTCATCATGACATTGAGCTTCTTGTAGTTGCTGCCGGGACCGTGGCAGACCTCGCAGGTGACACCTTCGGCCGCGAGTTCCGGCGCCTTCTCGGCGAGGGGAGCGTGGCACTTCAGGCACTCGGTGGACTGCTCGGGCGCGCCCGTGACGCCCGCCTTCGTCGCGCTCGCCTTGGCCGCTTCGGTCTTGAGGTTGTTAAAGGCCTGGGCGTGTTTGCTCGACTCCCAGATAGGATATTGCCGCCCCTGGCTGTTGGTCCGATGGCAGTCCTTGCATTTTCCGGCACCCACATAGGTCGGGAGGTCGGCGGCGAGGAGGATGGCCAGGCCGGCCGCGGCTGCGATGAAGGCGACGAGAGCTTGTTTGCCGTGCGTTTTCATACGTGCCGTTTCCTTTCTTCTTCGTATTCTTACGCGTAACTGTGCAATCCGGTCAGAAGATAATTGACCCCGAAATAGGTGAAGAGCGCGGCCAGAAAACCCAGGACCGCGATCAGGGCCGAACGGCGGCCCTTCCAGCCCATGACAATCCTAGTGTGGAGGTAGAGGGCGAAAACCAGCCAGGTGATGAGCGACCAGACCTCCTTCGGGTCCCAGCTCCAGTAGGTGCCCCAGGCCTTGTAGGCCCAGATCATCCCGAAGACGAGCCCGCCCAGCGTGAAGAGGGGGAAGCCGACTGCGATCGCCCGGTAGCTCATGGCATCGTTGCGCTCGGCGGCCCGCGCCGCTTCCTCGCCCTTCGGCTTGCGACCCCTGGCATCGGCGCGGAGGAAAAGGAGGCTCGAGACGAAGGCGACGGCGAAGAAGGCCTCGCCGAGAAGCGTCACCGAGACGTGGAGCCATAGCCAGTAGCTCTGGAGGGCGGGGACGAGGGGCGTCGCTTCCTTGGGCATCAGGGGCGAGGAGGCGATGGCCATCAGGGCGACGACGATGAGCATGACGTAGGGGCCCGTCTTCCGGATCTTGAACTTGCCTTCCATAAGGACGTAGGCAAGGGCGGAGGCCCAGGCCAGGAAGGAGATCGACTCGTACATGTTCGTGAACGGGGCATGTCCGCTCTTGACGGTCCTGGCGGCGAGGGCCAGGGTGTGGACGGCGAGGCCTGAAACGGCCAGCAAGAAGCCCGTTTTGGCCCACTTCTCCTTGCTAAAAAGCTGCGATCCGAAATAGACCAGCGCGGACAGGACGTAAGCCAGGAAGGCCAGGAGGAAAAACGTCGGTTCGTTCATGAGGTTCTCCTGAGGACGGCCATGATCGAGGCGAACTCTTCCTCGAAGCGGTCGCGGCCCTTGGAAGCCAGCCCGCCGGCCGAGACGGCGACGGACGGACCCTCATGAGCTTCGAGTACAAGCTTGATCTCGCGCGGCGGCCAGTAGAAGCTGAAGAAAAGGCCCAGCATCAGGAGGACGCAGCCCGTCCAGATGACAGGCGCGCCGGGGTCCGAGGCGGCCTGGAGGACGGAGAACTGGGGGGCCTGGTAAGAGGTCAGCTCAAAGGCGAGCTCCATATCGCCTGAGTCGCGGAAGTGGGTGAACTCCGGGTACTTGGCGAAGATCCAGCCGGAGAAGACGCGCGCGTCCTTTCGGTATCCTTCGACGAGGACGGCGGGGTTGTTGGGCTCCCAGGTGCGAGTCGCCGGCTCGTTGTCCGCGCCGATCACAAAGTCGGGGAGGAAGCGGACGGCGGTGATCTCCGTCCCGTCGTCCAGGGCGGCCTTCCCGCCGAGTTTGAGGCTGATGGCCTTGAGGAAGGCGGGGTCGCTTTTTTTCTTTATCCGAAGCTCGAGGAACGGGTTCTCCCAGTCCCAGCCGTAACTGCTCTGGTAGAACACGACGCCCTTGTAGCTCAGGGGATGGTTGACGGCGATGGTCCGCGTGAGGCGGGGGCCCCCCCCCTCAAAGATCGTGACTGTGCTCTTCCAGGCTTTGACGGTGCCCGTGGGATAAAATTCGGTCTCGAACTTGTCGAGGCGGAGCGAGATGGCGCGGGCCGGGACGGGGACGGTTTGACCTTCGGAAACGGAGACGTCCGACCGGTACTTGCCGAGGCCGCTGACGATGCCACCGGCCAGGATGACGAGAACGCCCAGGTGGACGATGTCCGACCCGAAGAGGCCGAGCGTATGCTTTCGGGCGCGGAGGAGAGCACGGCCGGAGTCGCTTTTCGCGGCGACGCGGAAACGCCGGCGGCCGAGCTCGGCGCGGGCGGCGGCAACGAAGGCCTCGAGGCTCGAGCGCCTCGTGAACGACTCTTTGGTCTTCAGAGACGCCAGCTCACGCGCTTCGACGGTCCAGGCGCTCCCGAAAGTCCTGAGGAGCTTAGGCGTGAGGCGCGTGAGGCTGCAGACAACGAGGTTGAGGCCGAAGAGAAGGAGCAGGCCGATGAACCAGGCCGACTGGTAGAGACGGTCGAGGTCAAGACCCGTTACGAGGCGCGAGAGGTTGCCGTAGTGGGCCTGGAATTCTGCCGGCGTCCGCTGTTGGGGGATGAGGGTGCCGAGGATGGAGGCCAGGGTGAGGACGATGAAAAGGAAGATGGCCAGCTTGACGGAACTGAAGAATCTCCAAACGGCTTTCATCGTTCAGGGTGTGGAGCGCGCGTCGGGCGTCCCCGGCGCGTCAGCGGGCCTTGCTTTTTGCCGCCTTGGTCTTGGGGTTCCGCTGTTTTTTGTCGGCGATCTTGACCAGGTCCGCGAGCGTGATACTCTCGAAGTAGTTCTTGAGGAGCATCGTGGCTTCCTTCCAGATGTCGTACGTCGCGCAGTAGGGGAGGCGTTCGCAAGCCGGCTCCTCCTCGACGCATTCGACGAGGCAGCAGGAGCCTTCGAGGGCGTGCAGGATCTCCCGGAGGTTGATCTGCGAGGGATTCTTGCCCAGGGTGTAGCCGCCGCCGGCGCCGCGGATGCTCTTGACG
>Ga0299915_10004467_pt1 | contig 10198 bp, 6 predicted proteins | sample RVTome_13_FD_200263 | JGI IMG/M metagenome (GOLD analysis project Ga0299915, IMG submission 200263) | Soil microbial communities from uranium-contaminated site in the Upper Colorado River Basin, Wyoming, United States - RVT92D227 (version 2) ...
TAGCAGGCCACAAGGACCCAATTTCAAAATGGGCAAAATGACCATAAGTACAGCAACAATAAAGGCTTATGCCAATAAACAACGAACAATGAACAACGAACGTTATTCAAAACAAACCCAATTCCCCCGCCTTACTCGGCAAAAGGAACCCAATCAAACCCAATTCCATGCCCTCAGCGCGGCCGAAGGCCCGTCCTCGAAATTCACGCCCTGTTTACATTACTCGTGCAAGATGATATGACTGTGCATCGTTTTGGCAGGGACTGGATTAGAGCTACGCTGAACCTGAGGTGCCGCCCTTAAATGTCCGATGCAATTGAAAAAGCTAAGAAATTCTTGACCGCCGAGCGGGCATTTCGATTGGGCGAACTGCTCACAGAGTCGTTTCATCCTAAGACGCGAGGGCTTTCGCAAATAGCGCAACACGACCTTAAGGCAGCGATTCGGATGCTGCAGTCGGTGGACTGGGAAATCCCGCCGGCAATGGAAAAGGTCTTTGGACAGGACGTGTTCGCCGAGTTCGTCACAGTTTTCATCAGGGCGATGAATGGCGGCAGGCGGATTTACTTTACAGGCTGTGGGGCAACGGGACGTCTGAGCATACTTCTTGAGGCGGCGTGGCGGCGGTTCTGGCGCGAACACCCCGAAGTCTCAGCGAAATTGCCGCGAATGGAAGATTGCATAATCAGCGTAATGGCAGGCGGCGATTTCGCCCTGATAAAATCGGTGGAGGGATTCGAGGATTTTCCGGACTTCGGGCGATTCCAGTTGAGGCAGGCGGGAGTCAAAGCCGGCGACGTTGTGGTTGCGATTACAGAGGGCGGGGAGACGCCGTTTGTCATCGGCACTGCATGGGAGGGACTCGACGCCGGGGCGGAGGTGTTCTTTGTATATAATAATCCGACGGATGTGCTGCGCAGGCACGTCCGGCGGTCGCGCGAGGTAATTGAGGAACCACGCATCAGGAAGCTCGATTTGACAACAGGGCCGATGGCAATCACCGGCTCGACGCGTCTGCAGGCAATGACGGCGGAACTCCTGGTCGTCGGCGCCGCATTGGAGATTGCCCTGGTTCGATTTTTGCAAGAGCACTTGTCGGAACCGGGCCGGGCTGGGCTGGGCTTGCAGGCGCACAGCGGCGGTGATTACCACCGGATGTTCGTCAATCTGCTGACCGAGCTTTCCAATTCCGCGGCTGTCCGCACTATGGCCGGCGCAACTTCGTTCGAGGAGAATATCTATCGCCGGCACGGCCTGATAACGTATATGACCGATTGGGCGATGCTGGATGTGCTGACGGATACGACGGAGCGCTCGCCGACGTTTATGCTGCCGCCCTTCCGCAAAAACGACGACAATGCGTCTCCTCGCTCCTGGGCGTTTGTCAAGGACCCGCTGCGCACAACGCAGGACGCCTGGCGCGAAATGCTGCAGCGAGAGCCTCGCGGACTGGACTGGCAAGCTGCGATTTATGAACAACTGAATGCCCCGACCGCCCTAAAGGCAAATCCGCCGCGACTGGATAACAGCGAGATATACAAATTCCAGATAGGCAACGAGCCGGACCCCTCGCGCAGCGATGCGCCGGATTCGGCGCTGGTGCTGATCGATGTCGGGGGAGAAACCTCCGATTCTGTAGGCACGGCTGCGGAGAAGTTCGGCCCGCAATACCGGAAAACCGCCGCCGTAACTATCGGAGCAACCGCAAAACCTCGCACTGGCGAAGTGTTTGGATTTGACTGTGAACTGCCGAGCTCGCCGTTGCACCTCTGGAGGCACTTGGCCGTTAAACTCGTTTTGAACACGATCTCCACGGCGACAATGGTGCGGATGGGCAGGGTTGTATGCAATGCGATGGTCTGGCTGTCGCCGAGCAATAAAAAACTCATAGACCGCGGGTCACGCCTGATATCTCAGCAGACCGGATGCAGCTACGAGCAGGCGTGCATTGAACTGCACGTGGCAATGGAGCAAGTGCAATCACGCCAGGCACGAGGCGAAGAGGTTCCGTCTCCGGTTGCATTGGCAATAGAAAAAATCGAGACAAGACGACAAAAAGGTTGAGGGCAGAGCTATGCCGTCGTCGTTCGTTCGATTCACTCCGGGTACAACAGATACCTCTTTCTAATTTGCAGAAAGGAATTGAGCGGGGCCTGCCAGCTTTCCTTGAGCTTCTCCAGTGACGATCCGGCTGTAATGGCGTTTCGCACGGCGGCGCTCCCGCACAAATTATCAAAGTGCCCCGCTCTCCACTCGAAATCGTCCGGGTACGTATGATAAATCTCGTTGACGATAAGGATACCTGTCCAATAGGGTTCAAGCACACCCCTTTGCGTTACGGTGATCCCGGCCCCATAGCATTTCTGACCTGCGTACTTTGAACCGCTCGGGGTAAAACTTGTCGGCTGAAATTGGATGCCCGCCAGATTCAGTTTGTTTAGCCGGGCGGTCAGAAGCTCGGCGTCGATACACGGGGCGCCAAACTGCAGGAACGGCATAGACGTACCCCTGCCTTCTGAAACGTTGGTTCCCTCGAGGAGACATAAGCCGGGATACACGACGGCGGTTTCAAGGCTGGTCATATTCGGAGAGGGCTTAATGAAAGTCAGGCCCGTCTGCTCATACCACATCGTGCGCCGCCAGCCCTCCATAGCCGCCACGACAAGGTCCGCTTTGACGCCGTTAGCGAGCCAGCCCTGCTCATTGAACATTTTCGCCAGCTCGCCGATGGTCATTCCGTGACGAACCGGAATCGGATACAAACCGACGAAACTCGCATATTTCGGCTCGAGGACATTGCCTTCGACCGTCAGGCCGTTTATCGGGTTGGGGCGGTCGAGGACAACGAATCGTTTGCCATTTTCAGCGGCGGCCTCCATCGCCAGGGACATTGTATAAGTGTATGTGTAAAAACGGGCGCCGACGTCCTGAATGTCGAAGACGAGAATATCAACGTCTTTGAGCATTTCCGGGGTGGGCTTGAGCGTCTTGCCGTAGAGGCTGTAAACGGGCAGACGGCCGGCCGGATCCGTTTCGCCCTCAAGTTTCTCGCCCGCCTCCGCGGTGCCGCGAATGCCATGCTCCGGGCTGAACAACGCCGTCACCGTCACGCCGCTCATCTTGTTGAATACATCGACTATGTATTGGCCGTCGCTGTCATACCCGGTGTGATTGGTTATGATGCCGATGCGTTTGCCCTGAAATAAGTGTGCGTATGAGCCGATATTATCCAACCCTGTTCTGACCGCGGCCAGACAACCCCCACGGGGCCCTGGGCCGGCACAACATACCGCAAGAATCAGCAAAACCAACGTTTTGGCCAACTTCATTTTTGCCCTTCGGTAACAACGATGACGTTCGCCGTCAAATCTTCCAGGCGGCCTCAATGCCCGTATCCAATGCGAAAGTATAACAAGATGGGCGACAATATCCAGCAGTTATGATAAAATAGCCTGCAGGTTTGGATGTTGGACGAAACTGTCAAGAAATGCCGCTGATATGAGATTAGGACAGGCTGTTAGAGTAATACTCCTGCTGTCACTGTGCGCGATGCCGGGGTGTCAACGCCCCGCGGAGAAGGTCTCCAGGGAGGCCCTGAACAGCATTGACCAGGTCGTCAGGGAGGAGATCGAGAAGGGCAGCTTCCCCGGGGCGGTGATCCTCGTTGGACAGGGGCAGGAGATTCTATATCGCCGGGCCTTCGGAGACCAGGTAACAACGCCCAGCCAGGAAGCAATGAATGAAGACACGATTTTCGATATCGCGTCGCTGACCAAGCCGGTTGCGACGGCTGCTTCGATAATGATTCTGCGCGACCGGGGAAAGCTGGACCTGAGTGACCGCGCGGGCAAATACCTTCCAGCCTTTGCCTGCGAAGGCAAAGAAAGCGCGACGATTGAGCATCTTCTGACACATACGTCCGGCCTGCCGGCTTACACCAGCGCAAGTGAATTGGAAGAGCAGTTCGCAAGTCCCTGCCCCGATAAGGTGATTGAGAAGATATGCTCGCTCAAGGCCCTGAGCAAGCCGGGCGAAGAGTTTCGATATAGCTGCCTGGGCTACATAACGCTGGCTAAAATTGTTGAAGCGGTCGGCGGGAAGAAGAACGACGTCTTTGCCGCCGAGAATATCTTCGGGCCGCTCAAGATGAACCATACTGCTTACAACCCGCCGGAGTCGTGGAGCCAGAACATAGCGGCAACGGAGGTTGTGAGTGGTCAGCCCGCCGGTGCTTGGGCGGGCCAGGCGCTTCGAGGCACGGTTCACGACCCGCTTGCCCGATTGATGGGCGGAATATCGGGCAATGCGGGTGTCTTTTCAACGGCGGATGACCTGTCAATCTACTGCCGGATGCTCTTGAACGGCGGAACCTGGGACGGCGTGCAGGTCCTCAGCGGCGAATCCGTTCGCCTGATGACCGGCGCTGTATCGCACGGCCGCGCCTGCGGCTTTGATGTGCAATCCGGCTACTCGTGGATTAAGGGTTCATACGCGCCGCAAAACACATTCTGCCACAGCGGCTACACGGGGACATCTATTGTCTGCGACCCGGCCGGCAGGATTTATGTAATTATTCTCACCAATAGGGCGCATCCCAACGACAAGGGAAGCACAAAGGCGGTTCGCACAAAGGTTGCCGACATTGTCTTTCAGACCCTCGGGCAAGCGCAGAAGAATTGAAGCTTCACCGCGACTCGTTTCCACCGACCACTACTCGCTGTGCCAGCCCGCCCGCCACAGCCAGCTTTCGGCCATCTTCTGGATGTCTGCGAAATCCATCTTCAAGCTCCTCATAAGAAACAAGTGATTGCGGAGTTATGTTTCTAAGAGCAATCGAAGGGGAAGCAATTTCGCCTGAAATGCTAATTTTGGCAACCCGTCAGCCAGTTTTCCGCAAGGAGCGCAAAGTCAACAAAATCAACTGAGCCGCTCCTCTGGAAATCCGCCCAACCACACCAGTCTGGCTCGCTACATCCGCTGGCAAGCCAGTGACCAACAAACATATCAAGGTCCGCGAGATTCACACAACAATCGACATCAAAGTCGCCATGCATAAGACATATCCAAAAATCGGGTGAATCTGCCCACCCGCGATGGACACGCAGAAGCTCAAGAGAGAATACCTCCGAATCCGCCCGACCTACGCTTGTTGTGGAAAGAAGCAAATCCAGAGAAAATAAATCAGACTCTGCCCATCCTATGCTTTTGGTATGAAGAAGCGCGTCCAGAGGAAAAGTCTCTGAATTGGCCCACCCAAAATCACCATAAACCGGCATGGACAATAGAGCAAGAAAAAGTATTGCCCTCAATAGAAATGCTGGTCTCTGCTTAACCACAAATAATTCACAAAAAAACATAAACCCTCACTCCCCACCCAGAACGAGACGAAAACCGTAATCTCGGCGAGCGCCTAGTGGCAGTGGCACGTCATACATTTTCGTATTCTGGCACCAAGACTCGCCGCTGGTCCATGCTCCGCCGCGGACACCAGCGCCAAACCCGGTCAACTCACTTATATTCCCACACATATCGTAGCAGCCGTAGTAACTCTTGGCATTGTTTCTCCCCCCCGTCCCATCAAAATAGCCAACTGGTGTCAGCCCACCATAAAAGCTGTTATAATTGCACCAATTTGGATCAATTGTATCGCGATGGAAGCCATAGATGTAGTAGTGCTCTTCAAGGGGGTCCCACGCAGCGGCCTTTTCCCACTCCTGATCTGTTGGAAGACGATACGTCACATCATCCAGAGTACTGCGCCAGGCAGCGAACGCCTTGACGTCGCTGTCGTTGTAGTAGGCGGTGACATAATGCATTGGATAGTTTTCTCTGCCTTCGACAACGGCATATGAGTAACTACCCAGACTGCCTGCGCGAAGTATTTCCATGCCGGGGGCCCAATGCTGTCCGTTCGGGTCGGCGTTGTTTAAGAACTGGCAGTAAAACTGGTTTGTAACCTCGTACTTATCAATCATAAAACTACCAACATACACCCAGTGTCCGAGGTCGGCGTTTTGATACGGGAAACCACCGGCAGGAACGAGAACCATAGGCGCCGGCCCTTTGCCGTCATCGGCGTAAACCCGGGCCTTGAAGTCCCCCACTTTGCCGGGAATATCAGCGCCTGCATCCCAGATGATATGCTTCTTGGTGCCCGGCGCGATTGACTGACCGACATCACCGCTGAAGGTTATCGCAGGGATACCCCATGTTGCGCCGCCATCAGCACTCACCAGAACCCAGATGGTGCAGGAGTCGCCATCGGCGTCTGCGAGGTCGTAGTAAATATCGACCAATTTCGAGTCATCCTCCCTTTGGTTGGCGATAACGTTACTTACCGCCGGAGCCGAATTGGCCAAGACCGTCCCGGACCAAACCACAACCAAGAGCACTGAAAAGAGAACCGTAAACCGCTTCATTTGATAACCTCCTAAAAGAAGTTCCTCATGCCAAAGAGCCAGCGAGAGAGAAAGGCAAAACGCAGCCTCCTCCAGGCTGTCGTGCACAGTATAACTGCAAAACCGCTACTATCATACCATAACCCCGCCCACTTTGCCAGGAAAAAAACGGCTGATTTCCCATATTTTATTTGTAGGATGTCCATCGCAACCATCCTGCCGGCTTACAGCTTCCCCCAAAACACCTCTCACAGCCAGTCTGCGCTCGTAGAATCGCCGATTTCCCCCTTGATCTACCCCCCCCTACCTACCTCTTTCCAAGAGTCACCGCCTAACGGCTGGTGATTTGGCTTATTGCCCTATCAGCTTCCCGGCGGACTTCCTCGTTTGAGTCCTCTAACCTCACTTTTTCGAGGGTGGGGATGACGTTCTTGTTCTTCACCTTGCCGAGCGATTCGGCGACGCACTTGCGCAGCTCTGGGTCGGGGTCTTTCAGGATAATTTCTTCGAGGGCCTCTCTGACAGTATCATCAAAAGAATATCCGCCCAGGTCCGTGATTGCGCGGGTGCGGGACGCCTTGTCGCCGATTTTGAGTGTCCGCAGCAGCTCGTCTTTCTTGTTGCGAACCTGGGCGAACAACCTGGCGTCGGCGGGGCTGACCTCGTTGCCTTTGGGCTTTACCACAACGTACTGCCGCGTGACGATGTGCGGGCGTTCAACGACAACCGGCGGGGAGACGTAGGTCGGCCAGTAGTCCTCGACCCAGATACTCGTCCCCGACCGGTACGAAGGCCAGCCCCAGAAAGAGCCGTAGTACCGGCCCCTGTCCATCCAGAGGTATCGGTCGTGGTCCAGCCATCCGTAGTAGCCACTGTGCCATCGGTAATCGGGGTAATAATGGTGCAGAAGAGTCGAATGGCCGTGGCCGAAAGACGTGCCGAAACCAACGTAGAGACGAGTGCGCGCCGAGGCTGTGCCGGGCGACAAGACCAAAACACAAAGCACAACCGCCGCGATTGATATGATTCTTAGCATCTTCATTTCAGTCCCCAAAAAATCAGGTTCCATTTTGGAGCTTCTTGCGCATCCATATCCATTAGTCGGACAATACCTATTCTGTTCAACAAATATAATAGCACATTGGCCGATATTTGTCAACAGCCCCCGCACGGCATCAAGCAAGACCTTATTGACTTCCAGTATCGGCTACTTTTGTCTCTCGCAGCACCTCAAGGCCGCAAAGGATTGACGCGGCGCTCATCAAGGAGGGCTGCTCGCCCTTTGGAACAAGCTCGATTTCGAGATCGCCGGTAACGGCTACGCCGGCGAATTGACGCACGACGGCTTTGCCGTAGCCTCCGGCCTCGCCGGCAACGTCGAAGCCGCTAAGTGCATCCTTGCCCTGCAGCTTGACGTCGAAGATGCGTTTGCCGGCCTGGGCGTTGTCAAAGTCCGCGAAGTGCAGCCGCACGGTGTATTCGCCCGGCTTATCATCCCCGGACAAGAGCGGCACAACACACCGCTTGAGTCCGCGAGCACAGGAAGTATATATCCAGGGCGCATCCGTCCCCGCAACGGGCGCATAACTGCTGCGGTCGTGGTACCCTCCATTCTCGATGAATTCCACTTTCAGCCCGAATGAGAAGCCCATTGCCGCACGGTCGCTGGGCAACCCCGGCCGAGGATAGCCGAGCCACAACGTCCCGTCCGGCCCGCGCCTGTCGCCCGGCGCGCCGAGATTTACCGCGAGACTCTGTACCGGCGTGTTGGCTCCGCCGGCGCTGTATATCCCCCATCGCTCGTAGTCGGGGCGAGGCTCCAAGGCAACCGAGCACATTATCGGGAAGAGGCAGACGCAGCCGGCGCTCGCCTCGGGCATCAGGGCAAGACCATCGGCTGGAATGGCGTTTATCCAGCAGCCCAGGCGATGCCCGGCAAAATGGCGCACGCCGCTGTCGTCGCCCAAGTCATAGTAGCTTGTGAAGCCTGATCGCATAAAGAGCATCTGCGGGCAGGCGGAGATGGCGCCGCAGTGGTGGCCGGGCCTTAGGAACTGCCAAGTCGTCTGCTCGCCGGTCAGCGGATGGGGACGCGTTTTCTGCCGGCCGGTCTTGAGCTCATAAGCCCACGGCTCCGCAACGACGGTGTCGCCGACGATAACGGGACGGTGGCGGTAGTTAGCGTCTTGGGCCCAGAGCACATCGCCGGTCTTGGCCGAGAGGGCAACCAAGCGGCGCTGCGAAAACTCGCCGGAAAGGAACTGCTTCCAATAATGGCCGTTTGCGTTGGCGCCGCACAACAGCACGACTCCATCACGATACATCGCCGTCAGCTCGCCGCCGCCTATGCCGATCCTGCTGCAATCGGTCACATCGACGGGTTTCTCCCAGAGCTTTCCGCCCGTGCGGGCGTCGAGGGCGACGGCAAGGCGCGCATCGATATTCTTCTGTGCGGCCTCAGCCTTCTTCGCGTCTTCGGCGCTCAAGCTCTGTAGATGCGTTTTGTCCTGCCGCAGCAACTCCTCTCGCTGCTCCGGGCTGATGGAGCTGTCGATGAAAAAGACCCAGCCGTCCCCGATGGCGATAGTCAGGTTGACAATGTTCCTGCCCGAATAGCTCCATAGCGGCTTGTTCTGGGCTGCATCGACGGCAAAAAGCAAATCTGAAACGCCTGTTTTCGTCATCGCGCTTCCGTAGAGAACGCCGTCAACGTAGGCGGTATATCCCCACTTGGGCCAACTCTTGTCGGGAACTGTGGGCAAATCGTAGGTCGCTCGCGTCTCGCCCGTTTCAGCGTCGAGCCTCAGGCACTTGTCCTCAACCGCGACGAAGAAGCTGTCCTGCGAAGCGGCAAGGTTACCGCATTCGGTCCCCTTTTGGCGCGTGCGCATGGCGCCCGGTATCTCCCGTCGCCACAGACAGACGCCATTATAGGAATCGTGCGCCATCACAACGTTCTCGCCCTGGATGAAGAGACGGCCATTAACAGCCAGAGGCGCCGTGGCAGCATCGTGACGATTGACCATCAGCGACGGCCCCGGCTCGCCAAACCACAGCAGACCCATCGGTCCCGCGACGATTCGGTCGTCGCTGCAGGCGGTGTTGCCGGGCTCAGCGTATTGATGCGTCCACTGGCCCGCCCCGGGCAGACGTCCTCGCCTGACCGTAGCCCAGACGCCATTGGTATGGCTGATTCGGCATCGGCCGAGTTGCAGTTGATTAAACCATTGCTCGACGTCGTACCAGGACAATTTGCCGGCTTCGCCCGGTGCGTTGGCGGGCGCGCCTAAGCAGATGACTCCGCCGGACGGCTTCAAATGCCTGACAAGCTCAGCCGCCTTCGCGGGGACCTGGCCGGTCAACAGCATACTGTCGGAGACAATCAGGTTGGCGAAGTAGTTCGAATAGGGCAGATTGGTCAGCTCCCGCTGCTCGACAACGATGCGTTCGCCATAGTGGCCCGCCGAATCCAGGGCCTGCCGGGCTATGCGCACCTTCTCCGCATCGGGTTCCACCGCGATAATTGTCAGGTCGGTTCGTCTGGCCAGCTCCCACGCCAGGCGGCCGCGCTCGGCGCCGAGAAGAAGGCAGTAACCCTTCGTAACACCGCCTTCCATAATGATTGACTCTGCTGCGGCCTGGTAAACCGCGGTCAGCTCGTCCTTGGGATAAGGATTGGCCAGCGGAGGCTCAGGCGGAAGCAACGCCGCCGTCTCAGATTCGGCGGCCGGCAGCGAAGCAAAGCAATAAATCTTGCCTGTATCGGTGCTGACGTAGAGCCGTCCGTCGGCCACAGCGAG
>Ga0299915_10004468_pt1 | contig 10197 bp, 12 predicted proteins | sample RVTome_13_FD_200263 | JGI IMG/M metagenome (GOLD analysis project Ga0299915, IMG submission 200263) | Soil microbial communities from uranium-contaminated site in the Upper Colorado River Basin, Wyoming, United States - RVT92D227 (version 2) ...
TCGATTGAAGACATTGTGTCGGTGTCGTTTGAGAAGGCTTGTTGTAGGTCGTTCAGCGAGTCTCCGTAGTATTTTTTAGCGTTGGTGAAGTCTCCCTGCCGGTAGTAGTTGCCTGCCAGGGTTTCGGCGACGCCGGACTGGACGATGAGTTCTCTTGCTTTCGCGGTGAGGATGGGGAAGCCGTTGATGGAGGTGGTTGGGTAGGCGTTGACTTGGTCCCTGAAGTTGCGCGCGTCTGCTTGGTCGGAGGAGAAGACGACGAAGCCGTCGTCGCTTCTCGTCCAGGCGCTGACCAGTTCTTTGAAACCGGCCGTGCTGTTCACGTGCTCCACGTAGATGACGTAGCTGTGAGTGACGAAGTTGGAGGCCATCAGCACCGATGGGACTGTGAAGGTTACGGTGAAGACGTGTGATTCAAAGGGCTGAATAGCGTATGGGTCGGCGATGCTTGACGTGTAGTTTACGCCCCAGTCGAAGCCGACTGTTACTTTGGAAACGTTTACTTGAACTCCGTGGTAGTCGTTGTAAACGTTCACGACGAGGATGGCGGTCGTGTTTTCCTCGTAGCCCGTGACGGACGCGCCGTAGAAATCGTCGTAACTGTTGTGCGCCATGGTATCGATCCAGTTGTAGTTCGTTATTGAAGCATGTGCGTCGCGCAGAGTGACGGCTGAGAATAGAATCAGAGTGCACAGAATAACATAGACTATACGAGTTTTTTTCATTTTTCTCAGAATCCTTTTACAGTTTACAAACTCACCCTAGTTGTTGTCTACGCTATTATAATTTTCTGAACAGCCCCAAAAGTTAACTGTTTTTTTCAGTAGTAAGGTGGCGGGGTCTCAATCAGTTCCGGGGTTTTTCACGAGCCAGTGATAAGTGATTCAGAATCAGATTCACTGTGGAAGAAGGCTTCTCTATATTAGGCAGGCAATTCATTTTCACAGTTGCTTTGAGGAATCGAAGATGCTTGGGACGGAAGAGAAAAAGTTGAAGCCGTTAGCTGATTTGGTTTCGCTCCATGGTAAGACCTGTTTGATAACGGGTTCTGCTTCAGGCATAGGCAAGGCGATGGCTTATAGATTTGCGGAAGCAGGCGCCGATTTGCAGCTGGTAGATATTGACGGTGAGAAATTGGAGACGGCACAGAGAGACCTGAGAAAGTCTGGGACAGATGTCTCAGTGTTCAAAGTTAATCTTGGTAAGAAGGAAGAGATAGACGGTTTATGGGGGAAGCTTGAGGGTAAAGAGCCTGATGTGCTTGTGAATAACGCGGGGATTTATCCGCTTAAGGATTTTTTGAAGCTTGATGAATCGTTTTTGACGCGTGTGATGAACATTAATTTGAACTCGACGTTGTGGATGTGCCAGTACATGATTAAGAACAGGGGCAAGCGTGGAGGGGTGATCATAAATATCGGTTCGGTGGAAGCGATCATGCCGTTTAAGGAGGACTTGGTGCATTACGATATTAGCAAAGTAGGCGTCATCGTACTCACGAGGGCTTTGGCTGCCGAGTACGGTAGAAGCGGTTTTAGGATTAATGTCCTTGTGCCTGGAGGCGTGATTACTCCGGGTACTAAGAGTATGGCGAAGGAGGTTTTGAAATTTAACTTGGGCGTCGTTCAATCAGGAATCGAATATCGTCAGAGGTTGCCGATGGGAAGGCTGGGTAAGCCTGATGAGGTCGCGCGGATGGCGTTGGTTCTTGCGTGTGACCTTTCAAGTTACGTGCATGGCACGTTGGTTGCGGTTGACGGAGGCTTTTTGTCAGCCTAGAAGACGATTCGTATAATGTTGACTTAGGGATAGAAGGATGCTTACGGCGCGCAAAGGCTTATGTGCCGATCTTGTGAAACAGTTTATGAAGACTTTTCTCTGAAGGAAGGAACCGTCTTGAAGGAAAATGAACTCAGACTGGTTCGTGAGCTTATCAAGAAAGTGGAAGAAGAAGCGATAGAGAACTTGCAAAGTCACTCGGCGTATCTCAACCGACAGTCTCCAGGATAAGAACGAAGCCTGAAAAACGGGGAATAATCCAGTATACCGGAACCCCAGACCTTAAAGAACTGGGGTTTGAGATCGTAGCAATAACGTTTGGAAACTTGAACCTAGACTCTAATTCTGACGTTAATGCCAGAATACAGAGAGGCAAAGATTTCTTGCGGCAACAGCCCAACGTCCTCTTCTTTTCCACTGGAAGAGGTCTCAATTCAGACCGAGTTGCTGTAACGGCACACAAAAACTATTCAGACTACACCAAGTTTGTTGGAGACCTCAAAAGCGACTGGGCAGACATAATATCGGTAACAGGTTCTTTCATGATATCTTTGGGCAGTGACAACGTCCTCAGTTCAATCACCTTCAAACACTTGGCTGTTTGTTCAGACGAGAAATGTCCGCGACAGGGAAAGCCTGACAGACTCGGAAATTCAAGCACTTCCTACAAGTAGTGCGCGCTAAGTAGTTGAAAACGTCCGATATACAACGTCGAATCTTGTTCATCGGCTTTTCTGATCCGATAGGACAACGATTCGCGAGGTGGTCTGTTACTTTTTGTTTATGCGTCGAATCTCAAACACAACGGGGTTTTCAGGATCGGGACAGGGGCAGTGACCAATGTTTTTCTCCTTTTCCCACGGGAACTCTGCGCCGAACCACACTGCATAAACATCTGGCATCACAACCGACAAGGCGCTTATGCAGATGGGGCCTTCGACTGTTCGTCCGTTGAAAACAATCTTGTCGCCGACTTTGTGTCCGAAATTGCATTTTCCTTTCACGCTTTTCACGGTCACTTCAACAACTGACATCCTCATTCACCGTCATCTTTGTTTGACGCGCCCATATTTTTCTTTTATCTTCTCGTATTCTATTTTAGCTAAGACATTTCACTTTTCGGGCTCTGCCCAACGGGATTTTCTGTCATCGCCGACTTCTTTCACAAGAATACCGTTTTTCACTCTCCGCGCTAGAAAGCTCGGAATCTTCTCTTCTTTGCCTTTGGTTGAAATGCCCTTCCTCTCCAGAGCTTTCAGAATGTCGTTCAACGTTCTCTTCTTTGGCGGTTTGAAATATCCTTCCTGAATAAGGTGAGCAAATGCACGGTTGGCTTGTCCGCCACACGTCTGAGGACCCTGTGCTCTCTTGGTCTTCTTGCTGGCTTGTATTGCGGTTTCGCATTCTTTCTTGAGTTCGTCAAAGTTGACGCCGAGGATTTCGATGTTTTCCATTTCGGTTTCGCCCAAGCCTCTTTTCGCGAATTCCTGTATGACGGGCATCTTCTCGGGGTTCAAACCAGCAAGCGTTGCCCCGACTGTTTCGACTGCGACGGCATCTCTGCCTACTAGAATAGCGTTCATGCGTGTTGTGGGCCCGGTCCAAGCATGCCAGAGGTTCGTTCCATCCATCACGGCAAGGTCGATTCCGCCGATGGCTTCATACAAATCGGCCAAAACAGTGGGCAGTTTCTTGTGGAACCTGGACTTTTTTCGGTCAGGAACGAGCCCGAACAGGTTCTTCAAGATGCTTCCTCTGTCAAAAGTGCGGAGGACATGCGTGCTCACAAGCACGTTTGGTTTGAACAGAACGTGCGACAATTGAAGGTTTTCGCCGCCGATTCGGAATTGTCTTGTTTCTGTGTCTTCTGAGAGGTTGAACGGAATCACGTTGTTAGAGAAGAGTTCCTTCCAAATTTGAAGTCTTTCAGACCCTGATCCTTGGTAGTTGTCTGATTCTGCAATGAGGATTTCTGGCGCTTTGTCGAAGGAGTTGATAATTGCCCTCACAACATCGACGGATGTATGATGTGGTCTCTTGGTGGTGAAGACTCCGACTTTTATTGTCACTCGTTTTTTCGTCGTGTTGAGGGCATTTATGCCTCCGATCATTTTCAATGCACGGTCAAGCGATAGATCTTCCTTGCCAGAAAAACGCATTATCGCGACTTTTGAACCCACGACAATTTCCCCTTTCGCAGAACAATTAGGTTGAGCTCGTCTGATAATCATAAAGGTTTCCAAGAGTGCGAGCTTTGAGGCACTGGAAGCTTGATGATAAGATCACTTGCACGTGAATCACGTAGGGGAAGACTGGCAGTCGTGAACGTAGACAGTTCATCTCAGGAGACCCTTGACTTCCTAACTAGTCTGGATTTCAAGAATTTTGCTGGGCAGTATGAAATGATGCTAGGATTTTAGCCCGTGCTATGTTATGGTGCGGCCAGATGTCCATGTTTGTATGTCTTTTCTAACGGCGTCTTCATCCAGCACCTTGATTGTCTCTGCTTTTTTCACGGCGTTTTGAGTCTTGTTATATTCGTCTATTTTCTTGTTCGTCGCCGACATCAATCCTTCGAGCCAGTGAAGCTTCTCTTTCATGCCTACGGGATCAGTTGCGAGCTTCAGCTCTTTGCCGGCAATGACTACTTTTCGGTCCCAGAAGTCCAAGCTTGACCACAGCACTTGGTCGAAGAACGTCAGCCACACGTAGGAAGGTTCGGAATCCAAAGGCAATGAAACAACACAATCTGCAGGATGAAGAGGGTCTTTCTGGATGTGAACTCTTTCGGGGTCTACGGGCTGTTTGATGTTTACCTTTCCAACAGGTTCAGCCATTTTACCTTCACACTAGAATAGGCCACTTTTCAGAGTTAAACCTTGTGATAGCGCATGTTTCTTGATGGAGAACCTTCATGATAGCGCAAGCGAGAAATCGAGCGAAAGATTCAAGTGTTATCTACTTTCAGTCAGTTACAGTGCACTGGATGTCAGTTGGGTGGATTCAAAGAGTCTTTTTGGATACAGTCAGGAACTGCGAGGTCGATATTTGGAACAGCTTGCCACACTTCCTTGGGAAGAGGTTATTAAGAGTCGCGGAGCGAGTTTCGATTCTTTGCGTAATATCCTTTTGCATACCATTGACGCTGAAGATAGGCTCGTCAACTATATCATTTCCGGAAGAACGAAAGACTGGGTCTCACTAGACTGGGATGATTTTCGCGATATGGATTCGATCAGGAAGCGTGCAGGAGAGGTGGAGTCAAAAGCCAAGGATTATATCGCGAAGATGGATTCCGCAGAGCTTGAAAGGAAAGTGGAGATGCCCAGGATAGGGATGAATAGCTTATCGGTTCGAGTGGAGGACGTTATAGTTCACGCGGCACTCGAGAATATCCATCATTTTGGGGAATTGATTGCCCTCCTTTGGCAAATGGACCTTAATCCTCCTCACATGGGATGGATAGCCTACTCGCAGAAATAGGAAATTAGCAGGTGATTCTTGGTCACATTTTTTCTTTTCAAGTGTGTGGGTGTTGAGCTGGAACCTTTATGGCGCTTGTACTTCAACGAAGCCATTGTAACTGATGCTTGCTATTGGGTTTGCATTTCGGTCACCGATCTTTATGCCTTCGCGGTCGATGAGGCTTTTGCTAGTCCTGTCATATTGGGTCTTGTACAGAATCAGGCTTGTTGACCCTATCTGCGAGGCCTGGAATATGAGGGTTACGACGGGTATTGACCCATTGAAAGTGTTGTGATAGTCACTACCGCGCGGCCCATAACATTCGGCTTTGAAGTATCGTCCGCATGTGTCGTTGTAATCGTTTTCTATGCCTGGGGCAAACTGCCAAGCGGTGTACACGGCGTTGGGGTCTACGTCTGATTCGGTTTTGTCAAAACCAGTCAAAGGCTACTCCTCCCCATTCTGGCGGCGTGTTTATCTGGGCTTTCAGGCATTTGATTATGTCTCTGTTCCATACGAGTCGGATTTCCCATCCTGCCATGCCTGTGACGTTGTTTATCCAAACTTCCACCTTGAAAGTTTGGCTTAGATTCGCGACGACATGTTCGGGTACAACCGTAACATTTGCGTAAATTTGTTCGGATACGACCGTAACATTTGTGTAAATTGGCTCAGTCACAAGTTCATTTTGGACAGCGGTCTGCGGAGATGCTTCCGTCGATTGTGCCTGACGCATAACTAGACCGGGTGAGGGCAATAATGCGACCGCTATGACGGCTAAGACGGCGATCCCAAGAATTGCCATTTTAATTATCAAAAGCTTATCCTCACTTCTCTTTCTCTCTCACTTTCTTTTATGTCTATCGAATTGTGCATCAATACTAGCAGAAAGACGTGGCATCGTGAATGAGCTGGAGCGCCGGAATGTCCAAAGTTTGGAAAACTCGGTTCCTTCGTGAAGTGTTGTCGGGAAAACTGTAATTCAACATGCGATATTATATTTGAGCGCACAGGGCAACCTTATTATCTGGACAACAGTTACAGATGAAACATTGAGAAGATGCACCAAGGATCGGCTATGTCTAGCGATATGGGTTATCCTGTTGAGATCGACATTCCTGCAAGTTACATGGGTAACTTGCTGGATTTTGTTTACCAGAAGTATCTCTGCCCGCAGAAAACCCGGTATGCCGATGTATCGAGAACGGACAGCGGGGACCAATCGTCCCTCAGCTTCGTGGTTTTGGACAAGTCTGGAAGAAAAAGGATCAAAGCGCAAATTGTAGGCGGTAGCCCGATCAGAGTTTATGCTCAAGCCCTCGGCGAAGGTGTCACCGATGGCGAGGTGACTCAGGTCAGGCAGGACGTTGTGATTGCCGTTGAGCTGTTCGAGGAAAAGGTCAACGACACGACCCTGTTTTTTGCTTGGCGAGAAGGCGAGGAAATTGTGCCTGAGCGGGTGGCGGGCAGAGAGAAGAAGTCTTTGAATCGTTTGTTTCTTGAGACTCAGATTCTGTTGTTCGTCTTGTTCATCGGTCTTGGCTTGGTTTTGTTCTATTTCCTTCCGCCTGAGCTGTTTTGGTACGCTCCAATTATTCTGATGGCGATCCAGCTTGTCTTCGTTATTTATTCGCCCAAGTTCATTGAGAGGATGGCTGACTGGCGCATAACTGAGCGCAACCCGACGATTCACCTGTTGGAGTACGGTTTGCCTTTTGAAGAACATGACAGTTTCAGAGAAAAGTTTCCGCCTGAGAAGATTGCTGAGATCAAGAAGGAAGTGTATGCGGAAACGATTGCGAAGAAGGGGGAGATCGATTGCGAGACTACTGGACGGATTTTCAAGAAGTACGGGTTTGAGTGTAAGCCTGAGAACTTGTCGACGCGAAAGGTGAACGTTTACGAGTTGGTCAAGAGGGTGGCTGACAAGTTTAGGTTTCCGATGCCGAAGATCGTTGTTGCAAACACGTTGGTTCCTAACGCGGCGGCTTCTGGTCCGAGCCCGAGTCGCGGTGTCGTTTTGATTACAACAGGGCTGTTGACGCAGTTGGAGGAAGAAGAGATAGACAGCGTGCTGGGTCATGAGTTTGGGCATTTGAAGGGTCATGACCCGCTTTTGCTTTACGGGTTGATGGGTTCGGAGTTTCTTTTCAGGTTCTACGTGATTTTGGCGTTCTTCCCGATTATTTTCTCTTCGATACTGCTTTTCATCGTGTACTTCTGGGCTATGATGACCGTGTTGTTTTTCATTGCCAAGTTTTTTGAGGCGAGGGCGGATTTGACGTCGGCGATGGTTGTTGGCAAACCGCAGGTCTTGGCGAAAGCACTGGAAGAGATTGGTTTCAAGAGGCTGCTGATCGAACGTGTGCCCTCTTATCGTATTCAAGAATGGGTGAGCCTTGACCCGCATCCACCGATTTACTTTAGAGTTCAGAGGCTGAGAAACCTCGGGGACAAAGTCAAGACAAGGTTTGCGTTTTGGCAGTCGGCGAAGGACGTGACAAGAGGCTTCTTGGATAGTTTTTAGACGGTTAAAGGCTGATTAGGATTTGGCCGTTTTCGAGTTTGATTTGATAAGTGGGCTCGGGTTCTGCTGCTGGTCCTTTGACGACGACGCCGGTTTGCACGTTGAAGACTGAGAAGTGGCAGGAACATTTGACGTTTGGCCCGTCCAGTTTGCCGTCTGTGAGCATGCATCCAGCGTGTGTGCATTTGTTGCCGATTGCATAGAAATTGCCGTTCACGTTGGCCAGGCAGATTTCTTTCTGCTCAACCTCTACGCTCTTCATTTCGCCGGGTTTGAGATCGTTCGTAGAAGCTACTTTGACGAACCCCATGATGTGGGCACCTGTGAGGTTGTCTTCAAGTTCGTGGGATAAGAGATTTTCCTTTTTGTTTCACAGTTGAAGATTTCGGTGTGTTTTTTAGAGGAAACGCGTGATCTCTGATATTCGCTTGCATTCGAGTTCTGGTTTGAAGTTTGGGTCTTTGGCTTCGCTGTATGTGTTCGAGCCCTGGCGGACTAGGAGGGTTTTCATTTTCAGAGGCCTGGCGCCTTCTAGGTCGCTGATTTCGTCGGCTACAAAGATGCATTCGTTTCCTTCGAGGGTTAGCGCCTTAAGTGTGTCGAAGTAGATGCGTTTGTCGGGTTTTCGTACTCCAACCTCGTTGGACAGGCTCATGTGTTCGAAGAATTTTGATAGGTCCAGGTTATTGATTTCTTCTCTTGTGCCCATTGAGCAGTTGGAAACGAGTGCCAGACGGTATTTTTCATGAAGTTCGGAAAGTGTGGGTGTTACGCGGTTGTACAGGATGTATGGTCTGCTGATTGCTTGTTTTCGTACGGCTTCAAGATCTTTAGCCAGGTTTGTCTGCGGGGGCATGTTCTGTTGTTTAATGAATGTTGTCCAGTATTGTGTGTAATCTTTGAATTTGCCCTGGGTGTTTCCTCTGTAGAGTTTGTCGAGAGCCGTTCTCAGCTGGTCTAGAGTGGTTGGGTGGCCGTGGTTTTTGAGGGTTGACAGCAGGTTTTTTTCGTATTTGTTCCATGTGGATTGGTGGCTGTATGCTAGGGTTCCTCCGAAGTCGAGGAGTAGGGCTTTGACGTTGAATTTGAGCATTTCACTTGTTCCTCGGGTGTCTGGTGGAGAAATGATTCAATCGCGTTTATTAAGGGGAGGCGCTTTCTATTTTGCCGCGGTAGCGTTCTGTATTCATCGGTAAGACAGAGACTCAACGCTACACACATAGAAGCAACAAAAAAAAACTGAAGGAGGAAGAAAATGACGGAGCAATCAAAGATTGTTTTCATTGGACGGAAACCAGCTATGAGCTATGTTTTGGCGATCATAACCAGTTTGTCAGCAGGCAACAGCAAAGAGATTACCTTGAAGGCTCGCGGTCAAGCTATCACGACGGCAGTCGATGTCGCCGAGATAACGAGGAGCCGCTTCCTGAAGGACCTTAAGGTTGCGAAGATCGCCATAGGCACAGAGTCGATGCCCGCACGTGAAGGCGAGAGCGGGTCAAGAATGGTTTCTACGATGGAAATAACCCTAGCAAAAGACTAAACAGACAGTAGAAAGATAGTGCTAGTGCAAGTACCCACCGGCGACAAACATCGCCTTTTCTTTATTTTTAAACAAGCATCTTGTCCTTGATCGGGTGTTTGGTTGTGTTTTGAGCTGGAAAGCAGAGGTACCCCCCTCCCCCTAGGTTTTTGGCGCGTACAGGATTGCTTAGATGGTTTTGGATGGTTCTCTGTGGGGAGCTTTTTGCGGTTTTCTCGTGTTTTTGGATGTTGTTTGGTTGCGCGTGTGAGGTTGGTAACGGTTTTGGTAACAAGAAACGGTGTGGTTTGCCAGCCCTGGATGTTGGCGCTGATTGTGAGGCTCAGAGCGACGGAGCGGTTCTATTGTGTTTGCGTGACGGACAGAGTTAAAGGCGTGTGGGATGTTTCGGCTTGTCCTATATCGTTGTGACACGCGCTATCCTCCGAGATCCGTGTGTTTGGGACAAAACTTTACCCCAACAAAGAAAACGAAGGCGCGCGCACGCGCTTCAAGCTAGCGAACGTTTTCGTAGACTGAATCAGGCATTGTTCTTGACCATGCAGTTGGGTTTTGGTACTTGAATGCTGGTGCTATGTCTTCTGTCTGCTTTTCTCTTCCGACAAGAATTTTCTTCATTTTGGACAGAAGTTTTCTGTGAGTCTCTTCGTCTCTGATTATGGTTGCAAGTATGTCCTTCAGGTCTTTTATGTCCACGTTGTAGATTTCGCGTATTTCTCTTGTCATGTATTGAAGTGTCTTCAGCTGAACCAAGATATGGTATTCTTCGCCAACAGTGCTCTCCAGGAGCATCAGCTTCTTCACCAATGACGCCAGGTTCTCTCTGGGTATCTTCTGTTCTTTAGCAATCTCTTTTGCGAGATTCTCAATTACCGTCCATGTT
>Ga0299915_10004470_pt1 | contig 10196 bp, 8 predicted proteins | sample RVTome_13_FD_200263 | JGI IMG/M metagenome (GOLD analysis project Ga0299915, IMG submission 200263) | Soil microbial communities from uranium-contaminated site in the Upper Colorado River Basin, Wyoming, United States - RVT92D227 (version 2) ...
CCTATGTAGACCATATATTATAAAAAATAATGGGGGAGGCGGCGGAGGTGTTAAACACCGCTTTTTTAAAAATCTTATATTGAAGTTTCTTGCAATCCCATCTCTCCGCCTAATTAGTTAATACAATAAACAATATAATAATATTTCGGAAAAAATTTAAAAAAATATTTCTCCTTATAAATTAGGAGAAAATTAAATTATTTTCTTGTAAGACTCTGGATCAAGTAATGAATTTATTTCTGATTTATCCTTTACTTTTATTTCAACAAGCCATCCATCGTCATAAGGATTTTTATTGATAATTTCTGGAGTATCTTCAAGTTTTTTATTTACATTCACAATTTTTCCTGAAACAGGTGCATATATCTCAGAAACAGATTTTACCGATTCAACAACACAGATTTCTTCGCCCTTTTTTACTTCTTTTCCAACTTGTGGAAGCTCAACGAAAACAATATCGGTTAGCTCAGATTGTGCATGATCTGTTATCCCAATTTTTGCATTTTCACCTGATAATTTAAGCCATTCATGTGTACCAGTATATTTCAAATTATTTCTAACTTCATCTCCCATAATAATCAGACCTGGTATTTCCATTACTATTTTAAATATTTTCTAATTCTTAGAAGCCCAATCCTTTGGAACAAATGGTGGTTTAACAACCTTTGTTTTTATAGGTTTATCTCTAACTATTATATCTAAAAAGCTACCAGGTTCACGTGAATCATAACGCACATATCCCATAGCTATACCTATGTTTAGACATGGAGATAATGTACCACTTGTTACTGCACCAATTTTCTTCCCATCTTTTTGAACCTCACAACCATGCCTTGGTATACCTTTATCCACGCATTCCAAACAAGTCAATCTATCAAAGTCACCTTTTTCTTTTTGTTTTAATATAGCTTGTTTCCCAATAAACTCATGATCCCAATGAATCGTCCAAGACAAAGTAGCTTCAAGTGGTGTTCTTCCTCCTTCAAACTCGTTACCAGCAAGGATAAAACATTTTTCCAGTCTAAGAGTATCACGGGCACCAAGACCTATAGGTTTTATACCAAATTCTTTACCTGCCTCAAGGATTTTATTAAAAACAATTTCAGCTTTTTTTGTAGGAGTAATCTGCAACTCAAAACCAAGTTCCCCAGTATATCCTGTATGAGAAATGATACATTCTACACCAGCAATTTCACCATATTGGCAACCAAAAAATTTTATATTATTCATATCAATTTTTGTCAGTTTCTGTAACACTTCACGTGAATGGGGTCCTTGTACAGCAAGAATAACAAAATCTCTTGAAACATCTACTACTTTTGCATCTAGCTTAAACTCTTTTGCTTTCTCATTTAGCCATTTTGTAACAATAATTGACATTCCTGCGTTAGGAATTATCATGTATTTATCTCCAAGATTCATGAAAATCGTATCATCAATAACAGTGCCGTTTTCACGCAGCAGAATTGTGTATTGACTTTGGTTTTCACCAATTTTTGGTACATCCGCAACTGTTGTGAGACTAAGCAATTTCATTGCATCTTTACCAGTAATCCATACATTGCTCATATGAGAAACGTCAAAAAGACCTACTGACCTTCTTACAGTTAAATGTTCTTCTTTTATTGATGAATATTGCAATGGCATTTCAAAACCTGCAAACTCTGTAAATTTTGCCCCCAATCTCTCCTGAATTTTATACAAAGGTGATTTTATTGCCATAGTTATCGACCGCCACCAGTATATTATGAATATAGTTTAAGATTTTGCCATTTTAAATTTTTTTTCTAGTAACAAATCTCGACAAAACATTTATCAAACATGAAACATAATCTGGACTTAATGAAAAATATAACGGTAGAAGGAGTTTTCAAACAAGGAGATAGAATATTTACAGAAAATCCCATCCATTGCAAAGGTATACAAGTATATAATGAAATTTTGGTAAAATACAAAGACAAAGAGTTGCGTTCATGGAATCCCTACAGAAGTAAACTAGCGGCAGCAATATTAAATGGATTTAAATTTGAAATAAAGCCTGATTCAAAAGTACTTTATCTAGGTGCTGCAACAGGTACAACCGTTAGTCATATCTCAGATATTGTAAAAGATGGAGTAATTTATTCTATAGAAAACTCACCAACTGCGATAAAACTTCTTTTAAAATTGAGTGAAAAAAGAAAAAATGTTATTCCTATTTTAGCAGATGCAAATCATCCAGATGGTTACAGTTTAATAGTACCTACTGTAGATCTAGTCTACCAAGATATTTCTCAGAGAAATCAACCTGAGATTTTTATTGAAAATGTTAACAGATTTTTAAAAGAAAATGGTAAAGGAATAATAATGGTTAAAGCAAGAAGCATAGATGTTTCTTTAAAACCGGAAAAAGTATATGATATGGTTTGCTCAAAATTAAAAGAAAATAATCTTAAAATAGTTGATAAAATAGATTTAAAACATTATGAAAAGGATCATGCCGCAATTATTATCTCTTTTTAGATTAGGACTGTTAAACAACATTAATATATAATATTATACTTAAATTAACTGTAATTAAAATAAAATAGGGAGACTATAAAAGCTTTATGCGTAAAAGATCAGCTGGAATAATTGTGTTCATAATATTATTAGAATCCTTGTTAGTTCCAACCAGTACCTCATCTGATGAATCATCTTGGTGGAGTGACGATTGGTCATATAGACAAGAGATTCTAATTCCTATAAATACAAGCTCTGAAGAAGCAAAATTTCAACCAATTGATATTTATTTAGAGTTTAATGATTCCTGCTGGGCAATAAACGAAAATGAACATTCTTTAAGAGTAATTTTTCAAGATAGCAGTGAATTTATTGAACTAGATTCACAAATCTATGATTTAAATCATTCAGATAATGAGCATATAAGTTCATGCAATCTTGTTTTTCTTATACCAGAAGAATCAGATGGAAACGAAAAATACTTTGTTTATTATGATGGTGAAAAAAAATCAAATCCAAATTATACAGATCATGTGAATCTTGATGAGTCTTATTATCAATATGAGCCCTTACAAGGATTCAAATTTGAATCAAGTTTTTATAAAGTAATTGAAGACGGTTTCATTGTTTATGCTGTTAATAAGAAAGGAACATATCTTGGGGATTCTGCTTCCCAGCAGATTACAAAGTTAAAAAAAGGTTCAAAAGAGGTAAAACCAAGTAACGGAGAGCAGATAGTATCGCTTAGTTTTGTTTATTGGTGGTTTAAAGAAGAAAAATGGTTTTCCATCACATCTGTTACTGATCTAGTATCAAATCAAATTTTTGTAGATGGAAACCTTATGGTCAAATTTGGAATTGTTTCACAATCCAGTGACAAACTTCTTAAATCAACTGTTTACTACAAATATTACTATTGTCCTACAGAAAATAAACGAATATATTCTCATGTAAAGCATGAGATTATAGATTATCCTCTACCTCTTGGAGACGATATTGATTTAGCTTTTGTAATAGTTCCTTTTGCTAGATTAAAAAGCACCAGTATTAAGGATTTAAACTTTGGTGAAATTCCACCCTACCTGCATTTTTATAATGATGAAGATAAAGTTCAAACATATGAAATGGATCAATATCCTGAAGCAGGCAAATTTCAGGAGATGATAGGAAAAAAAGATGATTATGATATAGGAAATCATAGTTGGTTTTCAGCTGATCATGGTGAAACAGGTGCAGCTCATTCAGTAATATTTGAGGCAAATAAGATAGTAAAATCTGGAACTGATGAAAGAGATGGAATGGAGCTTCAGCTTTTCGAAGCCAATACTGTACAATTACCAGGACTTGATGGTTCCTTTGCCTACTTATATGTAATGAGAAACGCGTTTGAGGAAGGCGAGCCTCTAGATGTTGAGTTACCAGAAGGATACGTGGCTGAATTTAATGCAGAGTTTTTCTCCACAGAAACAGGTGGTTATAAAGCTATAGAAAAAGAAGCAGACATCTATCAAAAACTCATTAGTTATCAACCGCACAATGAAAGTAACATTGTTGAAGGCGGTGAAGAGAAAAATAAGTATAATCTCACAACATACGTTCATTTACCATTAACCTTGTCTTCAAAACTATGGGGTATCAAAGCAGTTCTGAAAAAAACACATATATCAGCTGAATTATTTGATGAAAACAATCTTGTTGCTTATGGAAAATTAGCAAGAGTTCCTTTAACTGATGAAAAAAAAATTGATTGGAAGAATATTTCATTATTCAGAAAAATAATTTTTCCAAATTTACCCGCTGGTAAATACATTGTAAAAATATGGTTGGAAAATACACTATTAGGTGATAACCGAAAATTTATAGGATATGATATTGTTGATATACAGAAAGATACAAAAGTTCATGTATTTTGTAAACCTGAAGGAAAAATACGTGCAATAATCTACAATCAAAATAAAAAAGGTATAGAAAACGCACAGATTTCACTTTTAAAAGAAAACTTTGAAATTATTAGCAGTACAAGTGATTCTAAAGGTCGAATTTTAATTGAGGCGCCTTGTGGATTAAAAGAAAAATACATGCTTAATTTAACATATAAAGGCTTTTTAGTAAGTAGTGAAAGTATTAGACTAGGAAGAATTAGAAGATTTATTCCGATTACAAAAAAATTTAATTTTCCTGTCTATGATTTAACAATCGATTTTAAAGATTCAAAGAAAGAAAAACCAACTTTCAACATAAATTTAAGTCTTACTTCCAGTGAAATGCAAAATCCTGTTTCTCTGTACCCAGATAATCAATCAAATGGAAAATTCTATTTCAAAAATCTTTATTCGGCCAATTATACTTTATCAATAAAATATAATCAATTTGAAATAAAAGAAATGCTTCAAGTTCCAAATATTGAATCAAAGGAAATAGAATTATATGATTTCACATTTATCTTAAAGGACAATTGGAATTTTACTCCGCATCCTGCTCTTGATATAAATCTAATTTGTGATGATTTTGAAAAAATTGTTGTGATACCTGCTGAAAAGTCATCATCTGGAAATTATCTTTTTTCCAATCTATATCCTGGAAATTACATATTAAAAATTAGTTATATGGATCATCTGTTAGTAACGCCAATTATTATTCCAATAAATAGTTTGACAACAATAGTTTTTCCTGCTGAGATTAATTCAACAATTAAGGTTTTTGACTCACGAGGTAATCCTTTAAAAAATGCCAAGGTTCTAATTATTAGAACAGAAAATGAAGAAAAAAAGCAACTACAAGAGTTTACTAATGAAGAGGGCTACGTAGTATTTTCTTTACCACCAGCATCTTATGATTGTGAAATATATGCTGGTGAAGAGCTGGTTGCAAAAAGAAAAATCGATGTTTTAAATGAAAAAACATATGATATAGTCACAAAGAGCCAACCTATATATCTAAATGTGTTAATTACAATCTTTATAATATTAATTATTGTATCAATATTTGTTAGTTTTAAGAAAAAAGACAAAGGATTTTTCTTGAAATTTTTTGCAATCGGAATAATAATTATTGCTCTTTTTTCACCCTGGTGGTCTATAAATGGATCTTATGATAATCAATCGGAAACCTCAACAAACTTATTTTTAATGCCGACAAAGATGGTAACGATTTCCTCAAGTGGTAATGTCACAGCTGGAGGTATAGCCTCGCTTGATAAGACGTTTACTTTTGTACTTGATTTATTACCTATATTAATTGTCATTGGGTTTTTGTGTATAGTCACAAGCATGTTGTTAAGTAAATATAATAAAAAAAGACTTTCTCTTATTGTTTTTATTTTTGCTTTAATAATATTTATCGGCTCAATACTAATTTTTTCTTATTCAATGTCTGAGTTTGCAAAAACAACAGTTGGAAGTTTCTATGGTAATGGTCCTTTAGATATAGATATCCCTGGTGAAAAAATGTTTGTAACAATGTCTTGCAGTTGGAGTCCCAGCATTGGATTTTTTTTACTTTTAATTTCCATTATTTTTTTATCAGTTGATTTTTTATTAAATCTAAAAAAGATTTTATTTAAAAGATTTTGAAATTAAGCAATTTATTATTATAAGAAAAATTATAAAGTCTAATGATATTATAATAATAATTACCGGGAGAAAATAGTATGGTTACCAGACCAAGATCAATATATATATTGATTCTATTATGCGTTGGCATTAGTATTATTTTTTCTTTCTGGGGTGGATACTCATTACTAGTTCTTGTTCAAATACCTAGATGGGAAAGCTCAGTGGATCTTGTTTTAATCCCATTGCTTTTTTTTGGTTATTTAACTGCAACAATAGTGTGGTTTTCTTTTTCCGCTGTATTTGTTATTTTTGCTTATGGTTCGTTAAGGGGAGACAGCTGGATTTGGTCAACAGGTCTGATTATCTCAACAATTTTTTTAGTTGTACTAGGAATAATGATGGGTTCACTTATGGTAAATTCAATTCTGTTTTTAGATTTGTTTTCAGTTTCAGGATTAGTTACCACAATTTTAGCATTTATAGCAGACCTAGCTATTGTGTATTATCTTACAAGACCTGCTGCAAAAATCTACTTTGAAAGTATTGTTAAAAAATAGTTTATTTTTTTTAAATAGTAATCTCTATTTCATTTAGCATTTTGTTTATAATATAAGTTGGTGCATCGCCCAGTAAATCTTTATATTCTGAAGCTGGGATCAATTCTGATTTACTTAACTGTTGAGCATTAACTATATGTTTTTTTATCTCTTGAATGTAGACTTCTTTTATTTTTTCCTTGTTTTTATCAAATTTATTTTTGATTTCTTCTTTTTTCAAATCTGAACTTGCTGTGGTTTGTTTTTCCAATCTATTTACAATAGGGATAATAACGCTATCTATAAACTCCCCTTTTGCTAGATCAACTAAATCATCAGCAAGTTGGTATGCAAGACCTATTTCCCTGCCATAATCTGCAAATACTTTGAGAATATCTGCTGACATATCTGCTTGAAGTGCAGCACCTTTACACGCTGATGAAAACAATGAGGCTGTCTTTAGGTTTATAATTTTGTTGTAAGCTTCAAAAATCTGTGATTTTGTAGAGATATTTTTATGTTTTATACCGTTTTTATTAAAATCAACTTCATCAATTTCACCATTTACTACTTCATTCCAGGAGTCTAAATATAATCTGCTAAATTCCTTTCCGTGTTTTAATGCAATGTCAAGTCCTGTGATAAGCATTTTATGGCCAGTTAAAATAGCTTTACCAACGCCTGCTTTAACATGAAACGCAGGTTTACCTCTCCGCTCTACATCCTTATCAATTATATCATCATGAACAAGTGATGCTCCATGAGCCAGTTCTATTCCAACTGTTCCTTCCAATGATCTTTGATATTTCTCTTTTGTCTCTTTTCCTTGAGTACAAGCTTTGAATGATAAAGCAGCTAATAGCGAACGTAATCTCTTTCCGCCATTTAGAATCTCAATTATTTCTTTATCGTCAATGGTGGTTTTTATCTTTTTTTCAATATCGTTTCTGGTTGAATCAAAGAACTCATCTAGATTCATTGTTTCATTTTTAGCCAAATTAAGATCCCCCAAATAAATTGATATTCTAATTTTATGGAAAGTCTTATTATTATATCATCCTTGTTTATTTATAATACTTTTGCTTCTTTTTATAAATAACAATTTATTTATTAACATATGTTAATGATGTGGGTTTATATTAAACCTTTGTTTTCTTGAATTGAACAACAGTAGGATTATTTTCTGAAAAATTTTGCAATAACGTATATTTCTGAGCTGGTTTTACGTGATGCGGGAGGAAAATAGCGTTTAACAACTTGGAATTTTTTATTTATCTTCTTTATAAAATCCTCTAGATCTTCTCCACTAAAAACCTTGCAAACAAAATTACCATTTAATTTAAGCAAGTTTTCTGCTGTTTTAAGTGCCTGTTCACTTAAAAAAACACTTCGAGCATGATCTACAGAATAATTTCCAGATATATCAGGAGACATATCTGAAATTACTACATCCACCGCTTTATTACCAATTACAATTTTCAGTTCGTCTATAGTGGATTGTTTTGTCATATCTGCCTCTAAAAAAGTCACATCAAATAGTGGACTGATCGGTGAAATATCTATTCCTATTATGGTTCCTTTCTCCCCAACGATTTCTTTAGCAACCTGGCTCCATCCACCTGGTGCAGCCCCTAAATCGATTACCGTGTCATCTTTTTTTATGACATTAAACTTTTTTTGAATTTGTAATAATTTAAAAGAAGAGCGGGCTCTATAACCAACCCGCTTTGCCTCTTTATAAAAGTGTTCTTTCTTTTTTTCAATGTACCAACGAGTCATATAACTACAAGATGATGTCTATATCTAATCTTTCTGCAAGTTCCTTATATCTGTTTCTTATGGTAACCTCTGTTACACCTGCAACATCCGCAACCTCTCTTTGTGTTCTACGTTCACCACATAAAATAGATGCAATGTAAATAGATGCTGCCGCAACACCTGTTGGTCCTCTACCGCTAGTTAGCTCTTTATCGGCTGCATCTTTTAGAATCTCAATTGCTTTTGATTGAACATCTCCACTAAGCTTTAACTCACTGCAAAACCTTGAGATATAATCCTGTGGTGAAGTTGGCATAAGTTTGAGCCCAAGTTCCCTGGCAATGAACCTATATGTTCTACCGATTTCCTTTCTTGACACTCTAGATGAACCAGCTATTTCGTCCAACGTTCTAGGAACGTTACATTGTCTGCACGCAGCATACAATGCAGCTGCTGATACTCCTTCAATGCTTCTTCCACGGATAAGGTTTTTAAGAACAGCTTTTCTATAAATCATGGCTGCTGTTTCTCTAACGTTTCTTGGAAGCCCCATACCGGAGGCCATTCTATCTAGTTCAGATAGAGCAAATGCAAGATTTCTTTCTGTAGCATCAGAAATTCTGATCCTTCTTTGCCATTTTCTAAGTCTATATAGTTGAGCCCTATTTCTGGTTGGGATTGATTTACCATATGAATCCCTGTTTTTCCAACCTATCATTGTGGATAGACCTTTGTCGTGAATAGTATAAGTCATAGGTGCACCAACACGGGCCCTTTTTTCACGTTGATCGGAATCAAAAGCACGCCATTCAGGACCATGATCAATAAAATCTTCATCAATTACTAGCCCACAATCCTCACAAACTAGTTCTGCTCTGGAATAATCTTTTGTTAAATGTGAACTGTCACATTGTGGACATCTTGTAATTTCTTCAATACTAGGTTTTTCTTTTTTCTTTTTTGCACTCGGCATCATGTGATATTTTCTCCCTTATATCTTTTATACTTTTCGATATACTTTTAAACGACAATAAAGAACTTATTTTTATACTTTACTATGATTAAGATTTGATTAAAATTCCTAATTTTTCCATAAAATATGGAGAATTATTTAAAAATTATTACGTTAGATTTTTATTAGTTATAAAATTTTTGCCTTGTATAATTTTGGCTTTGCACGTTTATTCACTTTTGCACGTAAATTCCTATTTCTGCACGTAAATTCAATTTTTGCACAACAATTATTGTTGATCTACTGTTTCGATATGAGGTATCATTTGTTGAGCTCTTGCAAGTTCAATTCTGCTAAATTCTATTTTTACTATAGCCTTATTATTAAAAACACTTTTCACAACCATTTTTCCAATAGCTTTTCCATTTTCAATTAAAGGGTTAAAATTTTCATGACCATAAAATTCTGCCATATAGCAGGCAAAACCAGCTATACTATCTCCAGATCGAATCATAGTATCACCAGTGAATAAAACACCTTTTGCACCCAAAACAGGATACACCTTTTCAGCTATTTGTCCAATTGTAACCTTAGGTTCAGTAATTGTTAAAGGTTTTAATTCAATAGATGTTTTATTTCTTATTTTTAAAAATAAATGCCAATAATTTATTGAAACATCACGGAGACCACGATTTGTTATACCAATATATACTAAAAATCCATATTTTCTAGTGGGTTGTCCTTCATGTTGACCAGGGGGCAAATCAAAAAACCATTGATATACTTCTGGATGAATAGGATGAATACTCAATTTTGGTCTATCCCTTATATAGCTCCTAAATAGTAATAATCCGTTAACTAGACCTAAAAGTAAAGCACAAAAACCTAAGAATGTTAATAATTCTTCTGTGGTAA
>Ga0299915_10004471_pt1 | contig 10192 bp, 10 predicted proteins | sample RVTome_13_FD_200263 | JGI IMG/M metagenome (GOLD analysis project Ga0299915, IMG submission 200263) | Soil microbial communities from uranium-contaminated site in the Upper Colorado River Basin, Wyoming, United States - RVT92D227 (version 2) ...
CCAGGCTGAGACGGACGGCACCCATCCCGATGACGGGTGGCACGGCCATCGCGTGGAGCACGGGCGACAGCTCCACCGAATCGGCGTGGCAGGCGGCGCCGGTCGAGGCTGCGACCCCGTCGAGCGCCGCGAGGATGTCCGCCCCGACCCGGCCGACGAACGAGACGTTGAGGGTGTTCGGCAGGCGTTCGGTCGGGTGGCCGTTGAGGACGATGCCATCGCCGAAGCGGGAGCGCAGGCCCTCCCAGAGCAGGTCGCGCAGCCGGCGCGTTCCCTCGAGCGGACGAAGGTCGGCCGCGAGCTCGCAGGCCTTGCCGAGGGCGGCGGCCAGGAGGACGCTCTCCGTCCCGGCCCGCCGTCCGGCCTCGTGGCCAGCCCCGTGGATCAGCGGCTCGAGGGTCACGCCCCGTCGGACGTACAGCGCGCCGACGCCCTTGGGAGCGTAGAGCTTGTGCCCCGCGATCGCGAGGAGGTCGACGCCGAGCTCGTCGACGCGGGTCCGTATCTTGCCGACCGACTGGGCGGCATCGGTATGAACGAGGACGCCGTGCTCGTGTGCGATCGCGGCGATCTCCGCGATCGGCTGGATCGTCCCGACCTCGTTGTTCGCGTGCATGACGCTCACGAGGATCGTCCGGGGCGTGATGGCCCGGCGGACGTCCTCGGGGTCGACCCGGCCGGTGCGATCGACCGTCACGACGGTGACCCGGGCGCCGAGGCGCTCGAGGAAGCGGAGCGGTTCGAGAATCGCGGGGTGCTCGACCGCCGTGCTGACGATGTGGTCGCCGCGTTCCTTCAGGGCGAAGAAGACGCCCTTCAGGGCGAGGTTGTCCGCCTCGCTCCCGCCGCTCGTGAAGACGATCTCGTCGGGGCCGCAGCCGAGGAGGTCGGCGACCTGGGCGCGCGCCCGGTCGAGCAGCGTCCGCGCCGCGCGCCCGCCGGCGTGGGTCGCCGACGGGTTGGCGAACGAACCGTCAAGGAGCGGCTGCATGACCGCGGCGACCCGCGGGTCGATCGGCGTGCTCGCGTTGTAGTCGAGATAGATAGGGCGGGCGGTATCGCTCATGCCGGACGCGACCCCGTGGCGACGGGCAGCCCGGCGAGCCGCCACTCGGGGAAGCCGTCCTCGAGCCGGCGGGCGCGCCGCCCGGCGCGCCGCAGGAGCGCCACGCCCTGCGGCGCAAGCGCGCAGTAGGGGCCCCGGCAGTAGGCGACGACCTCGACGCCGGCCGGGAGCTCGGCGAGGTGCGCCTCGAGCTCCGCGAGCGGGATCGAGATGGCCCCCGCGATGTGTCCAGCTTCGTATTCCTCGACCGGCCGGAGGTCGATGACGACCGCATCGCCCGAGCGGACCCGCTCGAGCAGCTCGGTCCGGCTCACGGCCTCGACCGGCTCGCCCATGTAGGCCCGAACGGCCAGGTCAGCATCGGCGATCCGCCCGGTCGCCACGGAGCGGACCGCTGCCAGGAGCGCGTAGACGTCGTCTCCAGCCAGGCGGTAGAGGATCCGCGTCCCGTCCCGTCGCGAGACGACAAGTCCCGCGCGACGCAGCGTCTGCAGGTGCGCCGACGCCAGGCCGACCGAGATTGACGCCCGTGCCGCGAGGACTTCGACGCTGCGCTCGCCCTGGGCGAGGAGGTCGAGGAGCTCGACGCGGTGCGGGTTGGCGAGCGCGCGACCGATCCGGGCGAACTGCTCGTGCAGCACGTCCTTCGCTGCGCGATCAGAGGCGATCGCGTCCGTTCGTTTCGCTCGCACCACGTGCGCCTCCGGGCTTCGCCAGCTCTCCGTGGCTGCTATTCTACGAGTTCTTGGAATGCTTGAATAGAGCATCCGGACTACGGCGAGGTCCGCCGTGGCAGGTCGGAGAGACAGGGACCCCCCGCCGTGAACATGCTCATCGTCCTCAACGAGCCAGCCTACGGCAACGAGCGGACCTACAACGGGCTGCGCCTGGCCCTCTCGCTCGCCAAGTCCGAGGGCGTCGAGCTACGGGTCTTCCTGATGGGCGACTCGGTCACAGCGGCCAAGCCGGCCCAGAAGACCCCGGAGGGCTACTACAACCTCGAGCGGATGCTCAAGGGCCTCGCCCAGAAAGAGATCGGGATCGGCGCCTGTGGCACCTGCATCGACGCCCGCGGGATGGCCGACGAGGCTCTCGTCGAGGGCGCCCACCGCTCCTCGATGGCCGAGCTGACGACCTGGACCATCTGGGCCGACAAGGTGATCACGTTCTGATGCCTGGACGGACCGTTCTTGTCCTCGGCGGCGGAGTCGGGGGTCTCGTCACCGCCAACGAGCTCCGCCGACGGCTCGACCCGTCCGACCGCGTCGTCGTCGTCGAGCGTGAGCGACGGTTCCTCTTCCAGCCGTCGCTGCCCTGGCTGATGGTCGGCCGCCGCAGGCGCGAACAGATCGAGCGCCCGCTCCGCGAGCTCCTGGCTCCGGGCGTCGAGCTCGTCGAGGCCGAGGTCGCCTCGATCGATCCCGCGGCCCGCCGCGTCGACACGACCGCGGGAGTCTTCGCCGGCGACGCCGTCGTCGTCGCGCTCGGGGCCGAGCCGGACCGGGACGCCGTCCCCGGCTACCGCGAGGCCGCGCTCGACTTCTTCTCGCCCGAGGGAGCGGCCGCCTGCGCGCGAGCGCTGGATACGTTCGGGGGCGGCCACGTTGTCGTCACCGTGGCCGCCCTCCCGTACAAGTGCCCCGCCGCGCCCTACGAGGCAGCCCTGCTGCTCGACGACGAGCTGCGCCGCCGGGGCATCCGCGAGCGCTCCGAGATCGACGTCTACAGCCCGGAGCCCGCGCCGATGCCGGTGGCGGGCCCGGTGATGGGCGCCGCCGTCGTCGGCCTTCTCGAGGCGAGAGGGATCCGCTTCCATCCGGGGAGCCGGGTCGAGCGCTTCGAACCCGGGGGCCGCGAGGTCGTCCTGGCCGACGGGGGCCGGGTCGGGTATGACCTCCTCGCCGGCGTCCCGCCGCATCGCGCACCGGCGGTGGTTCGCGAGTCGCGGCTCGCCGGTGGCACGGGCTGGATCCCGGTCGACCGCGCGACCCTCGAGACCGGCCACGAGCGCGTGCACGCGATCGGCGACGTGACCACGATTACGCTCGCGAACGGCAAGCCACTCCCGCGCGCCGGCGCCTTCGCCCATGGCCAGGGCCTCGTGGTCGCCCGCCGGATCGCCGCGGCGCTCGCCGGCCGCCAGGCCGCGGACGCCTTCGACGGCGTCGGCTACTGCTGGGTCGAGACCGGAGCGGGACGCGCCGCGTTCGCCGACGGCGAGTTCTTCGCCGAGCCGGATCCGACGCTGGCCCTCCGCGCCCCGGGGCGGACATGGCATGCCGGCAAGGTGCTCTTCGAGCGCTCGTGGATCGGCGGCGGCCTGGAGCGGCGACTGGCACGCGCTGGTCTCGCCGTCGCCAGCCGCCTCGTCGGGGTGAAGGCGTCCAGCTGAGGCATCGCCCGCGCGGTCGGGGCCCGTCCAAACGGCTGGCTGCCGTCCGCCGGCACCCCGTCCCGGTTGCGCCGATCGGCGATCTGCCCGACTCTGCGCACATGGGAACCGTCCGCCCGCCGCGCATCCTCGTCGTCGACGACGAGGCGCCCATCCTCGACCTCGTCCGCGGCTACCTCGAACGCGACGGGTTCGATGTCGCGACGGCCGCGGACGGACCGGCCGGCCTCGCGGCCGTGCGGGCGACGAACCCGGACGTGGTGATCCTCGACGTCATGCTGCCCGGCCTTGACGGCATCGAGGTCTGTCGCCAGCTGCGCACGTTCTCCACGGCGTACGTCCTGATGCTGACCGCGCGCGGCGAGGAGATCGACCGGATCATGGGCCTTACCGTCGGCGCCGACGACTACCTGGTGAAGCCGTTCTCGCCGCGCGAGCTCGTGGCCAGGGTCAAGGCCCTGCTGCGCCGGCCGCGCGCGGACGCCGCGCCGGCCGCGGCCGGCCCGCCAGGGCTGGAGATCGACGAGGCACGGCGGGCCGTGCGCGTGGACGGCCGCCCGGTGGACGTGACAACCCTCGAGTTCGACCTCCTCGCCGTGCTCGCCCGGGATCCCGGCGTCGTCATCCGCCGCCAGGCCCTCCTCGACCGGGTCTGGGGCGTCGACTTCGTCACCGACGACCACCTGGTCGACGTTCACGTCGCGAACCTGCGCCGGAAGCTCGGCGACGACCCGGCCCACCCCCGCTTCGTGGAGACCGTTCGCGGCGTCGGCTACCGCCTCCGCGAGGCCAGCTGATGCCCCTCGCTCGTTCACTGCGCGCCCGCCTGCTGGTGGCCTTCCTCGTCGTGATCGCGGCCACGCTCGGCACGGTGGCCGTCGCCGCACTCCTCGTCGGGCCGGGCTACTTCGCCGAAGCGATGGGGCATCTTCCGGGCGACCCGATGGGCGAGGCGATGGGCACAGCCACGCAGGCGGCCTTCGAGGAGGCGATGCAGCGCGCCCTCATCGCGGCGACGGTCATCGCGATCGTCAGCGCTGCCGTGGTAAGCCTCGCCGTCGCCGCGCGGATCGCGGGGCCCATCGGGGCGCTGGCCGCGGCCGCGCGGCGGGTCGCAGGCGGCCACTACGCCGAGCGGGTGCCCGTGCCCGACCCGGATGAGCTCGGGGAGCTGGCAACGTCCTTCAACGAGATGGCGAGCTCGCTCGAGACGACCGAGCGCCGCCGGCTCCAGCTGGTCGGGGACGTGGCCCACGAGCTGCGGACCCCGCTCGCCACGCTCGACGGCTATCTCGAGGGGCTCGAGGATAGGGTGATCGAGCCGTCCGAGGAGACCTGGCGGCTGCTGCGCGCGGAGACGGGGCGGCTCACCCGGCTGGTGAACGACCTCTCCGAGCTCTGGCGGGCGGAGGCGCGCCAGCTCCCGTTGAAGATCGAGGCGTTGGATGCCGCGGCCCTGGCCGGCGAGGTGGTCGACAGGTTCCGACCTCTCGCCGCGCCGCGCGGGATCGACCTCGTCCTGCGGGCGGGCCCGGCAACGGCGCGCGCCGACCGCGACCGCGTCGCCCAGGTGCTCGCCAACTACCTCTCGAACGCGCTGCGCCATGCGCCGGACGGGTCGGTCGTCACGTTGACGGCCTCCGCTTCGGGAGGGCATGTGACGTTCGGCGTCGCGGACCTGGGGCCGGGCCTGGCCCGAGACCAGCTCGAGGCGGTCTTCGAGCGCTTCTACCGGGTTGACGCGGCGCGGAGCCGCGCATCTGGCGGGTCAGGGATCGGCCTGGCGATCGTGCGGGCGCTCACCGCGGCGATGGGCGGGCGGGCCTGGGCCGAGAGCCGGGGCCCCGGGACGGGCGCCACCTTCCTGCTGGAGCTTCCGGCCGCCTGACCGCGCCTCCCGCAGACCTCCCGGCCGCGCTCTTGACCGAAACCTGACCAATCCTTGCCGCGCCCTGCATGGAAGCTGGACGTCTCCGTGCCAGCCTGATGGCGCCGGACGGATCTCCGTTCGGCGAACGACCGCCGAGGGGACGCTCGAACGTGATGATCGGCTGGACGATGGGACTCGATGGGTGGCTCTGGATGGGCGCCTGGATCGCAGCCCTCGCCGTCATGGTCTGGCTCCTCGTGCGCACCCCCGCCAGGCGCCCCGAACGCGACGAGGCCCTCGAGGTCCTTCGCGGCCGGCTCGCCCGCGGCGAGATCACCCCCGACGAGTTCGAGCGGGCCCGGAGCCTGCTCGACACCGAGATCCCCAGGAGGAATGCCCCGTGACCACGCGTCCCGCGCGCCGGGCTGCCGCCGCGCGGCGACCCGCGCTGGTCGAACGGCTCCGACCGTTCATCTTCGCCGCCGTGGTCGTCGGCGTCCTCACGGTGGGCGCCTACCTCGCCTTCGGCGACTTCCTCAACCGAGGGGGCGGGGCGACGACCGCAGGCGCGATCGACGTCCAGAGCTCCATGGCCGGCTTCACGCCGTCGGAGATCCGGGTCAAGGCCGGGACCACCGTCACGCTGGACTGGTGGACCCAGGATGCAGCGGTTCACCTCCAGGGCGGGGTCCACACGATGATCGCGCCCGAGCTTGGCCTGAACGAGGCGCTGCCGGCGGAGGGTCGCCGAGCGGTGACCTGGCAGGTCCCCGACAGGCCCGGGACCTACGACGTCTACTGCGACTCGTGCTGCGGCGGCAAGGAGGCCCCGCAGATGCACGGCACGATCGTGATCGAGGCCTGATCGTGGCCGCATCCACCGGCGCGGTGTCCGTCCCCGCGACGCGCCTGATCTTCGGGCTGCCGCGGCCGGCCGCGATCCTCGGGGCGATGCTGCTGACGGTCGGCGTCCTGGCCGCCGGCTACGTGTTCGCCGTTCCGTTCGACACGGCGGCCTTCGGCGGGCTCACGGTGCCGACGGTGCTCGTCTCCGGCGTGGCCGATGGCTTCAACCCCTGCGCCTTCGCCCTCCTCGTCCTCTTCGCAACCTACACGCTCACGCTCGTGAACTCCGTGACGTCGGACGGCTCGCCGACCCTCGAAGCCCGGCGGCGCCTCCTCGGCGCGGGCTCGCTCTACGTCGGGGCGGTCTGGGTGACCTACTTCGTGATCGGCGTCGGCCTCCTCAGCTTCCTGGGCTGGCTGGGCCGGGACCATCTCGTCACGCGAGTGGCGGTGATCGTCGCCCTGGTGATGGCCCTCTGGATGCTCAAGGACGTGCTGCTCCCGGGCGTGGGTCCGTCGATGATCGCCCCGGCCGGCACCCACGGCCGGATGCAGCGGGCGATGGAGCGCGGCGGCCTGGCAGGGATGCTGATCGCGGGTGTCCTGGTCGGAATCTGCACCGTGCCCTGCTCGGGCGCCATCTACCTCGACATCGTGGCCGTGCTCCACGCGTCCGGCGGCGGGCTCACCGGCATCGCCCTCCTCGCCCTCTACAACATCGCCTTCATCGTGCCCCTCCTCGGGCTCCTGCTCGCGGTCAGCGACCAGCGGGTCCTGGGCAAGCTGGGGCGCTGGAACCGCTCGAACTCGCCGTGGATCAAGGTGGGCCTCGCGCTCGCCGTCATCGCCATGAGCTTCGGCCTGATGGTGTCGCTGTGAGCGACGCGGGCCTGGAGACGATCCGCTTCCCCGTTGCCGGCATGACCTGCTCGTCGTGCGTCGGGCACATCGAGCACGCCGTGCGGACCGTCGAGGGCGTCCGCCGAGTCCGCGTCGACTTCCGGCGCGAGACGGCGACCGTCAGCCGCGAGCCCGCGTTGGTGTCGAACGCGGCGCTCGCGGCGGCGGTTGCCGAGGCGGGCTACGAGGCCGATCTGGCCGCGGCCGTCCCCGTCGCGGCAGACGAGACTCGGGGCTGGCTCGCGCGATTCCTCGGCCGCTGACCATCGAAGCCACCACTGCACTTCCGAGGTGCTGCCATGACCAGACTGCCCCGCCACTGCACGGCGGTCACCGTGGTCACGGTAGCGCTCGTAGGCCTCTTCCTCGCGGCCGACATGCCCGCAGGCGTGCTGCTCGCGACGACTCCCGCGCTCGTCTGCGTCGGCCTCCATCTCGCGCTGGACCCGGGCGTACGCGACCCCCCGCTCCATCGCCGAACCCGAGAGGCGCCCCATGGCGCCGGGTCCCGCGAGGCTGATCGACCCCGGCTGCTGCATGGCCGTCGGCGTGGTCGCGCCCGCCCCGGCGGCCAGGGGCAATCGGCTTGACCAAGTCTTGAGGAAGGCTTGCGCTGTTCTGCGTTGGCATGGAGGCCCGTCGCAGCCACGCTGTCACCACCGCCGATCGCGCCCAGCGATCGTCCAGAGGAGCATGCGTCCCGATGTCCCGCAGTCACCCCACGACCGCCTCGAGCATGCAGCGCCGCGGCGGGCCCGTCGCCGCGGCCCTCGCGCGAAGCGAGGGTGCTGCCGTGGCGCCTGATCTGCCCTTCCGGCTCGCGGTCGACCGCGTGCTCGCGCAGATGGCCGCCGAACGCCGGGGTGCAGCCCGCGGGAATGGGCCGAGCGCGCCGGCGACCGCGACCGTCCTGATCTCGACGACCGTGCCCGTGGCAGGAATGACGTGCCGGTCGTGCGAGGTCCGCATCCAGCGCTACGTCGGCCGCCTTCCGAACGTCCAGCGCGTCACGGCCTCGGCGGTTCATGGCCGGGTGGAGATCGAGAGCTCGGCGCCTGTCCCCGCCGCCGCGATCGCCAAGGCGATCAACGCCGCCGGCTACGCGGTGGGCCGGACGCCGTGGCTGGAACGCGACCCCGCGGTGTGGGCCACAGCCGCGGGCGGCGTCGTCCTGGTGGCCGCCCTCGCTGTGCTCGCGCAGGTCACCGGCCTCTCGGAGCTCGCCTCGGGCGCCGGCGACCTGAGCAACGGCGGGATCGTGGTGGCGCTGCTCCTCGGGCTTGCGGCAGGGGTGTCAACCTGCATGGCGCTCGTCGGCGGCCTCGTCCTCGCGCTGTCCGCGGCGTTCCAGGCACGCCGAGCGGCCTCGGGAGCCGCCGACAACGGGCTCGGCGCGCGGATGCGGCCTGCGCTCGTGTTCGTCGCCGGCCGGATCGTGGGCTACGGGGCGCTCGGGGCTGCGCTGGGCGCCGTCGGCGCGAGCGTCACGTTGCCGCCGCAGATGACTGCCGTGCTGATGATCGCGGTGGCGGTGGTGATGACGATCCTCGGGACACGGCTCACCGGCCTGTCGCCGCGGATCGCGACCTGGTCGCCGACGCTCCCCACGGGACTCGGGCGCCAGCTCAGGCTCGGTGACGAGGCGTCCGGCGCGTACTCGGACGCGCGCGCCGCGGGCCTTGGTGCCGCCTCGTTCTTCTTGCCCTGCGGCTTCACGCAGGCCGTCCAGATCTACGCGCTCTCGACCGGGTCGCCGCTCTTCGCCGGCGCCATCATGGCGACCTTCGCGATCGGGACGGCACCCGGGCTCCTTGCCCTGGCCGGGCTCCCGGTCGTCGTGCCAGGCGGGATGCGCCCGACCATCCTCCGGCTCGTCGGGGTCGTCATCCTCGGCTTCGCGCTCGTCAACGCTGGCGCCGGCGTCCGGCTGTCGGGCATCACGCTCCCGTCGCTCGGCATCGGGACGGTGGCTGCAGCACCGCCGCCCGCGAGCGGCCTGCCGGCCGGCGGGACGCAGGCGCTCACCACGTTCCAGAACGCCTACGGGTACAGCCCGGAGAACGTCTCCATCTACGCGGGGATCCCGACGCGCTGGACAATCGAGTCGACCACCACGAGCACCTGCGCCGTCCTCCTCGCCGTCCCGAGGCTCGGCATCCAGGTCCGGCTGCACGAGGGCTCGAACACCATCGACCTGCCCGCGCTACAGCCGGGAACGCTGGCCTACTCCTGCTCGATGGGGATGTACGGGGGGTACATCACGGTCGTGGAGCGCCCGACCGGAGCGAGCGGCGAGAGTGCACCGGGCGGCTGATCCAGCCCATGATCACCCGCTGGCGTAGTTTGACCACACGTGGAACAATACTCCCCGGGAGTATACGGAGGAACCCGATGACCACGCCCCTGCCGACAATCGAGATCGTGTCCTTCCCCGTCGAGGGCATGACCTGCGCATCGTGCGTCAACCGGATCACGCGGTTCCTGCGCAAGGCCGACGGCGTCGCCGAGGCCAACGTCAACCTCGCGACCGAGACGGCGACGGTCCAGTTCGATCCCGCCCGGATCGACCTGGTCGGGCTGGCGGCCGCCGTGGAGGCGGCAGGGTACGTCGCGCGTGTCGACCGACTGGCGGGCGATGAGGCGGAAGCGGGCGCAGCCGACGAGCCCTCGTTCGCCGACCGGCACCTCGTCGACCTTCGGCGGCGGCTCATCGTCGCGACCGTCCTCACGATCCCCATCCTCGTCGGGCTGGCCCGGATGACGGTTGCCCCGGGCCTGCCCGAGCTGTTCACGGACCCCTGGTTCCAGCTTGCCCTGGCAATTCCGGTTCAGTTCTACGCCGGCTGGCCGTTCTACCGCGGCGCGCTCAACGCCCTCCGCCACCGGGCGGCGGACATGAACACGCTCGTCGCCGTGGGAACGAGCGCCGCGTTCGGGTACAGCGTGGGCGCCATCGCGTTCCCCGCCTTCTTCCGGGCGGCCGGCCTCGGTATGGAGGGTGCGCCGCTTCCCCTCTACTTCGACACGGCGACGGCGATCATCACCCTCATCCTGCTCGGGCGCTTCCTCGAGGCACGTGCCCGAAGCCACACGTCGGACGCAATCCGCAAGCTCATCG
>Ga0299915_10004473_pt1 | contig 10189 bp, 10 predicted proteins | sample RVTome_13_FD_200263 | JGI IMG/M metagenome (GOLD analysis project Ga0299915, IMG submission 200263) | Soil microbial communities from uranium-contaminated site in the Upper Colorado River Basin, Wyoming, United States - RVT92D227 (version 2) ...
TCAATTCCCTGGGACAGGAGCTTGTACAGTGCCTGGGCACCGGTGGTATATATCGCTGTTATTCGGAGTTCCTGCCCGGAGACCTTGGTGAACCTCTTGAGCACGGCTCCCGCTACTTTGAAACCCTGCGCTATCTTGTAGTAGGGCTGCCAGGTCGCCGTCACCCTCAGGGGCTGCGATATCGGACGTCTTAGATACTTAAGGACGTTCCCGGCGACGCGGAGAGCCTGTCCTATTTTCAGAAGAGGCTGCCTGACCGCCGTTATCCGAATCGCCTGAGAGAGCGCCTTCGTGATGACGCCTGTCTTGGCGATGGTGACGACCCACTCGAACAGAGGAGGCAGCGTGAAAGTGATTTCCTGCGAGATACGCTTCCAGACGCTGAAGATGTTCTCTGCTGCGACGGTGAGCCCCTGGCTAAGTTTCCGTTGAAATCCCTTGAACAGGTTGTCCTCCACATCCATTCCTTGGTCAATGCTTCTGGTGAATTTCTTCATCAGCCTGTCCGTGACGGTCAGACTCATCTCACGCCTGTCAGCGTTCTCCTTCGTGAACCGCATCCAGAAATGCTTTATCGCGTTGTTGCCGACGGTAATGGCCTGGGATATCTTCAGCATCGGCTTCTTCACGGCATAGACCGTCAAACCGCGAGCGATGACCTTCCAGAACGACCTCTTGGATATGTTGTCAGTGACGGTCAGACCCTGCTTGGACACTCCCGAGAACTTCTTCAGCAGGCGGTCGGAGACCGTCATCCCTTGCTTTGGTCTGTCCGCATTGCCTCCGAGTATCATCCAGAACTTCTTGATGAGGTTCGGTCCTTCCCCGTTCCCTTCGAGTTCCTGCCAGAAATCGAAGTAGAAGTGATACCTGAGCTGAGGGTTGAGTGTGAGACGGGCTCCAGAAACGCCAGTAACGGCATCGCCCGAGTACTCGGTCGTATCGGGTATCGCATTCTCTTTGGCGGCAGCCTTCCACGTGACGTTCGGAAAGGCCGAGTAGTCGATGTCCACCAGGAAGCCATACCACGTGTCGTCGGAGCAGGGAGAGATGACGACCGCGCCGCCATCGCCTTGTACTGTGATTCCAACCGAGGACATCTCTACGATAAGAGAATCTTCGAGGTATGTTCCGCTGTCTATCCGAACCGCGAGCACAGCGACAGAGATGTTGTTGCACCTGGCGAAGAATTTGAGTCGTATCTTGCTACCCGCATCAGCGAGGTTGTGGAAGAGACGGCCCAGGAACTCCGTGGTGCTGCTCGGGTATATGTCCAGGTATTGAGAGCCGTCGGGTGTGGTCACTGCATTTGCGACTTCATAGGTCAGGTCGCTCCCCGTCCACCCGGTGATGTTGGAAGTTCCGGGAGCGTATGACTCGAAGTCCTCGCTCTCGTAATTCTTCAGTCCCATCTCTATCTTCTGAACGAACGTTCTGAACCACTTGCTCCCGGCAAAGGACGGCCACCCGCTCACCGGAGCGGTCACGGTTATCCCCTGTGCGGGTCTGTCGGCATTGCCGAAGGTCATCGCGAGGAACTTGACCAGACGCTCAGTGACCGTCAGCTCTGCTTCGCATTTCCTGAGATGCCCTCCATCACGATTGAAGAGTTCGAGCACTTCGGCTGCCGTCAAGGGTCTCTTCCAAATCCTGAACTCGTCGAGGACTCCCGCCCAGAGATAGGGCGTCTTTCCGGTCTGGGTTCCGAAGTAGAAGGCCGACGGTGTCGTATCGGGTGTGTTGGTCGCAGCACCAGACTCGGCATCCTGGTTGAGATGACCGTCGACGTAGACGCTTATCTCGCCCGTATCCTCCCTGACGAGAGCGACGTGGGTCCACACGCCGTATACGAGGGCGCTGGTCGAATACCGTGTCCTTGTGTTAACCCCGTCAGAGTAGTACAGTCCTACCTTGTCGTTCGCATCCATGAGGACTGCTACATTGGCGTTGGAAGCAGTGGACCACACACCAGGTGCACAGAAGACCGTCTGGTCGGCACCTGCATTGATGTCGGATGCCTTTATCCAGAAGGCGAAGCTCCTGAGCTTCCTCCTGCCGAAGTCACCGTACCAGCCGGTCGACGAAGGTGCACCTTTGGATATAGAAGAGATAGCACCGTCGAACTCCCCCGCCCTGATGATTCTCCCCTCCACGTCCACTACGTCGCCTACAAGACCGTCCGACCAAGTGCCGTAAGCCATGAAGTTGACTTCTGTCAGCGATTCGACATCATCGAGCTTGTAGTGTAGAATCCTAGCGTCGGGATACGTCCTCGGTGTCACGGGAAGGCGGTTCGACGAGAGCTTGAGGATTTGATTCATCGGCTTCCATATCACCCTGACCATGACCCGGTCGAGGTAGAACGTGACCACACCCGCGCTCTCTCCCCTGAACGCCTTGACCTCGACCAGAAGGTTCGCATCCAAGAGCTTCGTGCGTGTCCAAGGGGTAGCATCCGTGAAGTCGAAGCTCTTCAGGGTGATGCTCGCGGGCTGCGACCTGTCCTCCTGCCAGTCGCTCCAGCTGCCGCCGTTGTCCCAGGACACGCGCACGTAGAGCACGGAGCCGACGGGAGAACTCACATAGAAGTCGGGAAGGACCTCCACGCTGAGTATCGACGCATCTGCCGGGATGCTGGTATCGAAGTCGTAGCCCTTCCACTCGCCAGTGACGTTGCCTCCTTGGCTCGGCGCTGCGGTCGCATAGCTCGCGTCCCTCGTAGTGCCGTATGCGTTGGAAGGGTCCGTCCAGCTATTGCTTCCGACATCCGCTGCACCGTTGAGAGCCTTACTGTCGAAGTATATCTTCCTTACACGAGGATACCACCACGACAAGTTCTGGTCGTAGAAAACGTAGCCCGTAGTGGCATCCTTGAGAAAGATTGTTCCACAGGCAATATCCTCGTTTGCGACTCCGATAGCTCCAGTGATGCTCGAACTTGCGACCGTGTTGGAACATCTGAGGAACGGACCCGTGGGCGAGTTGGATGTGAGGAAGATAATCTGCCACTTGTTCTGCGTGTCGTTGTAGTGCTCAAGGAGAAGCCAGTAGTGGTCATCAAAGTAGGTGAGCGAACAGAACCCGAGGGCATCAACATTGTTGTCCGTCATACGGTAGATGATGGTGTCGCTCTCACCTGCGAGCGCGGTGATGTCGGAGTTCGAGCGGACGTAGTACTTGAAGTCGGTTACGTTCCTGTTCCACCAGTAGAGGTACCACTTGTTGTCGTTTGGGTTGAGCCAGATATGCGGGTCGAGGGCGACCTCGGTCTCCGTCGACGTGAGGACCGTTTCTGCCAGGGTCCAGTTGATGCCATCCGTGCTCGTGTACCTCTTGATGTGCCCCGCCCAGTCCGACACGAACATATGGAGAGTGCCAGCGACGAGCGCCACAGTCGATGTACGGAAGACGGTGCCGGAATCGAATGTCACGTACCCATAGAGAGTCCATCCAGAGTCCAGGTCGTCAGTATAGAGCAGTCTGACCGCATTGCGGGTCGAAGTAGAATCGAACGCGAGATACTTTCTGTTCTGCCCGTTTATTGTGAGATTACACTCTTGGATATAGGTCGAATGAACCACGCCGAAGCCGTGGTAGTTTGTAACATCATCATGGACGGGAAACCAGTATGGTGTCAGCTGCGGAAACCACAGACCGCCCGTCACGGTCTTCTTGACGAGGTTCAACGCAGTGGTAAGAGCTTGCGTGAGCGCGAGTACGATTGGAGCAGTAATTGACTGGACGGATAGCCCTTCATCCTTGACTCTGATGCCCTCCTTGGGCCTGTCTGCATTGCCGCCGAACCTCGCCCAGAAGCTTTTCCTCGGCTGAACGAGGGCTCCAGTGGCAGAATCCTTATAGCCACCCGGCTTGACCACAATCCCCTGTGCGGGTCTTGCCGCATTACTACCGAATCTCATCCTGAAGGTCTTTCTCGGCTGGTCAAGAGAAGCCGCTGGCCATCCACCGGGCTTGACGGTGAGTCCCTGCGCCGTGAAGTTCGCCGGGTCACCTGGATATATGCGAGTGTAATACGTCACCCGCACCCAGATGACGTTCAGGGACATCGTGAAGGCCGTCGCGTCGTTTCCTTGGAAACAGGTGATACGCACCTGGAGGTTCGCGTCGTTGAGCTTGGCCCACGTCCAAGCAGTATCTGCCGTGACCTCTATCCACTTCTCGACCTCTGTCGTAGTTTCCGTCTCAGCTTCGGCCAACGTGTGGGAGCCCCAAGACGTGCCAGCATCCCAGGAAATCTCCCTGCCCATCGTGGCGATGATGCTCGTGATTGTGCTGAGCTTGTGCTTCGTGCCAATCTCGACCTTAGTGATGACCGGGCTTCCCGTCGGGGGAGTGATGCCGAACGTGGTCCATATGCCCGACTTGCTGGTGTTCTTAGCAATCATCGCAGCGGTGGCATAGTTAGTGTCATCCAAGTAGGCATTGGCCGGGTCAACCCAGTTGTTTGGCAATCCTATATCCGACGGGTTATTCGTTGTCGTTGCCATACTTCACTCCCGTCCGTGCGTCCTTGGCACAGGCCCACCACCAGGGCGGGTATTCCACCGTCGAGATGTTTCCGAGCGTGATGACCGTGAAGGGCAGATGGATGTCGATGTAGTGTTTGCCCCCTCGCCGCACGTCCACGTGAAGACCGAAGTTGAGAGGACCCGCCCATCTCGCACCGGACTGAATCATCCAGTGTCTGCCTTTTCGGACTCGCATCTGCACGGCAGACCATTGGCGTCCATAGCTATTTACGCTGGGTGGTCTATTTACTCTGAGGGACTATATACCTAACAGGAAATGCCTCGATGCCACCGCAACTAACGAAGAGCGAGAATCTGGTCGAAGGTATATGGCCGTCGTTATACGGAAGAAGTCTCGTGCGAAAGCTCGAAGGCTGCGACTATAGTGACTCCGGCGGACTGCTGGAAGTTAAGAGCAAAGTTCTTTCTCGCGGTCAGTTGGCCGAGATGAGAAGTCATCCCCGGGACTGTCGTCTAGCAATCGTTGAGAGGGATGCGCTTTTGGTGTTCAAGCTGGAACGAATAGAGGTTCTGAAAGGCAACACGACGAGCGGCAGTCATCGGATTCGGCTCATGCAGTGTCCTGCTTGCGGTTGGGTGATGAACACGGCCTACACTTTCCGTAAAACAAAAGGAAAGGGTAGATGGGAGAAGGTCGGGCACCATTGTAGCAAGTGCGGTTCTTTCTCCCACGATAGAACAATTAGTCTCTCAGAGGGATTGAATACTAGTGGAGTCACCAGTGGGGTCTAGTCCTTACAGAACTCCTCAAGCGTCTTGAACTGGAGCCCTATCACGGCGTTGAGCGGACCGTGGGGCGTCAGGTTGACCGTCCTCGTGGACTGTCTCTCGCTCGCGATGGACCAGAGGTTTATCAGCCTCGCTATGTAGTACTCGAACGCCGGGTTCATCGCGTAGGTCTCGTTGGTCCGCGGGATGTAGAAGAAGCGGTAGTGGACGGTCTGCTCCTGCGTCCATTTCGGGCTGGGCCTGAGGCTGAGGTCGAAGCCGAGCAGGCCTATCGGGTCGCAGTAGAGCGGCCTTATTGCCATGAGGTACGAGAAGGTCCCCACGTTGCCTCCATGCTCACAGGACGGTATCGTTGTTATCGACGTCAACGTCTCGCACACGTTCGGAGCGATGGCGTCGGAGAAGTGCGGGTTGCTCCAGAATATCTTGTCCTTACCCATGTGCTTCAGGGCGAACTCCACGACCTTTGGGTGAGTGGTGGTTGGCATCAGGACTCCTAGCATATGAGAGATATTCTCTCTCACGATGTCGTGGTCGAAGGACTGCATGACGATGTCCTCGGCATCCAGGACCGCGACCCACTGAGGCACCACCCCGTTCTCCATGAGGTGCTTCAGGGGCTTGTTCGTGGAGACCACGGTCCCATCGAAGTTCTTCAGCGGGGAGAGGTCCGTCTCGTACAGGCTCGGGCCGTTCGCGATGACCACGCATTTCTTCTTCTCGGCGGGAGGTATGTCCACGAAGCTCTTGGCGTCCTTGACGAAGTGCGGCAGGTTGGCCTTGAAGTTCCGCATCCACATGGGCAGGTAGTGGTGCAGGGTGTTCATCGAAACCTCGTACTCCTGCGCGAAGCCCAGGTCCGCCTCTATCTGCTTGAAGCCCTTCCCTCCCATCAGGGGGACTATGTCGAGCGTCAGCGCGTCCCCTTCGTGCAGGTTCAGGGCTTTCACGTACTGGTCCGGCACCTTGACCCTCAGGTCCTTGTCCACGATTGTGGTGAACGGCATCCTCAGTCCCCCGCGTACTTGTCGTCGGGCTCTCCCCTGATGAGAGGCATACGTCCCTGCCGGGGCGGGATGTCGGCCCACCGCTGCCGGAACTTCTCGGGCTTCATGTGCCTGCAGAAATTTGGATGGTAGACCACGCCTCCCTCCGAGCAGTTGAACGTCTCTATCCCCTGTATCCGTATGCCCTTGAGATACTGCATGAGCATCGTCCTGGATGTGAGCCATGTCAGGTTGGACCACCAGCGCTCCCCGGCCTCGACGACCTCGACCACGTCGTAGTTGTCCATGTCCGTCGGCTTGCCGAAGGCTCCTTTCTCTATGACCTCTTCCCGGGTCTTCCAAGCGTACCACATACCGAAGAGCGCTATCTCGGCAGGTCTGAGGAAGGAGGCTATCGTCACGGCGAACTCCCCGGCGTTGTCCCCCCGGTGGAATCGTGGAATACCGGTCTCCTGCTCGACCCTGAGGCAGAGGTCGTCATCTATGTTGGTAGGATTCATCCAGAGCACATCCCCCTTCCAGAGCTTCACGGTATCGGGATGCACCGTCACGGGGACCACGAGTGTCATCCTCTCCGAGTCTGCGAACCACTTCTCAAGCTCGACGTGCTCGGTCTTCTGCGTGTTGAGGGCGACCACGAAGTTGGGCCTGAAGTGGGGCAGCACCGCCGGGAGCGCCTTGTCGCAGCACACGGTCGTTATGCAGTCCATCGACTTCAGCACCTCGTAGGCCTCGGGCTGTATCGGAGCCCCTCCCAGGACCACCGCGGGCCTCCCGAACCCGAGGTCCGGCATATCCGTGATGTCCTTGAAGCTCTTCTTCATCGTGTCGAAGTTCTCCACATAATTTCTCAGCCAGAAGCGCCTCAGCTTGGCCCTCTGGTCCGTCGAGAACCCCTCAAGCTCGTCCGATGTCCAGAACGACATTCCTTTCCTCCAATGTCAGGGTATCTAATAAAATATCGCCCAATATAACTAGAACGTCCTGACTCCCGAGACGACTATCCTCATGTCCTCTGTGGACGTGTCGGCGTTGGTAATCCTGAGCCGGTCGAAATCGTGCCCCGTCACCTCCATGATGAGCCCCGCATCGACCAGCACCTTCTTTCCGGGTCCCTGGTCCTTGTACTCAAGCTCGTACCAGTAGTCTATGTCCTGAGCGCCTATCACGACGGAGTTGGCCTGTATGTCCCCGTCCGAGTGCCATACATCCAGGGAGTCGTGCGCCACGCCCATGTCAATCCTGAGCGTCGTGTACCAGTTGTTGTTGGGCCCCGTCGGCGATGGGGTCGTGTTAGCCACCACCTTCTCAAGCAGCGCCGTCTGCTTCTTGGCCTCTATGGAAGCATCGTCCTTGGTCACGAAGTCGAGAAGTTCCTTGGTTTCCATGAAGCTCTCCTTAAGGATAGACCTTTCCTTAACGTGCTAGGATGAGGGCGAAGACGAGCATACCGCCACCGGCGAGGATGGCCAGGGCCCAGGCCCACTCGATGCAGTACCCGGCCTGCGCCAGGGCGTCCTGTATGTAGCAGGGGATGTCATAGCCCTCGCAGACGCACGGGACGGCTGCCCCGGTCGCGTCCGTCATCATAACCCATTCCGTGCCGTTGCACTGGTACTTAATCAGTCCGCCGCCCGCATTACACTCGCACCTTATCTCGCCCGTCTGGTCACTTGTGCATGGCAATCCGCCACCTCCTTTCACGACTATCTTGATTGATGTCGAGTCTGAATCCACTGTCATGGCTCACCATCCAAGGCTCACACAGGCAGTGGCGTCCGAATCGCTGAATCTCTGGCATCTGAATATGAGCGTGTATGTTCCAGTCAGGAAGTTGGCAGGTGGCAGCCAGTTGAGCGTCGCCATGCCATTGGAGTCCGTCCTGAAGCAGTACGGGGAGTTCGAGTCCACAATGACCTGTCCGTTGACCACCATCTCTATGACTTCGTCATACAGGTAGGTCAGCCCCGCGGGTTCACCATTCAAGAACGTCTGCTTGACGAGTTGAACTATGCCCTGAACCCACTCGATTCCTCTGGTGGCGACGTGGTCTTCCGGTGTGACGGCGAGGATGTTCAGCTTGTAGCAGTCTATGTAACTGCCCCCGACCGTGAAGGAGATAGGTTGGTTCCATATCTCGGAAGCGCAGCCTTGCTCGGGCCAGAAATAACCCGGTGGGCCGAGTGTCCAGCCACAGACAACAGCATCATAGCAAGCTCCAGGGGTCACGCAGTGGACGGCGAAGGAGACCGGTCCCGGAAGGGTGTTGGCAGGTATAGTGCAGGTGGTGAGGACTCCCGTCGTCCCTCCTCCGAGACGGAAGGCCGGGTTCGTGTTCGGAACCCCGTTCGTGACCATGGCAGCGAACCAGGCCGCGTCGGGGATGGTCCGGTAGTGGCCGATTCCTCCTATCATCGTCCCGCCCCCGTCATCCCACACGTCATACTCGGTAAGTATCACGGTGACCGTAAATGACTCGCCGGGGAGCTTGCCGTTGAGGGAGCCGACGCCTCCTGGAATCAGGACTTCTATGCCGTAGCAATAGCCGAGTATTGTCGCCACAATGTTCAGCTCTGTGGGATTGGATTCAACGGCCAAGTATTTACACCTTCTTCTGGACGATGGTGATGATTCTCCCTTCCGCATCCCTGGTAAAGTCGACCACGTCGGTCTTATTCATCTGTGTGAGAAAGATGAAGACGGCCATGGCTCCTATGGCCACGCCGACCGCGATGTAGAGCAGGAGGTGCTCGTCCTTCATCGTGTCAACCTCATCCTGCAGTTCTCCTCGGCGACTTCTAAGACCTTCGTGACCTTGACCCTATCTCCCGGTCTCTCTTGTTCAGTTCTCAGCCAGTGTTCGGCCTGCTCCTTGGAGGATGCGTGAATGTACTTGTGCATCCCGTAGGGGAACTGGCTTTTGGAGGGCTCATCCAGAAACTCCCAGGACACCGAGTAACAGCCCCAGTGACGTTTCCTCTTCGTCTCTTCGTGCTTTTTATGCAGCAAGGCCGTGACCTCCTTCCGGGTGAGCGTACAGATAGCTGAGCATACCGACCAGGTCCCCGACCTGAGGTACCCCGATGAAGTAGACCTCCCCTCTCGCGACTATGGAGGGAATCCTGGTGACCCCGTACTTAGGAGCTATGAACTTCCGGACGTGTGGTAGGCTCGTGTCCATGTATATGAACCTGACAAGGCCGCCGAGGGTCTTCTCCGCCTCCTTGACCACCTGCCTTATGCGGTAGCACCGGCGACAGTCCGGGCTGAGGAACACTAGAACTTCCATTCGGTCGTCTCGCACGGATGAAGATGTGGGCTCCAGGGTATATCTAGTTTAGCGGGCGAAGAGCTTTCTCCGGGAGAGCGAGAGCACATAGCGGCGATGGTACAGGTCTGGCCATTTGGGCGGCTCGTGCGCAATTCCATATGTGCCGAGGGTCCATTCGTCCTCGCATAGCTTCGCGACCTCCTTGGCTAGAAGTTCCTTGATTTTCGGCGATTCCGGGTTATGCCTGTCGGTGCCCTGCAGGTGTAGCGAGAGAAACTCGTCGTGCTCCTTGGCCTTGAAGCAGTACACCGCGTTCGAGAACCCACTTCCGATACAGGAGAGCCCTCCCCTAATCATCAGCTGCCTGATGTCGGAAGAGGACGGACAGGTCGAGTCCTGGTGCGGGTGCACATGGAAAGCATAGGCGACTTTCTGATTCTTGTGCATACACGGGTTGCCCATCAGCAGCGAGCAGGAGTCCCCTCTGCACCTGCCCACCATCTTCCCGTCGGCGCATACCTGGAAGCCTCTCTCCCGGTTATCCTCCTTGGCCTTGTCGCACATCTCCTCCATCAGCGGGATGTGCTTCTTCAGAAGCTCACGCAGCCTGCGCTCGCCGATAGCTCTCATCC
>Ga0299915_10004474_pt1 | contig 10189 bp, 9 predicted proteins | sample RVTome_13_FD_200263 | JGI IMG/M metagenome (GOLD analysis project Ga0299915, IMG submission 200263) | Soil microbial communities from uranium-contaminated site in the Upper Colorado River Basin, Wyoming, United States - RVT92D227 (version 2) ...
CGGAGGCGGCGTCATCCGGCCGGGTGGCCTGCTGGGGGGCGGCGTCAAACCGTGCGGCGGCTTGCCCTGGGTGCCGAACGGATCGCCCTTCGGCTCGACGGGCGGTGCCTTGTCACCGAAGACGATCGGCAGATCCTGCTCGCTGCGCTGAGCCGGGTCCTTGCGCACGAGCGCCGGCACGCGCGTCCGCTCGGTCATCACGTAGTACTCGACCTCGCCCTTCGGCGGATTTGCCGGATCGAGCTCGGTCCCCTCGGGGAGGATGCCCGGCTTCTCGATCTTGTAGAGCGCGAGCGTGCCGAGCACCGCGCCGGTCGCGTCCTTGTAGGTCATCTTCACCACGAGCGCGAGCGAGCCGACCTTGACCGTCAGCGAGTACTCGGTCGGCTTCAGGTTGTTCACGTTGTCGATGAACGTCGCGAGCGGCTGGTTCGGCTTCTTCGTGTCGGCGTCGCCCCACGTCTTCACCTGCTTCTCGTCGACGCCGGTGAGCGCACGCACGCCGATCTTCTTGCGACCGTTCCAGTCGATCTCGACGTTCTCGACCTTCGTGGCATCGAAGCCGCGCGCGTCGGTGAGCTGCAAGCTCGACTCGCCGATCTCGAGGCCGGCGACGATGTCCTTCGACAGCACGTAGGCAGTGCCGCTCTGCTGATCGAGGACGTAGCGATCGCTGCCGCCGTACACCGAGCCACCGAGGAGGAAGCTGCGAGCGCCGTCCTTGAACTTGATGGTCACCGTGGTCGTCACGGGGACGAGCTTGGAGTCCTTGTTCTTCGGGTCACTCGGCACCTCGAGCTTGTAGTCCTTCTTCTGTGCCTCGGTCGGGGATCCGAGGTCGCGGATCGCGCGTGCCTCGGTGAAGCCCTTGACGATCTTGTCCCCGCCATCACCGAGCGGGAACTCGCGCTTCTTGATGACGTCTTCCATGACGACCGGCGGTGGTGGGGGCGGCGTCGCTGCACTGCCGCTGCCCGCCGCGCTACCTGCCGCGACCGCGCTACCGCTACCCGCGCTGCCGCTGCCGGCGGCCTTCGCCGCGCTGCCGCTACCCGCTGCAGGTGGCTTCGCCGCGCTGCCCGCCGCTGCGACCGCGCTGCCGCTGCCGGCGGCCGGTGGCTTCGCCGCGCCGCTGCCCGCCGCGCTGCCGCTGCCCGGACCCGGGTCCGCGGGCTTCACGTCCTTGGGATCGGGCGCCTTCGGCTTCTTGTCGATCGTCGTCTCGACGCCCCACCAGTACGCGCTCGCGCCATCCGTCTTGCGCTCGAGACGAACCGTCTTCTTCTCGGACTTGTACTCGATCGACACCAGATCGGCGTCGGTCTTGTTCCACAGGACGACGTCGCCGATGTTCGGCTTGACCGTCTTGTCGCGAGTCCACGTCCGGTACCCGTAGATCAACATCACGGCGAGCAACACGCCGTGGATCAGCGCGCTCTTCATGGCGTCACCTCCGTCTTCTTCGTGCCCCGTCTGCGACGCGAGAACATCGTCCCTGCGAGCCCGAGGCCCAGGACGACGAACGGCACGCCGATCACCGTCAGCGTGAACCAGGCCGCGTCCTCGTTCTTCGTGTGCTCGATCGGCTTGTCTTCCTCGGACTGGATCTCGCCCGAGAACACTTCCTCGCCGCCGAGCCAGCGCACCGAGTCATCGAGCAGCGGACCGGAGATCAGCACGACCGACGGCGCCCCTCCCCGACCCTGCACGAGCGCATCGGCGAACAGATCCGAATCCGCGAACACGAGCGCTCGGTAGCCGTCCTTGTCGCCCACCTTCGGGCCTTCGATCGCGGCTCCGATGTTCCAGCGCTGCTTCTTCTCGCTCGCGGCATCGAACGTGAAGTTGTTGTTGAAGTCGAGCCAGCTCGACTCCATCGAGCGCAGCGTGATCGTCTTCTTCGGTGCGTCCTTCACGGTGAACGGGACGTCCTCGAGCGCGCCGGCGTCGATCAGGATCAGGCCCTTGTCGACCGAGCGAGACAGCGCGGTGGTCGACGCGTGCGCCGAGAACTGCGTCGTGATCGCGAACCGGCGGTCGGCCGGCGTCCCGCGCTGCGGCAGGTACGCCACGTCGTCGGTGAGGTCGCCCGGGTTCATCTTCAGGCCGAACCGGCCCTCGAGCTGGCCCAGGCCCGGGTCCGACTTCGGATCGAGCGCGATCAGCACCCGCCCACCCTTCAAGAGATAGCGATCGAGCGCGGCCCACTCGGCCGGCTGGAGCGGCACGGTCGGCGCGATCAGGACGACGAGCGTCGCGTCATCGGGGACATCCTTCGCGAGATCGATGAGCCCGAGGTCCTTGATCTCGTAGTTGAGCTCGCCGAGCCGCTGCTTGAACTTCGTCGTGCGGCGCTCGGGCACTCGACCCTTGAGCTCGGGCGGGATCGACTCGGGGTCGTTCATCTCGCCGTGACCGGTCATCACGTAGGCCTTGCGCTTCTCGCGCGCGAGCTTCATCAGCTCCTTGTTCACCTTCGAATCGAGCGTGCGCAAAGTCGGGCTCTTGCGCAGCACGTCCGGATCCTCGAGCTCCTTCGCCGGGATCTCGATCGTGAAGAACTTCTCCTTCGTGTCCTTGCCGCGCGCGAGGACGATCGCGCCGTCCTTGCCGACCTTGTACTTCGCCGCGAGGTCGGCATCGACCATCCGGTCGTGCACCGAGAGCTCGACCTTGCCGGTATCCGAGGCGAGGCTCTCGAAGTAGCTGGCGACGTGCTCCTTCGCCTCGTTGGCCGCCGGGAAGAACAGGTAGACCCGGATCGAATCCGAGAACGAGCGAGCGATGTTCTGCGTCGACTCGCCGGGCCGCGACGTCTTGAAGTGGCTGACGTCGCGCTGGATGTTGCGCTCCTTCGCGACCTGGCAGGTCACCATCAGGAGCGCCATCGCGAACGCGATCGAGAGCCCGGACCAGCTGACATCGCGGGCGCGGTAGTAGTCCACGGTCGCCTCTTCACGATCGGCGCCCTGGAGATCGAACGCCGTGCGCAGCGCGCTGCCGAGCGCGATCTCGATCATCAGCACGGGCACGAGCGACGCGACCATGACGACCGCCCACAGCACCGTCAGCGCGCCCTTGGCGTGCGGCCCCTGCAGCGAGCTCGGTCCCCAGCTCGTCGTCATCGCGTACATCACCAGCGCGAGCACCGTCGCGACGTGGCAGACGAGCAACATGCGCTCGATGCGCCGCCGCGAGCCGTGCGTGCTCGTCGTGGTCCAGCCGCGTGCGGCGGTGATGAGGAACACGATCGCGACGCCGACCCCGGTCAGCACGACGCGGATGCTCGGGGTAGGCGCCAGGCGCTCTCCGACGAACACCAGCAGCAGGCCGAACCCGAAGATGATCGACAGCCAGAATGGAGAAGCTGTTCTCATTGCCATCGCTTTGCCTCCAGCGTCTTCACCGAGAGCAACAGGAAGAAGTACGTCACGGCTATGTAGTAGACGACGTCCTTCAGGTTCAGCACCCCACGCATGAAGCCGGTCTGGAAGTGGATCCACCACATGTCGAGGTCGGCGAACACCTCGCGCGGCGTGCCTTCGAGCTTCTTCGCGAACTGGAACAGCAGGACCATCACGATCAACATCACGAGCGCGATGACACCTGCCACGAGCTGATGCTTCGCGAGCGAGCTGGCGAACATGCCGATCGCGAGGGCGGTCCCACCGACGAGCAGCAACCCCAGGTAGCCGACGAAGATCTGGGTGAACGTGATCTTGTTCCCCATCTTGAGCATCAGCGGGATGTAGAGCGACAACCCGAGGAGGATCGCGAGGAACGTCAGCGCGGCGAAGAACTTGCCGGCGACGATCTCGCTATCGCGCACCGGCGAGGTGTTGAGCAGCACCATCGAGTGGGTCTGGCGTTCCTCGGAGATGAGCCGGAACGACAGCAAGATTCCGCCGCCCATCGCGACGCCGCTCGAGAAGTAGAAGTAGCGCTCGAGCACGAGGGCCGAGAGCGGGTTCCGATCGGTCCCGAGGGCGAAGCCCTGGAACAGGATGCCGTCGACGAGCAGGAACAGCGCGGCGAGCACCCAGGAGAATGGTGATCGCAAGTACGCGCCGAGCTCGCGACGAAAGATGATCCTAATTGCTCGCATGAACTCCTCCGACGAGACGGATGAAGGTGCTCTCGAGCTCGCTTCTCGCGAAGTCGAGCTTCAGTAGATCGAACTTGGCTTCGACGATCGCCTTGCTCACCTCGGCTCGACAGTCCTTGGTGGTCACGAGCGAGAACGAGAGCCCCTCGGCGTTGCTGTACAGATCGACCACGTTCTCCACGCCCGCGACCGTACCCAGGAGCTTCTTGATGGTCGCCTTCGGATCTTCCACCTTGTCGGTCTTGGGTTCCTGCTCGGCCTTGTCCTTGTCCTTGTCCTTGGCCTCGTCCTTGACGTCGCCGCGATACGGATCGGCGGGACGGCCAGGAGGCCGCACGAGGATGGTGATCTGTTGGATGTCATCCTTGCGGCCGGAGAGCTCGGCCTCCGTGCCGACGGCGAGCATCTGACCTTTTCCGAGGACCAGCAGCCGATCGCACGTCTGGCTGATCTCGGTGAGGATGTGGCTCGAGATCAAGACGGTGTGGTTTTCCTTGAGGTCGTGGATCAGGTTGCGCATCTCGACGATCTGCACGGGGTCGAGACCACGCGTCGGCTCGTCGAGGATCAAGAACTTCGGCTGATGGATGATCGCCTGCGCGACCCCGACGCGCTGGCGATAGCCGTGCGAGAGCGTACCGATCACCTCTCGCGCGACATCCTTCAGATCGGTGAGCTCGAGGACCTCGGGCAAGCGCTTCTTCACCTCGGCGCGCGACATCGTGCGGAGCTCGCCCGCGTACGTCAGGTAGTCCGTGACGTTCATGTCGAGGTAGAGCGGCGGGTTCTCCGGCAAGAAGCCGATGCGTTTGCGGACCTCGTGCGGTTCGGCGATCGCGTCGACCCCACCGACGTCGATCGATCCTGCCGACGGACGCAGATCGCAGGCGAGCAAACGCAACGCCGTTGTCTTGCCGGCACCGTTGAGTCCGAGGAAGCCGACGGTCTCGCCATCGGCGATCTCGAACGACACGGGGCCGAGGGCGCGGCGCCCGCCATAGAGCTTGGTCAGATTAGTTGCGCGGATCATGCAGCCTCTCGGCGCCAGGGGCGCGGAATCGCTGGGCTTTGTTAAATCGGCAGCGGGCCATATGTCAAGCCCGCACCGCGCCCCAAACCGGTGATTCGAAATCGTTCTTCCCGAACATGAACGAATGTGAAGTCGCAGCATTGGGCACGCGGGCTGCACCATACTCCGGTCATGCGGACGCTGCGTTTCGTCGGGCTTCTAGCACTCCTCGGAACGGGTGCCTGCTATCGCGAGTACACGCCGTACTCGTCAGCATCGTTCGCACCTGGACCGGTGACGATCTCGGGCCCTCCCGGCGGCGAGATGGATCAGGGCTACGGTTACGAAGCGCCCGGCCAGCCCGGCTATCCCGCTGGAAATCCAGAGGGATACGCGCAAGGCACCGAGAACGCCACGACAACCGGTCAGCCAAGCCCCGAGCCTTCCGCCGATCCTCAAGATCCGGGCTACGTGATGGGCACCGTCACCGATTCCGAGATCGAGCAGGCCTTGGCCCCGCATGGCAGCTGGGTCATCGTCGAGGACTATGGTCGTGTGTGGCGCCCCGACACCACGGTGGTGGGCGTCAATTTCACACCGTACGAGTCGTGCGGGAGCTGGACCTATACCGACTACGGCTGGACGTTCGCGTGCGAGTGGGATTGGGGCTGGCTCCCGTTCCACTACGGCCAGTGGGACTGGCTCGATGATGGGTGGTGCTGGGTCCCCGGCTACACGTGGAGCCCGGGCTGGGTCGACTGGCGGTACGGCGGAGGCTACGTCGGATGGCGCCCGCAGCGCCCGAGCCGGGACCGCGTTCGCGATCACCGAGATCACGGTGGCAAGGGCGGCAAGATCGTTCGCGATCACCGGCGTCCGCGCGACTCGGACTGGCGATTTGTCGGCGAGCGCGACCTCGGCAAGCACAACATCCGCGCGCACACCCATACGAATCTCGCCGAAGGACTTCGCGTCACCGCGGACGTCGCACGTCCTCCGGTTCGCGCGACCGGCGTGACGGTCAGCGCCGCGAACGTCATGCGCGGCCGGCTCGCAGGTCGCCTCGTCCAGGATCCGACGCGCGGCAGCCGTGGCACTCAGCCGGCACGCTCGCACACGTATCAGGGGCCGTCGCGGACCGGCTCGACGTACACGCCGCCCTCGCGCACCTATCAGCCGCCGACCGGCTCGACGTACACGCCGCCCTCGCGCACCTATCAGCCGCCGACCGGCTCGACGTACACGCCGCCCTCGCGCGGGACCTACAACCCGCCGTACGCGCCGCCCTCGCGCGGGACCTACAATCCACCGTCGGGCGGAACGTACAACCCGCCCTCGCGCGGGACCTACAATCCACCGTCGGGCGGAACGTACAACCCGCCCTCGCGCGGAACCTACAACCCGCCCTCGCGCGGAACGTACAACCCGCCCTCGCGCGGAACCTACAACCCGCCCTCGCGCGGGACGTACAACCCGCCCTCGCACAAAACGTACAGCCCGCCCTCGCGATCGACGTACAGCCCGCCCTCGCGATCGACGTACAGCCCGCCCTCGCGATCGACGTACAGCCCGCCCTCGCGATCCAGCTCATCGTCGAGCACGTCGTCACCGTCCCGTTCGAGCTCGTCTTCGAGCTACAGCAGCCCCTCGCGCTCGAGCTCGTCGAGCAGCAGCTCGCGCTCGAATTCGTCCTCGTCGAGCAGCAGCTCGCGCTCGAGCTCGTCGTCGGGCGGCTCGCGCCGTCGCTGACCCTCGCGATCGCAGCGACGGAGAGTGCGGATGCGCGGGTGATCCTCGGTGTGGGGGAGGTAGAATCGCCTCGGTGAGCGAGGACCCGACCCTCCGCGATGCACCACAGGCACCCGCCGCCGCCGCGTCCGTGGACGATCGCTCGTCCCCGGATGTCGCGGCGGTTCGAGGGCCGGCGAGCGGGCGCTCCGGCTCGCGCGAACGCCCGAAGCGTTGCCTGTCGCCCGTGACGTGACCCTCCGCCTCCAGCCCGAGTCGGCGGATCTCGTCCGCTTGCACCGATTCCTCTGGGCATGGTGCTGCTCGAGGCGCAGAGCTCGATCCCGTGCACGTTCTACGGGGTGGGGAGGACCACCGGCGGGACCGACCCGCGGCGCACCACGTTGCTCGGCTCGACCGACGGCTGTGTCGCCGGAGATCACGTCGAGCTCTTGATCCTCGAACGCAGCGACTGACACGCGGCACATGACGTTGCATGCACCGACCGGTGATGGCATCCACCATCGATGGACTCTCCCTGGAGCGAGCGGCGCGCGGCACCGCGCACGCTGCTCGTCGTCGCCGCGGTCTCGGCCGCGATCTCGGCGCTCTGCATCCTCTTGATCGATCAGCCGGTGGCCCGGACGATCGCGCAGTACGAGGCGAGCCCGCTGTGGGACCACGGGATCGATGCGCTCGAGTGGACGATCCTCTTGCCGCTCCACAAGCTCGTGCTGCCGATCGCGCTCGTCGTCGGGATGCTCGTGATGGTGAGCGTGAAGCCGTGGCGACGCCACGCCCCGACGTGGATGTTCGTCGCCGGCGTCCACCTGGTGTCGCGGCTGACGACGAACTGGTTCAAGGACGGCACCGGGCGGCTGCGGCCGGGCAGCTGGCTGAAGCAGGGCAGCGACGAGACCTTTGGATGGGACGGTGGCGTCTCGTTTCCGTCGGGGCACGTCGTGCTGTTCGCGAGCGTGATCATCCCGCTGATCGTGGTGTTCCCGCGGTGGCGGCCGTTGCTCGTGGTCGTCGGGTTCGTGGCACTCGCACGGGTCGCGGTGAACGCGCACTTCCTCTCGGACGTGCTCGCCGCGATCACCTTGGTTTCGCTGTGGACGTGGGCGGTGGGATGGCTCGTTCGCCCTTGCCGACGCTAGCGACCGCGAGCGTACCCGCGACGATCAGCGCGGCGCCGACGAGCGTCGTGATCGTCGGCGGATCGTCGAACAGCAGGCTCTGCCACGCCATCGCGAAGATCACCTGGAGGTAGCCGACCGACGTCGCGCGGCCGGCGCGCTCGGTCATGAGGCCCATCGTCAGGAACACCTGTCCGACCTGCGTCGTGATCCCGATCCCGACGAGCAGCAGCCACTCCGTGCCGGTGGGCGTCACCCAGTCCACGACCGCCCACGGGATCGCGAGTGGCGTGGCGACCAGCGGGAAGTAGAAGACGATCACGAGCGGGTGCTCGGTGCGTGCGAGCTGCCGCACGGTGACGTAGGCGATCGCCGAGCACCCCGCCGCGCCAAACGCGAACACGAGGCCGACCGGATCGACGCCCGAGCCGCTCGGCGAGACGATCAGCGAGACCCCGGCGATCCCGAACGCGATCGCGATCGCCGTGGACCAGCCGACCCGTTCGTGCAGGATCCACCACGCGAGCAGCGCGGTGAGCAGCGGTGTGGTGTTCTGGATCGTCGTCGCCTCCGCGAGCGGGAGGTGTGCCAGCGCCGCGTAGTAGCAGGTGAGCCCGCCGAAGCCGACCACGCCGCGCACGACGAGCCGCCCGCGTTCGTTGCCCCACGGCGCGAGCTCGGCCCGCCGGACCATCACGTACGACAGCGCGAGCGTGACGAGCGCGCGTGCGAGGACGATCTCGCCCGTCGGCAGCCGCACGCTCGTGATCTTCACGAGCACGCTCATCGCGGAGAAGCCGAGCGCGCTCGCCGCCATGTACAGCAGGCCGCGCGAGGGCATCCTCGCGCTCATAACACGAGGCCAGGGACGCTTTACACTTTCACAACTTTCGCGCCGCGCTCGAACGCGAAGGCCGTTGCTGTAAGTCCCGACACACTTCCGGCCTAGAAAGTTGTGAAAGTGGAGAGCGTCCCCAGCGCCGTGATGATCTCGTCGGGAGGAGCGTTGTCGCCGGGACGCTCCGAGGCGTGGCGCCACTTCACCCCGCCGCCCTTCGCGATCACGAGCACCCCGCCCTGCTGCCAGGTATCGCCTTGCGTGCTGCCCTGGCGATGGCCACCCGCGAGCGCCTTCGCCGCGCCGAACAGGCTTCGCGGATCGAGCGTCTTGACGACGCTGCGCTTGAGCTCGGCCGCCTTGAACACGGCGAGCGATGGATCGGTGTAGAGCGGTCCGGCCCAGCCGGTCTCCTCGCGAAAGCCGGCCAGGAAGCTCGGCGAGCCGCTTCCGATCACGTGGAGCTCGGCACCCGCCGCGCGAATCGCATCGATCTGGTGGTGCAACTGCACCACGTGCTCGCGGCAGTGGATTCAGCCGAAGTGGCGCACGAACACGAGCACCGCGGTTCGATCGTGCCACAACGTGCCGAGCTCGATCGACTTGCCATCGTCATCGAGGACCGTCAGCTTGGCGAGGTCGTCCGTCTGGCTCGACATGGCTGCATCGTAGCCGACTCGATCGCTAACCGCGAACCGGCAGCTCGATCCGGGACGCGTGGGCGTGGCTTCGCTCGATGGTCATCGCTCGCGCCGCATCTGGAACCGCGGCGAAGTGGTCGACGTCCGCCGTGGCGATCGCGAGCCGGATGCGACTACCGGGGGCGAAGCGATACGCGACCGGCAGCAGATCGAAGACGACGCGCGTGACGGTTCCCGGCTCGAGGCCTTTCGCATCGCGGCGAAGGAACGATCGGTAGGGCGCGGGGCTGGTGTAGAGCGGCGCCGCTCCGTCGAGCGCGTGATGGATCAGGCGGAGCTGGCCCTCGGTCACGTAGTGGATGCCGTCGGAGGTCTCCTCCTCGAGGTAGGCGAACAGCGTGCCGTCGGCCGCGTCGGCGGTGACGTGGAGCTCGACGATCGGATGGCCGGCGATCTCGATCGCCTCGTCGAGCGGCGGCGAGCGGTAGGCCAGGAGCCAGCGATCGCGAGCCCTGCGATCGGGATAGTCCGCGACGACGAACGGGCTCACCAGGGTTCGCCAGCGCGAGCGCCGTCCACTGCCTGCGTCGGGATCGTGCCGTAGCTCGTCGCGGCCGGCGGCAACGGGCGCGCTCCACGCGAGCGAGTGCTCGCCATCGAGGTAGAGCTGGCGCGGCGAGACCTCGGGAGGGGGCCAGCTCGCCGACGACCGCCACGTCTCGGCCCCCA
>Ga0299915_10004475_pt1 | contig 10189 bp, 10 predicted proteins | sample RVTome_13_FD_200263 | JGI IMG/M metagenome (GOLD analysis project Ga0299915, IMG submission 200263) | Soil microbial communities from uranium-contaminated site in the Upper Colorado River Basin, Wyoming, United States - RVT92D227 (version 2) ...
CGATGGCGAATTTGTTTTGAAAGTACCGGTAAATGAACTTGACCGCAAAGTAGGATTTTCAAACCTCGGGTATGAGAATGTCGTTATGTCGTTGTCGGAACTGAAGTCAAAGGACAATGTTATCCGGCTTGATATTGCTGCAACACGACTCGAAGAGGTAGTTATCCGTACCGACGATCCCGTGGAGTTATTAAAACAGGCGTACAGGAGGATCTATGAAAATTATAATACAGATCCTGAAATGCAGGTTGGATTTTACCGGGAAACCATTAAGCAGAACCGGAATTATGTGGCAGTTGCAGAGGCTGTGCTTGATGTTTATAAAGCATCCTACAACAGTCTGGTTGATAATGACCGGGTAAGGATTTTTAAGGGTCGCAAAAGTGAGGATGTCAAGAAAATGGATACCCTCATGTTCAAATTGCAGGGTGGGCCAAAAACAAGTTTCCTGCTTGATGTGGTTAAAAATCCTGGTGAAATACTCTCTGAAGAATACCTGGTGGATTATGATTTCAATTACTCAGGTTTTGCCACCATCGACGGAAGAGAGAACTATGTTATTGAATTCAATCAGCGGCCGGATGTTGACCTGCCTTTGTATCAAGGGACCATTTACCTGGATACCAAAAACATGGCTTTTTCACGTATTGAATTCTCATACAGCGATAAGGCGCTTGACATTGCCGACAATGAACTCGTCAGGAAGAAACCCATGGACCTTAAGATAGACGTGCTGGGGGCAAACTACCTGATTAACTACAGACTAGTGGATAATAAATGGTACCTGAATCATGTAAGATCTGAGCTGGTTTTCAAATGCAACTGGAAGAAAAAGCGCTACAATGCAACCTATACAACCTCTCTTGAAATGGCTGTAACTGATCGCAAAACAGAAAATCTGAACAAAGCCAAATATAAGGAACAGACCAAAATTACCGATATCTTTGCTGATCAGGTAAATGCTTATAGAGACGAGAACTTCTGGGGTGAATATAATTATATTAAACCCGATGAATCCATAGAATCAGTAATCAATAGACTTAACCGGAAGCTGAAATGGCAGGCTATTGATGAGAATTAACCAATATATGGCCATCATCCCCCGGATAGCATCTGACTTATTTGGAGCATCTTCCGGGGGGTGATTTACTTTAACCATACATGATAATTCACACAATAGTATTATTTTTACGATCATTGACAGGAATGATTAATTTAAGCAGTTTATGATGCAACGGGTAGAAACGGATTCTGCGAAACAGTTGGCATTTAATGATCTGCATTCGTTTGAGACATTGTTCAGGCAGTATTATCAGATGCTCTGTGCCTATGCATACAAGTTTGTAAACGACAAGGATACGGCAGAGGAAATTGTGCAGGATCTGTTTTATAAGCTGTGGGAGAAAAGGTCAGAGCTTCAAATCAATACTTCGGTTAAGTCATACCTTTTTTCCGCAATACATAACCGGTGCCTGAAATTCATTGAGCATCGCAATGTGGAAAACAAATACAGGAATTACTACCTGATGCATCAATCGGAAATTGACAGTGAATCTAATGATACAACTAATATGCATGAACTTCAGGGTATAATAAATCACACCCTCGATTCACTTCCCGACAGGTGCAGCAGGATATTCAGACTTAACCGGTTTGAAGGACTCAAATACCATGAAATCGCTCAAAGATTGTCAATTTCAGTGAAGACAGTTGAGGCCAACATGGGAAAAGCGCTTAAGCTGCTAAGAAAGAACCTGAAGAATTATGTTGAGGTTGCCTAAAAAAGTTAATTATGTTTTTAAAAAGAAATACCGATTGGAGCCTTCTGGCAAAGGATCTGGCAGGTGAAACCAATGAAAAGGAACAACGGACCATTGGTGAATGGCTCAACCACAAACCCGAAAACCGGGCATTATATAAGCAATTAAAATCAGACTGGAAGACGATGAATACCATGAATACACAATTCAATGTTGATAACGCCTGGGAAAAGCTGCACAACCGGATAATCGCTAGCGGGGAGCCTGTGATAAACAATGAAGTTCCACTTAAAAGAATTCATCCATTCCGGCTGTACCTGACTCCTTTACGGATTGCCGCATCTGTTATGCTGCTGGCTTTGGTTGGCACTTCGGTTATATTTGTTACAAACCGGATGCAAAGGATTGTTATTACGGCATCACCCGATGAAAGAGGGAAAAATATCACGCTTCCCGATGGATCTTCCGTGTCCCTGAATGGAAATTCAACCATCCGTTATCAGAAAGACTTTAACAGAAATTCCAGGGATATTAAGCTGGAAGGAGAAGCTTTTTTTGAAGTATCGCCCGATAAGAACAAACCGTTCCGGATATTCGCCGGCGAAGCCTGTATAAAGGTTTTAGGAACCAGTTTTAATGTAGATGCCAAAGGAAGCGGACGTCAGGTCGAGGTTTATGTTTCGACCGGTGTTGTTGAACTGGCCGAAGCGGATAATACCGATAACAAGGTACTTTTGCAACCGGGTACAATCGGATTGTTAAGCGATAATATTGTAAGTGCCGGGAAAGCAGATAATGAAAACTGTATTGCATGGAAAACCGGAATCATGACTTTCCGCGAAACCAGATTGTCAGAAGTGACCTCCATACTCAATGAAATATACCGTGTAAGTATTGTTATCCATGAGCCCGGGGTTGATACAACCCGTATCAACGGATCTTATCATGGTGATCCGCTCGATGAGATACTTCGGGTTATCTGCAAACAGAATCACCTTGTTATTGAAAAATCGGATAACATGATATACCTTTCGCGACAATAATTGATTTTAAATGGTGATAAGCAGGTTATTTAAAATTATCCTGTTTTCAACCCTTGGTATTATCCCGGCCAGGGCGCAGGATTCGCTGCTTTACCGTACAATAACGATCCCTGATACACTTTGTTCGGTGGAGTCGGCCTTGGGTATCATTGAGAAACAAACAGGTCTGTCCTTCTCCTATAATTCAGACTTGATCCCAAAGAATAAGAAGATTTCCTTCGGGGCCGGGCAGGAAACACTGGTTGATCTGCTTAAACGAATCCTTGACAATCCAGCGCTTGATTTCACTGTTATCGGCAGACACCTGGTTATTTACCGGCAATTGAAAACACCATCCATAAAGCCTGAAAGCGGGCCGGATTCGGTTTTTTATTTTGAGATAAGGGGTCGTGTGCTCGACAGGGCCGACCGGCAACCCTTGCCTTATTCAAGCATCTATCTCGACCGGAAAAGCATCGGAACAGTGAGTAATGAAGATGGCGGTTTTGTGCTTAAACTGAGTTCAGTGAATATCCGTGATACCCTCACCATTTCATGCATAGGTTATAAGCATATCACGGCACCGGTTGCTACATTGGTAAATACTACCAGGGACTATCTGCTGAAAACGGATGTGATCTCCATTCAGGAAGTGATAATTCGCAGACTGAGTCCACTATTATTATTGCGATCTGCCACAGAGAGGATCGGCGAAAATTACCCACAGGATCCTGCCATACTTACGTGTTTCTACCGGGAAACGGTAAAACAGGGTAACCGGTATATGATAGTATCGGAAGCCATATTGGATAACTTTAAATCGGGTTATCAGGGAAACGGAATACCGGATCAGCTGAAAATTCTGAAGGGCCGGAAAAGTGAAGATTTTAGTAACCACGACACAATAATTCTTAAATTGAAGGCTGGTTTGAATACAATGCTTCTGCTCGATGTGGTTAAAAACACACCTGATTTTCTCACCGGAGAGAGTCCTGATGATTATGATTATAAACTGTCCGACATTGTTATTGACAATGGCCGGGAGAATTATGCCATTGAATTCATGCCAAAATCCATGGCCCTTTCATCTATTTATTCAGGCAGGATCGTACTGGGAATTAAGGATCTGGCTTATAAATGGGTTGAATTTTTTATTGATGCGGAACATTTGGGCAGGGCCACGGATCTTTTTGTCATTAAAAAGCCGGCCTACCTTAAGGTGAAAGTATTAAAGGCAAGTTATAAGGTAGCTTTCCGCGAATCGGGCGGCAGGTATTACCTGCATCTGATCAGGTGTGAAACCGAATACAGGATACGCAATAAGAATCAATTAGCAGGTTCGGTTTACAAGACATCACTGGAAATGGTGGTTACAGATATTGACACCGAACATATCAGCAGATTTCCGCTCAGGGAGACAGCCCGGCTTCATGAGATTTTCACTGACCAGTTGGGTAGTTATGATGAATCATTCTGGGGAGAATATAATTTTGTCACACCTGACGAATCGCTTGAGGATGCATTGGTAAAGCTGAGCAAGCAGCAGAAATAGTGACATTATCAATGGCGGTAAATTCATGTTTTTTTTAAGCAGCGCCGCAATCAATTACTTTTTACAACTTTATATTACCTTTACCCGTATCCTGAGGTAAAATACATGGCTATGGAAGAATTCAAAGGTCCATTAGTTACTGAATTTGTTGATGCTGCCGCTCAATACTGTCGCCTGATGGAACAGGCTTCCAAAAAACGTACGGGCGAACTATTCAGCGGTCTTCAGCAACTGCTGCCGCAGATTTATCTGAAAGCCTCAGCGCTGCCAAAGCCTAAATATTGTTATGAAGAGGAGCCCAAGCGGTTTGTGACGGAAGATGATTATGCCAGGATTCATGATGCCCTGAAGCAGAAAATCGAACTGATGAACGGCATTGCCCGTATGTCACCGGGAACCCGTCATAATGAGCAGGAACTGTTAAGCTTTAGTGTGGCTGAGAATTATGCCGATATTTATGAAGAGCTTAAAAACTTCGTCAGACTATATGAAATTGGCATTCAGCAGGCCATGAATGATGCTGTTTGGATTTGCAGGAACAGCTATGAACAGCATTTGGGACTGAAATTGATTGAGGGTATGAGATTATTGCACACTGTTCTGTACAATAAGCATACCGAGGGTTCGCGCGCAGTTAAAATCGATGATTTTAAGCAGGAAGGTAATGAAGATGAACCATGGTCTTCCGATGATCAAGAAGAGGTTTATGGAGATGACGAATAATAACCTGTATTTTAGGGCCATTGATGATGAATATATAAAGTCTTTACCCATAAGGATTTTTCCGGGAGTCATCCATTTAATTGATAACCCTTCTGATTTCAAGACCATCAGACATGCGATCTCCACCGAGTCGATATTTGGGTTCGACACTGAAACCAGGCCCTCCTTCAAAAAAGGTCGTTATCACCAGGTTGCCTTGCTTCAGATCGCTACCAGGGACCAGGCCTTTCTTTTCCGTTTAAACAGAACACATCTCCCCGGATTTATCATTGACATTCTCGAAGACACAAGTATAGCCAAAGTGGGCGTGGCACTCAAAGATGACCTGAACGGATTAAAGAAAGTGATCAAAATGGAGCCGGCCGGTTTTATTGATCTGCAGCAGTTTGTCAAGCAGTATGGGATTGTGGATAACGGACTGAGGAAACTGGTCGCAAATATACTGGGTTTCCGGATTTCGAAGAAATCTCAGACTTCCAACTGGGAACAGGATAACCTTACCCGGGAACAGATGGAATACGCTGCCACAGATGCCTGGGTATGCCGTCAGATGTACGAGGTACTGGTTAATCACGGATTGAATTAAGGCCCGCACCATAGAAATGACTGTTTTCACGAAAATCGTCCTTAAGCCTGGTAAAGAACAATCGGTTTTGCGATTGCATCCCTGGATTTTCTCCGGAGCTATCCGGAAAATCGAAGGCTCTCCGGCCGAAGGCGATATTGTTGAAGTGTTTTCGCATGAACATGATTTCCTGGCCATGGGTCACTATCAGATTGGTTCAATAATGGTCAGGATTTTCTCATTTCAGCAGGTGTTCCCCGATAAGGATTTTTGGAAGCAGAAGATACAGTGTGCGTATAACCTGAGGCAGGCATTGCAGCTCACAGATAATGAGGAAACGAATGTATACCGGCTGGTGCATGGCGAAGGCGATGGAATGCCGGGGCTGATCATTGACTATTACAATGGTGTTGTGGTGGTGCAAATGCATTCTGTTGGCATGTACCGGCTGCGTGATCAGCTTGCTAAAACGGTAGCGGAACTGTATGATCAGAAACTTTTGGCAATATATGATAAGAGTGAGAGTACATTACCGTTCAAAGCCAACCTGAATGCAAAAAATGAATTTCTCGTGGGCAATACATCCGTTGTTGATGTGAGGGAGAACGGCTATCGCTTCCACGTGGATTTATCCACGGGACAGAAAACCGGCTTTTTTATCGATCAGCGTGAGAACAGGCAATTGCTTACCAAATACTCAGCCGGCAGGCATGTACTGAATATGTTTTGTTATACAGGCGGATTTTCGGTATATGCTCTTGGCGGAAGAGCTGCTTCGGTGCACTCCGTCGACAGTTCCTCCGGTGCTATTGAGCTTACGAAAAAGAATGTATCAATCAATGGAGAGTTCGGTGAACGCCACACTGCGTTCAATACAGATGCCTTTGGTTACTTGAATACAGTTCGAAACGGATATGATTTGATAATCCTCGATCCCCCGGCCTTTGCCAAGCACCAGGATGCATTAAAAAATGCCCTGCAGGCGTATAAGCGATTAAATGCAAAGGCCATTGAACAGATCCGTAGCGGAGGCATAATTTTTACTTTCTCTTGTTCCCAGGTAGTATCGAAAGAGAACTTCAGAAAATCGGTTTTTGCTGCTGCTGCCAATACCGGGCGGCACGTGAGGATACTGCATCAGCTTACCCAGCCACCCGATCACCCGGTAAGCATTTATCATCCGGAGGGGGAGTATTTGAAGGGATTGGTTCTGGAAGTGGAATAGGGACGAGTGACAAGGGACAAGTGGTTTTGATACGTTAAAATGGCTTCGACTCCGCTCAGCCTGACATGCTGGTCACACTGAGCGAAGTCGAAGTGCATTCACTATGACTGATTTGTCCCTTGTCCCTCGTCCCTTGTCACTTTTTCATGATTAGTTTTCCGTTCTCATAAATCCCTCCTTCGGAGGAACCATCGGCCCAGGTATACTTGCCTTCTCCATGGAACAGGTTATCTTTGAAATAGCCGGTGTATTTATCCCCGCTGGAATAAAAGTATATCCCATACCCGTTCTGAATCCCGTTATCCCAGGCCCCTGTATATTTCGCTCCATTCGGCCATACGTATGTGCCCTGTCCCTGGAACTTGTCTTTCAGCCACATGCCATCATACCAGCTGCCATCGGCACCCTTCAGCATGCCACGTCCTTCCCGGAGCCCGTTAACAAAATTGCCTTCGTAACGGTAACCGTTCGAAAAAACGTATGTACCTTTTCCGTTTTCACAGTTGCCATATATACAGCCCTGCTTTTCCTGAGCGTTTATCAGTGCGGGAAAAACAATTAACAGCAACATAATGCTCCTTACCATAATATTTTCTCGTTAAAATTGTATAATATTATTACGAAAATGTCCTTTGTCTGTTACATCTGCCTCCAATGAAAATCACTATGAAATCAAATCACGGCCTGTTATGGGTATATCTTATTGCCGGCATTACCCTGCTGGTTCATCTGTTTACATACAACAATCTTGGATTCCATCGCGATGAATTTCTTTACCTGGCTTTGGGCCGGCACCTTTCAACAGGCTATTGGTCAAATCCCCCCCTGATTGGACTGATCAGTTACCTGTCGCAGTTGCTTCCTGGCGATTCACTCTTTACAACCCGATTATTCCCGGCCATTGCCGGTGCTGTTCTGATACTGGTAACCGGACTTACTGCACGTGAACTGGGCGGGAAATTGTATTCCCAGGTGCTGGCCTGCTTATCACTTTCCTTGTCCCTCCTGGTATTACGCGGATATTCCATGCTTCAGCCTGTACCCTTCGATATCCTGATCTGGACACTGATTTTATTCTGGTTCCTGCGGTATATCAACACCCAAAAACCTGTATTTCTCCTGCTTATCGGTGTGGCTTTCGGACTGGGTATTCTGAATAAATATATGGTGGTTTTTCTTGCGGCAGGCTTGTTGCTGGCCATTCTCTTCACGCCCCAGCGGCGGTTATGGACAAGTAAATATACCTGGTATGCTGTGCTGATTGCTTTGGTGCTGTTTCTTCCAAACCTGATCTGGCAGTACAGCAATGACTTTCCTGTAATCCGTCACATGCAGGAACTTAAGGATACCCAGCTGGTGAATGTGAAACGAGCCAACATACTGATTGACCAGGTTCTCATGTTTACGTTGGGCTCCATCGTTTGGATTTCCGGATTGCTGTGGCTACTTTTTGCCGGTAAATCAAAAAGTTATCGTGTATTTGGTTTTATATATTTTTCCATACTGATGATTTTTCTGATCCTGCGCGGAAAAAGCTATTATATGGCCGGGTTGTATCCCTTCCTGTTTGCTGCGGGCGGGGTTTCGTGGGAAGTTTTTCTGAAATCAAGGGTGTGGCAGGTAGTCCTGGCATTATTAATTGCATTGTTGTCGATTCCACTTGTTCCTGGAGGAATACCCATCATGTCAGCCGGCAAACTGGCACAGTTTTATACCAAAATTCCTCCGAAAATGGGAGCGGAGGCCTTATTGCGCTGGGAAGACGGAAGGATGCATCCACTCCCCCAGGATTTCGCCGATATGCTGGGTTGGGATGAGCTGGGAACAATTGTTATTAAGGCCAGCGATACTATTCAGGATAAGAACAGGATCATGATTTATGCAGAGAATTACGGCCAGGCCGGTTCTATCGATCACTACGGCAAGCCATACGGACTACCGCCGGTTGTAAGTTTCTCAGACAGCTACCTTCTGTGGGTGCCTGATACGATCTCGCCTGACATTGATATATTCTTTTATGTAAACGATGAACTGGGCACCGACGTTGATTCTCTGTTTGCATGCATCGATTCGGTTGGAAGCATCACCAATCCTTACGCCCGTGAGTTTGGCACTTCGGTTTATCTGTGCAGGTCGCCAAGGTCGGATTTTCGTTCCTTTTGGTCAGCCAGAGTGAAAGAGGTGAAAATTATGTTATTAGGTGATGAAGTGATGAAGTGATGAGGTGATGAGGTTGAAGTGATGAAGTGATGAGGTTAAAGGCCAGAGGCCAACAGCTAACGGCTAAAGGCTATCTTTTAATGATATTGAGTGGCCACGGCAGCAGATTCCTCTTAACCGACGGATAATAATTCTCAATAGCCCCAAAACCTTTGTTAAAATAGGTTATTCCCGGCAGTTTTGACCCGGCAAAATCAAAAATCAGACCGGTACCTGCTTTTTCACGGATGGCATGATTCACCAAAAAAAACATGGCATGGTTTTTCTTACCGGCAGGTGTGGAAGTACACACGAGGAAAGTATATCGTCCGGCAGCCTGTACAAACCAGCCGGCTGCCACCAGATCATCACCCCGATCATAAACACCCAGAATTTCACCTGTTCCTTTTTGAATGCTTGAATTGGTAACTAGTTGCAGGACACGGTAGAAATTTCTTCGTGTATTTGTCAGTTTATGTTCAAGGTGCCTTCGAATAAAATAAGTAAATACTGACGGGCCCGGACCAGGTTTTACCCTGAGGCCCGCATGAATGGCCTTCCGGATATTCCGGCGGCAGTTTCGGTGGTAGCTGCCTGCAAGCTGATCATAGGATGGTGACAGATCCAGTATGCAATTTCTGCGGGAAGTATAATTAAATTGCGGGGCGGTGGGGATGTTGCCTGAATTTAACTGTATATCGATATAGCGAAAGGAAGACGGAATGGCGTTAAGGAATAAACTGATATCAATCAAACTTTGATTTAGTGGCGAAAACACCCCTAGTTGCTGGGTAAAAAAGGGCTGAAACAGGTAACTGATGCCCAGCTTTCTGTTCCGGGTAAGGGGCATAACGGCAGAATAATCATCCTGCACCAGTGCTTCCCATTCCGGACATGCCGCATCGAGCCACCATGCATAGGCATAGGGCATTCGGTTAACCGACCGGTCAATGCACCTGTCCCAGCGTTGTTTATCGATTTCGGTATGTGATAAATGCCTGATCAAATGTTTTATTTTAATTCATAATTCATAATTCATAATTCATAATTCATAATTGACATTTCGATCATTTTTTCAAATACAATCCGCCATCCCTTCCAAATACCTGTATCCGACAACGATTCATTATGCCACAGGCTGGT
>Ga0299915_10004476_pt1 | contig 10187 bp, 10 predicted proteins | sample RVTome_13_FD_200263 | JGI IMG/M metagenome (GOLD analysis project Ga0299915, IMG submission 200263) | Soil microbial communities from uranium-contaminated site in the Upper Colorado River Basin, Wyoming, United States - RVT92D227 (version 2) ...
CACCGCCACGACCTTCCTGCCACACGCGGAGCGTCCAATCGCCGAGGACAAGCGGCATGACGAACTCGGGCGCGCCCTCGTACTCGCCCATCCACAGATAGGCCTGGTTCGCGTATTCGGGGCAACTGGCGTGAAGGTAGGCTGCGCCAATCCCACCCGGCGGGGGCTGGGTACAGTCCAACGTGGCCATTACCTCCCCGTCGGCAGTGAGACGGCCGCACGCAGTATTAGCCATGTCGAAACCGGAAGCGACAAACTTCGCGACGAACGACGCAGGGGGGTCAACCCCAGGTCCAGGGGTGCCCTCCCAGCACTCGATGCAGGCGGGGTCCACCGCTATGCTCAGCCCCTGCGCCAGCGCCACTCCACCTGCCAGGAGCAGCGCCAGACTCACGCCCAACAGCATGCCTCGTAGCCAGTGTCTCTTCATTGCCTCTCCCTCCTTAGTGCTACAACGATGTCTAGTTTACTCCGTCCATTATAACTCGGTTCTGCTGTGCTGTCAATCCCCATCGCCCATGTGACCATCCCGGGGGGTGGGAGAACAACGAAAAAGCCGTCCCCGTAGGAGACGGCTTCTGATTCCCATCAAACGATTCGGGCTAGCGACGTGCTCTCCAGCGGAGAGCGGCATACCCCGCCAGCCCGGCCAGGCCGCTGCCCAGGAGGGCGATGGTTCCCGGCTCTGGCACGAACTCCACCTCCACGGCTTCGCAGTCCTCGGCGAAGGTCCAGAAGGCGGTGTCCGCGTTGTCCGTCCCAGGCTGCCAGACGTGGAGCTTCCACTCGCCGTACAAACCCTCTATGCCGTCCTGTTGCAGTTCTACGGCAGTGCGGCCGATCGATAGCGCCACGGGGGCGGGCCCCATCTCACAAGGTATGGCGAAGAAATCGGTGCTGAACGGAGGATCTTCGGCTGGCGGATCCCCACACTCCGGCCCACCACCTGGCATCATGGACTCGCCGTTAAGATACATGTTATCACATATCGTCTCCGCGGGGTCCCAACCGTCCAGAGTGAGCGTGACAACGTACTCGTCAGGGGGAGCCGCAGTATACGGTCCCGGCCAGCACTCCACACATTCCTGGTCCACCTCCACGGTGAGCGTCTGAGCCACTGCCACCCCTCCCGCCAGGAGTAGCGCCAGACTGACACCCAACAACATGCCTCGTAGCCAGTGTCTCTTCATTGCCTCTCCCTCCTTAGTGCTACAACGATGTCTAGCTTACTCCGTCCATTATAACTCGGTTCTGCTATGCTGTCAATCCCCATCGCCCATGTGACCATCCCGGGGGGTGGGAGAACAACGAAAAAGCCGTCCCCGGCAGGAGACGGCTTCTTATTGACAGAAACGGACTGAGCTAGCTGCGTGCTCTCCAGCGCAGCGCTGCATACCCTGCCAGCCCAGCCAGCCCACTGCCCAGGAGGGCGATGGTGCCCGGCTCTGGCACGAACTCCACCTCCACGGCTTCGCAGTCCGCGGCGAAGGTCCAGAACACGGTGTCGGCGTTGTCCGTTCCCGGCTGCCAAGCGTAGAACTTCCACTCCCCGTAGAGGTCCTCGATGCCATCCTGCCTCAAGGTCACCCCCAGGCCGGACACGTCGGGGCGTGGGATGAGCTCGCAGGGAATAATGAAAACGGCGGTCAATGGTGGCGCCCCAGGAGCGGGCCCGCAGCTTGGTCCACCATCCTCCATCAGAGACTCCCCGTTGACCCAGATGTTAACGCACAGCGTCTCCGCGAGGTCGTAGCCGTCGAGCGTTACTTCGACCGCGTACTCGTCGGGAGGTGGGGGCACGTACGGCGCTGGCCAGCACTCCGCGCAGTCCTGGTCCACCGTCAGGGTCAGGCCCTGGGCCAGCGCCACCCCACCCGCCAGGAGCAGCGCCAGACTCACCCCCAGCAACAAGCCCCGTAGCCAGTTCCTCTTCATCTCCCTGTCTCCTTTGCCTTTTGAATGCTCGTCGAGTCCTGCTTTGCAGACATTATACTACTGTTGCCGCTTGCTGTCAAGCACGTGGCGGTCCCTGCGGCAAGACGGAAAGGGCGAGCCCAGCGAGCCATCTGTGTCTTTTTGATCTGGCCTGACGTATAATCCAGGAAAAGCACGCCACAGAATTGACCTTCGTCTGCGGAGGACCAAGATGCAGATCAACTGGTACGGCCATTCCTGCTTCAGACTGCGGGACAGATACGGTACCGTGGTTACAGACCCCTACGGGGACGACATCGGCTACAGCCTGCCTCGTGTCCGGGCGGACGTAGTTACCGTGACCCACGAGCACCCCGACCATGCCAACGTGAAGGCCATCAAGGGCAACCCGCAGGTCATCAACGGCCCTGGAGAGTATGAGATGAAGGGTATCTTCGTGATCGGCATCCCTGCACATCCTGAGGAAACTCAGACGAAGCCGGGGGTCCGCAACACGGTGTATCTGTTCGATTTCGAGGGCGTCACCGTGTGCCACCTGGGAGACCTGCGCCAGGTACTCACGCAGTCCCAGGTCGAGGAGTTGGGGGACGTGGACGTGCTGCTCATCCCCGTAGGCGGCGGCACGACACTGGGCGCGGCGGAGGCGTCAGAGGTGATCAGTCTGCTGGAACCGAAGATCGTGATCCCCATGCACTACCAGACGGAACTCCTCAAGGGCGTGAAGCTGGCGCCGGTAGATCAGTTTCTCAAGGAGATGGGGCTCAAAGAGGTCGCTCCTGTGGATGTGTTGAAGGTGACCGAGGCCACCCTGCCGTCCGAGACCCAGGTGGTGGTGATGGAGATCACGGGCGCGGGCTCAGCCTCTAGTGAAGGGGAAGCAGAGTGATTGACCGGGACAGAGTCAGCAAGGCGATTGCCGAGATCATCGCTGCCATCGGAGAGGACCCCCATCGCGAGGGCCTGGTGGACACACCGACCCGCATCGCAGACCTGTATGCCGAGATCTTCTCGGGCCTCAGTGAGGACCCGAAGAAGACCCTGGCTGTCGGCTTCGAAGACGAAAAGCACGAGGAGATGGTGGTGCTCAAGGACATCCCCTTCTACTCCATGTGCGAGCACCATTTCCTGCCCTTCCACGGGATGGCGCACGTGGGATACATCCCCCGGGGTCGGCTGGTCGGGATCAGCAAGTTGGCTCGAGTGGTGGAGATCCTGGCTCGAAGGCCACAGCTCCAGGAGCGCTTGACCGGCCAGGTAGCGGACACCATCATGGAGGCCCTGGGAGCGCGAGGGGTGGGGGTGGTGATAGAAGCCGAGCACCTCTGTATGACCATGCGGGGCATCAGGAAGCCGGGCAGTCGCCTGGTCACCTCGGCCAACCGAGGGCTCTTCCGGACTCAGGCCGCGACCAGGGCTGAGTTCTTCTCCATCCTGGGGATGGCGGAGTCTGGCGGGAGGTAGGGCGACTTGGCGGCCGGGTTCAACGTGCGCGTGCTGAACCTCGATACTCCGGCCAGGATACTGGCAGAGATGGAGAAGATCGGCTGCTCTCCCCCGGGCATCGAGATCATGACCCCCAAGGCTTCCTTCCGGACAGTCAAGCTCGAGGGCTTGAACTTCGCTGCGGCCAACATCATCAAGCAGGAGATGCTGGCCCACGGAGGGGAAGTGGTCACCTCTCGTGCCGTCTACTCCGCGAAGGAGGCGGACAGCGACGTCCTTATCTTGGGTACCCTGCGCCATTTCCAGGAGCTGATCAGGAAGCTGCGTTTGCAGCCTTTCAAGAGCCTGGTGCGCCTGGCCTCTGAGTTGGAGCAAGCTCTGGCCCGCTATGCCGGAGAGGAGTTGACGCCGCTCCACATCGGCGGTAGGCTCTTCGTCTGGGGTGAGAGAACCTACGTCATGGGCGTGGTGAATGTCACGCCCGACTCGTTCTCTGGAGATGGCCTGGGATACGATGTGGAGACGGCGGTGGCTCAGGCAGAGCGTATGGTCGCAGAGGGCGCTGACCTGATTGACGTCGGCGGCGAGTCCACCAGACCCGGTTCCCAGCCGGTGGAGGTCGAGGAGGAGCTGCGCCGCGTGTTGCCTGTGGTGGAGGCGCTGGCGCAGCGTGTAGACGTTCCCCTATCGATTGACACCTACAGGTCCGAGGTGGCGGCGGAGGCGCTGGAGGCAGGGGCCAGCCTGATCAACGACATCTGGGGGCTGCGCATGGATCCACAGCTGGGCCAGGTTGCCGCCCGATACCAGGTCCCGCTGGTGCTCATGCACAATCGTAGCCGGCCCAAGGACGCGGTCCAGACCGAGAGCCTGGGCGGTCGCTACCAGGGAGTGGAGTACTTGGACCTGATGGGGGACATCATTCGGGAGCTGCGAGAGAGCATCGATCTGGCCCTGGAGGCCGGGGTGGAGAGGCAGAAGATCATCGTCGATCCTGGAGTCGGCTTCGGCAAGACCGTCGCCCAGAACCTGCAACTGATGGCCAGCCTCTCGGAACTGAGGGTTCTGGGCAGGCCAGTGCTCGTGGGTCCTTCGCGCAAGTCGTTCATCGGCTATACCCTGGACCTGCCTCCCGGGGAGAGGGTGGAAGGGACGGCAGCGGCGGTGGCCGTAGGGATCGCCCACGGCGCTGACATGGTCCGGGTCCACGACGTGAAAGAGATGGCGCGCGTGGCCCGTATGACCGATGCCATCGTCCGCAGGCAAGGGGAGACGGCTTCTGGGTGACGCTGGTGCTGGAGATTCTGGTCCAGGCACGACGCCCCCGACGACTTCATGAGGGCTGGCTTTGGCCAGACTTCTGCTCGACCGATGCGCACGCTGGGTGGGCTACACCTGGCTGGTGATCGAGGGGAGAGGCGGTGAGATGAGGCGATCAGGGGACGAAGGGGTGCTGGAGGCCCTGCACGCTGAGGGCAGACGTATCACCGCCCAGCGCCGTCTGCTCCTGGAGATCATCCGGCAAAGCGAGGGGCATCTGGACGCCGGTGAGATCTACCGCCGGGCGCAGAAGAAGGACCGCCGCATCAGCCTCTCCACTGTCTATCGCAATCTCAACCTGCTCAAGGAACTGGGCCTGATCAGCGAGTTGCACCTGGACCAGGAACATCACCACTACGAGGTCAAAGAGGAGACGGAGCATTATCACCTCATCTGCTCCCATTGCGGGCAGGTCGTGGAGTTCGACAACCCTCTGGTGGACAGGCTGATCGCCCAGGTAAGCAAGGAGAAGGGCTTCCGCGTCGAGCGCGTTTACATCGACCTGGTGGGCCTCTGCGAGGAGTGCAGGGCCAGAGAGGGGAACTAGTCGCCCGGGTAACGTGCTGCGCTCGGTGGAGACTGCATCCTAGCTGGCTTCCCCGACTCTGTTGCCACCTCGACCACACGTGGGGCAGCTCTGGTCCCTTCGTTCGACGGAGAAGACCTCGAAGCGGTTCTCCCAGACGTCCACGTGTATCAATCCCTCGTTGAGTTCACCCTGGCCGAGGAGGAGCTTCAGTGCCTCGCTACACTCCAGGGCGGCGACCATGGCCACGATGGAAGCAAGGATTCCTGCCGTGGCGCAAGTCACCGCGCTTTCCCGGGGCGGGACCTCGGGGAACACACAGCGCAAACACGGTGTGCGGTGAGGGATGATGGTCATGGTCATGCCGTAGCTGGCCACCGCGCCGCCGTATATCCAGGGGATGCCCAGCTTCACGCAGGCGTCGTTGACGAGATACCTGGTCTCGAAGTTGTCCGAACCATCCAGCACCACATCGACGTCGCGCACTATCTCCGCCACGTTCTCCTGAGCCACCTCCACCATCAGAGCCTCGATCTGCACCTGTGAGTTGATTGTCCTCAGCTTTCGCGCGGCCGCCTCTGCCTTGGGAATGGCCCTCGCGGCGTCCTCCTCGTCGAACAGTATCTGTCGCTGCAGATTGCTCAATTCCACACGGTCGCGGTCCACCAACTTCAGGCGGCCTACGCCGGCGCGGACCAGGTTGTCGGCGATATGCGTGCCCAGGCCGCCGCAGCCGATCACGGCTACTGACGAGGAGAGGAGTTTCCGCTGGCCTGCTTCACCAACCTCGGGGAATACCATCTGGCGCACGTAGCGATCGAGTCGTTTGGTTGTCTCCATCTCTACCTCATGCCACCGGGCCTCAGCGAAGAGTGTCTACACGGCGTTCGCGGCCTGTCGGGGCAGGGACCTGTAGGCCCTCCCTTCCCTGGCGATTATAAACATGGCAGCCACCTGCCGCAACGCGCCGTCGAGAGTGTGGAGAAAGTAGGGGCGACCCCCCGGGTCGCCCCTACCACGCGACCCTCCGGGAGGGTTTGTCTGTTGCCTTCGCCGCTGGACGCACCCTGAGCCACGTCCTGAGCTTGTCGAAGGATAGACCGAAGGTCGTATCGAAGGGGCTGTCCAGCGGCGCCTGTTATACGCTTCTTGCACACCCTCCGCTGCCCGCCGTACGGGTCGGCCGCAGGCGAGAACGGCGACGTATGATGGGATGTGCTATACTGCGACGGGAGCCCAGTGGAACAGGATGGACAAAAGGGTCTCCTAGCGATGTCCGGCGATAGAGCGCTTCTGATCGTGAACCCTCTCCGCAGCCGAAGGGTGGGACAGCAGTTGGCCAGGATGGGGCCGTGCTCAGGGAGTATTGCCTGCGGTTCGAGGTGCGGTTCACCGAGCACAAGGGGCATGCGGTGGAACTGGCCAGTCGGGGGGTGTCCGACGGGTATGGGACTATCGTGGCCGTGGGTGGCGACGGCACGGTCAATGAGGTGGTGAACGCCGTCGTCGGCTCCCCGGCGACCTTGGCGGCGCTGCCTTTGGGCGCCAACAACGATTTCCTGCGGAGCCTCGGCATCTGGAGCTGGAGGGAGGCCTGTCAGGTTCTGGCGGCAGGGGAGGTCAGGCCCCTGGACGTGGGTCTGGCGGAGTACCAGGACGAGGCCGGGGAGCGGAGGCAGCGCTATTATGCCGTTCTGGCCGACGTGGGCTTCGGCTCGGAGGTGGTGCGCCATACCCCTCGGCGGCTCAGGCACGCATTGGGAGGAGGCCTGGGCTACATCGTCAGTCTCTATCGGACCGCCGTGGGCGGACGAGGTGGGGCCAGCTCTATGAAGGTCTGGGCGGACGGACAGCTCAGATACGACGAACGGCTATTGCTGGTGGAGGCTCTCAACGGCATGTACGCCGGCGGGGGCCTCAAGGTGGCCCGCCAAGCCAGGATGGACGATGGTCTGCTCGACGTTTTCCTGGTGCGAGAGATGCCCTGGTTCAAGATCTGGACCCTGTTTCCCAGGATCTACCAGGGCACCCACATCGAACACGCCAAGGGAGAGTACTTCCAGGTGCGAGAAGTGGCAGTGGAAGCTGAGGAGCCAGTCAGCCTGAGTCTGGACGGAGAGTTGCTGGGCCGCACGCCGGCCAGGTTCAGCGTGCTGCCAGGAGCGCTCCAGGTGGCATGCCCCCGGAGGGAAAGCCAGGTCCGCTAGCTCATCCCCCCGCCGTCAGTCCTCTGAGCACAGTTCTCGCGATAACCGTGCCCACTGGTCGATACTCAGTTCCTGGGCTCGCTGCGTCTCTTGAAGGCCCACTCGCCGCAGCGCTTGCACGACCTCGTCCGCCGGCAGGTCCAAACCTTGGGAAAGAGAGTTGCGCAGTTGCTTTCGCCGCTGAGAGAAGCCTGCGCGCACGATCTCGAAGAACCTCTCCACGTCGGCCACCTCCACCGGGGGCGATGCGTAGAGGTCGATGCGCAGCACGGCTGAGGTGACCCCGGAAGAAGGATAGAAGGCTCCGGGTGGAGCCTTGGCCACGATCCTGGGGCGGCCGTAGAACTGCACGCTGACCGCCAGCAGGCTCATTTGGCCCGGACCAGCCACGATCCGTTGGGCTACTTCGCGCTGCACCGTCACCACCATGAGAGATGGTTTGTCCCGCGCCTCCAGGAAGTGGCGCAGGACCGCTGATGTGATGTAGTAGGGAAGGTTGGCCACTACCTTGTAGGGCGGGGAGACCAGGTCGCCGGGCTCCATGGCCAGGATATCTCCGTAGACAACCTGGACGTTGGGAAACGGGGCCAGCGTCTCTTTCAGGAGGGGCAGAAGGCGGCCATCGACTTCCAGGGCGACCACGCGGCCGCAACTCCGGGCCAGGCGGGAGGTCAAGGCGCCCAGTCCGGCGCCTACCTCCAGGACCGTATCCTTGCCGTCCAGGTCGGCGGCGGCGATGATCCTTTCGAGGAGCCGCTCGCTCAGTAGGAAGTTCTGGCCGAGCCCTTTGCGGGGCTTAATGCCATGCTCTCTGAGGAGCCTCCTCACCGACGATAGTTGGGGCGGGCCGACCTCCGACTCGATCATCACTCGCGGGGGTAGGAAGGTAGGACCCAGTGGATCCTCTCGGCAGCTGGCACCGGTGTCAGCAGGTAGACATCCACGAACCAGTGCCAAGGCGGGGGCCACTTGTCATCATCGTAGCACAGGTCGATGTGCTTCCCGTAAACACCCTTGTCGGCCGCCAGGCCCTTCCCATACCCTGGCACATACATCCAGGTGCCGAGGGGGATGACCTCTGGGTCAACAGCGATGATCCCCTTGCGAGCGGGCATCCCCGTGTAGGTCCTGCCCCACCAGGGCGCATCGCGCGGTGTGCCGGAGGTGGAGGCGGTATAGGCCGTGGCGTAGGCCCTGAAATGCCGCCAGTAGGTGAACACCCCGTCCGGGGTTTGTAGTTCGCGGAGCACGATCTTGGTGCCGTAGGAGATGATCTCTGTGGCGGGCGGAGCTTCTACCCATTCCTCCTCTATTACCCGTTCCGTCTCTACGCCGTTCTCATAGACGATGCGCACCAGACGTCTCTTGGCACCCGCGGCGCCCACCTGGTCCAGTCGCTGGCTGTCCAGCTCCAACTCGGCGTCCGCTTGCCAGACGGTCTCGAAGGGAATAGGTTCCTCTTCCAGCACCACCTGCTCTTGCACCCTGATGACCTGAACGGTCACGTTGTCGTAGACCTCGGTCCCCTGGTCAGGGATGGTGTAGTCCCTGCCCACCAACTCGATGGATTCCTGTGTCAGTGCTTGGGCCACCGTGTCGCCTTGAGTGCGGGTCTTGATGCGGCGATCGTCGGCCAGGATCACCAGGGGTTTGGAGCGTTGGATGTAGACCTGGATGCCCGCCGAGGTCTGAGTTCCCAGGGTAGGCGTCACTCCGTCGCCCAGGTAGACGACTATGCCTTCATCGAACAGGGCTTGCCCGACCGTGGGCGCGGTGCTCAAGATAGTGATGGGGACCGTCCCATCATGTATGGAGATCGGCACAGCGCGGAGGATCTGCATCTGGAGTGGAGGTTGACGCCAGAGGGTGGATGGATCTACGTCGCTCAAAGCGAGAAGGGCGCTGGCTGGCAGGGGAGAATCGGGCTGAACATCTTCGCCCTCCACGGTGACGCGATCGTGGCCGTCGAGGGTGATCCCCGCCTCGCGCACGAAATCCGCTACCGTATGGGAGTGTGTGCGCAACTGGAGTTCGAGTCCGTCGGCCCGCAGCGTGACCGGCAGGGCCTTGCGGATGACGATCTGGCCGCCTTCTGCCAGGGCCGCGTCCAGAGGAGACAAAACGATGTCCTTGGGGGCGAGGGGCAGGTGCAGTTCCTCAAACAAGGCTCCCACCGTGGTTTGGTGTGTTCGCACCGTGAAGGGGCGGTCGTTGATGACTAGCTGGACCTCCGTCTGTGTGGAGATGTATCCCAGGATCATGCCGTTGCCCGCCACGAAGATCAGCACGATGGAGGCCAGCCCGGCCCGAGACAGGAGCCTGGTCGACGGCTGAGGTCGCTCCACCCCGGCTTTGCTGTGGGTGTGCGTCAAGGTGGTGTCAGACGGCATCAGGGCAACTGCACCCGCGAGCCTCTCGGAGGTTCCGAACCTCCGGGAGGTTTTATGCTGCTATCATACCTCAAAGAAAAAAAGGGGGCGAGTACCTTCACCCGTCCCCTTCTATCGTATAGAAGCGGTCGTGCAACCTCCTTCGATTCGAAGCCCCCGACTTACCGGAGCTAGTTGGCTCCAACCAGGTTGCCCAGCGGCGCCCAGAAGTGACTACTTACCGCTGCTTCCTTCCGGACCTGACGGGGTTCATAGGCTTCTGCCGCGCAGGACCCGGCCTTCAACGCCACTTTTCCCCAGCAGTCTCGAGAAGCTCGGAACCTCAAGAAGGCTTTCGATCCCGCTATAGCGGATTGCGGGTACAGG
>Ga0299915_10004478_pt1 | contig 10184 bp, 13 predicted proteins | sample RVTome_13_FD_200263 | JGI IMG/M metagenome (GOLD analysis project Ga0299915, IMG submission 200263) | Soil microbial communities from uranium-contaminated site in the Upper Colorado River Basin, Wyoming, United States - RVT92D227 (version 2) ...
AAATACCTCATCAGTTCTGATAACAAGAGATTACCATTTTACAAACCCTTTGAGATTCCCTTCGGATAAAACAAGGGGGATCATTTATCCGCCTACGCAGAAGACCACGGGCTTCGCCCATGGATGAATGCGTAAACTGTGCCTTAACTGCTGTGGATTGAAATCCATTGCTTCGGCGGATTTCGCCACAGGCGGATAACCCTCCGACCTGCTCGCCGAACAAGTTCTTTGGCAGGCGAGAGCCCCGGTAGCTGCGCACCGAAGTGCTTTAGCGCCCAGGGGCGTAGGAGGGTATTTCAATGGAGGTACTACGGGCTTCGCCCGTGGGGCTCCATATTAGGCGTGGGAATTTGACTGTTTTTGAAGAGATTGCATTAGTTCAGAAGTTTCTATCTATTCATTCTCATGGCGATTATTCAGGCAAATTGGTCACTCTATATAAAGATAGCGCCAAGATTCGATAGTAGTGAAGCAAGCAGTGTCAGGGCTACACTTTTCACTTCCAACGCACTTCCAACATAAATAATTTCTTGTTTTACAGACGTTATTCTATTATTTTAATCAGCGAAGGCTTTCCTCCGAGGTTTTACATTCAATCAGACAGAAAGGATTTCCTTTTTGAGTGAGATATTTTAGGGGACGTCCGTGCAGAACGTGCTTGACGTTGACAAGGATAGCACATAAGAAAGGAAATGGGGTCAGGAAATCGTGATAAAGTATTAACCTGGGTAGTGCGTTCAAAAGACGGGAGGGAAGATTCTCCATAGGCTCCAACTAACATTAGAAATAGTAAGCATACCGTTTAATAAACTTCATAACATATTCACCGCAGAGTCGCAGCGCGGCGTAGCCGCAACTAAATGAAAAGATGTCTCACACAGAGTTCGCAGAGATACAGAGGCAATTGAAGAAAATACATGTTTAGGGAGAATCGGGGAGATACCGATTCTCCCTAAGCCTCATGTCCTCGGCAAAATATAGGATTTGAAGTCTTGACGCGCTTACGGCGCTGAGTGCTTTCATTGAATTGGTACCCCCCGATTCGATAAAAAATAAGGGACTCCTCTCTGGGTCCTCTGTGTTCTCGAGTGGAGCCCACGAACCTCTAACATGGTTCGGGACAGGCGGGCGTGAGATCATGACAATTTTGCGTTTTGCACTGAAGTTAGCCAATATTTCGAACGGCTAAACTGCTACGAATGTTGAGAAAATGTGGGAGTAAAAAACATGGATGGCCCCACTCTTCCTCCCTCACGAACTTCTGCCTTGTCATTTCTTACGTTTTTGTGTATTCTTTAATCAAAGGAGGAGCCTAACATGATTTACAGGGGCATAGCAAAAGGAAGAAATATCGAGTTGGATGAACCACTGCCTTATCCTAAAGGGCAGCCCATCCAGGTTTCAGTCGAACCCTTGACGGAGCTACCGCGTCAAGGCTCATCGGTGGCCATTCTGAAGGCGGTGCAAGAAGAACCACATCTGAAACAGGAAGATGTCGATGAATTGGAGCGAGCGATTGCTGAAGGAAAACTACCTGTGCAGCAAGAAGGCATGTTTAACGGAAAATAGGCAATGAATTTCCTCCTGGACACGACTGCATTTAGCGATCTAATGCGAGAACACCCGAAACTGGAAGCACGCTTGGCAACCGTTGCCCTTACTGACCGGGTTCTTATCTGTACAGTGGTGAGAGGGGAAATCCAATACGGGATTGAACGCTTGCCCACAGGCAAGCGGAGGCATGTCTTGGAAAGCAAGGTTTTCAAACTTTTTAGCGTACTCCCTTGTGAACCAGTGCCGGAAAAAGCTGGTGACTATTATGCCAAAGTGAAGTTGGCCCGCCAACTGAAGGGTTTGACATTGGATGAGAATGATCTTTGGATTGCCGCCACTGCCATGGCATTGGATGCGGTGCTCATAACCCGGGATAGCGACTTCGAACCTCTTGATGGATTGAAGGTTGATGATTGGACAAGATGAAGAAGGGCCAAAGGATTTCAAGTTGGCAGAACCGATGAAGAAATTATTGGAAACAGTCTCCTGAATTGCAATATCGCAAGCCTGACACCAAGACCGAGACAAATCCTTGGATCAAGAGTGAACTAAAAAGGGTACTACCACGCTTTTTTTACTAAAAGGTCGGGCATCGGATAATGCTTTGTGTTCAGGCAGAATATCTGGCCCCCAGTCTGCATGACTGTGGCAGCGAGGATAGCATCATTGATATCCAACCCGTGGCTTGGTTGCCAGCGCCGATACAACGCCGCCGCTGAATCAATGATCCTTTGGTCTATGGCCGCGGTCTTGAACTGAGAGAGAAATAAGAGTGTAGCCGTCTCCTCCTCCGGTTTCATGAAGAACACAATTTCCGCTCGTTGCATCGCACCCATCCACAGCTCGTTTTCCTCCGAGTCACGAAGGCGTTGCAGAAATCTCAGGGCTTTTTGGTCCCCTCGCAAATGCCAGATCAGGACGTCTGAGTCAACGTAGGTCCTCATTGCCAATTCCTTTTCATCGACTCTCGAAATGCCTTCCGAACCTTAACCACAGTCTCCCCTGGCGATCCCTTTCTGTGCCAAGCCCCACAGGTATGCTCGAATACGTCAAAGTCCTGATCCTTATCCACCTGAGCAGCGTATCTCTCAATTGCGCTCTCGATGATCTTCTTTTTAGATGTGTGCAGACGGCGAGCCAGAGATCCAATACGGTTCACCACAGACTCATCAACCCTTGCAGAAAGTATTTTATCCATCCAGGCCCTCCTTTCATACGTAAGAAATATAACGTAAGCTTATGAGACCTGTCAAGAACGAGTCTCGCAACACTGAAGCTCTCCGCTTGGCGCCCCTTCTTTTTCCTTGAAGATTCAGATTGACATTCCGAATTTTCATATTAAAATGGTGACAATCTAAGGATGTGTGGTGCCAGGCGGTGAAAAAGGGCAGGTTGAGAAAGGAAGTATTTTAAATCGCCGGGATAAATATGCTACAAACATCTTCCGGAGAGGGTGAATGAGAAACACGGTGTCTTTGATTTTTGAAAGCCTTCGACCAACACAATGGGTTAAAAATAGCTTTGTCTTTGCGGCTTTAATATTTTCTCAGAATGTATTTAATCCAAAGATGTTGGGGATGAGTATTGCTGCCTTCGCCATTTTCTGTTTCCTCTCCGGAGGTATCTACCTCCTGAACGATCTCATTGATATTGAAAAGGACAAGAAGCATCCTAAAAAATCCCATAGACCATTAGCATCTGGAAGATTAAGCCCAACGATTGCTAAGATGACCCTTATCCTTATCCTTGTTCTGTCTGTCACGGGGTCTTTTTTAATCATCAACATACCTTTTGGGGTTACAGCGTTAGGATATCTCGCCGTTCAGATTGCTTACTCTATTCTCTTAAAGGAAATTGTTATCATAGATATTTTTTCGATTGCCGCTGGATTTTTCCTGAGAGTTGTAGCAGGGGCAATGGCTATAGGTGTTCCGATTTCCTCCTGGCTTCTTATTTGCACTATTTTTATTTCACTTTTTTTGGGATTGGGGAAGAGGAGGCATGAATTTTTATTACTGGGGGAAGAGGCCAGAAATCATAGGGAAGTTCTTCATGAATATAATATTCATGTATTAGACCAAATGGTTAGTATTGTCACCGGCGGGACAGTGATCTCTTATTCCCTTTATACCCTTTCTCATGAAACCATTACCAAATTTGGTACGGAGAAACTGTGGTATACGATTCCCATCGTATTGTATGGAATTTTTAGATACCTTTACCTTGTTTATCGAAGGGAAGAGGGAGGAAATCCAGAAATAACCCTTTTTGAAGACAAGCCGCTTTTGGTAAGCCTAGCACTTTATGTTATTGTGGTAGGGATCATTTTATATTTTTGATTTCTTTCATGACGGATGTTTCACCCCCGGATAATAAAAATTCCCCGAGGTATTATACATGACGACATAAGTCTTAAACGGTTTGTCATTCCGGGTTTGACTAAGCCTGCCCTGTACTTGATACAGGGGAATCCAGTTTCTAAAATAATGGTTCCCTGCCTTCGCAGGGACGGCGTCTGGATTCCTGCTGGAGTTTACCCCGTACTTGATACGGGGCAGGAATGACGGCCTTTGCTTGGATTAATGTCGCCGTGTATAGGTTATGGTTATGGTTAGGGAGCCCGTTTGGGTGAACAACAAAGTGTCATGGTTATGGTTGGCGACGCTGGTATCGATGCAAGTCGAAAAGACCCGACCACGGGAAGTTCGCACAAAAAAGAAGCTTGAACATCCAGTATCAATAGACGAGCTTCGACCCGCTGCGCCAGCGCTTGCGCGGCGAGTACAAGCTTCGACAGCGATAAACATTAGTTCACTCGGAAGTATTTGAAACCCAAGACGTAACCCTATGACGAAACGGGCATCTCGTAGAGTCGAGTCTTCGACTTTACCCTTACCCTGAGACGAAACTTTTTTCTAGGTAATAGGAGTTTGAAATGATCAAATCAAAGGTTGTTGTCATCAAGACGAAGCCGGAGACCGTTCTCCATGATATTGAATGGGCTATGAAAGCCGCAGGGTTTGATAGTACTCTCTCCAAGGAGAAAGTAACCATCCTCAAAGATAACATCTCATGGCATTTCCCTTTTTTGAGTGCGAACACAACCCCCTGGCAGCTCGAAGGGACCATTCTGGCTTTGAGAAATTCTGGTTATGAAAAAATCTCATCCGTTCACAATGATACGGTGGTGACGAATGCCTTTAAGGGGCAGATTCTGAATAAACTTTCCCCTCTCTATAAGAAATATCAAATAGAGGAGAAGTATAATTTTATTCCAGAGGATATACAATGGGTTGACTACAAACCAAAAACAAGGATGCGGGTACTCGATAAAGTTTATCCTGAAGGCATAAAGATACCGGAATACTTTATCGGAAAAAATGTCATTCATCTCCCTACGGTTAAAACTCACATCTATACTACCACTACAGGCGCAATGAAGAACGCCTTTGGCGGACTTTTAAATACGAAGCGTCACTACACCCATAGCGTCATTCATGAAACCCTTGTTGATCTTTTAGCGATCCAGAAAGAAATTCACTCAGGGATTTTTATAGTGATGGATGGAACGATTTGTGGGAGTGGACCAGGACCCAGGACCATGCTTCCGTTTGAAAAGGATTACATCATGGCGAGCGCCGACAGTGTGTCGATTGATGCGGTGGCAGCAAAGATGATGGGTTTTGATCCGATGAGCATTCCTTACATACGCTTAGCCCATGAAGATGGTTTGGGTGTAGGAAGGATAGAGGAGATTGAAATCATCGGCGAGGATCTATCAGAAGTGAATTTTGGATTTTCAGTAGGAGATAATTTTGCGAGCAGGGTAGGGGATATTTTTTGGTTTAGCCCGCTCAAGATGGTTCAGAGATTATTATTTAGGACCCCACTCGTCTATCTGTTTATTTTCGCCTCATTCCTCTACCACGATTACATCTGGTGGCCGATCAGAGGAAAGCGGATTCAAAGGAAGAGAGTTCTAAATACAAAATGGGGAAAGCTCTTCGAGAGTTATTAAGCAGAGCATAAAAATGTTTGCATTCACCGCGGAGTCGCAAAGAACGCTGAGAAAAACATTTTTGTTTGTCGGGAGATACCGACAAACAAAAAGCTCCTACCCCAACTGGAAAGATTTCTTGCCAAAGGCCGGAGGCTTATGGAGAATCGGTATCTCCCGATTCTCCATAAAGAATATCCTTCTCGGTGACCTCTGCGTCTCTAATGAGTCCTGCTCTTGCAGGACGAATGGGCGGTGAAAGTCCGATTTTAAAATGTAAACTATTTCATGTTCCTGGTAATATAACGAAACTGTAAGAGTCCAATGAGGGTTATCATATGAATTGGATCATATTGGGTATCGCTATTTTTCTCAATGCCCTCGCCAATATCCTGATCAAAGTGGGGGTGAGGGATAAGGTTGGTAAAATTGATGGTGGGATGATTTTTCGGGTCATCACTACGCCAGCAATCATCGGAGGTATCTTATCTTTTATTTTGGCTTTAGCTGCTTATGGATATATTCTATCGAAAATGAATCTTAGCATTGCGTACCCCCTCATGACCAGTATAGGTTTTATGATTGTCATCTTAGCCTCATGGCTTTTTCTCAACGAGATCATTACCCCGCTTCAGATCGTCGGATTTCTATTTATTCTTTCGGGCGTATGGATGGTGGCCAAGTGATTATCAAAATTGGTCTACCAATCCATACGGAGTACTAACCACCCCGATCCAACCACAACCGAGACTGAGGGATTACCTCTTATCTGCTTGACATATGCGACAATTGACGCTATTGTATTGTATGAATGTCGCCACATCACAAGGAGGCAACATGGAGCTATCGAACGTTAAACAGGTACTGGGACTGAAGGAAAAGATCAGGACCCACCTCGATTTGGTTAAGTTGGGCGGGAAGGGGATGTCCAAAGGAACTGTGGTCCGCCTGGCAAAGCATCTCTCTATTGGGCTCAAAGGGATAGCCCCGCTTCTATCCGTAAACCAACGGACGATTCAGAGGTTGAGTTCTGGGAAGGTCTTCAGTCGCACCGTCTCCGAACGGATACTTCGGATAGCCCTGGTGGTAGCGAGGGGAGAAGAAGTATTCGGAGATCGTGGACGATTCAATATATGGCTGAAAGAACCGAATAAGGCCATGGTAGATCAGACACCTCTCAGTCTCCTGGCTTCCGACTTCGGGATAGACATGGTACTCGAAGAACTCGGAAGGATCGAACACGGGATTATCTCTTGATGATTGTCTATCGAATCGTAATGAGTGCATACGCCCGCGACCTCTCGGGTGCCGGACCGAGGCTATATGGCGGACGCTGGAATCCAAAGGGTGTGAGTGTTATCTACACATCGGAAAGCAGAGCCTTGGCTGTCCTTGAGCTCTACGTTCACTTGAGCCGTTCAGTTATTCTGCCTGGCCTCAGCATAGTGTCTATCGAGATCCCTGACAGCGTATCCAGGAAGGAGATAGCCATGTCAGATTTGCCGAAGAACTGGCGTACTTACCCTGCGCCTCCCGAACTTGCCGCCATCGGCGCAGAATGGGTCAGGTCGAGAGAAAGTCTTCTTCTCCATGTTCCCTCGGCAATCATGCCGCCCGAACGCAACAGCCTCATCAATCCGGTGCATTCAGAAATGAGAAAGGTACGAATCATAGAGATTGAGGAGTATGGTCTCGATCAGCGACTGATTTCCTGAACCGCTTCGATTCATTGAAGGCTTCTGAGGGATCTTGATGAGGGTTAGCCATAATTCCTTTAAGTCATGAGAAGGGGGGGAGCTAATATTTTAAGGGTCAAATCCCTTCCAGATCGGAAATATTCCTTTGTTGCATTCGTTTTGATCTTAATTGCTTTTGGGACAAGGATTGCCTATCTATCGGCCCCGAGTTTGTGGCTGGATGAAGCGATCTCAGCTAATATCGCACGGAGTCCCCTGACCAGCTGTATCCAGTTTGCGAAGGGGGATCTTCATCCTCCTCTCTATTATTTGTTGATCCACTTATGGTCCTTGATCGGCCATGATGAATTTACACTCCGCCTTTTTTCAGTGATCCCCAATTTCTTGTCTGGAGTCATTTTATTTATCTGTGTTCGCCAGATGTTTAATCCCTCTATTGCCCTCCTCACGTTGATATTTTTTGCTATTTCTCCGTTTCAAATCCGCTACAGCCAGGAAGTAAGAATGTATTCTCTCCTCGGACTTTGGATAGTGTTAGTTCTATTCTCCGTCTTGCAATATCTAAAAAGTAAAAGCTGGGGTTCCTTATCGTGCTACGTCATCTCCGCCTCCCTCGGCCTGTATACACATTATCAAGCGGTGATCTTTTTGACCCTCATTAACATAGCTGTCTTCATTCGATTGTTTCGCACGGGAAAGGGGAATTTATGGCGGTGGATTCTGGCCCAATTAGCAATCGTGGCTCTTTTTTCCCCCTGGCTTCCTACTTTCATCAATCAGTTTAAAGGCGGGGGCAGATCATGGGTTCCATTTCTTCCCTCTTTCCCTTTATTCATCTCCCCTCTTTTTGCCTTTCTCTGGGGGGAACCCATTTTGTCAAAAGTTTATCATTCCTTGTGGCCCTTCTTTCTGAGGTTAAGGGAACTGGATTCCATAATCCCATGGTTCGAGAAGCTGAGCTTGGTGATTATCTTTATTTCCATTATCCTGATGATTTGGATGGGCAGAAAGAAACTCATGCGGCTAAGTTGGCAGATTCTTTTCATAAGCTTCCTACTCATAGGAACCCTCGGTCTGTGCTATGGTTTATCATTTAAGACAAATATTTATGGACCGAAATACCTATTTGGGACTTCGTTTATCTTTTATATCTTCATAGCCATCCTCCTTGAAGCCCTGAGCCGATGGAATCGAAAAATTGGAATCAGTCTTGGACTGATAGTCATCATCGTTCAAGTTTTCATGCTCATCAACTATTACCAACCAGGGAACTATCGTGAGAATTGGAGAGGGGCTGTCGCCTATATAAAGGACCATTCCCGACCTCGTCAGGTCGTTGGCTTCCATTTCGATAATCCCATGGCTCCCTATGTCTATTACTCTGATGACTCAATTCCTGTCTTCGGTTTTTTAAAGGAAGGAAAACTATCGCCTTCCTTTTCAACAGTCATCAAGAATCAATACGAAACCCTATGGCTATTCGATTATTTGGCCGAGTTATATGATCCCGGGGGGATGGTGAAACAGAAGTTAGTGGACCATGGATACGTCCCAATTTGGCATCATAATTTCAATGGGGTCCCATTGACGATGTGGAGAAAAGCTGAGATCGGAACCTATTGAAAATATTTAAAATAGATGGTAATGAATACCATACTTTGAGGTGTTTAAATTCCGATGAAAATTTTAACCGTCTTTGGAACACGACCGGAGGCGATCAAACTGGCTCCGGTTGTTAAGGCCCTGGAAGATCATCCGGATCAATTCCGTTCATTGGTCTGCGTGACAGCCCAGCACCGAGAGATGTTGGATCAGGCCCTACGCCTCTTTGATATCAAGCCGGATCATGACCTCAATATCATGAAACCGAAGCAAGATCTCTTTGGAATAACTTCGGAAGTATTATTGAAGCTTAGAGACCTCTTGCGAGAGATCAAACCCGATCTCATTCTCGTTCAGGGAGATACGACCACCACCTTTGCGGCAAGTCTTGCTGCCTTTTATCAAAAAATAAGAATTGGCCACGTCGAGGCAGGGCTTAGGACGAATGATAAATACAGACCCTTTCCGGAAGAGATCAATCGCCACCTCACTTCTGTCATGGCTGATTATCATTTTGCTCCTACTGAGAAGGCCAAGCTCAATCTATTGAAAGAGGGGATATCAGAGGATTCTATTTATGTAACTGGTAATACCGTGATCGATGCCCTTTTCTGGATTCTAAGAAATCAATCCACTCCCGAAAATCGAAAGAGAATGGAAGACTATTTTTCTGGAAAACTTGGAATATCAATGGATGACCGAAGATTGATCCTGGTGACTGCTCATCGCCGTGAAAGCTTTGGAAAAGGTTTTGAAAATATTTGCCAGGCAATAAGAGAGATTGCCTTAAGAAATCCGGACATAAGAATTATTTATCCTGTTCATCTCAACCCCAATGTTCAAGAACCTGTCCATCGGATTATCGGAGAGATGGATCAGATCGATCTCATCGAGCCCCTTGACTATGAACCTTTCGTCTATCTTATGAATAAGTCTTTTATTATCCTGACCGATTCAGGAGGCATTCAGGAGGAGGCTCCATCCCTGGGAAAACCTGTCCTGGTGATGAGGGAGGTTACAGAAAGGCCCGAAGCAGTGGAGGCAGGGACGGCAAAACTTGTGGGAACCCAGATGGAGGATATCATTTGCGAAACACAGACATTGTTAGATCATCCAGAGGTATACGATGGGATGGCCAACATTAAGAACCCTTATGGTGATGGGAAGTCTGCAGAACGAATCATCCAGATTCTTTCCCAAATTTATTCAACGAATATCCAATGAATAAAATCCCAATTGGACTCGTCTATTTTGCAGTTAATCGGTGGGATAGTATCGTCCAGCGGGAGCAGCTTCTGATGATGGGACTGAGCAAAACTTATCGCATTCTCTTT
>Ga0299915_10004479_pt1 | contig 10183 bp, 11 predicted proteins | sample RVTome_13_FD_200263 | JGI IMG/M metagenome (GOLD analysis project Ga0299915, IMG submission 200263) | Soil microbial communities from uranium-contaminated site in the Upper Colorado River Basin, Wyoming, United States - RVT92D227 (version 2) ...
TCCGGGGGCTGATGCAGCCGGTCATGGGCCCTCTTTTTGACACCCGGCACGTGGGCGATGTGCTTCTCCACATCGGAAAGGCTGTCAAAGGGCCTGAAAAATTCCCATGGGAGAGCTACTTCCACTACCTCCGCCATTCCTGGGATCAGGAGCGGAAGAAAAAAACTCCCGCTCAAGACCCTGAGGCCTTCTGGCGGGAATCGGTAAGGAAAGGGGGGATCTGGGAGGCAAAGAGCCGGAAGCCCTCTGCCCCTTCCTTGCGGCTCAACGGGTTTTCCTTTCCACCTCCGCAAACGGAAAAGCCCGCCGGCGAGAGTCTCCGCTTCATCGCCTATCCCACGATCCAATTCTTCGACGGCCGGGAAGCCAACCGCCCCTGGCTCCAGGAGCTTCCCGACCCCATCACCCAGGTCACCTGGGGAAGCTGGGTCGAGATCCATCCCGACACGGCGCGGAATCTGGGAATTCGCAAGGGAGATCTCCTGCGTCTCAAATCTCCCGCGGGGACGGTGGAAGTCCCGGCTTATCCCTACTCCGGCATCCGGCCCGACACCCTGGCCATGCCCATCGGCCAGGGACATGCCGGTTATGGCCGGTTCGCCCGCACCCAGCCCGGTAATCCATACCGGCTCCTGTCCCCGGAACTGGATAGGCTCTCCGGAGGCCTGCTCCTTTCCCTGGCGGGCCTTATTCTGGAAAAAGAAAATCAGAACCTGGCCGTGGCCAACACGGACGGGAGTCTGTATCAGCACGAACGGGGATTCGTTCAATCCATTTCCCAAGGCGAATATCAAAAAAAGAAAAACGGCGGAGAGAAACCCCCTATCAGGGTCCCCCTACCCGGAGGATACGACCGCAAGGAAGATTTTTATCCCCCCCACGAACACAAGGATTACCGCTGGGCCATGGCCGTGGACCTGGACCGTTGTATCGGCTGCGGAGCCTGCGCGGTGGCCTGCATTGCGGAAAACAATGTGGCCATCGTGGGGCGGGAGCAGGTTCTCAAAGGCCGGGAAATGTCCTGGCTGCGGGTGGAGCGGTATTTTGAGCCGGAAGGTTTAAAAGAAAGCCCCCCTCTGGACCGACTCAAGATCCGTTTCCTTCCCATGCTCTGCCAGCACTGCGACAACGCCCCCTGCGAGCCGGTCTGCCCGGTCTTCGCCCCCCACCACAGCAAGGAAGGGCTTAACAACCAGGTTTACAACCGCTGCATCGGGACCCGCTTCTGCTCCCAGAACTGTCCCTACAAAGTTCGGCGGTTCAACTTTTTCACTTATACCCGTCCCGAGCCCCTGAACTGGCAGCTTAACCCCGATGTCACCGTCCGCCAGAAGGGGGTCATGGAGAAATGCTCCTTCTGCGTGCAGCGGATCAAAGAGGCCCAGCTAAGGGCCAAGTACGAGGGCCGGAAGGTTCGGGACGGAGAAGTCCTTCCGGCCTGCGTCCAGACCTGCCCCGCGGATGCACTCATCTTTGGAAATCTCATGGACCCCAAGAGCCGGATCTCTCAATTGATCCAGGACCCGCGGGCCTACCAGGTCCTGGAGTATTTGAACACCAAACCGGCGGTGATATATTTGAAGAAGGTTACCAAGGAATTGAAGCTTTAAAGACCAGGTTAAGGTTGAGGTTAAGGTCAAGGAATTCAGTTCTTGCCTTATCCTTAGCCTTAGCCTTAACCTTAACCTTAACCTTAACCTCAGCCTTAGCCTTGGCCTTAACCTTGGCCTTAGCCTAGGAGTTTTCTTTGGAAGGTCTCAGCTATAAGGATGTGAACCGCCAGGTCCTCCGCACCCTCTCCCCCCCGGGGAGATTCTATTATCTCCTGGTGGGGCTTTTCCTGACCGGGGTCGTCTACGGCGCCTCCTGCTGGGCCTACCAGATCCTGACCGGCATGGGGGTGGCGGGGGTCACTCATCCGGTCATGTGGGGATTCTACCTGGTGAACTTCGTATTCTGGGTGGGGATCGCCCACTCCGGGACTCTGATCTCCGCGATCCTCTTCCTCCTGCGGGCCCGCTGGCGCACGCCCATCGCCCGGAGCGCCGAGGCCATGACTGTCTTTGCGGTGATGATCGCCGGCCTATTTCCTTTCATCCATCTGGGGCGGGTTTGGATCTTCTACTGGATCCTCCCCTACCCCAACCAGCGCAATCTCTGGCCGAATTTCCAGTCTCCCCTGATCTTCGACATGATCGCCATATCCACCTACCTGACCGTGAGCGTCCTTTTCTGGTTCACCGGTCTCATCCCGGACCTGGCCGCCGCCCGGGATCACTCCACCGGCCTCCGGAAGAAGATCTACGGGTTCTTCTCCCTGGGCTGGGCGGGGACTCACCACCAGTGGCGTCATCACGGCGCGGCTTATCTCTTCTTCGCCGCCCTGGCCACTCCGCTGGTGATTTCGGTTCACAGCGTGGTCTCCTGGGACTTCGCCCTTTCCCTGGTGCCCGGCTGGCACAGCACCATCTTCGCCCCCTATTTCGTCGCCGGCGCCATACACTCCGGGCTGGCCATGGTGCTCACTCTCCTGATTCCACTCCGGCGCATCTTCCGGGTCGAAAACCTGATCACCCCGAGAACCCTGGAAAGCATCGCCAAGACGATCATCCTCACCGGCCTGATCGTCGGTTATTCCTACGGGGTGGAATACTTCATGGCCTGGTACAGCGGAAACAGGGTGGAACGGGACAGCTTCATCTGGAGGGCCATCGGGGACTATGCCCCCCAGTTCTGGGTCATGGTCGTCTGCAACTCCATCGCCCCGCTGGCTTTCTTCTTCAAGAAAGTGCGGACCCACACCGGCCTTCTGTTCGGGATCTCCATTCTGGTCAACATCGGCATGTGGCTGGAGCGGTTCGTGATCATCGTCGGCTCCAAGGCCCATGACTACAACCCCTATTCCTGGGGGCTCTATAGCCCGACGTGGGTTGAGATCAGCATCATGCTGGGCTCTTTCTGCCTCTTCTTCTTTCTCTTTTTCCTCTTCGTGAAATTTCTCCCTTCGGTTTCCATCACCGAAGTCAAGGAAGGGCTCAAGCCCCCCCTGAGGGGAAAGGAGGAGCCGCGTGGCGTCTAGACCGGAACTCCTGGGGATCTTCGCCCATGCGGATGCACTCCTGGCCGCGATCTCCCGCCTGAAGGAGTCGGGGGGCAGTATCCGGACCGTTTTTTCCCCCGTCCCCCTGCATGGACTCCAGGAGGCCTTGAAGACCAGGCCCAGCCCGGTGCGCTATGGCACTCTCCTGGGGGCCATCCTGGGCGTCCTCGGCGGGTTCAGCCTGGCCGCCTATTCCAACCTGCAATGGGAGTTCATCACCGGCGGGAAACCGGTCCTGGCCTGGATTCCCTTTGTCGTCGTGGGGTTTGAATTCAGCATTCTTCTGGGGGTCCTTTTTACGGTCGGTTCCATGCTGATCATCAGCCGGCTTCCCCGCTTTCACCTCCCCGGTCCTTACGACCCGCGTTTCAGCGTCGATCGCTTCGGGGTTCTGGTCGATTGCCGAGAGGAAGAGAAGGAAATGTTTTCCAGCATTCTAAGGGATTCCGGCGCGGAGGAGGTCCGAGAAGTCCGATGAGTCCTTTCCAGACCGGGAAAGAAATTGGAAACCCTCCTCCCCTGGGGGCTCTCCCGCCGGGCGGGGTGAAATTCTCCCGGCCCCTCATCCTTTTTCTGGGAATTCTTTTCGCCGTCGGGGGCATCCAGTTCCTGGCGGGCATCGGCGGAGAGCAGGCCCGGCGCGCCTGGCAGGTCTACCTGGTGAATTTCGTCTTCTTCACCGGCCTTTCTTCCGGAGCGGTCCTCTTCTCCGCCATCCTGACCCTGACCGGCGCCGGGTGGGGACGGCCCTTGAAACGCCTGGCCGAAGGGATGGGATCCTTCCTGGTGGTCTCTTTCCTTTTATTCTGGGTTCTTTACTTCGGCCGGGAGGAAATCTTCCCCTGGGTCCGCGAGCCCGCCCACGGAAAAGAGGCCTGGCTCAATACCGGTTTTCTCTTTGCCCGGGATGGAATCGGCCTCCTGATCCTGACGGCTCTCTCCCTGTGGATTCTTTACCATTCGGTCCGCCCCGATCGATACGCGATCGTCCTCCCGGGATCGGGTCCCGGAATTCCGGGGGCGGGGGGGCAGGTGGAAAAAAGCCAGCGCGCCCAGGCCTTTCTCGCGCCCATCCTGGCCATGGTTTACGCCCTGGTCCTGAGCCTGATCGCTTTCGATCTGATCATGTCCCTGGACCCGCACTGGTACAGCACTCTTTTCGGCGCGTACTATTTTATCGGAAGCTTCTACTCCGCCCTGGCGGCCCTGGTTCTGATTGCGGGGATCTTTCGAAACTGGCTGGGGCTTCGGGATTTCATCCGGCCCGGGCATTTTTCCGACCTGGGCAAGCTTCTCCTGGGTTTCTGCCTGATTACCGGAGATTTCTTCTATTCCCAGTTCCTGGTGATCTGGTACGGCAATCTTCCCGAGGAGACCCGCTACGTGATCCTGCGGGTACGCGAGTCTCCCTGGGAACCCCTGGCCTGGACAGTCCTCATCGTATGTTTTGCCCTGCCCTTTGTCGTCCTTTTGAGCCGCAAGCTCAAGTTTCAACCCCGGGCGATGATGGCTTTGGCCGGGGTCATTCTCACGGGAATGTGGCTGGAGAGGTTTCTGCTGGTCGTTCCTTCCACCTGGAAGATGAAAAATTTCCCCCTGGGGTTTATGGAAGTTCTGATCACCGCGGGTTTTATCGGCCTCTTCGGCCTGACTTTGATTGGGTTTTTCCGGAAATTCTCCCCCCTCCCCCTCTCCGATCCAATGTTCAGGGAAAGCCTGGAGGAAGGAGAGGCGATTCCCGGTGCCGGGATGAAACATGAGTGAGCACCCTGAACAACCTGAACGGCGAAGGCATTGGATCTGGCCCTCTGCCTCGGTGGCCCTCCTTTTCGCGGGGATGTTCTACTTTTATTATCTGTACCCCCACCAGAGCATCGGGCCGCAGCAGCCGATTTACTTCAGCCACCGGGTCCATGCGGGAGTCAAGGAAATCGACTGCCGCTTCTGTCATTCTTACGTGGACCGTTCCCATAACGCGGGGATTCCCACGGTGAGCAAGTGCTTTTACTGCCACCAGTACATCATCCCCCACCACCCCCAGATCGTCAAAGAAAGGTGGCACCTGGAAACCAGGACCCCGGTCCCCTGGGTGCGGGTTTATTACGTCCCCGACCACGTGAAATTCAACCACCGGCCCCACATCCGGGCAGGGCTGGACTGCGCCGACTGCCACGGAGAAGTCCAAAGGATGGACCGGCTCACGCCGGTCGATTTCAAGATGGGCTTCTGCATCAACTGCCACAAGCAGCGGGGGGCGCAGCTGGATTGCTGGATGGCGTGTCATAACTAAGAGTGCCTAAAGTTTGGAGTGAGCTAAAGTGACTAAAGTTGAAACATCAGTGACTAGAGTTTATACTGAAAGTGACTAAAGTTTGGAGTGAGCTAAAGTGACTAAAGTTGAAACATCAGTGACTAGAGTTTATACTGAAAGTGACTAAAGTTTGGAGTGAGCTAAAGTGACTAAAGTTGAAACATCAGTGACTAGAGTTTATACTGAAAGTGACTAAAGTTTGGAGTGAGCTAAAGTGACTAAAGTTAACCTTGATTAGGGTTGGAAATGAATTGGATTTGTAAGGACCTAATATGGATGATCTCGTAAAAAGTCACTTGGAGCGTCACCCCGGCGAAAGCCGGGGTCCAGAACATCTTGAAATAACTGGATTCCGGCTTTCGCCGGAATGACGAATTCTATGGAATTGCGACTTTTTACGAGTTCATCAATATGGATAATCGGGAATTCGGCAAAGAACTAGAGAGGAGAACACGGAAATTTGGTGTTCGGATCATTCAATTATCCACCAAACTACCCAACACCGTCGAAGCGCGCATCATCAGAGGCCAGCTAACAAAATCAGGCACTTCCATAGGGGCTAATTACCGGGAGGCGAATCGGGCCAGAAGCAGGGCCGATTTCAAAAACAAGATCAAGATATGCGAAAGTGAAGCCAGCGAAACCCAATATTGGCTGGAAGTCGTGGTAGAATCTGGGTGGCTCACTATGAAACAAATAGAGCAGGAATACGAAGAGTGTGGCCAACTACTTGCCCTTTTCGCAGCAATAGGCAAAAGATGCAAGTAGTTGCTTTTTTTACTTTAGTCACTTTAGCTCACTTTAGTCACTTTAGTCACTTTGGTCAATTGAGGTCCCCATTTGCGCTTTCTAAAGCCAGACCCACATAGCACAGTCAAGCTTTTTTTCCTATCCTCGGCCTCCTGGATGGTCCTGGGGACTTCCTACGGGTTCACCGGGGCTCTTGAGCTGGTCGCTCCTGATCTCCTGGGGAACATTTCCTGGCTGGCCTTCGGCCGGATCCGGCAGGTTCACACCAACCTGGTCATGTTCGGGTTTGTGGGGTCTGCCCTTCTGGGAGGAGCCCATTACCTCGTCCCCACCCTTCTGCGCACTTCTCTCTACAGCGAGCGGATGGGAAAAGCCTGCGTGTGGCTCTGGAACCTGGCCCTGGGGGCCGGGGTCATAACCCTTTCCATGGGATACACCCAGAACCGGGAATACGCGGAGTTGATCTGGCCCATCGACCTCGGGGTTCTCTTGGTCCTGGCCCTGATCTTCTACAATCTCCTCCAGACCCTGAGGCAGAGAAAAGAAAATCTTCTCTATGTATCGGTCTGGTATGTCATCGGCGCGGTCATCTTCACTTTTTTCAGCTACTTTTTCGGCAATGCCGTCTGGAACCCGGATACGGGCTCCATCACCGGCATGCCCGATGCCATTCTGGCCTGGTTCTACGGCCACAACATCCTGGGCTTCTTCTTCACCCCCCTGGCCGTCGCCCTGGCCTACTACATCATCCCCATCGTCAGCCGGGCTCCCCTCTACAGCCATACTCTATCCTTGATTGGGTTCTGGTCCATCCTGATGATGTACTCCCACATCGGCACCCATCACCTCTTGCAGGCTCCGGCTCCCACCTGGCTGAAGGTGGTGGCCATAACCGGAAGCGTGGGCATGCTGGTGCCGGTGATGACCGTCCTCATCAATCTCTGGCTGACCATGAAAGGACGGCTGGGGAACATCCATTCCGACATCGGGGGGAAGTTTGTCTTTGCCGGAAGCGTCTGGTATCTGCTCACCTGCCTCCAGGGTCCCCTGCAGTCCCTTCCCTACGTCCAGCAGCTCACCCACTTCACCAACTGGGTCATCGCCCACGCCCACATGGGTGTGTTCGGGTTTGCTGGAATGACCGCCCTCGGGGGTATCTATTTCATTCTGCCCCGAATAACCGGAAGGCCGCTCTACAGCGCCAGGCTGGCGGACCTGCAGTACTGGCTGGTCCTCATCGGGATCACGGGGTTCTTTGCCGTTCTCACCATCGCGGGGCTCATCCAGGGCAACGGGTGGTTGAATGGAGAGACCGTTTACCGGATTTTGCCCCAGATCTATCTCTACATGGTCCTGCGGGCTTCGCTGGGCATTTTGTTCATCGGAGGCGCGGTGATCGGCTTTTACAATATATTCATGACCCTTCGCCGGGGTAAGGGAGGGGAATCATGAGGGTGACTCCAAAACTCCTCATCGGAGGATGCCTGATCATTTTTGCCTCGGTTTTTTTCATATCGGTCTTTCTCCCGGCCCTTACCATGAGCGACCGGCCTTCGGACATCCTCCGGGACCGGACCCCCGCGGAAGCGGAGGGCCGGAAGATCTTCATCCAGAATGGGTGCTCCTACTGCCACAGCCAGTATGTGCGTTCCATCGACTGGGACCTGGGGGCGGAGCGGGTGGCCCAGGCCGGGGATTACGTTCAGGACCGCCCCCACCAGCTCGGCTCGGCCCGCACCGGCCCGGACCTCTCCCAGGAAGGGGGCGAGCATCCGGATGACTGGCACCTGGCCCATTTCACCAACCCCCGGTATGTCCGCCCGGAGTCCCTGATGCCGCCCTTCGAATATTTGGGGCGGGATGAAATCAGCGCTCTCATCGCCTACAAACAGAGCCTCGGCTACAAGGATGCCGATTACCGCATGGAAAGACAGAGAAGCTGGAAGAAAAAAGCGGTGGAAGCTTACGAGGGGGGGCCGGAAGCCAACGTGGCCTGGCTGCATGAAAAAGTGCCCGAGCCCTGGAGGAAGCTCCCCAATCCCTATCCCACGACCCGGGCCGGCCTGGAGCGGGGGCACAGGATTTACCAGAGCTTCTGCATCGGCTGCCACGGGCCCATCGGGGACGGGATGGGACCGGCCCAGCCGTATCTGTATCCTCCGCCGCTCAACTTCACCGTCTTGAAAGACCGGGGAGTCTCGGGGGGGATTCTGTACTACCAGATCATGAACGGGATCACCGGAACGGCCATGCCCTATTTCAAGCGGGAACTGGAGTCGGAGAAGATCTGGGATGTGGGAAACTATGTGGCCGTTTATTTCATCGGCCAGACCGATGCGGGGCAGGAGCCGAAAGGGATCGAGGCCTCCTCCATCCCCCCGCCGGAGGGGAAATAAGCCATGTTCTTTCTGAGCTGGTTTCTTTTGATTGCCGCCGGGCTGCTGGTCAGCCTGGGGGTGTTTTTCTGGGCCCTGCGGACCGGGCAGTTTTCCGACCAGGAGAGAGCCCGCTACCTTCCTTTGGGCGATGGATTTCCTCTCCCCGCGGTGGAGAATCCCGCGAAGCTGTCCAGAGAAGTGTACGCCCTGCTTTTTGCCGTCGGCCTGGGACTTCTGGCCATGATCGGGGCCATCGTGTTGACCCTCGTGAAGGTGAAAGGATAGAATCGGTCCATGCGTTTCTTTTCCCTTCTTGATTTTCAGTATGCCATGCTGCTCATCTTCCTCGGGCTCATTGCCCTGGTCCTGATCTATGTGGCTTTTTCCAGTTATGACTTCCGGCCCCGAAAGAAAGGCGAAGAGGAGGAGGTCGAAGAGTATCCCGGAGGAATTCAAGCATCGAACCAGCCGATCCCACTGATCCTGATTTTTGTTTACGCCGGCCTGGCCATCTGGGCCGTGGCCTACGTGGTGATGATCGGGATAAGGGGAGTGCCTTTTTAAAGAAGTGCTGAGGACTGAGCTCTAAGCCGGTCCAATGCTTTTGCTATGAGCCACAAGCTATGAGCTATCCGCTATTCTCTATGAGCTATGAGCTATCAGCTATGAGCTTATTCTTATGGAACAGATGACCGACGCCAATAAGACATCGTTAAAAAGCTGGGCCATCATTCTGGCCTTAGCCCTTTTATTTGTCGCCTGGGGGCTGTTCATTTTTTTCACCGTCGGCGACAAGGGGCCGCCGTCCTGGAACTTCGGGGTGGTCCGGGACATCCCCGGAGAGTCGCCCTATTCCACCCAGCAGACGATGGAAGGCAGGGGCGTCGCTCCGGAACCCCAGCATATTTTGGGAAAGCCCTCGCAGGTTGAAGGAAAGAGGAATAAAGAGAAACCATGATGTTTCGTTCCCTCCCCATCCTCATTTCTTTTTCTTTTTTGTCGGCACTCTTCCTCGTTCCGGGCTGTGACTATGGAAGAATGAAGGAGCAGGAGTCGATCCGCACGTATGAGACTTCGCTGCCCCCGATGCCCCAGGGCACCATCCCGGTCGGCGGAGGGATCGAAACCATCCGAACGTCCAGGCCTGATGCCCTCCAGAATCCCCTTCCCCCCAGCCCGGTCTCGGCGGAACGGGGAAAGAAGGCCTACGGTCACTACTGCATCATGTGTCATGGACCCAAGGCCGACGGAAACGGCACGGTGGGACAGAGCTTTGCTCCCCTTCCTTCAAACTTGACCGAATCTCCGGTCCAGGGACAAAGCGACGGGGAACTTTTCTACAAGATCAGCCTGGGTTCCGGCCGTCATCCTTCCCTGGCGGATACGGTTTCGGAAGAGGACCGGTGGGCGATCATCCACTACCTCCGTGCGCTGAAGGGGAAGTCCTGAAATGAGTGCCTAGAATGCCTAGAGTTCGGAGTGCCTAGCGTGGCTAGAATTCTTTATCCGTGTTCATCCGTGTTTATCCGTGTTTATCCGTGTCCAATTAAATTATGTTTCTTGATTTTTTTGCTCCTTTGCTAACGAGGTCGGTCAAGATGCCTGATTTATTTCTTGGGAGTGCGCCGGCAGGACGGCGCTTTT
>Ga0299915_10004480_pt1 | contig 10183 bp, 6 predicted proteins | sample RVTome_13_FD_200263 | JGI IMG/M metagenome (GOLD analysis project Ga0299915, IMG submission 200263) | Soil microbial communities from uranium-contaminated site in the Upper Colorado River Basin, Wyoming, United States - RVT92D227 (version 2) ...
ATGCGCCTGCTCGCCCTGACGTGCGAGGTCCTCGCCCGCTCCGTCTACCTCTGCGCCGCGCGCTCGCCGCACGTCGTGGACGTCCACCTCAACCGGCGGGGCCTCCACGACGATCCCCCGAACTTGCGGGCGATCCTGCAGGGGGAGATCGACGCGGCCGGCGCTTCCGGCGCTTCCGGCGCTTCCGGCGCGGTCGGAGCGCGAAGTTCGGTCGGCGCACCCGGCGCTTCCGGCGCGGTCGGGGCGCCCGATGCCCCATACGACGCGATCGTCCTGGCCTACGGCCTCTGCGGGACCGCGACCGCCGGGCTGCAGGCAGGTTCCATCCCGCTCGTCGTGCCCCGGGCGCACGACTGCATCACCCTCTTCCTGGGTTCCCGCGACCGGTACACCGCCGAGTTCACGGGCCACCCCGGGACCTACTGGTACGTCCAGGACTTCCTCGAGCGGTCCGACGAGGGGGGCGCGTTCGCCGGGATGGGGGCCGATTCCGACGCCGCCGCGCGCGCCACGTACGAGGAGTTCGTGGCGAAGTACGGCGAGGACAACGCCGCCTACCTGATGGAGGCGCTGGGCGCCTGGCGCTCGCATTACGACCGGGCGGCGTTCGTCGACATGGCGGTCGCCGATCCGCGGGAGGCGGCCGCCGTCGAAGCGCACGCGCGCGACGACGCCGAGCGACGCGGCTGGACCTTCGAGAGGCTGGCCGGCGAGCTGATCCTGGTGCGCCGCCTTCTCGACGGGGACTGGGGCCCCGAGGACTTCCTCGTCCTCCAGCCGGGGGAGCGCCTGGCGATGTCCTACGACGAAGCGGTGGTCCGGGCCGAGCCCGCGGGCTGATCGCCGCGCCGCCGCTCCGCCTACGCCATCCCCACCGCGGTCCTGGCAGCCTCGACCGCGCTGGCGGCGTCGGGGGCGTAGCTGTCGGCGCCGATCGAAGCGGCGTACTCGGCGGTGACGGGGGCCCCGCCGACGATCACCTTGACGCCGGGCAGGTCCGCGGCCCGGACCGCGGCCACCACATCCTTCATGCCGACCATGGTCGTCGTCAGGAGCGCGCTCACCCCGACGAGCGAGGCCCCGTGTTCCCGGGCGGCCGCGACGAACGCCTCGGGGGAGACGTTCGTGCCGAGGTCGACGACCGCGATGTTGGCCCCCTTCCACATCATCCCCACGAGGTTCTTGCCGATGTCGTGGAGGTCGCCCTTGATCGTCCCGATGACCGCGGTGTGCTCGGGCCGGATGCCGGCGGCGGTGAGGACGGGCTCCAGGACCGCCGTCGCCTCCTTCATGGCCCGGGCGCTGATGAGCATCTCGGGGACGTAGATCTCGTTGCACTGGAACTTGTGGCCGATGACCTCCATCGCGCCGGTCATCGCGTCGAGGACGGTCCGCGGATCCATCCCCTCGGCGACGGCCTCGGACGTGATCGCCGTTGCCGTCGCCCGGTCGCCCGCCTCGATCGCCGCAGCGAGGGCCTCGAGATCCGCCATCTGGGTGCTCCTTCTGCGCTCGTTGGTGGTCGTGGCGCCCTCGGCTCTCTCGGGGCGCCTGCGGCTCAGGCGAGCTCGCCGGCGCGGTAGGCGGTGAGGAACGCCATCCCGAACGGGTCGCGCCCGGTCAGGAGGTCGGCGGCCAGGGCGGAGGCGCGGCTGGAGCGACCCTGGGCGAAGATCCGCCGCGGATCTGAGGCCACGGGATCGATGATCCCGCTGTCGGCGCCCGCATCGGCGGCGAGATCGATGAAGACGTCGTTGAGCAGCTTGCGCAGGGGCATCCCGAAGCTGACATTGGAGAGGCCGCCGGTGATGTGGATCCCGGGCCCGTACGTCGTGCGCAGCGTGCGCACCGCCTCGAGGAACCAGGCGCCAACCTCGGGCTCCACCGCGACCGGCAGGACGAGCGGGTCCACGTGCAGGGCCCCGAGGGCCATGCCACGGCGCGTCGCCTCCTCCACGATCCGGGTCGCGTTCGCCACCCGCTCCGCCGCCGAGGCCGGCATGCCGTGCTCGCCGCTGGCTCCCAGGACGACCGCGCACCCCTCGGCCGCGGCGAGGTCGAGCACGTCGAGCCGCTCGAGAGACGCCGAGTTGAGCAGCGGCGCCCCGGCCGTCCGGGTGGCCGCGGCGAGGCCCGCCCGCATCACCTCGGGGGCCGAGGAATCGATCGCCAGGGCTGCGGGGGTGGCGTCCTCCACCGCGCCGACCAGCCAGCGGATGGCCGCGACCCGCGTCTCGAGCTCGTTGCTCGCCTCGTCCACGTTGAGGTCCAGGTAGTCGGCTCCGGCCTCGACCTGGCGCCGGGCGAGGAAGCGGACGTAGCCACGGCCGAGCACCGCGGCGGAGCCGCCGGCGAGGCCGGCGAGGACGGCGGCCTTGACGTGCTTGACCTTCTGCCTCTCGCCGGCGCCCTCGAGCGCGGTGTCGGGGACCGGCAGCAGCCGCTCGGCCCCCTCGTCGTCCGTGAAGGGGAGCGCCGGACGGCCGTCCGGCAGCGAGGCGACCCGGGCGCCGCCCCGGAGCAGGACCCGGGTCGCGTGGATGTTCTCGCCGATGACGATGAAGGGGCCGCGGACGGTGTCGGTCACAGGAAGCCCTTCTCGCGCATCAGCGGGCGTGGATCCACCAGGTTCTTGTGCAAGGCTGCCTTGTCGGGCAAGCCAAGCGCCAGGGCCATCAACTGGGTGAAGTAGAGCACCGGCATCGGCTCTGCGATGGCCATCTGGAACTGGCGCGCATCCAGGTTGAGGTGGCACAGCGGGCAGGCGACGACGACCACCTCGGCGCCCGCCGCCCGCGCCTGCTCGATCAGGTTGCCGCTGAGGCTGAGGACGATGTCCGGACGCGTCAGCGAGTGGGCCGCGCCGCAGCAGGCTGTCTTGTACGACCAGTCCAGCACCTCGACGCCGACGGCCGCCATCAGCTCGTCCATGTCGGTCGGGTTCTCGGGATGTTGCGCCTCGGTCACCTGGGGCGGGCGCGTCAACAGGCAGCCGTAATAGCAGACGGCGCGCAGCCCGTTCAGCGGGCGCTTCACCTTCGCAGCGATCACCTGCGGCTCGACGTGCCGGGTGATCGTTTCGATGAAGGTGCTGACGCGCACGCCAGCCTGGCCCGCGCTGCCCGGCAAGCCGCCGGCGGCGGCTGTGTCCGCCTGGTCGTGGCGGGCTTCAACCTGCGCGGTCTTGTGGCGATTGAAGCAGGCCGCGCACGGCATCGTCACCTCGCTGAAGCCGCTCTGCTCGACGAGCGCCAGGTTCTCCAGCGGCAGGCGCTGGCCGGTCTTCGGGTCGGCGCGATGGGCGGCCGAGCTGCCGCAGCATCCCCATCCCTTGGGTTCGATCAGGGCCAGGCCCAGGGTTTCGGCGACGGCGCGTGCCGAGAGATCGAACTCCGTCGCGGTCGAGTGCAGCGAGCAGCCTGGGTAGTAGGCGACTGCCTGGGCGGCGCCGGGGACCGGCTTGGGCCGACGCGGGGACGCCGCCGCGTGCGGGAGGAGCGGCATCTTGCGCTTCCGGAACATCCTGAGGCCCAGGTCCAGGTCCTGCGTGAGGTGGCCCGCACGCAGCTTCATCTCGGCCATCAGGCCCAGCTCGTACGCCCGGCGCCAGAGCCGGACCTCCCGCAGGAAGGCCCGGTTGAACGTCGCGACTTGGGGCACCGCCGGCTTCACGCCCTGCGCAAGCGCCTCGCGGGTCAGGAACTCCATGATTGCCGTGACATCCAGCCCCTGTGGGCAGCGCGTCGTGCAGGTCTGGCACGAGGCACACAGCCACGGGGTCGTCGAATGGAGGGCGATGTCGGCATCCCCGAGTTGCAGCGCTCGCATGATCTGATTCGGCTGCCAGTCGAAGAACTCGGCCACCGGGCAGCCGCTTGTGCACTTGACGCACTGGTAGCACAGGTAGACGTTCTGGCCGACCTCACTCAGCACGCGTTGCGCCAAGTCGGCGTTGAGCGGCGTCTGCCCAGCCGGCGCGTGGTCGGTCATCGTTCGCCTCCTAGGTGGCCGTCACGAGATCGACGACGTTGGACCGCGGGGGTAGACCGGCGCCCTCCACGATCGGTTTGACCGCCTCCTCCCACTCGATGGCCATGATGTGCACGCCCGCCACGCCTTCGATCTCCTGCATCTGGTGAATCAGGTCGATGCAGATGCGGATGCCTTCGGCGCGCCACGCCGCCGACCTGTCCTGCTTGTCCTCGATGCCCCGGCCCGCCGCTTCCATGCGCTCGACGATCTCATCGGGCACGTCCATGCCGGGCACCTGGTCGCGCATGTACTTGGCGGCGCCGGGTGTCTTGAGGGGGCCGACCCCGGCCAGGATGTGGGTCTCCTGGTGAGTTCCCAGGTCGACCACGCGCTTCATGAACTCGCGGAACTTCGGCACGTTGTAGATCATCTGGGTCTGAATGAAATCAGCGCCTGCCCGCGCCTTCTTCGCCAGCCGCAGCGGCCGCCAGTCGAACGGATCCCCGAAGGGGTTCTCAGCCGCGCCCACGAAGAACTGGGGATGGACGCCCTTGATCTCCTCGCCGCACTGGAAGCTGTGCTCGTCGCGCAGGCGGACGACCATCTGCACCAGCTGCACCGAATCCAGGTCGTGAACGTTCTTCGCCTGGGGGTGGTTGCCGAACGACTGATGATCGCCGGTCAGGCACAGGATGTTGCGCAGGCCGAGCGCGTAGGCGCCCAGCAGATCGGACTGCATCCCCAGTCGATTCCGGTCGCGGCACGTCATCTGCATCACCGGCTCGAGGCCCGCCTGCAGCGCGAGGAACCCGGCCCCGATGGAGGACATCCGGACGATCGCCGTCTGATTGTCGGTGATGTTCGCCGCATCCACCCAGCCGGCGAGCAACCCGGCCTTGTGGCGGATCACCTCGGCGTCGGCATTCTTGGGCGGTCCGAGCTCGGCGGTCACGGCGAAGGCGCCGGAACGGAGCACCCGCTCGAGGTTGCTGCCGGACTTGAAGCCGTTCGATTCGTTCATCGCCCGCCTCCTGACGCGTCCGCCTGGGCGGGCGTGGGCAGCTTGAGGTCATCGCGCACGATCTTGCGCGGACCGCCGTCCCGGCCTGTACTCCAGTCCTTGGGCGGCGTGATCTCCATGAGCACGTTGAGCCGCCCCTGGGCCGAGAGCTTGTCGTAGATCAGCTGCCAGGCGCAGTCGATCTCCGGGTTGATCTCGCACCTGCCCTGCGACGATCCGCCGCAGGGTCCGTTGAGCAGCTGCTTGGCGCAGCGAGCGATGGGGCAGATGCCGCCGGTCAGGCCGAGCAGGCACTGGCCGCAGGCCGCGCAGCGCTCGGCCCAGACCCCCTGCTCCAGCGGCATGCCCATGAACTTGGTGTTCAGGCCGGGAACCACGACCGCAGCCGGGAAGTGCTCGGCCAGGGCCTGCACGCCCACGCCGCAGCCGAGGGAGAGCACGACATCGGCATCGGCCACCCGCTCGTTGATGGCGTCCAGGTACTCCCATTCGCACTGCCGCTGCACCGTGACCTCGGCCACGTTCCGGGAGGCGCCGTCGAGCTGGGAGGACATGCGCAGCAATGAGCCGAGCACGCTGGCCTCGCGTTCGCCGCCGGCGAAGCACACCGTCACGCACGTGCCGCAGCCAACGACCAGGACGTTCCGGGCCTCAGCCAGCAGGCCCTTGATCTCGTCCAGGGACTTCTGTTCCGCGATGATCATCGTTCGATTCCTCCCTGGGCTCGCCGAGCGCGCGACGCGGCGGCTGCAGGCGCAGGCGGCCGCGCCGGCGCCCTCGTCGGTGGTGGTGTCAAGCAGTCCGGACAGCGCCTGGGGTCGTCCTTGGTCAGGGGGCGCATTCCACCTCGGGTCCCATCGCGCAGGGGCAACCGGCCGCCCTGCATCGGGGTCACGATCGGCGTCGTCATCGCGGTTTCTCGGTGCCCTGGTGGGAGCGGCGCAGCGGGCTTGGGCCCAGGGCGCGGACCTTCGCGTCCATCTCGGTGACCGCGTCCGCCCAGCGTTGGCCCATGGCGGAGGACATGTTGTACATGGCCACGCGCTCAGGCTCCAGGCCGACCTGGCCCAGCAGCACCTGCGCACGCTGGACGCGCCGTCTGGCGTTGAGGTTGCCCTGCTGGTAGTGGCAATCGCCCTCCAGGCAACCGGCGACCATCACGCCGTCCGCGCCGTGCTCGAACGCGCGCAGCAGCAGCAGCACGTCCACCTTGCCGGTGCACGGCAGCTTCACCACGTGCACCGTGGGCGGGCACTGCAGGCGCAAGGAGCCCGCCAGGTCCGCGGCGGCATACGCGCAGTAGTGGCAGCAGAACGCGACGATCGAGAGGCTCAGGTCTTCTGCCTGATCGGGCGGCCGGGCGTCGACGCCGAGAACCTGCATCTTCAGGCCACCGTATCCAGAAGGGCGCCCACCTTGGCCATCACTTGCCCGTCGCGGTAGTTCAGCAGCTGGATCGCCTCGGCCGGGCACTCCGAGGCGCAGATGCCGCAGCCCTGGCAGATGGCCGCCTCGATGCGGGCGGCGCCGACGATGCTCCCCACGCCAATCACGTCCGCCACCATGCGGGGGACGCCGTACGGGCAGATGCGGACGCAGGTGAGGCACCCGGTGCACTTGGCGGGCTCGACCACGGCGACGGAGCCGCCCGCGACGAGGGTCGGGTGGGCCAGGATGGTGGCTGCCCGCGAGGCTGCTGCCCGCGCCTGCACCAGCGTCTCCTCGAGGAGCTTCGGGTAGTGGGCGGCGCCCGCCAGGAACAGCCCCTCGGAGGCAAACTCCACCGGCCGGAGCTTCACATGGGCTTCCAGGAAGAAGCCGTCGGCGTCCACCGGCACCTTGAGCTTCGACCCCAGCTCCTTCGCGCCCGCGGAGGGCACCAGGGGCGTGCTCAGCACCAGCAGGTCGGGGTGTAGTTCCATGTCGCGGCCCAGGACCTCGTCCCAGGCCCGAACCAGCGGGCCGCCCGGCTCGCCGGGGCCCGAGATGTCCACGGACGGCTTGCGGTCGAAGTCGTAGCGCAGCAGGCGCACGCCCCGCCGCCGCGCCTCGGTGTACAGCCGCTCGCCAAAGCCGTAGACGCGTATGTCGCGGTACAGGATGGTCACCTTGGCGGCAGGATGGAGGTCGAGGAGGCGCAGGGCGTTCTTGAGCGCCGTGGAGCAGCAGATGCGGCCGCAGTAGCGTTCGGCCGGGCCCACGCACTGGATCATGACGACCGAGTCGGGCCAGGCGGGATCGGCCGACGGCCGGGTCAGCATGGCCTCGAACTGCTGCTGGGTGAGGATGCGCGGGTCGGCGCCGTAGTGATACTCGTCACCGCGGTACTCCTGGCCGCCGGTGGCGACGATGGTGACTCCGTGCCGGATCTCGGCCCCGTCGCTCAGGCGGCTTGTGAAGTTCCCGACGAAGCCCGCCGTGTGCACCAGTTCGGCGTTGAGGTGCGGATCGATGAGGGGCTCGCGGCGTATCCGGCCAACCAGCTCCTGCAGGAACGCCTGCGGGTCGCCCTCGCCGTCGGCGGAGTAGTACATGGTGCGCAGGTTGCCGCCCAGGTCCGCCTCGCGCTCGACCAGGTGCACCGGGAAGCCCTGTTCGGCCAGGGAGAGTGCGGCGGTCATGCCGGCCGGGCCGCCGCCGATGACCAGCGCCGCGCGCTCGATGCTCACGCGCGTGGTCTGCAGGGGCTCGAGGGCGGCCACCCGGGCGACAGCCATCCGCACCAGCTCGTCGGCCTTGGCGGTCGCCGCCGCCGAGTCGTGGGAGTGCACCCACGAACACTGGTTGCGAATGTTCGCCATCTCGAACAGGTACGGGTTGAGCCCCGCGGCGCGGATGGAATCCTGGAACAGCGGCTCGTGCGTACGCGGCGTGCAGCTGGCAACGACGACGCGGTTGAGGCCCAGCTCCTGCACCCGCTCGGTGATCCGCGCGATGGAGTCCTGCGAGCAGGTGTAGAGCATGTTCTCGGCGTGCGCGACGTTCGGCAGGCCGCCGGCGGAGTCGGTGACGGCCGGCACGTCCAGGAAGCCGCCGATGTTCGAGCCGCAATGGCAGACGAAGACCCCGACACGCGGCGGCTCGTCGGCCACGTCGCGCTCCGGGGGATAGTCGCGCTCGCGCGCCAGCGAACCCCGCGCCGCGGCCAGCAGCGCTCCCGCCTGGGCTGCCGCCCCGGAGGCATCGACCACCGTCTCGGGGATGTCCTTTGGCTCGCGGAACGGGCCGACGGCGAAGATCCCCGGGCGCGAGGTCTGGAGCGGATCGAACCGCACGGTGGTGCAGAAGCCGTAGGGATCCAGCTCCACGCCCAAGTCGCTGCCCAGGCGGCGGACGGCCGACGACATCTCCATCCCGACCGAGAGGACGACCAGGTCGAACGGCTCCTCCACGAGCGCCGGCTCGTTGCCGTCCCCGTCCTCCGGGCCGGCATGCCAGCGAATCAGCAGCCGCTGAGTGCCCGGCTCCTGGCGCAGGCCGGAGATCCGGTTGCGGTGATAGCGGACGCCGTAGGTCTTCTGGGCGCGCCGGTAGTACTCCTCGTAGCCCTTGGAGAAGGCGCGCATGTCCATCATGAAGATGTGCACGTCCGTGTCGGGCTCGTGCTCCTTGGCCATGATGGCTTCCTTGGCGGCGTACATGCAGCACACGGCCGAGCAGTAGTCGTGCGTCTGATCGCGCGAGCCGATGCACTGCAGGAAGGCGATCCTCTTGGGGCGCGCGCCGTCGGACGGGCGGCGGACGTGGCCGGCGGTGGGGCCGGAGGCAGAGAGCAGGCGCTCGAACTGCAGCGAGGTCACGACGTTGGGGTAGCGCCCGAAGCCGAACTCCTCGGAGAGCTCGGCGTGGTACGGCTCATAGCCGGGCGCGAGGATGACGGCACCGACCGGGATGGTCTCGGTGCGCTCCACCTCGTCGTGGTTGATCGCCTTTGCCCCGCACACGTACACGCACGACAGGCACTCTGAGCAGACGCCGCACGCCAGGCAGCGGGCAGCCTCGGTCCGGGCCTCGGCCTCGCCGTAGCCGCGTTCGATCTCGGCGAAGCTTGCGCGCCGCTCATCGGCGTGGACCGTCGGCATCGGCACGCGGGCCGTCACCTGGATCCCGTCGCGGAGCACTCGCGCCTGGACCTCCGCCGGCGTCATCGTGACCACCGGCAGGTCGGGCGCGAACCTCGGTTCGAGCGGCTGGCCTGACAGATACCGGTGGATGGTCGCCGAGACCTTGTGACCGGCCGCCACCGCCTCGATCACGAACGCCGTGCCGGTGGCTGCGTCGCCGGCCGCGAACACGCCCGGGCGCGTGGCCGCGAACGTGTTCGGGTTGACCGCGATCGTCTGCTGGCGCGTGACGCCCACGCCCGCGTCGTCGGGAATGAACGCCAGGCCGGCCCGCTGGCCGATCGAGAAGATGACCGTGTCGCAGGCGATGAGGTGCTGCGAGCCGGGCTCGGTGTCGAGCTTCAGCTGGCCCTCGGCGTCGAACTCCATGAACGACACGTTCATGCACTCGACGCCCGTGACGCGACCGTCCTCGTCGCAGATGCGGCGGAACGAGCGGGCCGGGTAGAGCGTCACACCCTCCGCCTCGGCCTCCTCGATCTCCCATGGATGCGCCGGCATCTGGTCACGCGCTTCCAGGCAGGCCATCGCCACCGCCTGGGCCCCCAGCCGAACGGCCGTGCGGGCGCAGTCGATGGCCACGTTTCCGCCGCCCAGGACCAGGACCCGCTTGCCCCCCATCTTCTCGCGGACGACTTCCGCACCCTGACCCAGCTCGGCCAGGCGCACGTCCCGCAGGAACTGCGTGTTCACCAGCACGTCGGGCAGGTCCGCGCCCGGGATGGGCAGCTTCTTGCCCTCGTGCGCGCCGACCGCGATCAGCACCGCCTCGAAGCCCTGCGCGAACACGTCGTCCAGGTCGTGGATGGTCGTGTTGAGGCGCAGGTCCACGCCGAGATCCAGGATGTCTTGCACCTCGCGATCGACGATGGCGGCGGGCAGGCGGTACTCCGGCACGCCCACGCGCAGCATGCCGCCCGCGACGGGCAGGGCCTCGAAGACCGTCACCCCGTAGCCGAGCGTCACGAGGTCCTTGGCCGCGGTCAGGCCGCACGGCCCGGCACCGATGACCGCCACCCGCTGCGAGCGGGTCCGGGGAACGGCCTCAACCTGTTCGCGCTCCTGG
>Ga0299915_10004481_pt1 | contig 10182 bp, 2 predicted proteins | sample RVTome_13_FD_200263 | JGI IMG/M metagenome (GOLD analysis project Ga0299915, IMG submission 200263) | Soil microbial communities from uranium-contaminated site in the Upper Colorado River Basin, Wyoming, United States - RVT92D227 (version 2) ...
GTAAATGCTGGACCCAATGTTGGTGATCTTCTTCCAGAGGGACCACTGGCCGTCCCTGTCGACCCTGTCTATCGGGTCGTTCATGCAGTAGGCCCAGCGATTCAAGGACGAGGGCTTGCTAAGTGAACCGAGGACACTATCCGGCGACGTGAATCTCCCCGAATTCGGATCGTAATATCGCGCGCCGAAATGAGCAAGCCCCGATGACTTGGTCTGTCTGGTGTCGATGAACGTGAAGCTTTCGGTACCATTCGCCCTAGCCGTCTTTCCGAATGGGAAGTAGTCCGCATCGAAGACAGGAGCCTTGTTCTTGTCAGTGACGAGCATGATGCTGCCAAGGGAGTCGCCGTGGTAGTAGTACCTAGGCGTGTTCCTTTCACTGGTCTTCTTCGCAATGTGCATTCCGTTGGCGAAGACATGGAGCGTCTCGATTTTCGCCTTGCGATCGTCTATGTACATCGGTGAGCTGCCCGAATACACTGTGTATTCCGTGACACTCTGGGGCCCAGTCCCTGTGATCGACTTGACCCTTCGGCCCAGAGCGTCATACCAATACTGCTCGAGGGTGCTACTGCCTTTCTTTGCGCTAATGAGCATGTCGTTTGCGTCGTATGCGAATTCCCAGATCTCGCTACCGGTGGTCCTCTTCCACAGCAACCCCGTGACACCGCTAATGTACTCGTAGTTCGTGGTCTTTCCGTTGGTGGAGTTCGACAGCAACCGGCCGTATGGGTCGTATCTGTAGGTCGTGGTAGTCGAACCCCACGTCTGGGCTAGCCTGTTGCCACACAAGTCGTAAGTGAATTCGAACGTCCCGTAGAATGAATGGGCAGTGTCGTTGGCGTACCTCAATCTGCCGACCGAATCGTAGACGAATGTCCGATCCATGCTGCTCAACGAGGTAATTCTCCCGACCGAATCCCTCGTATATGTCAGGCTCAGCATCGGCGTTGCGCCATTGCTCGTTGTAATCCCCTCTATCCAGCCTCTGCGAGCGTTCAGGTCGTAGGTAGTGACCAGACCATTGCCGTACGTGACAGAGGAGATCTGGTCGAAATCGTTATAGGAGAAGTTCGCAAGAAGGACGAGCGAGCCGGAAACGTTGTCCCATATCCTCAGAACACGGTTGAACTCATCATATGCATAATTCAGCTTGTACTTGCTCGTAGCTCCTTTGAACACCTCGGTCGACAGAACGTTGCTTCTGTTGTCATAGGCGTAAACGACTTTGTAGCTTGTTCCATCTACGCCAGTAGTCTCGTTGAGAACTCTGTTCCATGAGTCATAGTCGTATCGTGTGGTGATCGTTGTACCTGTGCCTGGAGGTGCAATTCGAGTCGCGACTTTGATATTGCCGTTCCAGTCGTACGTGTAGGTAACCTTGTCATTCGTACCAGCAGACCACTCGACCAGTCTGCCTGCAACATCGTACTTGTATGCAATGGTCTTGCCTGCCTCGGTCCTCTTCCACAAGACTCTGCTCGCGTTATCATAGCCGATTTGCACGTACCCTCCGTACGAGAAATCAGTCCGCACCAGTCTGCCCATGTCGTCGTATTCGCTTGTCGTCGACGTGCCGTTCGGGTCGGTGACCCTGATCAGGTCGCCTATGCCATCGTACGTCATATTCGTGTACAGCTTCGTCGGGCCCAAGTACTGAATGGATTGAATCAGACGGTCATTTGCGTCGTAGATGAGGTCGGTTCGCGCATTCATTTCGTCGTAGGTCGTCACGGTGTTGTTCTTGTCGTCATAGATAGTTGTGACATAGGTCCCATCTGCATTCGTCGACTTGATGACTCGACCAAGATAGTCATATTTGAGTTGGACCCAGTTCTGCATCGAGGTCTGGATCTTGCTCACCTTTCCATTCCATGCGTAGTAGTAGGTGCGCGCAGAGTAGTAGGTCCCGAACTTGTCTAATCGTTCAACCCAAGACACTCGTCCGTATGTATCGTAATATGTGTTCGTCTGTGTGCCATTCGGATCGAACGACTTCTCAACGAGATTGACATCGTCGTATTCATAGCGTTCGCTGACCAACCTCCCACTGACCTCCGGATAGGTCGTCTTCGTCACCCTTCCGGCTTTGTCATATTCATAGATGGTCTTGTTGCCCCGGGAATCTGCTTCGCTTCTCAACAAGCCATTGTCATAGTACGAATAGTGTCTAGATATGTTCTGTTCGCCGACAATCATCCATGTTGAATTGAGGTAAGTGCCATCCTTTTCGTACAAATAGTTCAGAGTGGAGTTCCAGGTGGGGTCTCTCACCTTGATTACATTCCCGGAGACGTCGTACTCGTAGCTCGTGGTGAGCCAGCTTGAACCGTTCTTGGTCTTCTGTTCGGACAGCAGCCACGTCTTGGTCCTCTGGTTCCCTGCATCGAAACCGTATTTCAGATAGGTCTCCATCGACACACTTTCGGCTCGATCAACGTACTGCATCGTGCCAGTTACAAGATTTCCCACCGATTCAGGAATTGCGCTGTTGACATAGAAGGGCGACGAAGAGGCTGAGAACGCGTACTCGTCGTGAGCATAGATATCTGTGAACATAGGACTTTCGTACAGTACTCTCGCGGACGGCGCGGAAGAGTCGTAAACGGCGAAGTAGCCGGCAAAGGGGAAACATCGAACACCAGCTCCATAGAGATCGAGGAATGCCTTCGTCTGCCCGTTCCCGACAGTGGCATTACACACTGCTGTGCCATCTGGCTTTCTCAGCTCCACTTTCATACCCTGATTCAATCCTGTGACATTGACCTTTCCGAAGTCGGGGCAAGATGAATATGCACTGTGGTCCCAAAACGCGTCTCCTCCGAAGTGTAAGAACTGCATTCCCTGCACATACTTGGCACCTTCATTGTAGTTCCCGGGCCAACCATAGGGCCACCATATGTCACAGGCCTTGGTGATGAGCATCAGCCACTGGTTTGGCCGAACGGGAAGATCCCCCATGCTTCGCTTCTGCGCTTGCACACTTTGGATTGCGTCTGGTCCCCAGTATGCCATGCCCCACCAACCGTACCGATGCACCTGACCGTCAAGGTAATTGTAGTAGTAGCGGACGCCTATTGTGATAGGATACGACTGGCTCGGCAGATAAACGAAGTTGATGAAGAAGTCATCCTCGTCAACTTGCGGGATCCCTTCGGTCTGCACGGGGTCCGGCATAGCATGGTAGCTGTGGGACTGTTCTCCGGAAGATACTCCATCATGATGATACCAGGCCCCACTGATAACCAAATCCTCATTCAGCTCCCAGATGAAATTCGGGGTCACTATCATGTTTCTTGGCGTCTCGTCGTCAATTATGAATCCGGTCCATGAGCTGAACCCAGACGAGGTCTTGCGAATTGCGCATCTCAGGAACTCGGGTCCTGAGTACTGATATACATCTCCGCCCCACACTTCTCTAGACGAGTCTATCAGTTCTACGACCCCTGTCTGATTCTTGACGACAAAGGCGCCATATGGACCAGGGACGATGGAGGGGGTATATGACATAAGTACAGGTTCACCTTCGAGGCACTTCTTTCTGAACATCAAGTTACTAGCGTCGTCGTAGAGTTCGACGAACTGACCAGGCTCAAGACCGATTATCGTTACATCCCAGCTCCGGAACAGCTTGACGTTGTCAATGATTGCACATTTCGGGGAATCAACGTAGGCCACATCCACGCGGAAGTATCTCATCAAGTCCTGAGAATCTATGTTGACTTGAGAGATGGCACTTCCGTTCAGATACAGCGTGCATCTGTACATGGACAGTTTCTCAACGTGCAAGGTTAATCTATAGCGGACATCGGGTCTGTAGCTCGCCGAAGTTGCCTGCCAGCTACCGTCTGGCGCAAGATAGTGGACGCGATTGTCCCCCAGGGTAGTATTGTAGATGAATCTAGCTCCTGTCAACGCATCACTCAAGCCGGACGATAATACAAACGAACTGTCGCTGTCGGAGCTCTTGACCACAACCACCAAGTCAAGGACCACTTCCGACAACCCAGTTCCTCCCGGACACAGCTCGACGGCCGCATATGATGAACCATACGAAGCTGTAACGTTGCAGCTGGGGTCTAGTTCATCGTCACCAAGCCAGTTGTCTATTGAACGTCCAGCTGTGCCTGTCCATCCATCGGCAATCCAATCGCTGAAGTCATCGAAGAACACTCTTCCACTTGTCGTGAGATTGAGATTGCCTGGGCGGAGGAACGCATTGCTTGTGCTCGTGTTTGCGTAAGACGAGAATATTTCGTGGCCCGTCGGATCAATCGAGTAGATCGTGTTGCCCTTGCTGTCAGCAACCGAGACGGCTACGTCAGGGTTCTCGCGTATGTCGTCATAACTCTCAGTTCTCGTGACCTTGCCATCTAGAGAATACCAAGAGACCGTTCGTTTCATGGGCACAAGGTGGCTCCACGCGCCGTCTGGCGTGCTGAAGTAGGTGACAGTTGTGCTTCGAGCCTCCGAGTTGAAATTGAATTCAGTCATTCCCTTCAGATTGGGTCTCGGCTGGCCGGAGGCCTCTTGGACTTGCGTGTTCTCGATGACACCGTCCACAGCTGTATACGTATAGAAGACCGTGTGGCCATCATTGCCGTTTGCATTCCGGTCTTCGTTCTTGCGTGAGACCAACATCGCTGTCGCTTCAGTACCAACTGAGATTGACGAGTATGTGTAGTCGTTGGTACCTCCCGTCGGCAAGACAACGGACTGGATTAACAAGGAAGGATTGCTGGTCGTACAGTAGACGTACGATGTAGTGCGACCAAGAGGATCACCGGTACTTGTCAACAAACCGTCAGCGTAGGTGAAGTTCACGAACTTGCCTTTGTATTCGATGCTACCGAGCTTGTCCCCGGTGTACGTGAAGTTGATGCTTCTGCCCAGATAGTCAGTCATCCACGAGAGCTGCCCGCCTCCACCTGCCGGTCCATATCTCAGTACAATGTCGGGACTAGAGAGACCGAGCAGTCTGTTGGCGTAGATTTCCCAAGGCCTGCCATCAGCGGTGAAGTTGACCCTAGTTCCATCCTGCAGATCCAACCAGAAGCATACCGCACCCTCAAAGACCTTCTTCGCAAGCGTGAACTGCTGACCTTTCGTGTTGTTGAAGACATCGCCTTGCCATTCGATTGTGATCTTAGTTCCTCCCCACAGGTGAACATATTCATCTCCTATCCATGGGAGATTCAATTGCCAGCCATCGCCCATGTAACAATACGGGAATTTGGCGTACAAGTAAGGAACGTAGAATTGTGATTCGTTCTTGACAAAATACTGAGGAGTGGCGAAGAACCGCGACGCGACCATGTCCATTCCCCTGCCTGGTATTACGAAGTCTGTCTGGAATACGTGGAGCAAGCCGTTCCCTGGGGAGATTACATCAGTGATTCCAGTGTCGAACGGACCGCCACTGCCCATGCCCGCCTCGCTCCAGGGATCGCCGTAGGGGCCGACAATGTCTGCTGGAAGTGGGATTGCTCCAAACATAACATCATAGGTCGAGTTCTGCTCGGTGTAGGACAGGAAAGAGCGTGCTGAGAACCGCTCACCAACGGATAGCCAACTCGGGTTGTCAATGGCGTCACTGAACGTCCTGCCAACTGCGGACCACGAGGAGCTTCCAGGTCCTGTGCGCACGTGACAAATCTTGTTCGAACCATTGATATACTGAAGGAAGTAGACATGGAGGTCATACGCCTGATCCACCGAGATCGAAGGCAGGCCACCGCAAACGCCAAGCCACTCGTCCGTTGCATCGCTACCGGCAAGACGTAGGTGGACCAACGCGGCATTTGAGTCCTCGAACACGACGTTCGTTTCGTTGAGCTTTCCAGAGCAGGCTGAGAAGTCTCGGGGTCCGTAGATGGGCGGCATTTCAGGCCAGGATTTGACCGAAGCTCCATCCCAGACTCCGAAGCTTGGCACATAGACGTCCCAAGAGAAATTCGTCCAATGGTCTGGGAACGGCTCCGGTTTCCAGTAGTCATAGACAGAAAGGAGGGCGATATTCCCATCGGATTGTGAGACAAGCAGCGGTTGAACATAACAGAGAGGAGTTGTATCGAATTCATCATCTGGCAGGTCCGCCACCGGGAACCGGTTGACGAATTCCGCGAATGAATTGTCGTTCCACCCCTTCTTCATCATTATTACCTTGATCTTGTAGTCTGCTCCCACCAAATACACCGAGGAATAGGAGATGTAGGAAGAACCGTCGCTCCCCAACTCCACACCACCAATCCAGTTCATATCGCTGCCATCCACGCTCGGGAAGGAAATCGGCTGCATCCAAGAAATCGCAGATCCTATGATATGACCCTCAATGAAGCTGCAGATGCGACGGCCCCCTTCAAGTGCTGCCCCGAGCCAGAAGACCGCAAGATGGTTCCCTTGAATCGCCACATCGAACGAATTCCGTGAGCTAACCGGAGAGGCCTGAGATGGCAATGAGACTGGCTGTGACCATGTCAGTCCACCGTCTGAGCTGCAAGCGTAGACAATAGTCGTGCCGTTGGAGTAGAACAGCCAGTATGCGCCATCATAGTAGACTACATTCCTGAAAAGCGAACCAGAAGTGGCAAAGCATGAAGAGGAAGTCCCTACGATCGTAGGGTCGACATAGGTCATCCCGGAAGGAAAGACTACTCTAGCTGTGACTCTATCAGACAGAGTCTGCAGCGTCAATTGTCCTGCCATTGCGTCTGACCAATCGACTCTGCAGCTGCCCCTCCAAGAACCATCTGCGCCGACAGCACCCGATTCGAACGAATATGTATCAGTCGTACCAGAATACGGAAGTGAAAGGATCAGTGCATCGAACATGCGATCTTCAATCCTGATGATTTTGTCGACAGTCTCGACGTTCCAAATCATGCAGAATGAGAGCTTCTCTGGGGGAGTAGTCAGATTCAGCCAAGCCGTTATCTTCGGCTCCTTCAGGCCGAAGAACGAAGTCCTGGTGTAGAGGCCTCCAGCCATCCTACCGTCGAACATAATCGCCTGATTCGTCACCAAATCAGTCTCATTTACGAGGACTACCTCGGTCTTGCCGAGTGCCACGGTCTGTGCACTCTCCACGGAAAACCAGGATGTTGCCAAAGGTTCTCCTGACGAATCATAAAGCGAGAGAACAGCCGGATTCGATTTGGAGTAGCTGTAAGCTCCATGAACGGTCGAATAGGAGAATGCTTCGCTGGTCTCTTTGAATTGGACTGGAATGACTGCCTCGCCAACATCGGAAAGCACAGGCTCAATCTCGCCATAGTGGGACGTCGTCTGACGGAAGGGCACGTACTCTGGCAGATTCTCTGAAGAATCGATGTCAAGTGACTGCGGCAATTCATCTTGAGCTGTTGCTGATTCTTCGGCAGGCGAAGATGAGGGATAGTCATAGGAATAGCGATAGATGCCGTCCTCTGCCACAGCCTGAACAACAGGGCTGAATGCCGTCAGCAGCATAAGCGATGCGGCCAGTATCGAAAAACCAATCACCATACCGCGAACCCCGCGCCAACGAAGTCTCGGTTCCACGGCAGTCACACAAACATGCTCTTCCGTATCCATACTGGATGTCGATTCCAAACCGATCTCCTCACCGCACGCACTTCCCAGTCCGCACGGAGGAAGGATTGTGCAATGGCGAAGATACGTTCAAGCAGTCATAGTGGATGGATCTACGGATTGGCTCGACCACATAGTCAAGCCATCCTCCATATCGAACCAGCGCCGGCCAATCGGCCGCGTATGCAGTAGTGAACTGCATCACCAAGACATAAAGCTTCCTTTCTTGGGGACTCCGGAGTTGCTGGGGCCTCAGCTATTCCCCGTTCATAGAATCCCATGCCCAAATCGCCGTGCATGTTGTCATCACATTGGTCCTAACGAGGTGAATCGAAAGATCTCCTTTCCCTGCGATAGACCACTCGTCTCAACCGCTGGGCCTACTGCATGAACGACCCGATAGACAGGGTCGACAGGGACGGCCAGTGGTCCCTATTGAAGAGCATCACCAACATTGGGTCCAGCATTTACGATGCGGGCAGGAACATCGTCGGGAACGTTGTCGAGGCGGTCGTGGACGTCACGAGAGAGTATGTCGACGCCGTCATCGACCTTGGGAAGAAGATCATCGATGTTGGCGAGAGGTTCATCGAAGATGTAAAGGACGCGTGCGACTGGGTCGTCAGCACTGTGATCTCCACCGCCATGGCTGTCCAGAAAGCCTGGGACAGCCTCGACTCCGGCCTGAAGCAGTGGATCATCACGGGCGTGGCGTTCGCTGTTTCGTTCATACCCCTCGTGGGCCCGATCATCAGCTGCATCATAGACGGGACCTTCGTGGACATGTTCAACGCCCTGATGAAGGGCGACTGGGCGACCGTGGGCATGTGCGCCCTGGGGTTCGTGCCCGGGATGAAGGCACTGAAGGGGTTGAAGGTACTCGGCAAGTCAGAAGGATTGCTGGGGAAAATCGGAAAGTACGGTGCTCTCAGAAAAGAGGTGAAGGCGGCAGGACTCAGCAAGGAATTGAGAGTACATCATATTGTTGAAAAGAGGTTTGCAACCGTCATTGGGAAGAAACCAGGAGAAATCCCCAGTGTCATACTAACCAGAGAGCAGCACCAAATCTTCACAAACAAGTGGAGAGAAGCAGTGAAATACGGATCAGACTACTCCAAGATGTCTGTCGACGATATAGCCAAGAAGGTGAAGGTCGTCTATGCAGATGATTCAGACTTGATGGACGTAGCCTTGAATTTCCTCGGCAGGTGATGACTGGGTGAGATATAGATCGCGAATCGTCTTTCATACCAACGATATTCGTCTTGCCGAATCCGTGTTGGCGCCTTTCGGATTTGAGCCAAACCGAAAACCCGGAGTCGACATACATTCCGCGACGCTGTTTGTTGATGACTCTAGATACAACGATTTAAGAAGCCTTCTCACAAGTAAAGGCATTGAATATGCGGAAGATCAAGAGATGTTTTTTGAAAACAATGAACTGGAAGAAGCTGAATTCTTTCGAATGGCTCCCGCAGGCTATTGGGGATATCCCCAGCCGGAGGAGGATTTCGACCTCTATCGTAAGGAATCATACGATGTCTCAACAAAGTGCGGCATATGCAGAAACGGTTCGATTCAGAACAGACCTCTACTGGTCAAGGGGAAACCGAGATTCGGCAGAAACGACATTCTGGCAATTCATTGGGAATACGAGTTCATAATCACTGACCATCTCAAATCACTCATCGAAAAAGCGAATCTCACTGGGACGGATTTCTGGCCAATCCTGGACCACAAGAAAAGGACGCCTGTCCAAGGGTACTGTCAATTGCACATCGCGAACATCCTGCCGCCGATGTCTACATCGACACAGTTCGAACTTGTGACCCTAGAGAGACTTCCCAAGAGTCCCTGCTCCTGTGGCAAGACCGGCAGGAATCTTGCAATCCACCAAATGGTCTACAGGCGCGAGGACCTCCTGGATGCAAGAGACTTCAACAAGACTAATGAATGGCTCGGAGGGGGATATGGCACGACGCAATGGAAGGTCGTCAGCGCCAAGATTTATCAGCTCTTCAAAAAGCACAACATCAGAAGTGTCACTTTTCAGCCAGTGGTGATAGAGGGTTGACTGAGATGTTCGGCATGGTCGGGAGGTGAAAGAGGTCTAGAAGATCGTGAATCGCCTGGGACAGCCTCGACTCCGGCCTGAAGCAGTGGATCATCACGGGCGTGGCGTTCGCGGTGTCGTTCATATCCACAGGAGGGTCGAAGAAAGAAGGAAAAGAGGTTTGACGGCTGGCCTTGAGCTATCCTGCGCGAATTGAAATCAAATATCTGTTGTCTGGCTGTTTACTTGTTCAAGTCCGGTTGGGCCCATATTTCCTTCACTGACTGTGATGCACTTGAGTCTCGCCTCCGAAAAGACCTCTATGATGAAATGTCCCTCGATACCTGTTCGAAATCGTGGTTCTTCTTCTCGATATCCTCCCTATCTCGAGTCATAAGGGGATTTTCGGACACACCTCTATTCGCGGTCAAAGCCGCACTATGGCACTCCGTCCCTTGGTCACGGATCTGCCCCAATCCATAGGACGCACTCGAAGTGCACTCTTTTCCCGGGGTCCGTATCCGTGACCGGGACATAGCATGGTCTTTCGACTATTCGTA
>Ga0299915_10004482_pt1 | contig 10182 bp, 6 predicted proteins | sample RVTome_13_FD_200263 | JGI IMG/M metagenome (GOLD analysis project Ga0299915, IMG submission 200263) | Soil microbial communities from uranium-contaminated site in the Upper Colorado River Basin, Wyoming, United States - RVT92D227 (version 2) ...
GGCAGGAGACCTGATGCCAAGAGCACGAGGTCTTTCTTCGAGGGATAGAGGGGAATGGGCGAGACGATGCTGTGCTTTTGCCGAAACTCTTCTTTGAACCGCTCGATCTTCTTCTTCCATTGATGAGAAAGCTCTTGCTCCAATACCCCCGTTTCTGCTATCCTGCATCAGCATAGTGAGACGCGACAGGTGTTCACCGGTGACTGTCGCATTCATATTTGAAAGATTGTCTCCGGTCCGAATAACTTGGCGTCAAGTCTCCTTGTTCCGGACGGTAGATTAGCATGCGCCAATAGCTCAACTAGGTAGAGCGGCGGACTCTTAATCCGTAGGTTGCAGGTTCGATTCCTGCTTGGCGCATTGAATATCGGTTCCAGGAGGCCAAACAGCGTCGCCTGCGACCGCTCGCGAAAGTGGCGGAATTGGCATACGCGCTAGATTTAGGATCTAGTCCCGGGAAACGGGTTGGGGGTTCGACTCCCCCCTTTCGCAGGTTGAGCGAACCGGCAAAAGCACAGACGGAAGGACTCGCGTTCGGGCGCAGGCGCGCATGAAGCCCGAAGAGCAGGGCGATTTCGCTCCGGCAAAAGCCCCCGGAATTTGCCCGGGCTCAGCCCCCACAAGAAGCGAAAATTAGGGTTGCATTTGTCGGTCCTTTGTGCATAATTGGGTCAGGGTTTTTGTGAGGCATTGTTCCTGCCCCAGGGGCAGGCCGAAGGGGCGAGCGTAGCTCAGTGGTAGAGCATCACGTTGCCAACGTGATGGTCGTGGGTTCAAGTCCCATCGCTCGCTCCATCTTTTTGTTGCAAGCCCTTCTCTGGCGGGGCCCGCTTTGCCGGGGACGAGCGCAGGGGAGCCACTCTGGATGAAGTCCCTTGCCGCCGACCTGCTTTTGACCTCGTATCCCCTGGCAGTCGTCGAGTCTGTTCGCCGGAGAAGCCATCGCCTACTCCAGGGAGAATTGCGTTCCCGGAAGCGATCAGCGATCAAAGACAGGTATGCTCGGGCGGAACCCGATGTGGATGTAGTTACTATGGCGGATGAACTGAAGCAAGATTCACTGACGGCTGACGTGGACATTGCCACGACCAGCCAATGCGAACGGCGAATCACCTTCACGGTCCCCTTCGCCGAGGTCCGCAAGGAACTGGATGCCGTTTACGAGGAGCTGAAGAAAACCGTGGAAGTTCCCGGCTTCCGGCGGGGCAAGGCGCCGCGACAGATCGTGCAGACCCGCCTCGGCCGCGCGTTCCGGGAGAGAGCCCTCGACCGAATCCGCCAGCGGGCCTACACCCAGGCCATCCGCGAGCACAAAGTCCGGGCAATACGCCTGCCGGCGTTCAAGGACCTCTCCTTCGAGAGGGACCAGCCCTTCACCTTTGAAGCGACGGTTGAGGTGATCCCCGACATTACTCTCCCCGATTACAAGGGGATTCGGATTCAGAGAAAGGAACCCGAAGCCACGACGGACGAAGAAGTCGCCAAGGAGATTGACCGAATCCGAAGGGAGTTCGCACAGTTCGTCTTGGTGGAGGACCGGCCCCTGCGAGACGAAGATTACGCCGTCATCACGTATGAGGAAGAGGCGGACGGCAAAACGGAGAAATTCGATCGCCGTGTCGTTCATCTCGCCCCGGATGCTATTCTGCCCGGCTTTGCCGACAACCTTCGCGGGATGAGGCCAGGGGAGAAAAGGGAGTTCCAGATACAGGTTCCCGAGGACTACTCCGATAAGGATGTCGCGGGCAAAACCATCCGCTATCGCCTCGAACTGGACGAAATTCGGGTCGAAGAACTTCCCGAAGCGAACGACGACCTGGCGAAGAAGGTCCGCGCGGAGTCCATGGAACAATTGAGAAAACGCATCAGCGAGGCGCTGACGGCATCCAAAGAAAGACAGGCCGAGGAAGAGGAAGTCCGGCAGGTTCTGATGCATCTTCTCAAGAACACCGACTTCGAGGTGCCCAAATCGGCTCTGGCGGACGGGACGAGAAGCCGAGCCGGACGAAGGATCCGCGCGGGTCTTCAAGCAGGAGTCTCCCGGGAGTACCTCGAGGAAAAGCGAGAGGAAATCATCAAGGGTGCGGCGACTGAGACATTCGCCAACCTGAAGCTCCAGATCATCCTTCCGCAGATCGCCGAGGCAGAGGGAATCACGGTCTCCGATGAGGAGGTCGAGGCTCGGATCGAGCGCCTCGCCGCGGCGAGAAACCTCAGTAAGGATGAGGTGAAAAAAGTGTTCGCCGAAGAGGGCACTCTCGAATCCCTGCGGGACGATATCCTCGAACAGAAAGTCACCAATTTCTTATTGAACAGCGCGATCAAGGAATAGGCGAGCCGCTTCGACACGCACGATGGAATGACTTTGAGAATGCATCTCGAGAGGAACAGCGAATGCCCGACGTGATCGTTCCGACCATCATCGAAAAGGACGGCGTTTTCGAGAAGAGGTGGGACCCCTACTCCCGCCTCCTCCAGGACAGAATTATCTTCATCTATACGGGGCTGGACGAGTTCGTCTCCAACCTCGTGATTGCCCAGCTTCTTTTCCTGCAAATGGACGATCCGGCAAAGGACATCAACATCTACATCAACTCGCCGGGAGGCTATGTCACGGCCGGGTTGGCGATTTATGACACGATGGGGTTCGTGAAATGTGATGTGGCCACGTACTGTATCGGGCAAGCGGCAAGCATGAGCGCGGTTCTTCTCGCCGCAGGCACCAAGGGCAAGCGCTTTGCGCTTCCGCATTCGCGCGTCCTGATTCACCAGCCCCTCGGGGCGGTGCACGGGCAGGCGACGGATGTCGGCATCCAGGCGGAAGAAATCCTTCGTCTCCGCAAGGAGCTGAACGCGATTCTGGCGGAGCACACCGGCCACAGCCTTGAGGAAATCGAGAAGGACACCGACCGCGAGAAATTCCTCTCCGCCGAAGAAGCAAAAGAGTACGGCATCGTGGATGAAGTCATCACGAGCAAACGGGAGACTGCGAACGTCAAGTAGCCGACCGGAAACGGAGTCTCTCGTTTGAATTCACGTAGCGGTCCGCCCCTGCCTTCCGCCCGGGGCGAGACGCATAGACCCCGAAAGGGTGTTGAACATGAGTGAGCACAATTCGTCACCGCTTCCCCGGTGTTCGTTCTGCAATCGAACCGAGGACCAGGTGAACAAACTGATCTCCGGCCCGGACGTCTATATCTGCGACAAGTGCGTGGACCTCTGCAAGCGGCTTCTCTCCAGCCGCCCGCCCCGCAGGAAGATCAAGGTCCTCAAGCCCCGAGAGATCAAGCAGAAGTTAGACGAATATGTCATCGGACAAGAGTCTGCGAAAAAGTCGCTGGCGGTGGCGGTCTTCAACCATTACAAAAGGATTTTGTCCGCGGACATAGACGATGACACGGAGATTCAGAAGAGCAACGTGCTCCTCATTGGCCCGACCGGCTGCGGCAAGACCCTTCTCGCCAGCAGCCTCGCCAAGGCCCTCGACGTCCCGTTCTGCATTGCCGATGCCACCACTCTGACGGAAGCCGGGTACGTCGGCGAGGATGTGGAGAACATCATCCTGAAACTCCTTCAGGCTGCCAACTATGACCTGGAGCAGACCGAGGTTGGCATCGTCTATATTGACGAGATTGACAAGATCCGCAGAACCACCAACAATGTGTCCATTACGCGGGACGTGTCCGGAGAAGGGGTGCAGCAGGCTTTGCTGAAAATCGTCGAGGGAACCGTCGCGAACGTACCCCCGAAGGGCGGAAGAAAGCATCCCCAACAGGAGTACATCCAGGTGAACACGGAGAACATCCTGTTCATCTGCGGCGGGGCCTTTAACGGCCTGGAGCGCATTACGCGGCGCCGTCTCGGGAAAGGCACGATCGGGTTTGGGGGCAAAGATAGTGCAAATGTGGCGCAGAGTGTTGGGAAGGTTCTGTCGTGTGTGGAGCCGGAAGACCTGATCGAGTACGGGATGATCCCGGAGTTTGTCGGGCGGATGGCGGTCATCGAACCGGTCTATGAGTTGACGGAAAGGAACCTCGTTCGGATTTTGACGGAGCCGAAGAACGCGTTGCTCAAGCAATATCAGAAACTTTTCAAGATGGAAGGCGTCAAGCTGACGTTCTCGAAAACGGCTCTGACGGAGATCGCCAGCAAGGCCCTTCAGAAAGGCACTGGAGCTCGTGGATTGAGGATGATCCTCGAACAGTTGATGAAGGAAATCATGTTCGAGGTGCCCTCCCGCTCGGGCGTGGAGGAGTGCATCATCACTCGGGACATTGTCCTCGGAAAAGCCAAGCCGAAGATCAAGTATCAAAAGGAGAAACAGATCGCCTGACGTAGGGGCTGGCCCCCGTGCTTGCCCATCGCGGCAATCCCGCCCCGCGTTTCGCGGGGGATCGCCCATTGCTGCCCCTGTCGGGCGGATCCCTAAATAAGGATGCAGGCGAGACGCCTGCGCTACTGGCATGGGGGCAAGATGCCCCCCAGACAGCCCCGCGAGGCGGGGGACGACAATTCCATGCGCACACACGCCAAAAACGTAGGGGCTGGACCCTATGCCTCCCCGTTGCGGAAAAAAGTAGGGGCAGACCATCCCGCCTCGGCGGGACCACTTCGGACAAAAGAGCCGCAGGTCCGGGTCCTCCCTCTCCTTCCTCTCCGGGACATCGTCGTCTTTCCTCACATGGTGGTCCCTCTTTTAGTGGGGAGAGAGAAATCCGTCAAGGCCGTGGAAGCGGCGCTGGCGGGCGCCGGAGGCTCCCTTTTTGTGGCCGCCCAGAAATCCGCTCAGGACGAAGTCCCCTCCCCCGCCGATATCCACCCCGTAGGGACCGTCTGCAAGATCATCCAGATGCTCAAAATGCCTGACGGGTCCGCCAAGATCCTCGTCGAGGGGCTCGCGCGCGGCAAGATTGTTTCCTACGCCGAACAGGAGAGCTTCTTCACGGTGGAGGTTGCGCCCCTTTGCGCCGGGGAACGAGGAAAAACCACGAAGGACACGAAGAGCACGAAGGGGACGAAGGGGAGGAAGGGGGAATTGACGATGCACAGGAAGGCGCTGATGCGCAGCCTCGCGCATTTGTTCGAATCCTATCTGGAGGGGAACCCGCGCATTCCCCCGGATATGGCCCCGTCGGTGCGGGAGATGGATGACCCCGAACAGCTCACGGATACGGTCTGTGCACACGTGATGCTTCGCTTGTCGGAGAAGCAGGAGCTTCTCTCCGCCGAGGATATTGAAATGCGCATGACCCGCCTGATCGCCCTCCTGCACTCGGAGATTGAGATTCTGGAGATCGAGCGAGACATCAACAGCAAAGTCCGCAAGCAGATCGAGAAGGGGCAGAAGGCGTTCTACCTGACGGAGCAGAAGAAGGCCATCGAAGCGGAACTGGGCAGCGAGGGTCTGTCGGACGATGAGATTGAGCAGTTGAAGAAGAAAGTTGTGGCGGTGCGGATGACCGGCGAAGCCCAGGAGAAAGCTCTCTCGGAGCTGGAGCGGATGGCGAAGATGCCCTCGATTTCGCCGGAGGCGACAGTCTCACGAAACTATGTGGACTGGCTGATTTCCCTTCCGTGGTCAAAGACAACCAAGGATAACCTCGACATCAGAAATGCGGAGAGAGTCCTCAAGGAGGACCACTACGGCCTCGAGGAGCCCAAGGAGCGAATCTTAGAGTATCTGGCGGTCCGAAAGCTCAGCCGGAAAATGAGGGGGCCGGTCCTGTGCCTCGTGGGTCCGCCGGGGGTCGGCAAAACGTCCTTAGCCCGGTCCGTTGCTCGCGCCCTCGGCAGAAAGTTTGTCAGGGTCTCTCTCGGCGGCGTTCGGGACGAAGCGGAGATTCGCGGCCACCGAAGAACTTACATCGGCGCCCTGCCCGGACGAATCATTCAGTCCATGAAGAAGGTGCACACACGCAATCCCGTGTTCCTCCTGGACGAAGTGGACAAGATCTCAGCGGATTTTCGGGGTGACCCGTCTTCGGCTCTGTTAGAGGTCTTGGACCCCGAGCAGAATCACGCCTTCGACGACCATTACATCGAGGTGGATTTCGACCTTTCGGACGTTCTGTTCATCGCCACCGCCAACCTCGAGGATGCCATTCATCCCACGCTTCTCGATCGCATGGAAGTCATCCGTATTCCCGGTTACACGGAATGGGAAAAGCTCGAGATCGCCAGGGGCTTTCTCGTGCCGAAGCAGTTGCGGGCGAACGGACTAAGCCGCAGAAGGGTCCGCATTGATGACGAGGCGCTCCTCAGAATCATCCGCGAGTACACCCGGGAAGCCGGCGTTCGTAACTTAGAGCGCGAAATCTCCAAGATTTGCCGCAAGATCGCCAGAAAACTCGCCTCCCACAACAACGTGCGCGTCATCATCACCCCGAGAAACCTGCGAGCCTACCTCGGCAACGCCAAGTTTCGCTACCAGAAATCCGAGCGGCGACCGGGAGTCGGGGTGGCCACGGGCCTGGCATGGACCGAGGTCGGCGGAGAAATCCTCAAGGTCGAAACCCTCATCATGGAGGGCAAGGGCGAAGTCACCTTGACCGGGCAACTCGGCGAGGTGATGAAGGAATCGGCCCGCGCGGCGATAAGTTACATTCGCGCCCATCGAAGCGAATTCGGCTTAGCGAACGGTTTTCACAGCAAGAATGACATCCACGTTCACGTGCCCGAAGGGCAGGTGCCAAAAGACGGTCCCTCCGCCGGAATTGCCATCGCGGTATCGGTGCTGTCCGCCCTCACCGGACGAACCGTTCGGGGCGATCTCGCCATGACCGGCGAAATCACCCTCCGCGGCGACGTCCTTCCCGTCGGAGGGATCAAGGAGAAGGTCCTCGCTGCCCACCGCTCGGGAATCGCGAAAATCATTCTTCCCTGGGAAAACCGAAACGACCTCAAGGAACTGCCCGAGGTGGTTCTGGCCGACTGCGAGTTCATTATAACCAAGAACATTAAAGAAGTGATTGACGCGGCCTTAGCGGTAAAATAACCTGTATATAGAGCAAACACCCAATCAACAATCGCGGGGGGCTTGTATGAGAAAAGAGTACCTGTATTCGCCCGGACCCACGACGGTGCCTCCGGAGGCATTGTCGGTGATGGGGAAGCCCATCTTCCACCATCGAACCAAACGCAACCAGGAGATGTTCCGTGAGATTCTCGAAGGACTAAAGTATGTGCTCGCGACGCAGAATGACGTGCTGGTCTTCGCTTCCTCGGGCACCGGCGCCATGGAAGGTTCTGTCTCCAACCTCCTGTCGCCCGGAGACAGGATTATCACCGTCAACGGAGGAAAATTCGGCGAGCGCTTCGGCGAGATCGGACGAGCCTACGGAGCCCAAGTGGACGAGATCATGGTCGAGTGGGGAGAGGCGGTGGACCCCGCTGAGATCGAAAGGCGCCTGACCGATGATGTGAAGGCGGTTTACGTGACGCTGTGCGAGACCTCCACGGGCGCGCGTAACGATGTGAAGACGATCGCCAGGATGGTGTCTAAGACTCCCGCGGTGATCGTGGTGGACGCGATCAGCGGGCTGTTATGCGATGAGCTCCTCACAGATGAGTGGGGAATTGACGTGGTGGTCGGAGGTTCGCAAAAAGGACTGATGATTCCGCCGGGGCTTGCCCTCTGCTCGATGAGTAAGAAGGCGTGGGCGATGGCTGAATCATCAAAAATGCCCAAGTACTATTTCAACTTCAAGAAGACGAAGAAGTCCGCCGAGAAGGCAGACACGCCGTTTACGCCGGCGGTTACACTCCTGCGGGCGCTGCGGGAGACGCTGGCGATGATTCGCCAGGAAGGAAGAGAAAACCTCATCAAGCTGTATGCGAAGCTCGCCGCGGCTGTGAGGGCAGGAGCGGAGGCGCTGGGGCTGAAACTGTACTCCCGGGCTCCCTCGAACGCGGTGACGACGATCTGCATCCCGGAGGGGGTGGACGCGAGTCAGCTCCTCAACGTCATCCTGCGAGACGAGCTTGGCGTGACCTTCGCCGGAGGGCAGGAACAACTGAAGGGAAAGGTCTTCCGAATTTGCAGCATGGGCTATACGAACGAGTTCGACATTGTGACTGCGATCTCCGCGCTGGAGATGGCGCTGAAAAAACTCGGGCACACCTTTGAGGCGGGCGCCGGAGTGAAGGCGGCGCAGGAGGTGTTACTGCAATGAAAGTGCTCATCAGCGACAAACTTTCCCAGCAGGGAAAAGAGATCCTGAAAGCGCGGGGAATCGAGTTCGACGAAAAGACCGAGCTGCCACCCGAGCAGTTGAAGGAAATCATCGGGCAATATGACGGCATCATTATTCGCAGCGGAACGAAGCTGACGAAAGACGCGCTTGCGAAACCCGGGCGGCTCAAGGCGATCGCGCGCGCGGGAGTGGGCGTGGACAATGTGGATGTGCCCGTGGCGACGGAGAAGGGTATTGTCGTGATGAATACCCCCGGCGGGAACACCGTTTCCACAGCCGAGTTGACCTTCTCGATGATCTTAGCTCTTTCCCGGAAAATCCCGCAGGCGTGGGATTCTCTGAGGAAAGGGGAATGGAAACGCAGCAAGTTCGCCGGGGTGGAGGTGCGCGGCAAGACCCTCGGGATCGTCGGATTGGGGCGGATCGGCACACAGCTTTCGCAGTACGCCAAGGCTTTCGAGATGAAGGTCATCGCGTATGACCCCTATGTCTCTCCGGAGCGAGCGGAGCAGGTCGGCGTGGAAATGGTGGAGCTGGACCGCCTGATCAGGGAGTCGGACTACGTCTCGATTCACACCCCCGCCACGCCCGAAACCCGCAACCTCATCAACCGCGAGACGATTGCCAAAATGAAGCCCTCTGCGAGAATCATCAACTGCGCCCGGGGCGGTATCGTGGACGAGGAAGCCCTCCTCGAGGCGCTGAAAGGGGGCAAGCTCGCCGGGGCGGCGATTGACGTGTGGTCCCAGGAACCGCCTACCGGCAATCCCCTCCTCGAGCTGGAGAACGTTGTGGCCACGCCCCACCTCGGCGCCTCCACGAAGGAAGCCCAGGACAACGTCGCCCTGGAAGCGGCGGAGCTGATGTGCGATTTCCTCCTCACGGGCAAGGTGCGCAACGCCGTCAACGCTCCCAGCGTGGATGAAAAGCTCCTCGAACGGCTTCGCCCGTACATTTTCCTGAGCGAGAAACTCGGAAGCTTGGCGGCTCAGATGCTCAGGGGAAACCTCCAGACGCTCGAGGTCACCTATAGCGGAGAGCTCGACGAGATGGATGTGGGCCCGTTGACCGTCGGGATGCTGAAAGGCTTCTTAGGGCATGTCCTCGACAGCGACGTGAACGAAGTCAATGCCACCTCGAAAGCCAAGGAGCGCGGCATCCAGGTAGTGGAGAGCAAGACCAGCAAGAGCGAGGATTTCGCCTCTCTCGTCAGGGTCGTGGCGAAGTCCGACGCCGGGGATATTTCCGTAGCGGGAACAGTCTTCGGCAAGAGGAACGACCCGCGAATCCTGCGGCTGCAGGATTACCATGTGGATGCCATCCCGACCGGCAGCCTCATCGTCATCACGAACTGGGATCGCCCCGGCGCCATCGGCAAAATCGGTATGACCCTCGGCAATCACAAGGTCAACATCGCTGATATGACTCTCGGGCGAAAAAAAGCCGGCGAGACCGCCATCGTTGTCCTCAACATAGATGGTGACATTCCTGACGTGGCCGTCGAGGAACTGGAGCGCCTCGTGGAAGTCATAGACGTCAAGGTCGTCCACCTGTAGAAAAGGTTTTCAGCGCTGCGCGGGACGATGCGCGTCGCCATGATCTTCGTGTCCTTCGTGCCCTTCGTGGTTTTTTGCTCGGCGTTCGTGCGCACCACGAAGTGGCATGGGCATCTTGCCCATGATTCACGGGCTGGAAGCCCGTGCCACCTCGGCGAAAAATTTTTTTGCGCTGGCGCCGTGACGCCAGCCCAGACAAAAAAGCATGCAGGCGGGACGCCTGCGCTACAGAAGGTGAGTAGGTATGCCCAGTACAGTCTTGATCGGAGGCCAATGGGGCGACGAAGGAAAAGGTAAGATCATTGACTTGCTGACCGAGGACGTGGATTTCGTCGTCCGGATGCAGGGAGGAAGCAACGCCGGTCACACCGTCAGAATCGGTAGCGAGGAGTTCGTTCTTCACCTCATCCCCTCCGGCATCCTCCACGAGAACA
>Ga0299915_10004483_pt1 | contig 10181 bp, 13 predicted proteins | sample RVTome_13_FD_200263 | JGI IMG/M metagenome (GOLD analysis project Ga0299915, IMG submission 200263) | Soil microbial communities from uranium-contaminated site in the Upper Colorado River Basin, Wyoming, United States - RVT92D227 (version 2) ...
GAGGCCGTCCAGCTCGCGCACGCCTCGGGTGGCGCTCGCTTGCAGCGGGGCCTCACGCTCCGCTGGGCCTCGCGGCGTCCTCGATAGGCCGCCAGGGCGCCTTCGGTGCAGTCACTGAAGACGAGCCGCGCCGTCGAGCTTCGAGAGCTCGCGGTCCAGCGTGCCCAGGGGTAGGTGGCCTGCCTTGCGAGCGATCTCGAGAACGAGACAGTCGGAGAACCCGAGAGCTGGATGTTCCCGGAACTGCCTGAGCGCCCGAGCGACCACATCGGCATCCTGGACGGTGAGAGCTTGGTGGTTGAGCAGCATCTCGACCACCTCGGCGAGCTGTGCAGGCGTCATCTCGTAGACGGAGGCAAGCACCCAGAGCGTCTCGGCCAGGACGAGGTGCGAAGCCCAGACCCCGCGCTGCACGAACTTCTCGGCCGCGGTGGTCTGTCGGGCATCGTCGCCCACGATGAGCCGCACCAGGACGTTCGTGTCAACGGCGCGCATGGCGGCCCTTGACGTAGGACCGAATCCCAGCCTTCAACTCTTCGAGGCTGCGCGCCCGGCCCGGCCCGTGCGGGAAGAGAGCCGTGCGGACTTCGGCGAACGAGTACCGCCCTGCGCGGCGAACCACGATCGCCTCGCCTGCCTCATCCCATTCGATGACGGAGCCGGGCCCGATTCCCAGCCGGCGCCGCACCTCTGCCGGAATGGAGACCTGGCCTTGTGACGTGAGGCGTGACTGTGCGATGGGCATACTGACACATTACCATGGTAACGCAAGATGTCAAACCGCCACAGGCCCCCGGGAGGTCGGTGCCGCGGTCCGGACGGCGTAGTGTCCTCATCGCGCCCTTCGTCAGGATCCAGCCCGGCGTCCCTGCCGGTCCTCGTCCGCATCGGTCGATCCGGCGGTCTCCCGCGCCCTCAGCACCGGCGCGGCCTCCCGCCAGCGCGCCAGCGCCGCCTGTCGAGCGCGCGCCTCGAGGGCGATGTGCCTCCGGATGGGCGCGTGGAGGCGCGCGTCGAGGAAGAGGTGCGCCGAGTGCGTGAGCGCCGGCTCGAAGCCGCGCGCCAGCTTGTGCTCGCCGCCGGCGCCGCCCTCGAACGCCTGGAGCCCGCGGCGGATGCACTCGTCGATGGAGTGGTAGAGGCAGACGTTGAAGTGCAGGAACGGGTGCTCCTCGCGGCAACCCCAGTATCGCCCGTAGAGCCGCGCGCCGGACGCGACGTTGAAGGCGGCAGCCACCAGCGTCCCGTCCCTTCGCGCCTCCACGATCTCGAGCGCGTCCGGCATGGCCGCGAGCGCTCGCTCGTAGAAGCCCCGATTCACCCAGCGCATACCCCAGGCCATCCGGTCCACGCTGGCCCGGTGCAGGTCGAACATGGCCCTCGCCCAGATCCTGGCGTCGGCCGCGAGCTCGTCCCCGCGCACGGTGCGGATGGCGATGCCTTGCCGCTGCGGGGCCGCGAGCTCCCGCCGGATGGCGTTGCGCTTCTTCGAGGTGAAGCGGGCCAGGAAGTCGGCGGGCGTGCGATACCCTGCGTTCGCCCAGTGATACTGGAAGTCGATGCGCGGGGCGAAGCCCTCCAGCCCCAGCTCGGACGCCTCGTCCGCCGCCGCGAAGAGGACCTGCACCGAGCGCATCCCCTCCTCCTCCGCCAGCGCCCGCGCAGCCGACAGGAGGGAGCGCACCGCTCCGGCGCGGTCCTCGCCGGCGGCCACGAGCAGCCTGCGGCCGCTCGCCGGCGTGAAGGGCACCGTCAGCACGAGCTTGGGGTAGTACGGCACGCCGCCCTCCCGCGCCGCTGCGGCCCACTCCCAGTCCCGGGAGAAGTCTCCCTCGGAGTCCTGCTTGGCGTACGCCGGCGCCGCCGCGACGAGCTGGCCGCCGCGCCAGAGCGTGATGTGGCGCGGGCGCCACCCCTCTCGCGCGGACGCACAGCCGGAGGCCTCCAGGGCTGCGAGGAAGGCGTGGCGCACGAACGGGGTCGCCTGCGACGATTCGTGCGCGAAGAGCGCGTCCCAGCTCGCCGCGGGCACGTCCGAGACGGACTCGAGGATGCGTGGGTGGAGAGGCGGCACGCGCCGAGACATAGCTCCTCGCCGCCGGCGGTCAAGAGCGCCCTCTCTGGCTCGTGTCTCCCTGAACCCGCGGCGGGGAGCGAGCCCCGGGACGAGTCCCCGCTCTTCCCGGCCGTCCATCGGCGCTTTTGCCCCGCCCCTACGGGGACGCTTGCCAGCCACACCACGGCGGCGAGACCATCTTCTCAGAACAGGATGGAGGTACCCCCATGATTCCCACGATGATCGATGCTTACTTGCGCGACCACGGCCTACGGTTCGAGCACTTCGTGCATGGGCGCGCGATCGCCGCCCAGAAGCTGGCGGCCGCGGAGCATGTCACGGGTTCGCGCGTCGCGAAGGTGGTCGTCGTCAACGTCGACGGCAAGCTGGCGCTCGCGGTGGTCGCCGCCACGGAGCGCGTCAACATCGACGCGCTGCGCGAGGCGCTCCACGCGCAGGAGGTCGAGCTCGTCCCCGAGGTGCGCTTCGCCGATCGGTTCTGGCCCTGCGAGGCCGGCGCCGAGCCGCCGCTCTCGCTCTTCGGCGTCCCCATCTACGTGGACGCGGAGCTGGCCAGGCAGCCGTGGCTCCTCATGCGCGGCGGCACGCACGAGGACGCCATCCAGCTCGACACGGACGACTGGCTCCTGTCGGAAGGCGCCCGTATCGTGGACGGCCTGGGCGCGACAGTGCAATAGTGCTGTCCGCGTGAAGCCCTATCTGGATCTGCGACGGCCCTGGCTGGTCGCGCACCGTGGAGGTGCGCTCCTCCGGCCCGAGAACACACTCCCTGCTTTCGACCACGCGGCGTGCCTGGGCGCCGACGCGTTCGAGCTCGATGTCCGGCTGACCGCCGACGGCGTGGTGCTCGTCTTCCACGACGACGAGACCTCGCGGCTCACCGGCGCGCCCGGGACGATCGAGGCCCGCACCGAGGCGGAGGCGCGGGCGCTCGACGCGGGCTTCTCGTTCACGGCGGACGGCGGGCTCACCTTCCCGTGGCGCGGTCGGGGCGTGTCGCCGCCTCCGTTGCGCGAGCTCCTGGAGCGATTCCCGGGCGTGCGGATGAACATCGAGGCGAAGAGCGCCGACCCGCGGCTTGCCGAGGCGCTCGTGAGTGTGGTTCGCGAGACTGGCGCCGCGGACCGGGTCTGCCTCGGTTCCCAGCACGACGAGCAAGGCGAGCGGATCCGCTCGCTCTTGCCACAAGCCTGCCATTTCCTCCCCGAGAACGCGGCGACCTGCCACGTGATGGCGGCCCGGGTCGAGGGCGCGACCGGCTGCCCCGACGGCTGGGACGTGGCGGACCTCCCTCACCGCATGGAGGGAAGCGACATCGTGGTGGTCGATCGACGGACGGTCGAGTACCTCCACGGCCGCGGCATGGCGGTCTTCGTCTGGACGGTCGACGCAGAGGAAGACATGCGCGCTCTCCTGGAGTCGGGCGTGGACGGGGTGATGACCGACAGGCCGGACCTCCTGGCCCGGGTCCTCGGGCGCGCGCCAGCGTGAGGGCCACGTGAAACCGGCGGCGGGGGACGAGCCCCCGCCCTACGAGAACTGGGCTCGAAGCAGCAAGCACCCGAGTCAGGGCCGGCCTGTGGTTCAGGATCGCCCTCAGCGCTTCTTCTGGTACGTCCCCACGAGCTGCGACTCCTCCAGGACGTGCCCCTTCATCGCCTCGAGGAGCTTCGCCTTGCTGGGCTTCCCCAGGTCCCCGAGCACCGCGTCGAGAGCGTACAGCTTGAAGAAGTAGCGATGCCGGCCGATGGGTGGGCAGGGGCCACCAAATCCGAGCCGCTTCCAGTCGTTCGTGCCCTCGCGCGTGCCAGCGGGGAGATCCTTCGCCGTCGCGCCGTCCGGCAAGCCCGCACAGTCCGGTGGGATGTCGTGGAGCACCCAGTGCACGTACGTCATCTTGGGCGCCTTGGGATCGGGCGCGTCGGGGTCGTCGACAATGAGCGCGAGGCTCTTGGCGCCCGACGGGACCCCGGAGAAGAGCAGCGGCGGCGCGCGATCGGCGCCCTCGCAGGTATGGACCGAAGGGATCTCGCCTCCGGCCTGGAAGGCCGGCGAGCTGATCGTGAGCGACATGGGAACCCTCCTCTTTCAAGGGCGTCGCGCCCGCACCATACGCGGCGCCGCGCCGAATCTAGTGCCCTGGATCAGTGATTTCTTCAAGAGTTCGCCGCGGAGCGGCCATTGAGTAACCCTCCCTCTCCCCCGCGAAGCGGGGGAGAGGGTCGGGGAGAGGGGGCTGTCGGGCTCCGCGGATAGTATCGGCCCATGCAGAGCGCGCCCACGACATTCTCCCCACCCTCGGGCCGCGCGCTCGTCCCGCGGGAGCATGGCGCGTACGGACAGCTCGCCATGCCGCTGCTCACCGCTCTCGCCATCGGCCGCCCTGGACTGGCCTCGGTCACACTCAGCGCATCCGTCGTCCTCGCCTTCGTGGCGCACGAGTCCCTGCTGGTGGTGCTGGGCCAGCGCGGCAAGCGCGCCCTGGGAACGGACGGCCCCCGCGCGAGGCGCCTGCTGGGTCTCCTGGGAAGCCTGTCGGCTCTCTCGGGTGCTCTCGGCATCGCGCTGGCACCCGCGGCCGCGCGATGGGCGCTCCTGTTGCCCGCGGCGCTGGCGCTCGCCGTCGGCTGGCTGGTCCTCCGGCGACTCGAGAAGACGGCCGCCGGCGAGATGGTCGTGGCCGCGGCCCTTTCCTCCTGCGGTCTGGCGGTCGCGCTGGCGGGCGGAGCGTCGCTGGCGAGCTCGACCGCTTGCTTCTTCACCTGGGTCCTCGCCTTCGTGGCAGCCACCCTTGCTGTCCAGGTGGTACTCATCCGTGCACGCTCGAAGGGGAGAAGCGATCCAGGACGGAGGTACGCGGCGATCGTGGCCACCGTCCTCGCCGGCGCCTTCGCCGCCGTTCCGCTCGCCGGCCTTCCCGGCGCGGCCCCGCTGGCGCTGGCACCATCCGCGCTCCTGTCGGCCGCCGTGTGTCTGTCGCGGTTCTCCCCGAAGCGCCTGCGCGAGCTGGGATGGGCCATGGTCGGCTCGAGCGTGCTCACGATGGCGCTCCTCGTGGCCGGCCTGCGTTGACGGTCGCTCGGCGCGGCGACCGGCGGGTTCTGGCGCCGCCGCGGCCGGGTGGTAGATTCGCTGGGTGCGAATCCTGCTCTCGAACGACGACGGCGTGCACGCGCCGGGGCTCGTGGCTCTCGCCGCGGCCTTCCCCGACGACGAGGTCTGGACCGTGGCCCCCGACCGCGAGCAGTCGGCCTCCAGCCACTCCATCTCGCTGCACCGACCGCTGCGGGTCGTCGAGCTGCGCCCGCGCTGCTTCTCGGTCGACGGCACGCCCACCGACGCCGTGTACATGGGCCTCAACCTGGTGCTCAAGAATCGGAAACCCGACCTCGTGATCTCGGGCGTGAACCACGGCCCGAACCTCGGCACGGACGTGCTCTACTCGGGCACGGTGGCCGCCGCGATGGAAGGGGCCATCCTCGGCTGCCACGCCATCGCCATCTCGCTGGCCTCGCCCCCGCCGCACGAGTTCGAGCACGCCGTCCGCTTCGCCGTGGCGCTGGCCCGGAGCGTGACGCGGGCCCCTCCTCCGTCCCCTATTCTGCTGAATGTGAATGTACCGGCCGGTCCGGTGAAGGGGTATCGCTTCGCGCGACTGGGCCGGCGCACCTACGGCAACGAGGTCGTGGAGAACAGGGACCCGCGCGGCCGCCCCTACTACTGGATCGGCGGCGAAGGAGCGGTGAACGAGGACATCCCGCACTCCGACTGCAACTGCATCTTCCAGGACGGGCTCGTGTCCGTGACGCCGCTCCACCTCGACTGGAGCCACGATTCCCTGCTGGCCGAGATGAAGAGCTGGACCATCGACGGGTTCGTCCGGGAGCCGTCCTGCTAACGTGGCGAACGGCCGCGGCCGCGGCGCTCGCGCTCCTGGCCTGCGCTCACGGTCCCTCCGGCACGGACGAGCCCCCGCCTTTCCCTCTAACCAGCGCCGAACCGCACGTCGAACCCGACCTGGTCGGGGTCGTCCACGTGGTGAAGCGCGGCGAGACCATCTACCGCATCGCGAGGAGCTATGGGATCCCGCCGCGCGAGCTGATGGAGGTGAACGACTTGCGCGACCCGCGCCAGCTCGAGCCGGGCGCGGAGCTCTTCGTGCCCGGCGCGACGCGCGTGGTCGAGGTGCCGGCGCTCGCGCCCGGCGCCGTGCCCGAGCACGAGGTGGTGTTGCCCGAGCCCGAGCCCGAGCCCGCGCCCGCGCCCGCCTCGTTCCGCGCCGCCCCGCCGGCGGGCGGGAAGCTGCTCTGGCCGGTGCGCGGCGTCCTCTACAGCCGGTATGGGGTCAGGCAGGGCCAGCGTCACGACGGCATCGACATCTCCGCGCCCGAGGGAGCGACGATCGGCGCCGCCGCTGCCGGGACCGTGATCTACGCGGGATCGCAATCCGGCTACGGCTCCATCGTCATCCTGCGGCACGGCAATGGACTGGTCACGCTGTATGCCCATGCCAGCGCCATCCTGGTGCGCCAGGGCGACCGCGTCGACGGAGGCCAGCCCATCGCCAGGGTCGGCAAGTCCGGGCGGACCAGCGGACCGCACTTGCACTTCGAGGTGCGCGAAGGCACCCGGCCGCGGAACCCGCTCCTCTACCTGCCGTGATGAATGGTAGTCTCCCGAGAGCCATGACGAACGACCTGCGCGCTCGCATCCGCGACATCCCCGACTTCCCCAAGAAGGGGATCGTCTTCAAGGACATCACCCCCGTGCTCGCCGACGCCTCGCTCTTTCGCCGGGTGATCGAGACGCTCGCCGACCGCTACCGGGCCGAGCGGATCTCCAAGGTGGTGGGCATCGAATCGCGGGGCTTCCTCTTCGCCGCTCCCGTGGCCATCGCGCTCGGAGCCGGCCTCGCGATCGTCCGCAAGCCAGGAAAGCTGCCCTGGCGCACGGTGCGCGAGGTGTACGCGCTGGAGTACGGCGAGGACGCGCTCGAGATGCACCTCGATGCCGTCGGCGCGGGCGAACGCGCGCTGGTCGTCGACGACGTGCTCGCCACCGGCGGTACTGCTGACGCAGTGGGCCGGCTCGTGACCGGCCAGGGCGCCGAGCTCGTCGGGTACGCCTTCCTGCTCGAGCTCGGATTCCTTCAGGGCGCGCGGCGGCTCGGTCCGAACAAGGTACACTCGCTCGTCCGGTACTGACGCCCCGTGGCGGGGTCGCGCCTCCCGACTCCCCCCGCGTAGAAGCTGACGCGCGCCAGCGCCAGCGCTACACGTGGAGCGAGAGGCACACGATGAGATCTCCGCGCGCCATCCTCGTGCTGGTCGGTCCCGACTACGAGGATCTCGAAGTGTGGTACCCGAAGCTGCGGCTGGAGGAGGCCGGATACCCGGTGAGGCTGGCCGGCATCGGGGAGCGGGAGTACCGCGGGAAGCACGGCTACCCCTGTTCCGTCGACGGCAGCGTGGCCGACTTCCGTGCCGAGGACCTGGCGGGGCTGGTCGTGCCGGGCGGCTGGGCGCCCGACAAGCTGCGCCGGGACCCGGAGGTGCTGCGGCGCGTCCGGGAGGTGCACGAGGCAGGCGAGATGGTGGCGACCATCTGCCACGGCCCCTGGGTGCTCATCTCGGCCGGCATCGTGCGCGGCCGGCGGATGACCTCGACGGTGGGGATCCGCGACGACCTCGCGAACGCGGGCGCCCGGTGGGTGGACGAGCCGGCGGTGGTGGACGGGAACATCGTCTCGGCGCGAGTCCCCAAGGACCTGCCGGCGTTCGGCCGGGCCATGCTCGAGGTCCTCGGGCGCGCCTCGCGCTGACGGCGAGGCGCCTTCGTGACCGCGTCGCGACACCGCAGGATGCCGCCACCGATCTGGATGCGCATGCCGAAACGGCGCCGGCGCTCCCGCTCCGGCTTCCGCCCTTCGCGCGGCGCGTCCGAAGACGCTAAGAGAACAGCGTGACCGTCGCGGCTGCTCCTGTCGCAGAGGCACGCGTGCTCGACGCGTGGGACGAGACGCCTGCGCTGCACGCGCTCCGGCTCGAGCTGCCGCGGCACTCCGCGTGCTTCCACGAGCGGCCCGGCCAGGTCGTGAAGGTCCACACCCGCGCGGGAGACGCCTACTTCGCCCTCGCGACGGCGCCCTCTCCCACGGGCGTCGTGGAGCTGCTCGTGAAGCGCGGCGGGCGGGTGTCGGACGCCGCGATCGCCGCCGCCCTGCCGGGCGGCACGCTGGAGGTTTCGGCGCCGTTCGGCAAGGGCTTCCTCTTCGAAGAGGCACGCGGCCGGCACGTCCTGCTCTTCGCCGCAGGCGCCGGGATCGCCCCCATCCGCGCCCTCGTGCAGCACATCCTCGGGCACCGTGAGGCGTTCGACCGCGCCACGCTCTTCTATGGCCAGCGTCTCGGAGGTGACTTCGCCTACACCCGCGAGCACCTCGACTGGGAGCGGGGGGGAATCCGGGTCGTTCTCTGTCCGTCGCGGGAGCACGAGGCGTGGCCGGGCGTGCGCGGCCGCGTCCAGGAGGTGGCGCACTCGCTCGGCTTCGGCGGCTCGCCCCCGGAGAGCTCCGTCGCGTTCGTGTGCGGGATGACCGCGATGGTCGACGACGTGAAGGCGACCCTGGGGCGCGCCGGCATCCCCCCCGAGCGAGTCCACTTGAACTTTTGAGGACCGAGGAAGCGCGACGCGGTACGTTCGACCTCGCCCATGGTCCCTGCTCGCACCGCGCACGCGGTCCTCGTCCTCCTCGCGTTCCTGGCGGTCGTGCTGCTCATCGACATCGCCCTGCCCTTCGCCATATCCCTGTTCATCGCGGCCGTGCTCGCCGGCGCGCTCGCGCCCTGGACGAAGCGCCTGGCGACGGCTCTCGGCGGCCGGCGGGGCGTGGCGGCGATGCTCTTCACCGTGGCCGTCCTGGCGGCGGTGGTGGGCCCGCTTTCGGCCCTGGTAGCCGTCGTGGTCCCCCAGGTCCAGAGCGGCCTCACATGGCTTCGGCAAGCGCTCCAGGACAAGACCTTCGAGGAGCTGGTGGCGCGCGTCCCCGAGGTGGTGCGCCCCATCGCCCAGCATCTGCAGCAGGCGTTACCGAGCACCCTCGAGCGCCTGCAGGAGATCGCGACCGCGGAGGGTGGACGCGCCGCGTCGGTGCTCGGCAACCTGCTCTCGGCCACGGGCAGCTTCCTCCTGAAGAGCGTGCTCATGCTCATCGCGCTCTACTTCCTCCTGCGCGACGGCCCGGAGCTCGTGGACTGGCTGAACGACGCCATCCCCCTCAAGCGCGGGCAGGTCTCGGAGTTGCTGCGCGACTTCCGGCGCGTCACCGTCACCGTGCTCGTCTCCACCATCGCCACCGGCGGCGTGCAGACGCTGCTGGCGCTGCTGGGGTACGTCATCGCGAAGGTGCCGAATCCTCTCTTCTTCGGCATGGTGACCTTCGTCCTCTCGCTCGTGCCGGCGCTGGGCGCGACCGTCGTCGTGCTCGCGGTGGGCATCGTCATGTTCGCGACCGGCCACACGGGCGCCGGCATCTTCCTCGCCGCCTATGGCGTCGGGGTGGTCTCGATGATCGACAACGTGTTGAAGCCGATCTTCATCCGCGGCGGCGTGCCCATCCACGGAGCCGTCATCTTCTTCGCGCTGCTGGGGGGGCTCGCGGCCTTCGGACCCGTGGGCTTCCTCATCGGTCCGCTCTCCGTCACGTTCCTCGTGGCGGTGGTCCGCATGTACCGGCGCGACTACGGAGGCTAGCGGCGCGTCCCGACTGCTCGACCTGGCCGAGCTTCACAAGTGGATCAGCACGCGTGTTCACGCCCAGCCCAGCGGGTATTTCCCGGCCTCCAGCGTCCTCGCCACGATCACCTCCCGGAGCGAGGTGATGTCCGCCGGGCCCTCGTCGAAGAGCTGGCGCAGCGTCGCGAGGTGGCCGCGGCAGGCGGACGTGTCCACCACGGTGGCGCGGATGGCCCTCTTCGCGTGTGCATAGGCGCGCTCGTGCGACTCGAGCGCGCCCAGCTCGACGCAGGCCAGCACCAGCGGGTCCGGCTGCCCGCCCCCCCGGGCCGACTGGAGGGCGCGCGACACCGCGCTGTCGACCGCGTAC